>Ga0207950_100455_pt1 | contig 13847 bp, 11 predicted proteins | sample Subbio11_8B_AprC_FD_184814 | JGI IMG/M metagenome (GOLD analysis project Ga0207950, IMG submission 184814) | Serpentinite rock and fluid subsurface biosphere microbial communities from McLaughlin Reserve, California, USA - CR11_8B_AprC (SPAdes) | ecosystem: Environmental > Terrestrial > Deep... | reverse complement strand
TTCGATCTTTTGGGCGGCGAGTTTAGCCAACAGCTCGTCCTTCACAGCGGATCCCTCCGTTAGTCCTTAGCCACGATCAGTTCGATGTTGTGCCGAGCCAAAACGTCGCGGATGGTAGCCGGAGGGCTGGCCTCGGTGATCAGTACATCGACGGCCTCTGGCAGCGCGAAGCGGTAGAGCGCCTCGTGGCCAAACTTGCTGCTGTCGATCAGCGCTACCACGTGCCGGGCCGAGGCGATAAGCTGCTCTTTCACCCCCGCCTCGGGCAAGAAGTTGTCGGTAAAACCGGCCTCCGCCGCAAAGCCCTTGGCGGAGAAGAACAGCAGGTCGGGCCGGAAGCGCTGCACGAGCTCCTGCGCCAGGGGGCCCACAAAGGAGCGTGACCGGTCGTGAAACTGGCCGCCGATCAGCGTAAAGGGGATACGTACTTCGGCCAATGCGTTAGCTGTCTCCAGGTTGGTAGCAATCGCGCTGAGCTCCAGGCCGGCCAGGCGGCGGGCCAAGGCTAGCGCAGTGGTGCTGGCATCGAAGGCCACCGTGGTGCCAGCGCTAATAAACCGTAAGGCTGCCTTGGCGATGCGCTCCTTGGCCGCCGGGTGCTGTTGCAGCCGGGTTAAAAAGGGCACCTCCAGGCCGGCCAGTTGCGCGCCCCCATGAGTGCGCGTAAGCAGCCCTTGCTTGGCTAGCTCGTTGAGGTCGCGCCGGATGGTCATCTCGTGCACGCCTAGCGCATCGGCTGCGTCGCTAACCCGGATCGTTTGCTGGAGGCGGACGAGCTGAATGAGCTGGCGGTGCCGTTCGCTGGCGGTGGGTGGCTTGGCCATAAGTCTTCTCTAGCAACTCTTGTATACCGCAGCTATCAAACAAAGTCAAACTTCTTATTAGAGTATGTACTTGACAGGCGCTCATGCCTATGCTAACCTCCATCTTAACTTTTTCTTGCCGGTGTGCATCAGTCTGCTAGGCCTCGCTTGATCGGATGCTGATATTTTGTTAGAACATGTTTGTTTACAGAAAGGACCGGACCTCCATGACACCCTCAAACATAACGAGACCCTGCCATTTTGCGAGAGGTAAGCTAAGTTCGGTAGTGGGGCCATCGGGGAACGAGTTCATGACATACTCGGAATGGCCGCGAGAGGGTATTTTGAACCTGATGAGCAATGATTATACTGTGCCAACACAGCTTCGCCTGGATTAGAACCTCCGCATGAGTCTGCATAATCGCACCGAAGCGAAAGAAATCGGGGTGGCAGGCAAGGCTGACAGCTTTGGCTTGTGTCCACCGCAAGGAATCCAGGAAGTCCCTTGGTGACGGGGCTTTCCTCGTTTCTTCAACGTGCAATGTTGTCATGGACGCACTCCCGAAACAGGTGGAAACTTCTGATCGGTTTTTTACCGCCACCCAGAAAGGAGAAATGAACCAAGTGAAACGGGTGGGCTTCACGCTCAAGGCCAAAGGGGACCTGATTGCCGAATACAAGCAGCATCACCAAAACGTCTGGCCGGAGATGTTGGAGGCGCTTAGGCAGGCTGGTTGGCATAACTACTCGCTTTTCATGCGTGAGGATGGTTCACTCTTCGGCTATTTCGAGACGCCCTACTCCTTTGAAGAGTGTCGCGCACGAATGGAAGAGACTGAAGTGAATGCTAGATGGCAGGCGATGATGGCACCTTACTTTGAACTGCCACCCGGTGTAAGAGCAGACCAGAAACTAGTGCCGTTGGAGCAGGTGTTCCATCTAGATTAGTTGCTTACACCCAGCACGGCCCTGAGCAGGTACTGAAGAGCAACGTAAAGGAACCTTGACCATGATCCCTCAACCGAAACCGACCCCCGGCAATACCAGTTGGTTTACCAAGGCCCGCTTTGGCCTGTTTATCCACTGGGGCATCTACGCCCTGCCCGCCCGGCACGAATGGGTCAAACAGCGCGAAGAGCTTTCGGATGAAGTCTACGACGTCTACTTCCGGCACTTCGAGCCCGACCTCTACGACCCGAAGTTGTGGGCCAAGGCGGCCGCTGAAGCCGGGATGAAGTACTTCGTGGTCACCACCAAACATCACGACGGCTTTTGCCTTTGGGACTCGCAGTTCACCGACTATAAGGCGACCAACACGCCTTACGGCCAAGACTTGCTGCAACCGATGGTAGCGGCCTTTCGGAGCGAGGGGCTACGGGTCGGCTTTTATCACTCGCTGCTCGACTGGCATCATCCGGAGTTCTCCATCGACGGCTTTCACCCCTTGCGCAATCATCCTGAGCGAGAAAAGCTCAACGCTGAGCGCGACATCCGCAAATACGCCGACTACCTGCACAACCAGACGCGTGAACTGTTGACCGAGTTCGCACCGGTCGACATCATGTGGTTCGACTTCAGCTACCCAGCCGGACAGCCGGGATGGCCGAAGGGCTGGGTCGGCAAAGGCCGCGACGACTGGCAGAGTGAGAAGCTCCTTAAGTTAGTCCGCGAGCTGGCCCCCGAGATCATCATGAACGACCGCCTTGATCTGGACGAAGGCTGGGATATCAAGACACCCGAGCAGTATCAGCCCAGCGAATGGCTGCGCGTGAACGGCGAGCCGGTCATCTGGGAAGCGTGTCAGACCTTCAGCGGCTCGTGGGGCTATCACCGTGACGAAGCGAGCTGGAAGAGCCTTGAGCAGCTCATCGGCATGCTGGTCGATACCGTGAGCAAAGGTGGCAACCTGCTCCTCAACGTCGGCCCGACGGGCCGGGGCGAGTTTGATGAGCGGGCCTTGGAGCGCTTGCTGGGCATCGGCCACTGGCTGCGCCTGCACGGCCGTTCGATCTACGGCTGCACGGCCAGCGCCTTTACCCCGCCGCCGGATTGCCGCTACACGCAAAATGGCAACCGGCTCTATCTCCACTTCCTCGCCTGGCCGTTCCGCCACGTTCACCTAGCGGGGTTAGCTGGTCGGGTTGAGTACGCTCAGCTGCTCAACGACGCTTCCGAAGTGCGTCGGCTGGAGCTTGATCCCAAGATGCCGGCGCAGAACATCACCATGAGCGGGCAGGCGGGGGTGCTGACCCTTGAGCTGCCGGTGCCAAAGCCCAACGTTACAGTACCGGTAATCGAACTGTTCTTAAAGGGGTGAAGATGAAACGCCGGCAGCAGCATGACTCCTCCGCTACCCCGCCACTCCCAACCCGTACGGTGTTCTGACGACCACGATGAGGAGAGGGTATGCTTGAGAACATCAACCCACCCCCCCACCGCCTCATTGGCGACCTGCCCAAGATCGGCATCCGCCCCACCATCGACGGGCGGCTCGGCGGCGTCCGCGAGTCCCTGGAGGGCCAGACGATGGCGCTCGCGCGGGCTGTGGCCGAGTTTTTGAGCGCAAACCTGCGTCACCCGAGCAGCCTACCTGTCGAGTGTGTGATCGCCGATACCTGCATCGGCGGGGTGGCCGAAGCGGCGCAGGCCGAGGCAAAGTTCGCGCGCGAAGGGGTAGGCGTTGCCATCACCGTAACGCCTTGCTGGTGCTACGGCGCCGAAACGATGGACCTGCACCCGACGCGGCCTAAGGCCGTCTGGGGCTTCAACGGCACCGAACGTCCGGGAGCGGTCTACCTGGCGGCGGTGATGGCCGCGCACGCACAAAAAGGGCTTCCTGCTTTTAGCATCTACGGGCGCGACGTGCAGGATGCCGGCGATACCACCATCCCCGCCGACGTGCAGGAGAAGCTCCTGCAGTTCGCGCGGGCGGGCCTGACCGTCGCCACCATGCGCGGCAAGAGCTATCTCGCGATGGGCGGCGTCTCGATGGGGATCGCCGGCTCGATCGTCGATCACGCCTTCTTCGAGCGCTACTTGGGCATGCGGGTCGAGACCGTCGATATGGTCGAGTTCGTCAGGCGGCTCGAGCGGCGCATCTTCGACCACCAGGAGTTTGAACGGGCGCTGGCCTGGGTAAAGGAACACTGTCCGGAGGGTAAAGACTACAACTCGCCGGATAAGCAGCGTTCCCCCCAGGAGAAAGATCGCGACTGGGAGACCTCGGTCAAGATGGCACTGGTTGCCCGCGATCTGATGATCGGCAACCCGCGCCTCGCTGAGCTGGGTTACGGTGAAGAGGCGCTCGGCCACAACGCCATCGCCGCTGGCTTCCAAGGGCAGCGGCAGTGGACCGATCACCTGCCCAACGGCGACTTTTTGGAGGCCATCCTCTGCTCGTCGTTCGACTGGAACGGCGTCAGAGAGCCTTTTATCGTCGCTACCGAAAACGACGCGCTGAACGCCGTCTCGATGCTCTTTGGCCACCTCCTGAGTGGCACCGCGCAGCTATTTGCCGACGTGCGCACCTACTGGAGTCCGGCGGCGGTCGAGCGCGTGACCGGCCACCGCCTCAGCGGCTGCGCCGAAGGCGGCATCTTACACCTCATCAACTCGGGCCCGGCGGCCTTGGACGGCACCGGAGAGCAGGAGCGGGACCTCAAACCGGCGATGAAGCCCTACTGGGAGATCACCCCCGAGGAAGTCGAGGCCTGCTTGCGGGCGACCACCTGGCATCCTGGCCTTACCGAATACTTTCGCGGAGGAGGCTTCTCGACGCGCTTCAAGACGCGTGGCGGCATGCCAGTGACGATGTGTCGCCTCAACCTCGTGGCGGGCCTGGGGCCGGCGTTGCAGCTCGCCGAGGGCTATACCGTCGAGCTGCCAGCAGAGGTTCACCGCGTGCTCGACGAGCGCACCAACCCGACCTGGCCGACGACCTGGTTCGTGCCGAACCTGACGGGTTCGGAGGCGTTCGCGGACACCTACACCGTGATGGCAAACTGGGGTGCCAACCACGGTGCCGTCAGTTACGGGCACATCGGCGCGGACCTGATCGCCCTGGCGTCGCTGCTGCGCATCCCGGTGTACATGCACAACGTGCCGCCGGAGCGGATCTTCAGGCCGCACGCTTGGGCGGCGTTCGGCGCTAACGACCCGCAGGGAGCGGACTTTCGCGCCTGTGCGGCCTACGGGCCGCTGTATGGAAGGTGTTGATAGAGTAATGGCCGACCAGTGGGCGCGGATCTTGCAGCGCACTTACGCCCTGGGTGGTCCGAACTTCTTACCCGAGCGCGCAGCGGTACGAATCGACAGCTGCCTGGACGAGCAGTATCGTCGGCGCAGGCGCTCAGGCAGCGGGTAAGTCATGAGCCACACCGCTAACTTTCTCGCCGTCGATTTAGGGGCCTCAGGCGGGCGCCTCCTGGTCGGGCGCTTTGACGGGGCAAGCTTCGTCCTTGAGGAGCTGCACCGTTTTGGCAACGGCCCGGTGCGGGTGCTTAAGCACCTCCACTGGGACGTGCTGCGACTTTGGGGGGAGATCACCCAAGGCCTGGCGCTCTGCTCACACCAGGCCAGCACCCCGCTAGCCGGCATCAGCGTCGATACCTGGGGGGTGGACTTCGCGCTGCTAGATCGGGCGGGTAACCTCCTGGGCAACCCCTACCACTATCGCGACGCGCGCACCGACGGGGTGCCGGCGAGGGTCTTTGCCAAAGTTCCCGTCGAGCGCTGCTATAAGCTCACGGGCATCCAGGTCATGCCCATTAACACACTTTACCAGCTTTACAGCATGGTCGAAGCGGCTCATCCGCAGGTAAAGCTCGCCCATACCTTGCTGATGATGCCGGACCTGTTTCACTACTGGCTAACCGGGGAGCAGGCGAGCGAGTACACCATCGCCTCGACCAGCCAGATGCTCGACGCCCGCCGGCGGCGCTGGGCTACCGAGCTGCTCAGCGAGCTTGAACTGCCCACCCGCCTGCTCCCGCCTCTCGTCATGCCCGGCACGCAGCTGGGAACTATTCACCCCGAGGTGGCAGCAGCAACCGGGCTGAAGAGTAAGGTACCCATCTTCGCAGTAGGCAGCCACGACACCGCCAGCGCCGTGGCGGCGATCCCTGCTCTTGACGCCACCAGTGCCTATATCAGCAGCGGCACCTGGAGCCTGATGGGCGTTGAAGTTAAGGAGCCCGTCTTGACCGACCGGGCCTTGGCCCTCAACTTCACCAACGAGGGCGGGGTGGGCGGCACCATCCGCCTCCTTAAAAACGTCGCTGGACTCTGGCTCTTGCAAGAGAGCCGGCGCCAGTGGCAGCTCGAGGGGCCTCTCTCCTGGCCCGAACTCCTCCAACAAGCTGCGCAGGCCCAGCCGTTCCGCAGCCTGATCGACCCTGATGCGCCCGGCTTGCTAAACCCCAGCAACATGCCGGAGGCCATCCGCAGCTTCTGCCGCGGCACCGGCCAACCCGAACCCGAGAGCGTCGGGGAGGTGGCACGCTGCTGCTTAGAGAGCCTAGCTCTGCGCTACCGCTGGGTGCTAGACGCCCTCGAGGAGCTTACTGGCAGGCGGCTCGCCACGATCTACGTGGTCGGCGGCGGCAGCCAGAACGACCTGCTGAACCAGTTCACCGCCGACGCCTGCTTACGGCCTGTCGTGGCGGGCCCGGTCGAAGCCACCGCGCTGGGCAACATCATGATGCAGGCCATAGCGAGCGGCCATCTCGGCAGCTTGGCGGAGGGCCGCCAAGCCATTGGCGCCTCGGTCGAGCGGCGCTTCTTTGAGCCTCAGCACGGCGAGGCGTGGCAAGAGGCCTATGCGCGCTTCGGAAGACTCCTCACGTCCTAACAAACGTTTCACCTTGGCAGGCCGGACTACTCGACCGGCAGCACTGGGAGCCGCGCCAGCAGCTCACCACTGCCATCTTCTTGACTACTTCTTCAACAGCGAGTGCAAGGGGGTGTATGGCGAGTCGTCTACCCATACCGGCCTCAATCAAGTAGCTCAATGAATTCATCCACAGTAAGGTCGGCTGAGCGAATAATGCTTCGGAGCGTTCCGCGGTCAAGTTCGCGATGCAGCGGAACCGTCACTGGGCCTCGTCCTTCAGCTACTAAACGGACGTGACTACCGCGCCGACGTAGGATGCGATACCCGAGAGACTCTAGCGCACGAACGCATGCTTGACCAGAAATGACGGGAAGCGATGGCACTAGCTGGCTACTGCGATATCAACAACTTCATATTCAGCCGGAAGCAGCCAACCCTCGAACTCACGGGTTTCAAGGCACAGCACGATAGCCTCACGGATATTCTGCATTGCCTCGTCCCGTGTCCGTCCCTGACTAATGCAGCCGGGGATGAGCGGGCACTCTGCCACGGTCCAACCATCCTCTCCAGGACGGAGGACGACCGGCAGGCTTTGCGCAGTGGTTACCACAACTCAAGTATAACCTTCAAAGGTGTGTTGTCGAGGGCCCAGAGCTGCCCGTTACAGGAGAACCCCACGCGCACCGATGGCTTTATGCTCAACTCACCACACAACAAAGGAGTTTGAGATGCTCACCCCCCACAGCCTAACTTGCGAATACTTCACCAACCCGCTGGGCGTGGATGTGCGCCAGCCGCGCCTGAGCTGGGTGTCCAGCGCCACGGCGCGAGGCGCGCGTCAAACGGCCTACCAGCTCCTCGTTAATAGTCCCGCAGATAGCGCGGTGTGGGATAGCGGCAAGGTGGTGTCCGCTAGCTCAGTGCATGTGCCATACGGCGGCCCAGCATTGCAGCCTAGCCAACGCTACGATTGGCGCGTGCGGCTGTGGGATGAGCGCGATGTGGTCTCGGAATGGAGCGCGGCGGCCTTCTGGGAGATGGGTCTATTGGACGGTGCCAACTGGCAGGCCGAGTGGATCACGCCGGACTGGGATGAAGACACGAGTCAACCGCAGCCGGCTCCGCTGCTGCGCCGCAGCTTTAGCGCCGCTGGCGGCCTGGTGACGGCCCGCCTGTACGCCACCAGCCTGGGCCTCTACGAGCTGCGGCTGAACGGCCAGCGAGTAGGCGAGGCCGTGCTGACGCCCGGTTGGACCAGTTATGACCACCACTTGCAGTACCAGACCTACGATGTGACGGCGCTGATGCGCGAGGGCCCTAACGCTGTGGGCGCTATCCTCGGCGACGGTTGGTATCGCGGTTATTTGGGTTTTGAGGGGCGCCGCAACCTCTACGGTGAGCGGCTGGCGCTCCTGCTGCAACTTCACCTTAAGTATGAAGATGGCCACCTTGAGATAGTCAGCAGCGATAGCCACTGGCGTGCGGCCCGCGGCCCGATCCAGAGGTCCGACATTTATATGGGCGAGAGCTACGACGCGAGGCAAGAGCGGCCGGGCTGGGATCACGCCGGTTATGACGATGGGGATTGGCACGGCGTGCGGACGCTTGACCACGCCAAAAGCATCCTGGTGGCACAGGTCGCGCCGCCTGTGCGCCGGCACCAACAGCTCCGGCCGGTGAGCATCTCGCACTCACCCAAAGGCGAGACCATCCTCGACTTTGGTCAGAATATGGTCGGCTGGGTGCGGCTGCGCGCGCGCGGTCCGGCCGGCACTACCATCACCTTGCGCCACGCCGAGGTGCTACAGCAGGGCAACCTCTATACCGAGAACTTGCGCACGGCAGCGCAGACTACCCGTTACACCCTCAAAGGCACCGGTGCCGCTGAGGTCTTTGAGCCGCATTTCACCTTCCAGGGCTTTCGCTACGTGGCCGTGGAGGGCTTTCCTGGCGAGCCCACGCTCGACGATTTTACCGGCATCGTGCTGCACTCCGACACGCCGCCAACCGGCACCTTCGAATGCTCCAATCCGCTGCTTAACCAGTTGCAGCACAACATCGTCTGGGGCCAGAAGGGCAACTTTGTCGATGTGCCGACCGACTGCCCGCAGCGCGACGAGCGCCTGGGCTGGACCGGCGACGCGCAGGTGTTCATCCGCACCGCCTGCTTTAACATGAATGTGGCAGCCTTCTTTACCAAATGGTTGCGCGATCTGAGGGTGGACCAATTGCCCAACGGCAGCGTGCCGTTTGTGGTGCCGGATGTCCTGGCCAGGGGCCCGGCGCTAACGCTAAGAGTCAATACGCCGGCCGGCTCGGCGGCCTGGGGGGATGCTGCCGTGATCTGCCCCTGGACGATCTACCTCTGCTATGGCGACACCCGCCTGTTGGCCGAGCAGTACCCCAGCATGGTCGGCTGGGTGGAGTACATGCGCCGCCAGGCCGATGAGGATTATGTCTGGCGCCAGGGGTTTCACTTCGGCGACTGGCTGGACTATCGCGGCTTTGAAGCTCGCTTGCCCGCGCCGGTGACTAACAATGAGTTAATTGCCACGGCCTTTTTTGCTTACTGCGCCGAGCTGCTGGCTAACGCCGCGCGGGTGCTGGGCAAGGCGAGCGATGCCAAGCAGTACGCCGACTTAGCGCAAAAAGTCAAGGCGGCCTTTAGTGGTGAGTTTGTAACGGCCGCCGGTCGCGTCGGCCCCAACACCCAAACGGCCTATGTGCTGGCTTTACACTTTGACTTACTGCCGGAGCAGGTGCGGCCCCAGGCTGCGGCGCGCCTGGCTAAGGAGGTGCGCAAGAACTATTACCACCTCACTACCGGCTTTGTCGGCACGCCTTATTTGTGCCACGTCTTGAGCCGCTACGGCTACCCCGATGTGGCCTACGAGCTCTTGAATCAAGAGAGCTACCCTTCCTGGCTGTATCCCGTAAAGAAGGGCGCCACCACGATCTGGGAGCGCTGGGACGGCATCAAGCCAGATGGCAGCTTCCAGGACCCCGGCATGAACTCCTTTAATCACTACGCTTACGGTGCTATCGGTGAGTGGTTATATGGCGTCGTGGCGGGTCTTGAGGTCGACCCGGCCGAGCCAGGTTATAAGCATCTGCTGTGCCAGCCCCAGCCCGGCGGCGGTCTCACCTACGCCCGTGCCACCCTCGACTCGCCTTACGGCGTGGTGGCCTCGGCCTGGGAGCTGACCGAGACCGACTTCAGGCTGAGCCTTACCGTGCCGGCCAATGCTCGAGCCACCGTGCGCTTGCCGGCCCAGTCGCTAGCCGCGGTGACTGAAGGTGGTCAGCCGCTCGCCATTGGCAACGGCATTAACAGCGTCCAGGTGGCCGATAAGGTGGCCGTCATCGAGGTGGGCTCCGGCAGCTATGAGTTCGTTACTACCGGGCTCAACCTGGCCCAAGCGATGGCGAGTGTGCGGCACATAGCGGGCCGACTCGACCGCTACAGCACCCTGCGCGACCTGCTGTCTAGCGAGGTAGCCAAGGCCGCGCTCAGCCAGCACCTCGGCCCGGCGGTCCTACAGGCGTTGGACTCAGCCAGAGTAATGGGGATGTCGATGAAGGATGTGCCGCTGGTACAGCTGGCCGACTTGGCGCCTCAGGCGCTCACGGCGGAAAAGTTGGCGGCTATTGAAGCGGCGCTGCGCGGAGCGGCTCAGGGTGGAAACTGATATCATAGAACTGTCGAACAGTTCGACTAGTGCTCCGTCAAGGCAAAAATGATGAACTGTCGTTGTGTTCACGAAGTCGGGCGATGCCGCAAGCGAGCCTTGGAGCGCCAGCGACGAAGCGTCGTTGCGAGCGTAGCGAAGCAACCCCGTCATCGGCGTTTCCTGCACGCCCATGCCGAGATCGCCACGTCGGCCTGCCGGCCTCCTCGCGATGACAAGCAAAATCAGATTGACGGAGCACTAGCCTGGGAGGTTGCTATGGCCCTTGAACACTTATGCCACCCACCGTCAAGCTACCGCGGCACCCCCTTCTGGGCCTGGAACAACAGGCTTGATAAGGCCCAGCTGCTGCGCCAGATCGAGGTCTTTAAACAGATGGGGCTGGGCGGCTTTCATATCCACGCCCGCACCGGGCTAGCCACCGAGGGTTAAGGGTTATGCCGGCACAAGGCTTCGCCCAACCATTCAGTGAGCCATTACCCAAAACCATGTCCGCCGTGATCTGTCACGGCCCCGAAGACTACCGGCTTGAAGAGCGGCCCGTTCCCCAGCCCGGCCCTGGCGAGGTGGTGATTCGCGTCAGGTCTACCGGCATCTGCGCCTCGGATATCAAGTGCTACTCCGGAGCGAAGCTTTTTTGGGGAGACGGGCAGCGGGCCGGTTACTGCCAGCCGCCGGTAACACCGGGGCACGAGTTTGTGGGCGAAGTCGTAGCTTTAGGCGAGGGGGCCGGCGCCAAGTACGGTCTTGAGCTCGGCGACCGCGCCGTCAGCGAGCAGATCGTCCCCTGCTGGCGCTGCCGCTACTGCCGGCGCGGGCAGTACTGGATGTGCCAGGTCAACGATATCTACGGCTTTCGCCACCGGGCTTTCGGCTCCTGGGCGGAGTATATGCTGTTTCCGGCGGGCGCCCTCAACTACCTTGTGCCCAAGGAGCTCCCCTGGCATCACGCGGTCTTCATCGAGCCCTTAGCGTGTTCGATTCACGCCGTCGAGCGGGGTGAGATCCAGTACCAGGACACAGTGGTCATCGCCGGCTGCGGGCCGCTAGGCTTGGGTATGGTGGCGGCTGCCAAGCTTAAGGGGCCGGAGCGGCTTGTCGCGCTCGATCTAAGCGATGACCGGCTCGAGCTAGCCCGGCGTTGCGGCGCCGACATCGGCCTGAACCCGCGCCAGGAAGATGTGATCGGGAGGGTGCTCGAGCTAACGGACGGTTACGGCTGCGACGTTTACATCGAAGCTACGGGACATCCGGCGGCGGTCGAGCAGGGGCTTCAGATGATCCGCAAGCTCGGCACCTTCGTCGAGTTCAGCGTGATGAAAGAGCCTGTCACCGTCGATTGGACTATCATCGGCGACAGCAAAGAGTTAAACATCCACGGCGCTCACTTAGGCCCTTACTGCTATCCGGTGGCGATACGCATGCTGCAGCAAGGGCTCCTGCCGATGGACGAGATCGTTACTCACCAGCTCCCGCTTGAGAGGTTCCAGGAGGGGATCAGCATGGTGGCCTCGGGACTGACTTCGGTTAAGGTTACCTTGACGCCGACACCGTACAAGGGCCCGTAGCTCCGGATCGACCCGTTTTTCAACCCAGAGCCGAGCTGCGCCATGCGGCCCGCGCCCAAGTAGCCGTAGGCCGATCCTCCAAAAATCAGCTATTAGCCGTTAGCGTAGGGGCGCGGGTTTCTGAGCAGGATGTCCTAGGCAACCTCATCTCGAATCCCCCCTGCCTGGTCCATTCTACCTGCAGGGTCCGAGCCCAGCGAAGAGCTGCTGTGCGCAAGCAGAACTCTGATGTGACTCTGCAATCGCAAAAACTTGAAATATCAACTATACTTCGTGTGGGAGGCCACCATGCCGGCACAAACCAGGGCCACAATTGGTACTCAACAGCTCTTTCAGGCACTTACCGCCACACCATTTGCCGCGCGCGACCTGGTCTTCCAGGCCGTCACCGGTATCAAAGCGGATGATCTCGAAGCCCTCATGCTCAGCCACACGCCGCTGCCGGACGTGTCCGTCCGCAGCATCATGCACAACCTCGGGGAGCTGCTCGACCTGCGTCGGAGTGAGGTTGCAGAGCTCTTGAACATCAGCCCATCGCGCGTGAGCCGTAACGACAAGGTGAGTATTTCCATCCTGGATTGCACCGGCCGCATCAGCGACGTCTTCGCGCTAGTCAGCGCCGTGCTGGGCCCGGAGCACGCCCGCGCCTGGTTCAAGCACCCTAATCCCGCGTTAGGCGGCAAGGCGCCTTACCAGTTAATGGGCACCAGCTACGGCGCGAAGAGAGTCGAAAACCTCGTCACCGCGCTCCTCAACGGTTCGTTCGTGTGATTACGGCATACCGCCTGGCGCACGAGCTGGCGCTTGCCGAGAACCCCGACCCCTTTAAACCTGCGTTGACCGAGAACCGCTGGAACTCTGCCGGCGTGCAGGTGGCTTATACGAGCGAGCATCCCGCCCTCGCCGCTCTGGAACTCCTCACCTACTGGGGCAACTACCCCAGCATGCGGGGCTATCACCTGTTCACCTTCACCTTTGCTCCCGACGAGGTCGAGGACGCGCTTAAGCGGCAAGCTGACATCGATCCTGTCGAAAAGAGCCAAACGCGTCGCTACGGTGATGCCTGGGTGCGGGAAGCGCGCAGCCTGGTGTTGCGCGTGCCTAGCGTGGTCGTGCCGATGAGTTTCAACTACCTTATCAACCCCAACCACCCTCGCTACGACCCAAGAGCGGTAACAGCACACGGTCCCTTCGTGTACGACAAGCGCATTGCTGAGCTGATCGAACGCACCAAGAACGCTAGCCACTGACTGCTTCGGGGCCGCGCCCCCGCCTCAGCCCGAAGCGAGATCCTGGCCCTGAAAAGCCCTTGAGGTCTTCGGCAAGAGGTCTCCCGAGGTTCCGAGCTTGAGCCCCTCTACGACGCGCGCTACTCAGTCGTCCACTCCTTGGCCTAGCCGCTCTCCCTGATATACGGCAAAGGGGGCCACCACCACCCCGGCACCCACCTGGCAGTCAGTAAGCACGGCATAGGGTCCGATGCGGGCGCCCTCGCGCACCACCGTGCGACCGCGCAGCCATACCCCCGGAAAGAGCACCACGTCGGGGTTAATGACCACCGTATCGTCGATGAACACCTGCTCCGGGGCGATCATGGTGACGCCGGCCAGCAACCAGCGCTCGCGGATGCGGTCGCGCAGCAGCCGATCCACCTGGGCTAAGTGCTGGCGGTCGTTGACGCCCAAGACCTCGGCCTCATCCGGAGTCATCAGCGCCTCGACGCGCTTGCCCGCTTGGCGATAGATGGCCAGCAGGTCGGTGATGTAGTACTCGCCGGAGGCGTTGTCGCTGGAGAGGGCGCTAGCATGGCGAAAGACCTCGCGGTCAAAGGTATAGATGCCGGGGTTGATCTCCTGCAGCCGCCGCTCCGCGTCAGTAGCGTCTTTCTCCTCGACAATGCGCAACACGCTGCCATCCGCGGCCCGGACGATCCGCCCTAGCCCGGTCGGGTCGGCTA
>Ga0207950_100454_pt1 | contig 13848 bp, 13 predicted proteins | sample Subbio11_8B_AprC_FD_184814 | JGI IMG/M metagenome (GOLD analysis project Ga0207950, IMG submission 184814) | Serpentinite rock and fluid subsurface biosphere microbial communities from McLaughlin Reserve, California, USA - CR11_8B_AprC (SPAdes) | ecosystem: Environmental > Terrestrial > Deep... | reverse complement strand
CGGCCCACTCACCCCATACGATTCCGGTGACGAGCGGGACCGACATAGCCAGCCCGATGCCGATCACGAGCACGCCGACGTAGTGCACGATGAGGCGCTGGTCGGAAGAGCCGAGTCGTATCCACATCGCGCGGACCTCAGGTGACCCAGGCGATGAGCGCCGCCATCAGAGACACTCCGCCGATGAACGCTCCGAACGCTAGTAACTCGACAAGCAGACCTACACGCCAATGTTCGAACGGACTTTGAAGCCGGTGCGTGCGAATAGTGGCCCCTCCTCCGGGTTGCTTCCGTGTCTTAAGCGACCGTTACCAGGATATGTCCGCGCGGGGGAAGGAGGCAACAACGACTGCCTCAACGACTGCCTGAAACTGGCACACGAACGACGGGTTGTCGGCAACGATTCATCCCGTCGGCGACCGGTGCCGATAAGGTGAGAGAAGACGAGTTTACGCACGCCGGCTGCGGCATCGGCTGCCTTTTCAAACCAGGAGCGAAGTTGACCAAGTACGGTGATGGGAGTGTCGCGTTGAGAGTAGCTCGCTTGACGAGCGCGCAGCTCGCAGAGTGCATCCTCAGGACCGACTTCGCCGTCTTTTGCGATCGGACCGGCCCGGCGCGCCTCGGGCGGGAAGCTGCGTGCACTTCGACGCGGACGTCTTCTGGTGTCGCCGAAGGCGAGTCTGATCACTCCTTTGAGCTCACCATGATCGGGAAAATCGACGATTAGCGTCAGCGCGTGCGCGGGCTTCTGGTTTGACGAGTCACCGGACAACCACTGTAATAGCAGTGGAAGGCCCATTCGCGTAAAGGACACCACTTTGAGGCAACGGGCACGGGCCGCGATCGACTGGGCGGGAAGACCTCCGGTCTGGATGATCGGCGCACTCGTGGTTGCGGGTCTTGCCGTCATCGTAGCCGGGACGTGGCTCTATCGCGATCAAGAGAACGCGTTGCGCGAGAGGGCGCAAATCGAGCTGGAGACGATCGCCGGCTTGAAGATCGAGCAGATCGTCACGTGGCGCGAAAATCACATGAGGACGGCGTGGCGGCTCACCAACAGCCGCCTGTTTGCCGGGATCGTCAACAGCTGGATGCAAGATCCTGCGTCCACCTCGGCCACGGGTATCCTCCAGCGAATGCGCGCGGAACAGCCGAGCAACGACTACTTCGATGTGGTGCTCGTGGACACGTCCGGCCGTGAGCTGCTCCGTCTAGGCGACAAGCCGACACCTATGCACGATGACACGGTCGCGGCCATCCGCGAATCCGTCGCGTCCGGAAATCCGGTGTTGACGCGCTTGCACGAAGGTCCCGCTGGGGGTTCGGCGTACATCGACGTCGTCGCCCCACTGTTCTTCGAATCGGACGGGAAGCTCGTATCTTCAGGCGCGATCGTCTTGCAATCTTCAGCGAAGGAGTTCCTCTATCCGCTCGTGCAGAGCTGGCCCACACCCAGCGTCACGGCGGAGACGGCGCTGGTGGCAAAAGACGCTTCGCACGCGCTCTTCCTCAACGACCTCCGGCATGCAGAGGATGCCGCTCACAGACTCAGGATCCCGCTCACACAGGGAGATAACCCTTCGGTCATGGCCGTGATGGGCGTTGAGGGCATCGTGGACGGAGTTGACTACCGGGGCGAACAAGTACTGGCGTACGCGGCGCCGATCGCCGATTCAGAATGGTACATGGTAGCCAAGATCGACGAGTCCGAGGCGCTTGCCCAGTGGCGTGACCGAGGCGTGCTCATAATCGCGCTCGCTGTTGGCGTCATCATGTTGATGGGTGGCGGGTTTTCCATCGTTTGGCAGCTCGGCCGGACATCGTACCTTTCGGCGCGGCTCGAATCGGAACGTGTGCAACGCGAGGGACAAGAGATGATGCTCAGTTTGTTCCGCGCGGCGCCGATGGGCCTTGGGATCACCGTTGACCGGGTGTACACGGTCGTGAGTGACCGGTTTTGCGAGATGCTTGGATACGAGCGCGAGGAGCTGCTCGGCAAGTCCGAGCGGATAGCATACGTAAGCGACCGGCAGTTCCATCACGTGGGCCGACAGCTTCACCAACGCGTGCTCGAATCCGGGACAGGGACGGTAGAGACTCGATTCAGGCATCGTGATGGACGAACCATCGAGATCATGCTCCACAGTACCGCGATAGATCAGGCGGATCCTTCACGCGGGTACTCGTTCGCGGCACTCGATATCACCGATCGCAAGCAGCAAGAACGCGAGGTGAGGACGCACAGCGACCTGCTCGAGGCGCTGCTCCGGGTCTCCAGCGCAGAGCATGATGACGTGGAGCGGTACGTGAGCGAGGCTCTCGAGGAGGCGCTCACTATGACGGGGAGTACCGCCGCTGACTTCTACCGGTACGGTCCTGATGGTGCCGAGGTGGCACTCGCTGGGTCGGTGCAGACCTGGGACGGGGCGGGGAGTGACCCGTGCGTCGTGCAGACAGCGGCCGGACGAGGCGAGCTGATCGCCGAAGTGGTGGCCACGCGTTCGCCGGTGATCCGCCAGGGGACGACGGGACGTGATGACACCGGACTCATGATGGATGAGGTCGCGGTTGGCCGAATGTTGGCTGTCCCCGTGTTCAGCGCGGAGCGCGTCGCAGGCGTGGTCGTCGTGTGCGGTTCTCGCACCCTTTACGAAGACAGTGACGCTCGCCGTCTCGCCGTGCTCATGGATGGCGTGTGGAAGGTGGTGTTGAGACACGAGGCGGAAGCCGAGGTGCTCCGCGTGAACGCTTCGCTCGAGCGTGTTGTGGAGGAGCGCACGCGAGCGCTGAACGCGACCAACAGGGAGCTTCAGCAGCTTGCCCAAGAGCTGCGGGCGACCAATCGCGATCTCGTCGAGGCCAACGAGGCGAAGTCCCGCTTTCTCCGGTCGATGAGCCACGAACTTCGTACCCCGCTCAACTCGATTATCGGTTTTTCCAGGATCATGCTTGACGGATTGACCGGAGCGCTTAATGAGGAGCAGGCCCGCCAGCTCGAGATGGTCAATCGTTCCGGGAGACACCTGCTCGACCTGATCAACGACGTCCTCGATCTTTCCCGCATCGAGGCCGGCAAGGCTGATATTGAAGTAGCCGCGTTCGATCCTTGTGAGCTGGCTCGCGAAACCCTCGGGGTGGTCGCTCCCGCGGCGCACGCCAAAGGCCTCTCGGTCACGCTCGAGCTGCCCGAGGAACCGTTTGGGACGGTGGTGTCAGACGCGGTCAAGATCAGGCAGGTGCTGCTTAATTTTCTTGGAAACGCGGTCAAATTCACAGATTCTGGCTCAGTGACGCTGGCTTTGGAGAACCTGGAAAACGATAGTATCCGGTTTTCCGTGACAGACACGGGTCCGGGCATCCCTGAAGGGCAACAAGAGTCGATCTTTGGAGAATTCGCGCAACGGCAACGCCGCCCGGTTGGCCAGCTGGAGGGCACGGGCCTGGGCCTTGCCATCTCGCGGGGTCTTGCCACGTTGCTCGGGGGCACGGTGGCACTTCGCAGTACGTTAGGACAAGGATCGACGTTTTCGCTCTCCATCCCGTCCGTGGGTCCGGAAAGAAACTCACATCCCTAAGCGGTTCCGGGCGAAACCCGGCGTTTCTTGACAGATGTCTTAGCCGGCGGTCGTCTTTCCCTCAAGCTCGCAGACGCGTTGGGTGCGCGCCGCAACGAGGAAGAGCGCAGCGCCGATAACAAGCGGCGAGATAATGACAAGCGACGCGGTGACCCAGAGTGCGGGTTCCCAGGTAGCCATGACCCCGTACACGACGGTCGCAATGGCAGCCAAGATGAGAAGTAACGCAGCGAGACGCTCATAAAAGAGGGAGATGACGAAGACAAGCACCGCAACAGCCGCCGGAATCGCGGCACCGATGCCGGCCTGCACAACGTCATCAAGCGTGTATGTGATGTCAGCGTATCTGGCTGCGGTCTCCGAGGCGAAGAACATCACTGTCCAGACCAAGCCGCCGATCACTACGAATCCTCGGCCGACGATGCGTGCGATGTTCATCCGCTCCGCGTTACACGTACGCAAGAACAGATCCATAAAGACCTCCCTCACCCGAGGCCCGCAACCGGGCCGCTTGAGCTAACAGGTAGATTCTTCCCACGCGGATTACTTCCTGACGCTTGCTTAACCATGCCTATAGAGGAGGTATCGCCATGTGCGCGGTACACTTCCGAGTATGACGACGCTCTACATCGACGCGGACGCGTGCCCGGTGACGCGGCAAGCGATTTCCATCGCTCACAGTGCGAGAGTGCCTGTCGTGCTCGTAGGAAACGAGACCCAGAACTTTGCGCGCTACACCGAGCGTTCGGGTGTGAGTGCGGTGCAGGTCGCATCGGGACGCGACGCAGCGGACTTTGCGATGGTTGAGATGCTTCGGGCTGGAGACGTCGTGGTTACTCACGACACAGGGCTTGCCGCGATGGCTTTAGGCCGAGGCGCGCACGCGCTTTCGCCACGAGGGCGGATGTGGTTGGCGTCTACCATCGATCTGGAGCTTGCGGTGCGCCATGCTGAACAGCGGCACAGGCGCGCGGGCGGTCGAACACGCGGCCCCGCTCCTTTCGACGACGACGACCGTGAGCGGTTCGCGCTCGCGCTCAGGCGCGTATTGGCCGAGATGACCGGGCGCCCAGGACGAACGCCGGCCCCAGACGTCCCGGAGCTGTGATCGGCGTCGGGATCAGCGTTCGACTATGTGGCACCAGACACAGCCGTAGGCAGGGTGTCCTTCATACGGCGCCGGGTCACCTGGAGCGACGCGGGTCGTCGTGGCGCGGAAACCCGCCCACCCGGCGGTGGTGAAGGCGAGAAGCGCGATCACGACGGCGAGCACGATGAGGGTCGATTTCACTGAAATCCCTTTCTAAATCCGTGGGAAACCAGAGTTCGCGCACGCGAAGAAATCGGTCTCATGCACGGGGACTGCACTGGGCGCATCGCCCATACAGCGTGACCTCCATGTGAATGACGTCAGTGCCCGTAGCCCGTTCCGCGGCTGAGAACAGATCTTCGGTGGTCGCGACAGGCACGGGAATGTCGTAAACCGAACCGCACTCAGAGCACACAAGGTGCGCGTGAGGATCAACATCGGGATCGAATCGCATCGCGCCCGGGAGCGAGAGTTCGCGTACGAGCCCGAGACCACCCAGTTCGTGCAATATCTTGTAGACGGTTGAAAGCGAGACTCCGGGCACACGCGCGGCAACCCGAGAGGCCACATTCTCAGCGAGCGGATGACTGCGGTCACCGGCGAGCTCTTCAATGACGGCCCGTCGTTGAGGCGTCAGTCTAAGCCCCGCTTGGCGGATGCGTTCGAACGCCTGGTCTCTGTCGATCATCAAGCGGCCCTCCCGAGTTTAGCAGGCGAAGTATTGCGAGATAGGAATTGCTTTGATTATCGGCCAGATTCCATCTCTCGTCAATTCCTGGACGCGCCTTTACGATGGCGATTCCAGTTATTATGAGCGGAAATCAGCGTACGGAGGAACCCCATGCTTATCATAGATATTCCTGGAAAGGGATGTCTCACGTTAGCGCATCTCGTGCTCGATGTGAACGGGACAATCGCTTTCGATGGCGTGCTGATCGACGGCGTCGAAGAGGCGGTAGCCGCGCTTGGTGGCACGCTTAAGGTAGCGCTGGTCACTGCCGACGCTCACGGGGGCGCCGCCGCAATGGCCGCGTCGCTCGGCGTTGGTGTCACGGTGATCGAACCGGGGAATGAGTCGGCGCAGAAGGCCGCATTCGTGGAGTCGCTGGGGGCGTCTTCGACGGTGGCCGTGGGCAACGGCGCGAACGACGACGCCATGCTCAAGGCATCCGCGATAGGAATCTGCGTCATCGGGCCAGAGGGGGCCGCGGGGCCGGCGGTCGTATCGGCCGATGTCGTCACCCGGTCGATAGGCGACGCACTAGGCTTGTTGCGCGTCCCAAGCCGCCTGACTGCGACGCTTAGAGTCTGAGCGCTGGGGGGCGTGACGCCGAGGGTGCGGGAACGCCGAGCAGCCGTCAAAACGCGCCATGACTGAAAATCACTCCGTCGCACACGTGTTGGGCGCGCTCAAAGTCTTCAGGATTGTTCGCCGTCCATCCGAGTAGCGGACGGCCCCTCGCGCGCTGCAGGGACGTTCCCCATGAGGGCAGCGCATCGAGTTCGTAGGCGATGAACGCGGGCTTGCTCGCCCAGTTCATGAGTGTGTGCCTCAACGCGAACGTCTGCCATCCTGGGAGTTTCTCTCCGGCAAGCGAGCCAGAGAGCTGGCCCCGCGGCAGATCGGGTGCGATGGTCTTGACGTACGCTAGCGAGTAGGGGTTGAACGACTGCACGGCGACCTCGGCCGGATGCGCCCGGACAACGTTGACGACAGCTCGTTCAAGTGCGCCCGGCTCACCGCGTTGCTTGATCTCGATGAGGATGGGCACCCTGTTCTCAACCAGGGCGAGCACCTCGTCGAGCGCCGGTATCCGCTCGCTTGAGTTGAGCAGCGCAAGGTTCTTGAGCTCTGCCGAGGTCACTTCACTGACGAGGCGAGGATCGCCTGTCATGCGCTCAAGGGCATCGTCGTGGAAGACCACGGGCACGCCGTCCGCCGCGAGGTGGACGTCAAGCTCGATGGGGTAGCCGCCGTCCGCCGCGGCCCTGAACGCCGCGAGGGAGTTTTCCGGACGCACCGCGTCGCCGGTGTGGAGTCCCCGGTGCGCGATCGGGGTCTCGCGCAACCACGTCGGCGCCTCCTGCGGCGTGCTGATGAGGTCTGCCGCGATCGACCAGCCGACACCACAGATGAGCGTTCCAGCAGCAGCCGCGCCGATCGTCGCACGCACGAACGTCAACGCTCGCGGGTCCATACGGCACTCACCGCCGCTTGAGGTCGCGGCCAGCGGCGATCGCGGCCCGGGCACCCTCGCCGGCCGCGATGATCACCTGCTTGCCGAGGCCGTTAGTCACGTCACCCGCAGCGTAGATGCCGGGATGGCTTGTCGCGCACGAGCGGTCGACGATGATCTCGCCTTTGCCGTTCACATCCACAAGTCCCGCTGTGAACTCGGCGGCAGCGATGGCTCCGGTTTCGATGAACACACCAGCTACAGGCAAGATCTCTTCGATTGATGTGGCCTTGTCTACAAGGGCCACGCCAGTTACGCGGTCCTTCCCTTCGATGCGCGTGACTTTGACGCGCTCACGTACCGTGATGCTTGGCTCGGCTGTGATACGTTCGAGAACGGCGGAGGGCGCCTTGAGCGGAGCGGACGTCAGCACAGTGACACGATTGACGCCGAGAGCCGCAAGCTGGAGAGCGGCGTCCGCAGCAGACTCGCCCGGTCCCACAACCGCGACATCCCGGCGGGAGAAGAATGCGGCATCGCATGTGGCGCAGTATGATACCCCGCGGCCGATGAGTTCGGTTTCTCCTGGGACTGCGAGGCGGTTGGGCGCCTTGCCGGTAGCGATGATCACCGCCAGTGCGTGGAACGTGTCTCCCTCACGTGTGTAGACGGAAAATCCCGGCCCATCGGGGACGATCGCGCTTACAAGCCGACCTTCGAAGCAACGTACGCCGAACAGTGAGACGTGCTCCCTGAACGCGGCGACAAGTTCCGGTCCCGTGATCGCCTGCCAGCCGAGGTAGTTATCGATACGGCCAGCCCACGCGGCCTGTCCGCCGACGTCGCTGGTTACGACCGCGGTCGTGAGTCCCTGACGTGCGCTGTACATGCCCGCGGTAAGCCCAGCGGGTCCCGCCCCGGCTACCAGCACGTCGAAATCGGTCTGTCCGTCTGTCTCCGTCATCGCTTTCCCCCGGTGGTTGCTCGTCTCTTGTTGGTGAGTGTTCCCTGTGATGCGGGGACGCTCTCGTGCGATGGCGGAAACGGTTTACATTCCCAGCGAGGAGGGACACTCTTCTAGGGGGGTAGGTCTACGGAGGGAAGACCGATGCATTCGCGTGATGGCACGGAAGGACTTCGTGTGCTCGTTGTCGGCGGAGCGAACACCGACATCCTGGGCATGGCCGATGCACGGACAATCGCGGGCGACTCAAGTCCAGGCCACATTCGTGTGAGCACGGGAGGTGTCGGTCACAATATCGCGATAAACCTCGTGCGAATGGGCGCGACGGTCAACTTGGTTACCGCGTTCGGCGGTGACGAGAGAGCCCGGCATCTGATTCTTGAGTGCCGGAAGGCAGGCGTCGACATCAGTCACTCGGTGTTCGTTGATGAAGCGCCAGGCTCGACGTACGTGGCGGTGATTGATCGCTCGGGCAATCCTGTGGCGGCCGTATCAGACATGAGTGTTCTTGAGTATCTGACCCCCGCAGCGATTCGCGTGTCGCTTGAGGGTCTTGAAGCGATCGACGGAGTGGTGGTCGACGCAAACCCCGCTCCCGCTACCTTGAGTCAGGTGTTTGAGTCGTGTTCGCGGGTCCCGGTGTTCGCCGATTGTGTTTCGGTCGCCAAGGCTCAGAGGCTCGTGCCATTTTTGACCAAGATCAAAGGACTGAAAGCGAGCGCGGCGGAGGCCGAGGCGCTCACCGGTGAGCCGGACCCCGCTTTAGCGGCGGAACTGCTCGCCAGCCGTGGTCCTGACCGAGTGTGGGTGACCGCGGGAGCGGACGGCGTGTTTTGGACGAGCGGGACTGAGCGGGGCTACACCCAGGCACCCACTGGTGACGTGGTGAACGCGACTGGAGCTGGCGATGCGTTCATGGCAGGTGTCGTCTTTGCGACCCTCAGCGAATGGAGCGTGGTGCGGACAGCGCGATTCGCCGTAGGAGCGGCGGCCCTCACCCTTGCAACCGGCGAGACAGTTTCCGAGGACATGAGCGTGCTCGCCGCCTCGACGGCCGTTAAGAAGGAGAGGGAATGAGTGATCTCTGGCGCGCGTCCGACGAGGTGGTCGCCGCACGCGCACATGGGATACCGGTGGTGGCTCTCGAGTCGGCGATCATCACGCACGGCTTTCCGTACCCGGCGAATCTCGAGTGCGCACGTGAAAGCGAGCGCGTGGTGCGGGAGGAGGGCGCGGTGCCGGCGACCGTCGGTGTCGTGGGTGGTGTGCTCACGGTTGGCCTCGCAGCCGCCGAGATAGAGCGATTTGCACGAGATGGTGCCGCTATCGCCAAGGCTAGCAGGAGGGATCTGCCGGTGCTCGCCGCTCGCGGGGCGGATGGCGCTACCACTGTCGCCGCCACGATGATCGCCGCGGCACTCGCGGGGATCGAACTGTTTGCCACGGGCGGGATCGGGGGGGTGCACCGGGGTGCGCCGGAGACCTTCGACGTATCCGCGGACCTCGAGGAGCTCGCTCGTACTGACGTTACGGTCGTGTGCGCGGGAGCGAAGTCGGTGCTCGACCTTGGTCTGACGCTGGAGTACCTGGAAACGCGCGGCGTTCCGGTCCTGGGATACCAGACCGGCGAGCTACCTGCGTTCTATGCCGCGTCGAGCGGACATCCGGTTCCGGCGCGTGTCGAATCACCCGAGGCGGCAGCTGCTGTGATCCGCGCGAAACGCGCGCTCGGGATTGCCGGGGGCGTGGTCGTCGCAAACCCGATCGCCGAGGAGCACGCGCTAGACGCGGAGTTTCTCCAGGGCATCATCGAATCCGCACTTGCCGAGGCGGCCGCTTCGGGGGTTTCTGGCGCTGCGGTGACGCCGTATCTGCTCGCACGCATCCACCGTGCGACAGGCGGGGCGAGCCAACACGCCAACAAGCAGCTTGTCTACGCGAACGCGCGGCTGGCCGCCCGAATTGCCGCCGCGCTCTGAATCATTCTCTCGCGGGACGTCGCGGCACGGATGCGATGGGTCACACCGGTGCGATGCGGGAGGCGCCGTGCGCATGACCTTTCCAGTGCGCGATCGTATCACGGGTGAGTAGAGTCTCCGCAGCGGACGCCGGAAGCGGCGGGCTGACGAGATAACCCTGCATCTCATGGCAGCGCTCGGCGCGAAGACACGCCGCTTGCACCCTGGTCTCCACACCCTCCGCGACCACGGTGAGACCGAGCTGTTCGGCCATCGAGATCACCGCACGACAGATCGCTGTGGATTGGACGTTGCGTCCGAGCCCTCGCACGAAGCGCTGGTCGATCTTGATCGTGTCGATTCCAAGGGCGAGCAACTGCTCAAGCGAGGAGTACCCGCTGCCAAAGTCATCTATCGATGTGCGGACGCCCAAATCACGCAAGGCCGCGAGCGTCTCGCGTGCCACGCCAGTCTCGTGCATGACGGTGCTCTCCGTGATCTCGAACTCGAGGACGTCTCCGCTCAGATCATGCTCGCGCACGAGCGCGTCGATCCGGTCCACCAGCCCATGCGCCGAAAGCTGACGGGCGGATAGGTTGACCGTCAAACGCGCATCGTGAGGCAAGCCACGAGGACGCCACGTTGCGAACCGTGCGACAGCGGTTTTAAGAACCCAGTCGCCGATGATCCCAATCAAACCGCTCTCTTCAGCGATGGGGAGGAACGTCGCTGGCGGGATGGGGCCGAGAGACGGGTGGTGCCAGCGAACGAATGCCTCCGCGCCCCTCAGGCGCCCATCTTCAACCCGGACTATTGGTTGAAAGTGCACGTCGAACTCGCCTAGTTCGAGTGCGTGGTGCAGGTCGCGCGACAGCGTAAGCCTCTCGCAGGCATCCTCGGAGTACGCGGGCTCGTGGAGACAGAAAGTCGCACGGCCGCTCTGTTTGGCCCGGTACATCGCCGTATCCGCGCGCGTAAGAAGGGTTGCTGAGTCGTCACCCTCGCTCGGCGCGCCTATCGCGATACCGATGCTGCCCGTGAGACGGATCTCGTTGCCGGCCACGCGCAGCGGCCGCTCGATCGCTTCGAGCAGCTTGCTCGCCACGAGTTCCGCATCGCGCTCGGACTGCACTCCCTCGAGGAGGACCGTGAACTCGTCCCCGCCGAGACGTGCGAGTGTGTCTGACTCGCGAAGCACCGAGCTCAAGCGCTTGGCGACCTCTACAAGGACGGCGTCCCCGGTACGGTGTCCGAAGGTGTCGTTCACGGCCTTGAAGTGGTCGAGGTCGATGAAGGCAACAGCAAGGCGTTCGTTGGCTCGCGCCTTCGTCGCTGCGGCGTGCCTGAGACGGTCGAGGAAGAGCGCCCGGTTCGCGAGTCCCGTGAGCGAGTCGTAAAACGCGAGCCGGGTCATCATGTGTTCGGTCCGCTTACGCTCGGAGATGTCACGGCCGGCGGCGGCTATCAATCCCCGCCCGTCTGCGTCCATGGCGGTCGCGTGGACCTCAACCGGCGTCGTATGGCCGTCCGCGGTGCGGTAGAGTGTTTCGTAGATCGCGGCGCCGGTCACCTCGAGCGACTCTTGGACGGCGTCTGGAAGGGCGCGATGCCCCTCGGCAAGCCAGCCGAACGGCTCAAGGCCAAGCAGCGCTTCCCGGCTCATGGCGCACATCGCCGCCGCTTTCGCGTTGGCGTAGACGGGGACTCCCTCTGGGGTGTGCACGATCACCGAGTCGTTTGCCTGGTCGAGCACCCAGGAATGGAACACGAGCTCAGACTGCGCCGCCTTTCTGCGGCTGATGTCGACACCCGACGCGACCACGCCTGTCACGGCACCGTCTTCGTCGTGGAGCGCCGAAGCGTGCCACTCGATGGTACGCCGGGAGCCGTCGGGGCGCACGATCGTGTTCTCGCACGGTTCGACATCGCGTGGCGCGGAGGTCAGGAGCGTTTCGAAGTGCTCGACACATTGAGCACGCTCGGAAGGCTCTATGAACTCCTCGACCAGCGGGTGCCCGACGACATCGTGCTCCGGCACGCCGAGCAGTTCGCAGCCGGTTTTGTTGATCAGCGTGACCTTGCCCTCTTTGTCGAGGGTGAGCAAGATGGCCGGAGTCGTGTCGAGATGTCCGCACGCGCGCGGCGGCGACGCGACCGTTGCCGCGGCGGACGGGCCAGCTGGTCCGGTCAGACAGCCCGGGGCGACCTCCACGCGGATGCGCTCAAGTACGCAAAGCACGCGCCCAGTATCGTCACGGATCGGTTGCCACGTGTGCTCGATCTCGGCCCCAGGGTGATGGGTGTCGGCGCCACCCGTATAGCTGAGAGTCGCACCGGACTCGAATACTTCGTCCGCGCGGCACACGCCACAGGGGACGGCGCACGCCATTAACGCTTCATGGCATGCGACGCCGATCAGATCTCGGGCCGAGACGCCCGCTCTGGCCGACGCCGTCTGGTTCGCGTACACGATGCCAAGATCTTCATCGACGCATATGACGATATCCGGCGAGCCATCGTGGACGGAGCCGAGAACCTCGGTCAATCGCCGCTCGGTTGGCACGATGCCGCAAGACCCCCTTCGCACGTGCTCGTGGTCGTCGCGGTTCCGCGATCACCCAGTCAAGTAATTATCGGCGGGTCGCTGCGCGACCTTAAGTGTGAAACACAGCTTACACCGCCAAACCTCCGCAGGAGCGCTCATGGGCACACTATGCCCTGTTCAGAGAGTAAAGTGACCGGCGCGCGTGAGCGAAAAGTGTTGCGATGCGCTACACTGGCGGCAGTGAAACGATTTCGGATCAGGAATGTGTAGTGATCACATACCCGGTGCTTAGATGCCGTGCCGTGCTGGTGTCATCGGTGCTCAGGTGGACAGGATGAGCGTGAACCACGATCGCGGTATCCATCGGTGCCGGGCGGGCGCGCTCGCCATCGTATTCATTATCATATTTGGAATGGCCGGTTGTGCGGGTAAAGCGGGGGAGGATCCTGTGCCCGTGTCCGTGGTGCCCGTTCCTCAATCGCTCGATGAGGTCCGGCGCGGCGCGCAAAGGGAGCTCGCCTCAGGAAGCAAGGAGGCAAGCCCTCATGTCACACTCGCCAAGGTGAGCGAGGCCGAGGGAGATCTTGCCGCCGCCGAGCAGGCGTATCAACGCTCGCTGGCCATCGATCCCGAGCAGCCGACCGTGCACCATGACCTTGCCGTGCTCTATTTTGACCGGGGGGATCTGGCGGGCGCTGAACGTTCGCTTCGCTCGGCGTTGAACTTGAATCCCGCACTGCACGGATCGCGTTTACTCTTGGCGGACGTCTTGGCGCAAGCAGGAAGAATTGAGGAGGCCCGGCGGCACGTGACGCTGGTTATGGAGGCGGAACCTCAGGGGATCGACCCGGAGATGTTGCGAGAGCGTCTGGAGTCGTACCGATGAGTGCGCGGCATACGACAACGATACGTCGCTGGTCACGCTTTGCGGGCGTGTGCCTACTTTCTGCCGTGCTGATGGCGACGGGGCTTCCGGGCACGTCGCTCGCGTATCTGTCTACCGGGCCCACCGGTGATCGGGGTTGGTACTGGCAGAATCCGATACCGCAGGGCAATGAGTTGCGGGCAATCGACTTCATAGGCGCGAACAAGGGGTTCGCGGTGGGCGCGAACGGCACCGTGCTCAAGACCGACACTGCCGGCGTGGTGTGGGAAGCGCTCGACTCAGGGGTCACGACGCTCCTGAGCGGGGTGGAGTTCACCGACGCGAACACGGGATGGGTTGTGGGGGCGTCTGGTGTCGTGAGAAAGACGTCGGACGGCGGTGCCACGTGGGTTGCGCAGAACGCCAACGTGGGGACGGCCGCCATGAACGCGGTGTCGTTCGTTGACGCGGACACCGGATGGAGCGTTGGTAACGGCGGACGGATCCGTCACACCTCCAACGGCGGCGCGACGACGTGGACTACACAGACGTCAGGGACAACGGCGGTGCTCAACAGCGTCGACTTCGTGGACCGCAATACCGGGTGGGCAGTGGGTGCGTACGGTACGCTTCTCAAGACGACCAATGGAGGAGTGACGTGGGGCGCGCAG
>Ga0207950_100450_pt1 | contig 13886 bp, 8 predicted proteins | sample Subbio11_8B_AprC_FD_184814 | JGI IMG/M metagenome (GOLD analysis project Ga0207950, IMG submission 184814) | Serpentinite rock and fluid subsurface biosphere microbial communities from McLaughlin Reserve, California, USA - CR11_8B_AprC (SPAdes) | ecosystem: Environmental > Terrestrial > Deep... | reverse complement strand
AGAGCTCAGTCTCCATATACAACGTGGGCAATGGGACCAGGCGGATATTTTATTAATACCCAGGATGCATACACCCCCTATGCAAAGATCAGTCTGCCTATTTCCGGTGCGGAAGATATGTTCGTGGCAGCGGATGGTTATATTTATATTGCAGACACCGGCAATGGTGAAATAGTAAAACTGAAGGATTTCGAGGTCGTCGCGACGTTCGGTCAAGGGTTTTTAGAGGGGCCGACAGGCGTGTTCGTGGATGGGCAGGGGCTAATATTCGTCGCAGATGGGCAGAAGAATACTGTCGTTATTTTGGACCAGGACGGGAACCTGATCAATGAATTCGGTCGGCCAGATGAGCCATTGTTTGGAATAAACAGGGAATTTTTGCCCCGTAAGGTCGCGGTTGATGTTCGCAGGAATTTATATATTATCAGCGAGGGGTCCGTCAATGGTATCGTTCAGATGAACATGGACGGCAATTTCATTGGTTACTTTGGAGCCAACCCTTCGAGGATGTCCCTAAAGATGATTTTACAAAGGATGTTTCTGACCCAGGAGCAGCTTGATCAATTCGTCAGAATTGAGGCGGCTTCCCCTTCCAACCTTGCCATAGACAATCGATCGCTGGTGTATACGGTTACCGCCGGAACACATCGGGGCATGGCGATCCGGAGGTTCACCATTTCCGGGAGGAATATCTTTCCAGAAACCTTCGATTCAACCACCTTCAGGGATATCCATGCCAGTGAAAACGGTTTAATCTTAGCCGTTGACGCAAATGGACAGATCTATGAGTATGACCAGAGAGGCACGTTATTGTTTGTTTTCGGCGCCTTAGACACCGGGGATCAACGCTTGGGCACTCTGTCGAATCCAACAGCCATCGAGCGATACCAGGAATTCATTTACGTCCTTGATAAAGACAAGAATGCAATTGTTGTCTTTCAAACAACCGATTTTGCAAAAACCGTCCATGATGGCGTTCGTCATTATATGGGAGGTTTTTATAAGGAAGCCAAGCCTTACTTTGAGGAGGTCTTAAACTTCAACGGTTCATTTATCATGGCATACCAGGCAATCGCCGATGCCTACTTCAAGGAGGGCGACCATACCAATGCACTCACTGCTTATAAGTATGCCGAAGACCAATCTGGATACTCTCAGGCATTCTGGGAATTACGCAATAATATTTTGCAGCAACATTTGGCGCGAGCCTTCCTTGTAATAGTTGCCCTTTCGGTGGTTAATAGCGGCTTCAGGCGCTTAGAAAAACGCACCAAATGGTTTGATCCTCTCCGGCAGTGGATAAAAAACCTGCAAAAAATCAAGCTGGTTGATGATTTTGTTTTTCTTTTTCGATTTATTAAACAACCGGCGGATAGCTTTTATTACATCAAAAAGGATATCCGCGGCAGCCTGACCTTCGCCGTGTTAATCTACGTCTGGGTGATCGTGGTCCGCATTTTATCTTTTTATATAACCGGGTTTATTTTTAATCCTTACCCTTCGCCATCCTATATTCCGATAGAAAGTGAAGTGATTAACACCGTCCTGCTCATTTTTATCTGGAATGCCGCAAACTATCTCGTTTCCACAATCAGCGACGGAGAAGGGCGTGTCCGCGATGTCATTATTGGCAGCGCCTATAGTCTTTTCCCGTTTGTTTTATTCGCATTGCCGATCGCTTTTGTATCGAATGTGTTAACCCTTAACGAAGTTTTTATTTATTCCTTTTCTTTAAATATTATGTGGTTTTGGATCGGACTGATGCTGTTTATTATGGTCAAAGAAATTCACAATTACTCGTTTTCAGAAACGGTCAGGAATGTTTTGATCACCCTATTTACGATGGCTTTGTTCCTTTTAACGGGTTATATCTTGTTTGTACTGTTCAACCAATTGTATGACTTTGTCATGGCAATTATCCTGGAGGTAGGTTTGCGTGGCTAAAGTAAAGCTTGTTTTTCAGGGTTTTCTCACCCTCGTACTCCTCATTGGAGTATATACCGCACCACAGCATGCACAGGCGCAAATGCCCGAATCTACGCTTAATTCATTCGCTCAGCCCAAGGCTGTCAACACGTACTGGCAAGCCGATAAAGCCATCCCTGATTCCTTTGAGCTAGTGGCAGAGAACCCACTTTTTAAATTGTATGGTAATAAAACAACCCTGGCATTTAAGGTCGTTGATAAGCGCAGTGGGTATATCTGGAGTTCTAACCTGGATGAACGCGCCGAGGATGATCGGTTGAACGTTGCATGGACTGCTTTTGCCCAAAGCGGGATTAGCATTGAGTATCTTGATCAAAAGGCGGTTAACAGGCGTATTTCCATCACCAACTCGGATGTTGTACTGGATGTGGAACCGATCGATCAGGGTTTCAAGGGAACGGTCACCTTCACCGATTATGCAATTACCCTTGGGGTCATCGTCCGGTTGGAGGCAAATGGAGTTAGCGTTGAGATCCCGTTTGAAACCATCCAACAGGAAAACCCCGATTATAAATTGGGTCTCGTTTACGTCTTCCCTTTTTTGGGTGCAACGAGAGGCGATAGCATTCCTGGTTATATGTTCATCCCAGATGGTTTGGGAAGTTTGATCCGTTTTGATAACTCCACCAAAGCAGAGAATATGTTTTATGGCCGGTATTATGGTGCAGATCTGGGCATGATCTCCTCCCTGCCTTACGACCCATTCGTCAACCGTCCGTATAATCTTACAATCCCAGTTTTTGGAATGGTACATGGCATAAAACAAAATGCATTTATCTCCATTGTCGAAAAAGGGGCGGCGTATGGCGAACTCCAGGTGCATCCCGCAGGGATCATTACCAACTTTAATTTTCTTTACAATGCTTTCATTTATAACGAAAGTTTTTTTCAAGCAACCAATCGCGCGGGAGCAGGTGTCACTACAATACAGCGCGATACGAATGCGTTCGATGTAAAAATCCATTTTCGTTTTTTGACCAAGGACGACAGCGATTATGTCGGAATGGCACAGAGTTATCAGCAATATTTAGTCGATAAAGGGAACTTAAAAAAGATTCCCGACCAAAACAATGATATTGGGATCAGACTTGAATTTTTAGGCGGCGATAAGGAAGAAGTTTTATTATGGCACCGCCTCAATTCGATGACTACGGTCAGTCAGATGGCAGATATCCTTAAAGCATTAGATATCCACAATACAGATGTTATTTACTATGGCTGGCAACCGGGTGGAGCTTCTAGTATGCCTCCAAGATCCTTGAGATTGGATCGAAAACTGGGAAATCTGGAACAACTGCGTGCATTGATTGAAAGAATCTCAGCCGATGGTGGAAATTTTTACCTGTACCTCGATCCCCAGGCGGCTTTGTGGGGAGAGTCAGGTTATTCGCCTCGCAATGACCTGGCGATATCGATCACCAATAAAAATCTTGTCGGGTACAACCGCAACCAGGCGAATTATTTCCTCAATTACGACGCGCTCCGAGAGCATTTAACCGCTATATGCCAGGATGTTTCTTCAAAACTGGCGGCGGGGTTGGCATTGGATGGAATCGGTTCGATTCTGTATAGCGATTTTAAAAATAACCATTTTTTGAATCGTGAAGAAGCAATACAGCAATATCAAAACTTGGTGCTTGGATCTGGGGTGCCGACATCTTTTTACAGGCCAAACAACTATATGTTTGGCGCCATGACCGCTTATTATGATATGCCGCTAACCAATAACGGCTACATTTATACAACCCAGGCTGTACCATTTTTAGCGATCGTCCTTGCCGGTTATGTCCCATATTATGGACCTGCTTTGAATTTTTCTTCTAATTTACAAGAGGACGTATTAAAAATGGTTGACTACGGCGTCTACCCGTCTTTTTTCCTCACCCACGAAGTGACTGCCAATATCCTGAATACCAGGTCAAACTGGATTTACACATCATCCTTTGAACAATGGGGGCTGAAAATAAAACAAACCTATCAGTGGATGAACACCCTGCTTGGGCCCGTAAAAGGACAGGAAATTGTAGCCCGAGATGTACTTGCGGATGGGGTCGTAGCAACAACCTATGCCAATGGTAAGCAAATTATTGTTAACTATAACGATACCCCATTCTCGGCTGGAAGATTGCTGGTGGATGGCAAGGACGCCATAATCAGGGAGGTGATACCTTGAATTTGCGCAAGGTAATCGGCAACACTGAAATGAAACACGGCACCCGTGAAGCTCTCTATGGCTATTCTTTCGTGCTCATTTGGATCGTCGGCTTTGCGATTTTTACCCTGGTTCCTCTGATCCAAACCTTTTACTTTAGTATGAATCAGGTCACCGTCACAGCGACCGGTATTGAACTCGTTTTTGTTCAATGGGCGAATTACACCCGAGCCTTATTTACAGACCCGAACTTTGTGGAGTTGTTGATAGGCTATGTAATCGAAACCCTGGCTGCGGTCCCGATTGTGTTGATCTTTTCGATGATCATCGCCTTGTTTTTGAACCTTGATTTCAAATTCAAAGGTTTATTCAGGACCATTTTCTTCCTGCCGGTCGTCATTACCAGCGGACCGGTTATTCAGGAGTTGACTTCACAAGGTGCTACCTCCGTGCCGGGGATTGCCGATTCCGTTGCGGTGATGAATTTCTTAGCCGAACTCCCGCCCTCTTTACGAAATCCGGTTGAATACCTTCTAACTTCTTTTATTTTGATCCTGTGGTTTTCCGGCGTCCAAATCCTGATTTATTTAGCCAGCTTACAAAAAATAGACAAGAATATCTATGAGGCGGCCGCGATTGATGGCTCCTCTGCCTGGGAGTCGTTTTGGAAAATCACCCTGCCGTCCCTTGCCACCACCACCGTGGTCAATGCCGTTTATACCATTATTACCCTTTCTCATTTTTCGGAAAATAAGGTCGTCCAGTATATCTTCAGCCAGACCTACGCAGTGCAAGGTGGGATCGGGTATGCCAGCGCAATGTCGTTTATCTATTTCCTCGTCCTGGTCACCCTGCTTGCGCTCGTATATTTTCTCCTCAGCTCTCGGAGCAGGGACAAAACCCTATGAACCGATATTATTTGGATGTTATGAAAGGTTTTCTATTTGGCAACCGCTCCAGGTACGGGTTGATCTTTACCGTCATGCTCTATATGTTGTTGATTGCGATAGGCTTTGTCTATCTTTACCCACTGTTATTCATGTTGGTTACCAGCATGAAAAGCCCGGGCGATTTACTCAACCCGATGGTGCAATGGGTTCCGACAGAGTTTTATCCGGGGAACTATATCAGGGCATTCCGGGTATTAGATTATCCAAATACATTTTTTTCCTCTGTGATGATTAGTGTTATACCCTCTGTCATTCAGACCATCGTGTGTTCATTCGTCGGTTATGGATTGGCGCGGTATCGTTTTTGGGGCAAAAACCTCTTATTTGCCCTCATCCTCGCCACCTTTATCATCCCCGCCCAAACCACTGTCATCCCCCATATATTATCGTATAGAAATCTCGGTCTCTTGGGCAGTAGTTTCTCACTCATTTTACCCGCCTTGTTTGGGCAGGGATTAAAAAGTGCCATTTTCATCCTCATTTTTTACCAGACCTTCCTTTCGCTGCCCAAAGTGTTGGAGGAATCCGCGCGCCTGGATGGCGCATCGGATCTAAGAATATTTTTCAAAATCGCCATACCGCCAGCAATACCTGCCTATATTATCTCGATCATCTTTTCGACAGTCTGGTATTGGAATGAAACTTTTCTGACCGTTATCTTTCTAGAAGGCGGCATTCAAACCCTGCCGATGCAATTAATGAAGTTCGTTCAGGCATATGAAAACTTGTATCCACCCGGGATGGTAAGTATTCTTGAGCGCTTAAATGAAGCGGTAAAACTCAGCGGCACATTCTTAAATATTTTACCTTTGCTATTAATGTATTTTGTGTTGCAGAAATGGTTTGTCGAATCGGTGGAAAGGACGGGTATTACCGGTGAATAGATGGGTCGTATGGATTCTGGTCCTGGCCTTATTGGCCTCTGGATGTTCTGCCCCCACCCCTCAACAGGAGGTTGGGTTGGTTGCCGTTACGCCCACTAAAGAGCCGGCCGCGACCTCTACCCCAATGACTCCTCCCTCTACCCCAACCGCAACTGCCCAGCCATTGCCCACACCCGCAGCTATTGAAGATGTTATCGAGTATGAAATGCTCGGTTCTTTTAACTTTTTCTGGGAACAAGCCAATACGGACCTCAACAGCCCCGGGTTCGGTCTAATCCGTGATCGCTATCCCGGCTCGGAGGGAATTTCCAGCATTGCATCCGTCGGATTCGGGCTAACCGCTTACCTTATTGGAATTGAAAAAGGTTATATTTCGAATCAAGAGGGATTTGACCGGGTAAACGGAACTCTCGACACGTTGTTGGCCATGGACCGCGTGAATGGTTTCTATTATCACTTTGTGAATATGCAGACTGGCAAAAGAGCCTGGGATAGCGAAGTTTCGACAATCGACACTGCCATTCTTTTAATGGGGGTACTATCGGTGGGCGAATATTTCGGCGGCGAGATAAAACGCAAAGCCGATCAGATTTATCATGGCGTCAACTGGACATGGTTTGTGGATCCTTCCCGCAATATGTTTTATATGGCATACCGGCCTGAAACAGGTTTTGAAGGTCACTGGGATTTTTATGCCGAGCAATTGATGATGTATGTACTCGCCGCTGGGTCTCCCACATATCCTGTGGATGCAACCCCCTATTATTCGTTTATTCGCAATTATGGTGAATACGGTGATGGAAACCCATTCATTCATTCCTGGTTTGGTTCGATATTCACCTATCAATACAGTCATGCCTGGATCGATTTCAGAGGTTATACCGACAAGGAGGGAGTAAATTGGTTCGACAACTCGGTGGAAGCCTCGCTGGCTCATTACAATTTTGCAACGAAAATGCAGGACAAATACGAGACCCTCAGCCCTTTGGCTTGGGGACTTTCCGCCTCCGATGGCCCTAACGGATACAACGGCAAGTACGGGGCACCCCCATCAGGTTTTGACAATAAATCTCATTTTATCGATGACACCATCCCACCGTACGGGGCAATTGGTTCGATCATCTTCCTGCCTCAACAAGCCAAAAATGCCATGCTGAATTATTACACCTTGGAAGAATTAAAAGGACCGTATGGCTTCAAGAGTGCCTACAACCTGAGTAAAGACTGGTTTGCCACCGATGTGATCGGTATTGACAAAGGAATTACCTTATTAATGTTGGCAAATTACCAGAGTGACGCCGTTTATAAAATCATGATGCAGAATGAGTATATATTAAATGGTTTAAGCCTTTTAGCAATTACCAAAGAAGATTAGGAAGACCGTATGACAACCATCAAAGATGTAGCAAAATATGCCAAGGTCAGCATTACCTCCGCCTCGTATGCTTTGAACGACACAGGCACGATTAGTGAAGCCACCCGCAAACGGGTGTTGGAGGTCGCGGATAAGTTGAATTATCACCCCAATGCTTTTGCCAAGCATCTTAAAAAGCCTAAAACGTTCACGATCGGCGTCTTCATTACTCGGTTTGGCGGCTCTTTTTATGAAGAGATCCTGGAAGGCATTCATGATGCGGTATTGAAAACTGATTACGAGTTGCTGGTATGCCCGGAAACCCGGTCAAATCGAAAGATCTTGACCCATCGGCAGGTGGATGGAGCCATCGTGTTCGATACGAAAATAAAAAATGATACCGTGCTGTTACTAGCTTCTAAAAGATTTCCCATCGTCGTATTGGACCGTTATTTGGAAGCTGACTTTTTGTTTCCCCTTTTGGTCGACAACCAGGGTGGCACCAAAGAGGTTTTTTATCATTTGTACGATCAGGGCGCCCGCCAGCTCTGCTACATTGCAGGCGCTTCGGATTCTTTTGACAATATGGAAAGAGCAGCAGCTTTTTTAAATGAGGCGAAGGAGAATAATTTAACTGTTCAATGTTACAACGGAAACTTCACCGAAGAATCAGGTTATGACATAGCCAGAATGATCATCGAAGCCAGAGATTTGCCAGAGGCTGTATTTTGTGCAAACGACCAAATGGCTATCGGGTTCCTCAAAGCCATGAAGGAAAACAACATAAGGGCTCCCGATGACATTGCAATCGTAGGATTTGATGATATCCAGTTGGCAAAATATGTGCAGCCAACTCTGTCAACGGTCGGAGCATCCCGTATATTATGGGGAAATTGCGCCGCTACCCAGTTGATTGATTTTCTTGAGAATGAAACCCCTTTCCACCCATCACGGATCAGCACCAAGTTGATACCGCGAGAATCGTCTACAAAGAATCCCAATTAAAGGAGCTGGAATAACCTGGACGATATGGATAGATCGAACATCTTACTCAGTGAATTAAAAAAATCGATCGATTTTTTTCTCGATTTCACCAATCTAAACACAGACAGCACTGGTTTTGGTTTAACGGTTGATTCGACCAAGGCTCCGAACGTAGCATCCATCGCTTCGGTGGGGTTCGCCCTGACCGCCTGGGTGATTGCGGCTGAACGCGGCTACATTGGTCAGCAACGGGCCCTAGAAATCACCAAAGGGACTTTTAATACCCTCCTCCATCATGTGAGCCAGCACCGCGGCTTCTTTGCCCATTATCTGCACATGGAAAGCGGTGAAAGATTTAGGAAGTGCGAATATTCAACCATTGATACTGCGCTCTGCTTAAATGGTGTAATTACAGCGGCAGCCTACTTTCAGGATGATGAAATCCGCCAGATGGCGCAGAGATTGCTGGAACGAGTTGACTGGCGCTCGATCATTTTCGAGAAAGACGGCCAAACGCTGTTCCGGATGGCGTACAACCCCGATGAGGCCGGCGATTACGTCAGCGGGCAGCCAGGTTTCATCAGCCAGTGGGATATGGCCGCTGAACAAAAGATGATGTACCTGCAAGCCGCCGGACACATTGAGCCAGTTCTGGCGCGCCGCCTCTACCAAGGTTTTCGTCGCGATGTGGGTCATTTCAATGGCCATTCGATCATCATCAACCCAGGCGGCACCCTTTTTGCGTATCAGTTCAGTGAGGCGTGGCTAGATACAGCCAGCTACCTTGACCCGAATGGCGTGGATTGGTTCGAGAACACCCGGTTGGCCGCCTTGTCAAATCGGCAGTTTTGTTTGGACAACGCCGACCAATATAAGACTTACCACGTTCAAAGTTGGGGCTTAAGCGCGGGAGATAGCCCATGGGGCTACGAAGTTGCAGGGAGCTTGCCTAGTATATATAAGCCACATCACACCGGCACAGTTTCTATTTATGGTGCACTTTCGTGCCTGCCCTATTTGCCCGGCGAAACGCTAGCCCTGATTGAGCATCTCTATCAACACCATCCCCAAACCTGGGGCCGGTACGGCTTTTTTGATGCGTACAACTTATCGGTCGAGCCACCGTGGTACAGCCAATTGTTGTTCGGCATTGATAAAGGTTGTTCCATGCTGATGATTGAAAACTACCTCACCGGATTGGTGTGGCAGGTGTATACCAACAGCGATACCATACAAAACGCCTTGAGCGTCTTGAAGTTTACCAAACGTACAGGTACACAATCATAAAATCCGCAAGTTAATCGGATGAGTGCTTGCAGGTATAGGAATCATTAATAAGGAGATTTACATGACCACTTTCGACGGACTCGGCATGAATCTGAGCAACTTGGCGCGGCTCTCGAACGCACAAACCCGCTCCATCAGCCCCGAAAACTTTACAGGCGAAAAAGGGATGGGAGGTATGGCCACCACCGGTGAAGGGGCCAATGCCGGGCGGGATCTCGGGCCTGGATGGAAGATTTCACCATGTGTCGTGATTAAAGCTGGGACGACGTTTGAGCTGGCAAATATCACCGGCCCAGGTGCAATCCAACAAATATGGATGACTCCCACCGGCGCGTGGCGGTTCAGCATCCTACGCATCTATTGGGATGACCAAGACCATCCATCGGTAGAATGCCCGGTCGGGGACTTTTTTGCGAGCGGGTGGGGAGAATTCGCCCAGCTCACTTCCCTCCCTGTGTGCGTCAACCCAGGTAGTGCATTCAATTCCTACTGGGAAATGCCCTTCCAAAAACGCTGCCGCATCACAATGACCAACATCGCTACCGAAAACATGGCGCTGTTCTATCAAATTAACTACACCTTGACCAATGTTCCGGAAGACGCGGCCTATTTCCACGCCCAGTTCCGCCGCGTGAACCCACTCCCGTATAAAGATGTGTACACGATCCTGGACGGTGTGCGCGGGCAAGGCCAATTTATCGGTACGTACCTGGCTTGGGGAAGTAATAACGCCGGCTGGTGGGGAGAGGGGGAGATCAAGTTTTTTCTGGACAGCGACGAATTTCCAACCATTTGCGGTACGGGCACGGAGGATTATTTTTGCGGCTCATACGGATTTGAGCACCCAATCAAACGCGGTTACCAGGACTACACCACCCCTTATGCCGGATTTCACCAGATCATCCGCCCGGACGGTCTCTTTAGATCCCAAACCAGGTTCGGGATGTACCGCTGGCACATCACCGACCCGATCCGGTTCCAGCACAAACTCCGCGTCACCATTCAGGCTCTAGGCTGGCGCAGTGGCGGGCGTTATCTGGCGCTTCAGGATGATATTGCCTCCGTAGCCTATTGGTATCAGACTTTACCGACGGAGCGCTTCCCCACCCTGCCTGAGCGAGACGATCTGGAGATCATTTAGAGCATCGCTCATCATTTACGAGCATTCAAGCTGAACACCGCCTACGGTGGAAAGCTTCGCGCACCCACTCGCCCCAAGTCAGGAACGAATACCCTCACGGCACGTAAAGCCCAATGGGTAGGTAGCATCCATCGAACTCACATCGATAAAGGACAAATTAGATGACGTATCCAAACGAATCAAAGCTCAGGCATCTCCTTGAACAACTTCACCTGTACAGCCAACTTCAACATGATTATGGCGCTCCCGGGATTGAGGCTTTGTGGACGAAAGCAGAACAAGCTCTTCAATCCATTCTAAAAGAACTGCAAGCCTTGCCTGCAAATGCTGCCCAAGCTGCCCAGGAGCCGAATGATCTGGCAAGCATTCGCCAATTACGCCCCTATGGACCGCGCCGCTTATGGGACACAATGGATGGCGGAGTATATCGGGATAAACTTGAAGGGGCTTTATTTGGCCGCATAGCCGGCAATATTCTCGGTGCACCGGTGGAAGGTTGTTCGCCTACTTTCATGGAAAACCTCGCCCGTGAGAACCAAGACCACTTTCCACCGGTCGATTACTGGAAATATGTTCCCCAGCCCTTTGAGTTACACAATGAGTACAGTCAGCGCGAGGCTTACACCCGGACAAAGATGAATGGCGTCCCCGTTGACGACGACCTTGTTTACACATTATTAGGTCTTTTCATCGCCGAAGAGCATGGGCCGGACTTTAGCACCGAGGCCGTGGGGCGTGCTTGGTTGAAGTATTTGCCTTTTGCTTATTCAGCCGAAGATATTACCTTGCGAAACCTCAAAGCCGGTATTCCGGCTTTGGAAGCTGCAGACCAGAATAATCCTTTTACTCAATGGATCGGGGCAGATATTCGATCGGATACCTGGGGCTATCTGGCCCCTGGCTTCCCTGAATTGGCTGCCGAAATGGCATACCGCGATGCCTACTTGAGTCATCGGCGGCAAGGGATCTATGGAGAAATGTTCTTTTCGGCCGCAATTGCTGCCGCATTTCAAGTTAAAGACCCCCTCGAGGCAGTTCAAATTGGGCTGACCGAAATTCCTGCCGATTGTCAGTTGGCTCAGCAGGTCCGGTGGGCTATAGATGAAGCGCCCCACATCCAAAACTACCGGCAGGCACGTCAGTTGGTAGAGCAGCGTTTTGAAAACATGGCGACCGTCCATACGATCAATAATGCCTGCCTGACCATCTTCGGGCTCGCCATTGGCAAGACAGATTTCAGCAAGGTAATTGGCGAAACCGTGGCCATGGGGATGGATAATGATTGTACTGCTGCCACCGCGGGGAGTATTGTCGGGGCGATTGTCGGCAAAGACGGAATACCCCCCCATTGGTATCAGAACTTCAACAACAGCATGGACACATATATGATTGGGATGCCCCGGCTTGCCATCACAAATGTTATTGACCGATTTACCGAACAGGCAAAACGGATTTATCGTAGACACACCAGGGTTTAGCCATACCTTGCCCACCGGTAAGTCGCAATCTCAACATCCAAATGCGGAATAACACCCTAAAGTGGGACAACATTCCAATATTGTTCGTAATTTTGAACTTTACGGCCCGCGAAGGAACCTTTTAAATGAGCACCTTTTATGCGAAGAACGGTCAATTTTGGTTGGATGATCAACCACAGTTTATTCAGGCTGGAGAATTTCATTATTTCCGAATCCCGGCTGATCAATGGCCTCATCGCCTGGGTTTATTGAAATCAGCCGGTTTCAATACATTGGCCACCTATATTCCCTGGTTATGGCATCAATTGGATGAAGATGTTTCGGATTTTGATGGTCATAGCCACCCGATGAGAAATTTAGCGGGCTTTCTCGATTTGGCAACTGAAATGGGGTTTTTTATCATTGCCCGGCCTGGCCCTTATATCATGGCAGAAACCATTAACGAAGGCATTCCACCTTGGGTTTTCAATTACTATCCCCAGGTTGCTTTTATCAGTCAGGATCATAAAGTTCAAAATATTGCCAGTTACCTGCATCCAGATTTTTTAAGATGTGCAAGAAAATGGTACCAGGCGGTCTTTAAAGTACTGACACCTCGCCAGATCACCCGCGGTGGCAAGATCATCATGCTTCAATTGGATAATGAAATGGGGATGCTGCAGTGGGTCAGAAACATCCTGGATACGAACCCAGACACGTTATTCAGGTTTGCGAAGTATTTGGTTAACACCCACGATGGGAATCTTCCTGCTTTATCCTCAGTCGAAAACCCGGCCGGCGTACTAAAAGAAGCCATCGTAAACCCTCAACCGCCACACACTGGAAAAATCGTCGAGCACTACAAACGGTTTTACCGGGATTATCTGCGCGACTACGCTTCTTATTTATTGGAGGAGGCGAAATCAAACGGTTTGGATGTTTTACCGGTCATCAATATCCATGGCTTTGGCAACGGTGGAAAGACATTCCCAATCGGCTTATCGCAGCTAGTGGAAGTAATGCGGATGGATGGGATGATCAGCGCTACAGACGTGTATCCGATGTTCATCGGTGAAGGCAATTTTCACCAATTATTGCTGGTCAATGAAATGACCAAGGCTTTGCAGAATGAACAACAAGCCCTTTTTTCGATAGAATTTCAGGCAGGCGGTAATAATGATTTTAGCGGCGCACAGGCTTCATTGTACGATTTACACAGCCGATTATGCATCTCTTCCGGCATGCGCGCTATAAACCACTATCTGTTTTGCGATGGGGAAAATGACCCAATCCTAAGTCCGGTAAAACGCCATGATTGGGGACATCCAGTTCGTAAAGATGGCACTCTGCGAAAACACTATTTCCGTTACCCAAAACTGTCGAAGGTTTTGCACGCGTATAGCACAGATTTGATTCTGTCTCAACCTCAACCGGTCACGACCATCGGTTTTTTGCTGGACTACTTCATGACAGAAGTAAATAATGTTTTGACCCAAGAAACCACCAATGTCATTACCAGCCAACGGGATGTCATCTTGTTTGACCTGATCGCTCGGGGTTTGTCGTTGACCCACCGGGCATTTAACGCCATTGAACTTAGTTGTAGCGATCATCTGGATCCTTTGCAGATACCTGTTTTATGGGTGATGATGGAAAAACAATGTAATGCAGATGATCAGCAGAAACTGGTT
>Ga0207950_100448_pt1 | contig 13929 bp, 13 predicted proteins | sample Subbio11_8B_AprC_FD_184814 | JGI IMG/M metagenome (GOLD analysis project Ga0207950, IMG submission 184814) | Serpentinite rock and fluid subsurface biosphere microbial communities from McLaughlin Reserve, California, USA - CR11_8B_AprC (SPAdes) | ecosystem: Environmental > Terrestrial > Deep... | reverse complement strand
CATAGACGGCGAAGGTGATGCCGATGCGCCTGAACAGCAGCTCCGCCTCGTGGCTGCGCCGTTCCAGCGCCTCGCCCGGGGTCGCGGCGAGCCATCGCGCGATCTCGGCATAGGGGCCGCGGATGACGCCGTCGGCGGTCATTTCGTCGAAGGCGAAGCTTGGTCGTGTCACCGGCGCGCGATCCTCCGGCACCGAGCCTCGCCGGCCGGAGGGCCCGGAGGCAAGTCCGCGCCGGCCATGCGCGCCCGGCCCCGTGCGAAAAATGCCCAAGAACCGGGCGCGGCCTGCCCGCTTATGGGCAGCCCCGCCGCCTCGCCCTATCCTCGGCGCTCCGCTGCCGGAGATGCTACATGGACGCCGCGCCCACCCCCGCGATCACCGCCGCCGAGGCGCTGGTCGCCGCCTTCGCCGCCGCCGGGACGAAGCGGGTCTATGGCGTGCCCGGCGGCGGATCGAGCCTTGACCTCATCGCCGCGGCGAAGGCGCGCGGCCTCGGCTTCGTGCTGTCACGGCACGAGACCTCGGCGGTGATCATGGCGGCGACGGAGGCGGAATTGTCGGGCGCGCCCGGGTTCGCGCTGTGCACGCGAGGCCCCGGCGTGGGCAATGCGGCGAACGGCGTGGCGCATGCGGCACTCGACCGCGCGCCGGTGGTGCTGGTCGCCGACGGCTTCGCAGCGGCCGAGCGCGCCTTCGCCACGCACCAGTATTTCGACCAGGCCGCGATGCTGGGGCCGGTGACCAAGGCGCAGCTCTCGGTCGGCCAGATGGCGGCGGGCGAGGCCGCGGCGCAGGCGATCGCCGCCGCCATGGCCGCGCCGCGCGGCGCGGCGCTGATCGAGCTGTCGGGCAGCGCGGCAAGGCAGCCCGCGCTGCCGCCGTCCGTGCTCGCGCTGGGCGGCCCGCAGGCGCCGGATGCGGCGGCGATCGCCGCGGCGCGGCGTGTGCTTGCCGGCGCGAAGCGGCCGGTCATCATCGCCGGGCTGGAGGCGGTCGAGGCCGCCGGGCCGCTGCGCGCGCTGGCCGCGGCGCTCGGCTGCCCGGTGCTCGTCACCTACAAGGCCAAGGGCGTCGTCGCGGACAGCGATCCGCATTTCGCCGGCGTCTTCACCTGCGGCGCGGCCGAAGGCCCCGTGCTCGACCGCGCGGATGCGGCGGTGATGGTGGGTGCCGACCCGGTCGAGTTCATCGCGAAGCCCTGGCGCTGGCCGGTGCCGGTCATCGAGGTCGCGACCGCGCCGCGCGCCCTGCCCTACGCGGCGCCGGCCGCGGCGGTGAGCGGTGCGCTCGCGCCCGCGCTCGATGCGCTGGCCGCGGGCGCCACGCGCTCGGCCTGGATGCCGGCCGAGATCGCGGCGCTGCGCGAGGCTTGGCTCGCGGCGCTGGCCAACGACCCGCGGCGCGGGCGCGGCATCGGCCCGCAGCGCGTCGTCGAGATCACGCAGCAGGCCTGCCGCGCTTCCGGCTTCGATCCGCGAGTCGCGGTGGATGCCGGCGCGCACATGTTCCCCGCGACCACCTTCTGGCAGTGCGGGAGGCCGGGCGACCTGCTGATCTCGAACGGCCTCGCCACCATGGGCTTCGCGCTGCCCGCGGGGATCGCCGCCGCCCTGCACGACCCGCGGCGCGGCGCGCTGGCCTTCACCGGCGATGGCGGGCTTCTGATGGGCCTGGGCGAACTCGCGACGGCGGCGACGCTCGGCGTGCGGCTGGTCGTCGTCGCCTTCAACGATGCGAGCCTCTCGCTCATCGACATCAAGAAGGAGGCGCGCGACCTGCCGGACGGCGCGCTGGGCTGGCCGCGGGCGGATCTCGCCGGCGCGATGCGCGCGATGGGCGGGCTGGGCCTCGCCGCGCGCACCGAGGCGGAACTCGCCGAGGCTGTCGCCGCCGCCTGCGCGGCGACCGGTCCGGTGCTGGTGGACGTGGCGGTGGACCCGTCCGGCTATCCCGCGCAGATCAGGGCACTGCGCGGATAGTCACAGCGCCGGCAGCCGCGCGTGCCAGTCGGTGTCGCGCTGGTAGGCATCAGCGACCATCAGCGCGCGCGCCTCGGCGAAGGGCCGCGCGGCGATCTGCAGCCCCATCGGCAGGCCGCGGTCGTCGAGGCCGCAGGGGATGCTGACGGTCGGCAGCCCGAGGTAGTTGAACGGGCGCGTATTGGCCGAGACCGCCATGTGCCGCGCCCAGTTGTCCGGGCTCGCGTCGATGTTGGTCTCGGCGAGGGTGGGGACGCGCATCCGCAGCGTCGGCGTGGCGACGACGTGGTGGCCTGCGAAGGCCTCCCGGCAGAACTGCCGCAGCAGCGGGCCGCGGCGCGACAGCGCCTCGACATACCAGGTCGCGGGGATGGCGTAGCCGCCATACAGCCGGCCCGAGAGATGGATGGCGTAGTCGCCCGCGCGCTCGCGCATCCATTCGGCGTGGATCGTGGCGCCCTCGACGCGGCTGACCACCGAGACATAGGCGCCGATCGCGCGCAGCGACGGGCAGGAGACATGCTCGATGCTCGCCCCGCGCGCCTTCAGCACGTCGAGCGCCGCCTCGAAGCCCTGCACCACGGGCGCCTCCGCGCCGTCGAAGAACCATTCGCGCGGCACCGCGACGGACAGGCCGCGCAGGTCGCCGCTCAGCGCGGCCTCGTAGTCCGGCACGGGCTCGGCGGCGCTGGTCGGGTCGCGCGGATCCTGCCCGGCGATGACGCGCATGATGCGCGCGGCGTCGCGCGCCGTGCGCGCCAGCGGCCCGACATTGTCCATTGAGAAGGAGAGCGGCATCGCGCCCGCGCGGGAGACGCGCGTCTGCGTGCCCTTGATGCCGGTCACGCCGCAGATGCTCGCGGGCAGTCGGATCGAGCCGCCGGTGTCCGAGCCGAGTGCGACGGCGAAGAAGCGCGCCGCCACCCCCGCCCCCGAGCCGGAGGAGGAGCCGCCCGTGCAATGGGGCAGGTTCCACGGGTTGTGGCAGTCGCCATGGTGGCGGTTGTGGCCGGTCGGGTTCTGCGCGAACTCGGCCATGTTCAGCGTGCCCATGTCGATCGCGCCGGCGGCGTCGAGGCGTTCGAGCACGGTCGCGGTCGCCTCGGGGCGGAAGTCGCGGCGGATCGCCGAGCCGCAGCCGCTGACCTTGCCGGCGCGGTGGTACATGTCCTTGTGCATCATGGGCACGCCGGCGAGCGGGCCGAGCTTCGCATTGCCGGCGCGCGCGCGATCCAGCGCGGCGGCGGCGGCCAGCGCCTCCTCGCGGTCGAGCCGCACCACCGCGTTGACCTTGGCGTCATGCGCCTCGATGCGCGCGAGGCAGGCGCGGACCATGGCCTCGGCGCTCGCCTCGCCGCGGGCGAAGGCGTCCGCGGCCTCGGTCACGGAAAGCAGCGCGAGGTCGCTCACGTGTTCCGCTCCTTCTCCTCGCGCAGGACCGCCTCGAAGGCGGCGGGCTCGTCCTCGAAGGCGAGGCTGCCGCGCAGGGCGGCGAATTCGGCGATCAGCGCGGGAAAGTCGTCGAGCGCGCGGCGGCCGGCCGCGTTGGGGCAGTCCACGCCGGTCCAGTGGCGGATCGCCGCCTTCGCCTGTTCCATCGGGTCGTCCTGCATGGCGTCCTCTCCTGTGCGCGGCATCCATCCTTGCCGCAGGATCGTGGTTTGCAAACCCCGTGCCCGACTGGCAGCCTGCCCGCGGCTTGCCGAGGAACCGCCGCCAATGAAGATCGTGGACATCAAGGCCTTCCCCACCTCCTTCCCGCTGCCGCAGGGCGGGCCGCGCCTGGGCATCGGCCAGGCGGTCAAACGCGACGCGGTGATGGTGAAGGTGCTCACCGAGGACGGCATCGCGGGCTGGGGCGAGAGCCACCACGGCCGCGCGCACACCGCCATCGCGAAGCTGATCGAGACGACTCTGCGCGGCCTCATCCTCGGCATGGACGCCTTCGACACCACCGGCATCAATGCACGCATCTACAGGTACCAGCTGGCATCGCACGGCATGGGCGCGGCCTGCGCGATGGCGATGTCGGGCATCGACATGGCGCTGTGGGATGCCAAGGGGAAGGCGCTGAAACTGCCGCTGTACAGGCTGCTCGGCGGCGCGCGCCGGCCGGTGCCGGCCTATGCCGGCGGCGTCGCGCTCGGCTACCAGGAACCGGCCGCGCTGATCGACGAGGCCGGCCCCCATGTCGAGGCCGGCTACCGCGCGGTGAAGCTGCGCGTCGGCGACACGGTGAGGAACGACATCGCGCGCATGGAGGCGGTGCGCGACGCCTTCGGCAAGGAGCTGACCATCCTCACCGACGCGAATATCGGCTATACCATCGACCAGGTGCGCCAGGTGATGCCGGAGATGGACCGGCTGAACATCGGCTGGCTCGAGGAACCCTTTCCCGCCCACGACCACCACTCCTACAGCCAGGCGCGCGGCTACGGCTCCACGCCGCTCGCCGCCGGCGAGAACCACTTCACCCGCTACGAATTCACCCGCGTGCTCGAGGACGGCGTCATCGCCATCTGGCAGCCCGACCTGTCGAAATGCGGCGGCATCACCGAGGCGCTGCGCATCGCGGGCATGGCCTCCGCCTTCAAGATTCCCATCCACCCGCATTCCTCGATGACGGGGGTGAACCAGGCGGCGTCGATCCACTTCCTCGCCGCGATCGAGAATGGCGGCTATTTCGAGGCCGACGTCTCGAAGGCCAATCGCTTCCGCGACGAACTCGGCAGCACGCCGTGGACGATCGGGGCGGATGGCACGGTGCTGCCGAACACCGCGCCGGGCATCGGCGTCGAGGTGGATGAGGGCTTCCTCAAGGCCAACCCGGCGATCGAGGGACCGGGCTACGTCTGACGAACCCGGATTCCTCCGCCATCCGGGCCGGCCGTTTGCGAATGCGCCCCCAGGCGCATCGCGGAGTCCGGGGCTGGCCGGCATCCCCAAACGGTCACCGAGCCGCGGCGATCACCGTATCGGGCACCAGCACCTGCAGCACGCGCGGGCCGGCGGCCTCGGGTGCGACCATGCCGAAGGCGCCCTCGGGGAATTCGGCCTGGGACAGCATCCGCCCGAACACCGCCGGGCCGAACACATGGATGTGCCCGACCAGCAGCGCATTGCTGCCCGCCGGCGGCGGCGTGCCCATCGCGCGCCGCGCCGACGCGATCGCGCCCGACACATCGGCCGTGTAGTCGTCGGCCACCAGTTCCATCGTCACATCCACCGCCGCGCCGCGCGCCATGATCGCGGCGGTGTCGGAGGCGCGGAATACCGGGCTCGACCGGATCGGCCGCAGCGGGATCCGCAGCCGCGCCATCGCTTCCGACAGCGCGTGCGCCTGCGCCACGCCCGCGGCCGAGAGGTTGCGCTGCCCCGCCCGGTCGCCGAGCCGGCCGGTATCCACCTGGCTGCGGTCGGTGATCGCATGCCGCATGTACAGCACGTAGCCGCCGCCACGCAGCGCGCCGAGCCAGTCGGGCCGGGGTGCCGCCGCCACCATGCCGAGCGCCGCCGGCAGCAGGAGAAGCCTGCGACGATCAGCCGATGCCATGCGGTCCTCCGGCGATTTCCCTGATCAGTTTCGCGCGCATCGCGCGGGCGAAATCCGCGCGCGTCTCGGCCACCATGACGAAGGCGCCCGGCCCGCCGATCACGTCGCGTTCGTAATGCGCGCGGAGCGGCCCGCCGAAGCGCGTGACGGGCGAGACCTCGATGGCGAGCGCGTTTACGGTGATGCCGCGCGCCACCGCCGCGTCGCGCGCCTCGGGCGCCGGCAGGATGGAGCGCATGTCCGGCCCGTCGCCGGCCACGTCGATCACCAGCTCCCCGGCGCGGAAGGGCGCGGCCGCGATCAGCGCACTGGCATGGCCGATGGCGTCGCCGATGGCGTTGAAGGACTGGCGCGAACGGGGCGCGGCGCGGATCGCCTCGGCCAGCGCGCGGCCCGACGAGGCGTCGCGCACCGCCATCCACCCGACCATCGTCGTCGCGCCGCCCGGACTTCCCCATTCGGTCATCGCCACGGCGATCGCGCCGTGCGGCTTCGAGGCGATCGCCGCGATCACCAGGGGATGGCCGACGGAGTCCGCGAGGCCCTCGCGCTGGAGGCGGAATTCCTCGGCGTCGATCGAGCCGGACGCGTCCATGGCCATCACGAGCAGCAGGTCCACCGCCGGCGCAGCCTGCGCGGCGGGGCGCGCGGGGAGCAGCGTTGCGGACAGGCCAACGATGGCGCGGCGGGACAGGCGCATGGCGGCAGGATGGGGGATTGCCCGCGGGAGGCAAGGGCATGCGGAGGAGCGCCACCCCCGCGCGCCCCCGCCAGAATGGCAAAGACCCCTGGACGCCGACACCTTGCCGCGGCGCCGGGCACAGGCGAAGGGCCGTCTCCGCGCTCAGCCCGCGATCGCGCAGGCCGGGCGGCGGGGATCGGCCCCCGCCCGCACCAGCCCGGCCTTCGGGTCCGACAGCACCGCCTCCACGCAGCCGGCGAGCCAGGTGGTGTCGGGCCAGTCCTTCACCTCATGACCCCGCGCGGCAAGGTCGTCGCGCACCGTCTGCGGCACGCGGCCCTCCACCGCGAGGCGCGCGGGGAAACAGTCGAAGGGCGCGAAGGAGGAGGGGAAGGCATAGGAGGCGATGCGCGGCGCCTCGATCGCCTCCTGCAATTCCATCCCGAAGTGGAAGACGTTCAGCATCACCTGCAGCATGGCCTGGATCTGCACGTCCCCGCCCGGTGAGCCGAAGGGCATCGCGCCGCCATCCTGCGTGACCAGCATCGCCGGATTGGGCGTCAGGCGCGGCCGCTTGCCGGGCGCGACGCCGGAGGGATGCGCGGGATCGGGGCGCGACTGGCTGCCCCGGTTCGAGGGAATGAGCCCGAGCCCCGGCACCACAGGCGAGTTCCACGACCCGTCCGAGGGCGTGGCGCTGAACGCATTGCCCCAGCGATCCACCACGGCGACGTAGGAGGTGTCGGCCTCGACCTTCGGCAGGCCGGCGCGCACCGGGCCATCCGCCGGCGTCCCGGCGCCGAGCAGCGGCCCATACATCGCGGGATGCGCCCGCCGCGGGTCGATCTGGCGCAGCCGCGCATCGAGATGCTGCGGGGCGAGCAGCGCCTCGAGCGGCACCTGCGTGAACAGCGGATCGCCGAAATGGTATTCGCGGTCGGCCATCGCGGCCTTCACGCATTCGGCGAGCAGGTGCAGGTAGTCGGCCGAATTGTGCGCCATGCCGTCGAAGCCGGCGCGCTCCATCAGCAACAGCGCCTGCGCGAGCGCCGGCCCCTGGCACCACGGGCCGCAGGTGAGCAGCGTATGGCCGCGCCAGCGCCGCGCGACCGCGGGTTCGAGGCGCGAACGGAAGCCGGCCATGTCCGCCATGGACAGGAACCCGCCCCCGGCCTGGATGAAGCCGACGATCTCTCGCGCGATGTCGCCGCGGTAGAAGGCGGCGTGGGCGGCGGCGAGGCCGGCCATGCGCCCGCCCTTCGCCGCGGCGCGGCGGTCCTCCTCGGCCATGTGGGCGAGGGTGCGCGCGAGATCGGCCTGCACGAAACGCGCGCCGACGCGCGGCGGCGCCCCGCCGGGCAGGAAGATCGCGGCATTGGAGGGATACCGCGCGTATTCGGCCGCGTGCGCCGCCACCGTCCCGGCCAGCAGCGGATAGACGGCGAAGCCCTCGGCCGCGAAGCGGATGGCGTAGTGTGCGACATCGGCGAAGCCCATGGTGCCGTGGCGTTCCAGCGCGGTGATCCAGGCATCGGGCGCGGCCGGCACCACGGTGCGGCGCACGCCTTCCGGGATCGTCCCGCCGTGCTCGCGCATGAACACATCGGGCGGCAGGGCGCGCGGCCAGTGGCCGAGGCCGGCGATGGTCTCCACCGTGCCGTCCGCCATGCGGATCATGATCGGCGCGACGCCCGCGACATTCACCAGATCCGGCACCAGCACGCCGAGCGCGATGCCGGCCGCGCAGCCCGCATCCACCGCGTTGCCGCCGGCCTCGAGCACCGCGATGGCGGCGGTGGAGGCGAGGTAATGCCCGGCGGAGACGGCATGGCGCGGGCCGCAGAGCGTCGGTCGGGTGGCGAACATCGGCGGCGTCCTCGGCTGATCCGGGGAAGCCTTCCGTGGGGGGCGGCCATGCGTCAACCGCGGCTTGGCGCCGCGCCGCGCGGGGGCAAGGATGCGCCCCGTCGCACACAGGAGACGCACCATGGCCGACCCCGTCCTGCTCTCGGTCGATGCCCGCGGCATCGCCACCGCCACGCTGAACAAGCCCGCCCGCGGCAACGCCTATGACGAGGACCTGCTCGGTGCGCTGATCGCGGGGCTCGACAGGCTGCACGACGACCCGGCGGTGCGCGCGCTGGTGATCCGCGGGGCGGGGAAGCATTTCCAGGCCGGCGCGGATCTCGACTGGCTGGCGCACGCGGCCGCCTACGGGCTGGAGCAGGCCTATGCGGCCTCGATGGCGACCACCACGGCGATGCAGAAGCTCAACGAGTTCCCCAAGCCTACCTTCGCGCTAGTGCATGGCGCCTGCTTCGGCGGCGGCTGCGGCGTGGTGTGCTGCGTGGATGTCGCCATCGCCACGCCCGCGGCCGTCTTCGGCCTGACGGAGGTGCGCGTCGGCGTCGCACCCACGCCGATCAGCACGCACATGGTCCATGCCATGGGCCTGCGCCACACGCGGCGCTACGCGCTGACGGGGGAACGATTCGACGCCGCCGAGGCGCTGCGGATCGGACTGGTGCACGAGGTGGTGGAGGCCGACCGGGCCGAGGCCCGACTCGCCGAGATCATCGACCAGACCATGCTCTCCGCGCCCAGCGCCATCGCGATGACCAAGGATTCCTTCCTCGGCGCCAACGGGCTGAAGCTGTCCGCGCGCGAGATGGCGCTGCTGGCGCACGAATCCTGGATGCAGCGGGCCTCGGCCGATGGGAAGGAGGGGCTTGCCGCCTTCCGGGAGAAGCGGCGGCCAGCCTGGTACCGGTAGGGCGCGCGGGCGGGGCCGGCGCCCCGCCCTCGGCGCCGTGCCGCACGTGGACGAATGGCATACTTGTCGCCGTTTCTGTCATCGAACCTTCATCAAACTGCAATCGGGCGGTCTTTCGCGGCGCCTAGAAGTCCCCGCGGCGGCGCCACCCGGCCGGATCGGCGCCCGTGCAACTGAATACGGAGACTACGCTCGTGAACAGGCGGTCCATCCTTCTCGGCGCCGGGGCGGCGCTGAGCCTTCCCTTCGCCGCGCGCGCCCAGGCCGTGCAGATCACCGGCGCCGGCGCGTCCTTCCCCAACCCGATCTATCAGAGATGGGCCGAGGCGGCGCGCGAGGCCATCAACATCCAGGTCAACTACCAGTCGATCGGCTCGGGCGCGGGCATCAACCAGATCCGCAACCGGACGGTCGATTTCGGCGCCACCGACGCGCCGCTGAACGCGCAGCAGTTGACCGAGGCCAACCTCATGCAGTTCCCCACGGTGATGGGCTCGGTCGTGCCGATCATCAACCTGCCGGGCGTCGAGACGAACGCGCTCAGGCTGACCGGCGACCAGCTCGCCGATATCTACCTCGGCAGGATCACGCGCTGGAACGATCCGCGCCTGGTCGAGGGCAATCCCGGCGTCAGCCTGCCCAACATCGCCATCGCGCCGATCTACCGCGCGGACGGCTCGGGCACGACCTTCGTCTTCGCCTCCTACCTCTCGGCGGTGTCCGAGGAGTGGCGCACGCGGGTGGGCGCGGCGACCTCGGTCCGCTGGCCGGTCGGCAACGGGGCGCGCGGCAATGAAGGTGTCGCGGGCGGCGTGCGGAACACCCGCGGCGGCATCGGCTATGTCGAGAACGCCTTCGCCCAATTGAACCGCCTGGCCACCGTCCAGCTGCGCAACAGGGCCGGCAACTTCGTCGCCCCGACGCACGAATCCTTCGTCGCCGCCGCCGTCAACGCCGACTGGTCGGTGCCCGGCTTCGCGGCCAGCATCATCGACCAGCCGGGCGCGGCATCCTGGCCGATCGTCTCGCCCACCTGGATCCTGATCCCGACCAACCCGACGGATGCGGCGCGCAACGCCCATGTCCGCCGCTTCTTCGACTGGGCCTTCGCCAATGGCGATGCCATGGCGCTGCAACTCGAGTACATCCCGCTGCCGCAGACGGTGAAGGATGCCGTGCGCGCCGCCTGGAACCGGCAGTTCGGCGCCTGACCCCGCATGGGGCCCGGCTCGGCGCCGGGCCCCGCCTTCTCCTGCTTCTGACGGACACTGCCAGTGAGCCAAGCGGCAACCGCTTCCCCTCCAGCGGCGAGGCCCGCCGCCCGTCGCGGCAATCTCGGCGACACGGTCTTCGAGTGGGCCTGCCGGGGCGCGGGCGTCTTCGTGCTGCTGCTGATCGGCGCCATCATCATCGAGCTTTTCATCGCCGGCTGGCCGGCCTTCCGCATATTCGGATTCGCCTTCATCACCTCGACCGACTGGGATCCGGTGCAGGAGGTGTTCGGCGCGGGCGTGTCCATCTACGGCACCGTCGTCACCTCGGTGATGGCCATCATGCTCGCGGTGCCGATCGCCTTCGGCATCGCCTTCTTCCTGACCGAGCTCGCGCCCGTCTGGCTGCGCCGGCCGGTCGGCACGGCGATCGAGCTGCTCGCTGCGGTGCCTTCCATCATCTACGGCATGTGGGGCTTCTTCGTCATCGCACCGGCCTTCGCGAAGCACGTGCAGCCCTGGATCATCGACAATGCCGGCGAGCTGCCGCTGGTCGGCTTCCTGTTCCAGGGCCCGCCCTTCGGCACCGGCATCTTCACCGCCGCCTTCATCCTCGCGATCATGATCCTGCCCTTCATCGCGGCAACCATGCGCGACGTGTTCGAGCAGGTGCCCCCGGTCTACAAGGAAAGCGCCTACGCGCTGGGCGCGACGACCTGGGAGGTCATGCGCGGCGTCGTCATACCCTATACGCGCATCTCGGTGGTCGGCAGCGTCATGCTCGGCCTGGGGCGCGCGCTCGGCGAGACGATGGCCGTCACCTTCGTGATCGGCAACGCCAACCGCATCTCCTCCAGCGTGTTCGGGCCGGGCAACACCATCGCCTCGCTGGTGGCCCTCGAGTTCGGGGAGAGCGAGATCGGCACCCTCAGGCTCGCCTCGCTGCTGGCGCTCGGCTTCATCCTGTTCGTCCTTTCCTTCATCGTACTCGCCACCTCGCGCTGGCTGCTGCGCCCCCGTCTGAAGGCCTGATCCGATGAGCCTCTCCCTCGCCGCCGGCGTCGTCCCCGGCCCCCGCAAGGATCCCGCCGTCGCGGCCGCGCTCGGGCGCCGGCGCAAGCGCGCGGACGCCGTCATCCGCCTGCTCTGCGTCGCGGCGACGCTGATCGGCCTCGTCTTCCTCGCCTCCATCCTGATCACGCTCACCACGCGCGGCTTCGAGGCGATGAGCCTGCGGGTCTTCACCCACACGACCGCCGCGCCCGGCTCCGACGGCGGGCTGCTCAACGCCATCGTGGGCAGCCTGATCCAGGCGCTGCTCGGCACCGCGATCGGCACCCCTATCGGGATCCTGGCAGGCACCTACCTCGCGGAGTATTCGCAGGGATCGAAGTTCGGCAACGCCGTGCGCTTCGTCTCGGACATCCTGCTCTCGGCGCCCTCGATCCTGGTCGGCCTGTTCGTCTACCAGATCCTGGTGCTGCCCTTCGGCGGATTCTCGGGCTGGGCGGGCGCCGTGGCACTGGCCATCATCGTCATCCCGGTGGTGATCCGCACCACCGAGGACATGCTCCAACTCATCCCCAACACGCTGCGCGAGGCGGTGATCGCACTGGGTTCGCCGAAATGGAAGATGGTCGTCCTGGTCTGCTGGAAGGCGGCGATGGCGGGCATCATCACCGGCGTGCTGCTGGCCGTCGCCCGCGTGGCCGGGGAGACGGCGCCGCTGCTCTTCACCTCGCTCGGCAACAACGCCTGGTCCACCGACCTGGCGAGACCGATGGCGAGCCTGCCGGTGACCATCTATTCCTTCGCCAGCTCGCCCTTCGAGGACTGGATCGCGCTGGCCTGGGCCGGCGCCCTGCTGATCACGCTCGGCGTGCTCGCCATCAACATCCTGGCGCGCACGCTGCTGCGCGTCAGCAAGTGAGCGGAAGGATCGCCACGATGTCCACCACGACCGGCACCCAGGCGGCGCCCACCCAGGGTTTCGGGGGCGTGCAGGCGCGCTCCGAGGCGGCGCTGAACGCCCCGCGCATCGCCATCCGCAGCCTCGACTTCTTCTACGGCGACAACCGCGCGCTGAAGGCCATCGACTTCGACATCCCCGACCGTCAGGTGAGCGGCATGATCGGCCCCTCGGGCTGCGGCAAGTCCACGCTGCTGCGCGTGCTCAACCGCATGTACAGCCTTTACCCCGGCCAGCGCGCGACGGGCGAGGCGATGCTCGACGGCATGAACATCGTCGCCCCGGACTGCGACCTCAACGCGCTGCGCGCGAAGGTCGGCATGGTGTTCCAGAAGCCGACCCCCTTCCCCATGACGATCTACGAGAACATCGCCTTCGGCGTGCGGCTGCACGAGAAGATGCCCAAGGCGCAGATGGACGAGCGCGTGGAATGGGCGCTGGCCCGCGCCGCGATCTGGGGCGAGGTGAAGGACCGGCTCGACACCTCCGCCCTCGGCCTGTCGGGCGGGCAGCAGCAGCGGCTGTGCATCGCGCGCACCATCGCGGTGCGCCCCGAGGTGATCCTGTTCGACGAACCCACCTCGGCGCTCGACCCGATCAGCACGCTCAAGATCGAGGAGCTGATCGACGAGCTGAAGCGCGACTTCACCATCGTCATCGTCACGCACAACATGCAGCAGGCCGCGCGCTGCGCCGACCAGGTGGCGTTCTTCTACCTCGGCGAGCTGATCGAGGTCGCGCCGGCGGCGCAGATGTTCACCGCGCCCAGGCACGCCAAGACCCAGGAATACATCACCGGCCGCTTCGGCTGAGCGGAAGGAGGATCCCGAGATGCCGACCGATCACATCGTCCGCTCCTTCGACGAGGACCTGCGCCGCCTGCGCGACATGACCGCGCGCATGGGCGGGCTTGCCGAACGCCAGGTGGCGGACGCGACGCGCGCGCTGGTGCGCCGGGACACGGATCTCGCCTCCGAGGTGGTGCAGCGCGACGCGCAGATCGACGCGCTGGAGCGCGAGATCGAGAGCTTCTGCGTCCGCCTGATCGCGCTGCGCCAGCCCATGGCGCAGGACCTTCGCGTCATCGTCGCGGCAATGAAGGCCACGAACGACCTCGAGCGCATCGGCGACTACGCGCGCAACGCCGCCAAACGGGCCATCTTGCTCGCCTCCCTGCCCGCGCTGGGCAGCCTCAACGGCTTCGAGCGCATGGCCAATCTGGTGCAGGAGAACCTGAAGGCGGCGATGGACGCCTTCGTCGCCGCCGACGCCGAGGCGGCGCGGCGCGTGTGGGAGGCCGACGAGCCCGTGGACGCCATCTACAACGGCATCTTCCGCGAGCTGCTAACCTTCATGATGGAGGATCCGCGCAACATCACCGCGGCGACGCACATGCTGTTCGTCGCGAAGAACCTCGAGCGCATCGGCGACCACACGACCAACATCGCCGAACGCATCCACTTCGCCGTGCGCGGCGACAACCTGCCCGAGGAACGGCCCAAGGCCGACCAGTCGGCCTCCGCCGTCGTGCGGCCGGCCGGCGGATAACCCAGCGAAGGAGCGCCCATGGCCGAGGCCTACGCCAACATAGCGAAGCCCACCATCCTCGTGGTCGAGGACGAGGCGCCGCTGATGACGCTGCTGCGCTACAACCTCGAGAAGCAGGGCTTCAAGGTCGAGGAGGCCGCCGACGGACAGGAGGCCCTGCTGCGCGTCGCCGAGGCGCGCCCCGACCTCGTGCTGCTCGACTGGATGCTGCCC
>Ga0207950_100446_pt1 | contig 13941 bp, 13 predicted proteins | sample Subbio11_8B_AprC_FD_184814 | JGI IMG/M metagenome (GOLD analysis project Ga0207950, IMG submission 184814) | Serpentinite rock and fluid subsurface biosphere microbial communities from McLaughlin Reserve, California, USA - CR11_8B_AprC (SPAdes) | ecosystem: Environmental > Terrestrial > Deep... | reverse complement strand
ATTTCGCGGCGAAGTCGCGCCACAGATGGAGCAGCAGGAGGTGGTTCTTGCGCGGCTCGATGGTGCCGATGGCGACGAAGTAGGGATCGGCGGGAAGGCGGTGGCTGCCGGGCGGCGCATCGGCGAGCTCGATGCCGAGGGGCGCTACGACGAGCGGCGGCGCGCCGTCCTGGGCGACGAGATGCGGGCGCAGCACCGCCGCCGTGGCGACCGAGTTCACGATCACGCCATCGGCCAGGGAGGCGACCGTGCCGAGTCGCCGCAGGTGCTGCATCGCGACGCCGGGCCGCGCGTATTCGGGATGCGTCGCCGGGATCAGGTCGTGGACCAGCGGGACGAAGGCGGCGCCGGCGACGCGCAGGGCGGCGATCGGCTCGGGCTTTTCCATCAGGCGGTGGGAGACGAGGAGAAACAGCGTGCGGCCTTCGCGCCCCAGCACGTCGCGCAGGCGCTGCCGGCCGCGCCCGACGGCGAGGCGGATGTCCGACAGGTGGCCGATACGCAGCGCCGTGCGGCGCGCGGCCTCGGCCAGGGTGCCGCCGCCCCAGGCGGTGGCCAGCGCCGCGGCGGCATCGCCGACCATCGAGCGCGGCACGGCGGCATAGCCGCCCCAGGGGGCGCGGGCGCAGAAGGTAACGGACGCGGCAGGCGCCGCGAGCCAGCGGGCGACGTAGGCGGCCTCGACACGGTCGATCCCCGATGGCGCGCGACGGCGGCCACAGGCAAGGAACCGGGACACGTCCAGGACTACGTGCACGGCACCCTCTCGCCTCCTCCGGCCCGGCGGGCCGAGTTGCCGACCGCCCGCGTCCTCGGGGCACGCGCCGCGGGCGCGCGGCGGCGTCCGCGTGTGATCCGGTATCCCGCGCGGGAGGGGCATCGTCAACCATGGCGCGTGGACCCTGGCCGGCCCCGCCGTTCCGCGCCAGGATCGGCGAGACCCAGGACGGAGATGTGAGCGACGATGGCCATATGGAAGCGCCGCGCCGATGCGGCGGAGATGCAGGCGCGCTTCCAGGGCAGCCTGCCCGGGCTGTTCGGCATCCGCATCCTCGAAGTGGGCGAGGATTTCATCCGCGCCGAGATGCCGGTGGACGAGCGCCACGTGCAGCCCTTCGGGATCCTGCATGGCGGCGCCTCGGTCGTGCTCGCCGAGACGATCGGCAGCATGGCGAGCACCCTAACCCTCGAGGAAGGGCGCCGCGCCGTCGGGATCGAGATCAACGCCAACCACGTCGCCGGCGTGCCGAAGGGGGAGGTGGTGACGGCGCTGTGCCGGCCGCTGCATCTGGGGCGCACCACGCAGGTCTGGCAGACCGAGATACGCCGCGCGGACGGGCGACTCGCCTGCGTCTCGCGCCTGACCACGGCGGTGGTGGAGCCGCGCGGCTGAGCGCGGGTTGCCGTCGCCGGGGGGCGCCGCTAGCGTCGGCGCGAGGCAATGCGGAGTGCCGTCGGCGCCATCGCCAGCCACCGAGGAGAGCGTCCTGATGCACCCCGTCCCGATCCCGCCCGAGATCGTGGAGCGCGCGGTCGCGCGCCGCCCCGGCGCGGTGCCGATGGGCAGCAGACCCGCCGATGTCCGCGACGCGATCATGCCGGACCTCCGCGGCGTGATGGCGGCTGATTGCGGCGCGGCGAATTCGGATGCCGGGCACGACGCCTCGCTCGCCGCCTTGCGGAACATCCTCGGGGACGTCATGACCGGCGGACATGCGACCGAGAGGCCGCGCGCGGGCGCCGCCGCGCGGCGGGCGGCATGAGCGGCAGGCCCAGGGTCGCCGTCATCGGGACGGGCGGCACCATTTCCTCGATGGGGCGCGGGCCGCTCGAACTCATCGACTACGGCGCGGCGGGGCGGGTGCTCGACGTGCACGGCGTGCTCGCGCGCGTGCCGGAACTCGCGCAGGTGGCCGAGGTGATCCCGGTGCCCTTCCGCGCCATCCCCTCCACCGCGCTCGCCTGGCCGGAATGGAAGGAACTGCTGCTGATCTGCGACCGGCTGGCGGCCGAGCATGCCGACCTCGCGGGCATCGTCGTCACGCATGGCACGGCGACGCTGGAGGAGACGGCCTATTTCCTGTCGCTGACGCTGAAGATCCCGCAGCCGGTGGTGGTGGTGGGCGCGCAGCGGCCGGCTTCCGCGCTCGCCGGCGACGGGCCGATGAACCTGCTCAACGCCTGCCGCGTGGCCGCCGATCCGCGGGCGCGTGGCCTCGGCGCGCTGGTGCTGCTGAACGACGAGATCCAGGCGGCGCGGGAGGCGACCAAGACCTCGACCCTGCGGCTGCAGGCCTTCCGCACGCCCGATTTCGGCTGTCTCGGCCACGCCGATGCGGATGCGATCGCCTGGTACCGCAAGCCGCTGCGCCGGATCGCGCCCGATACCGAGTTCGACGTGCGCGCGATGGCGGCGCTGCCGCGGGTGGACATCGCCTATGCCTATGCCGGGGCCGACGGCGCGGCGATCGGGGCCTTCGTCGCCGCCGGCGCGAAGGGCATCGTGGTCGCGGGATTCGCGCCGGGCTACGTGACGCCGGCGATGTCGGAGGCGATGGCGGCGGCGGTGCGGCAGGGGGTGGCGGTGGCGACCTCCTCGCGCGCCGGGTCGGGGCGCGCGGCGCGCACCACGAGGAACGCCGCGCTGGGCTTCGTGACGGCCGACAACCTCACCCCGCAGAAGGCGCGCATCCTGCTCGCGCTGGCGCTCGCGCACGGGCTCGCGGATCTGGAGCGGGTGTTTGCCGCCTATTGAAGCCGTGCGCCGTGGCTGAGCGCGCCTGGGTGCGGCTGCCCTCGGGGCGGCGGCTCGACCTGCTGGCGCCGACGCCGCTCGACTGGACGGACGGCGACCTCGCCACCGGGCTTGCGCGGACCTTCCGCTGGGGCGGGCATTCGGCCTGGCCGGAACCGCTGTCGGTCGCGCAGCATTCGCTCACGGTGCTGGCGCTGCGGCGGGCGCGGACGCGCCATCGCCTCTCGCCGGTGCAGGAACTGCGCGAACTGCTGCACGATGCCGATGAGGGGCTGATCAATTTCGACTGCATCTCGCCGCTCAAGCCGTTCCTGGGGCCGGCCTTCGCCGACCTGCAGGCGCGGCTTTCGGCCGTGATCGCCGCGCGCTACCGCCTGCCGCCCTGGAGCCCCGGTGACAAGCGCGCGCACAAGGGGGCGGATGTCGCGGTCGCGGCGGCCGAGGCGGTGCATGTGGTCGGCTGGACCGCGCAGGAGGTGCGCGAGACCCTGGGCATCCGCGCCGGCGTGCTGGCGACGGATCCGCTCGCGGTGCGCTACGGCGAGCGGCCCTGGATGCCGTGGGCGCCCGATGTCGCCGCCGCGCGTTTCATGGAGGAACTGGCGGCGCTGCAGGCGCGGGCGGGCGTGTAGCAGGCCGCGCGGCACCATGCCGGCGGACCGCCTGCTCAAGCGGTCCGAGCGCCCGAAGGGCGCCGCACCGGGAGGTGCGAAGCCAAGCCGCGCGGATGCCGGCGGCCGAAGCATTCGAGCGCCGGCATCAATGCAGGGTGAACACCCCATTGGCGTAGCGGAGTTCGGCCGGCCTGGTCAGCGCCGCGGTCGCGACGCGCACGGAATGCAGCGGGCCCTCGATCTCCCGGCGCCAGAAGTCGAGGAAGCGGCTGAGTTCCGGGAATTCCGGCGCCTGGTCGATCTTCTGCCAGACATAGGCTTGCAGCACATGGGGGTGGTCCGGCAGGTGATAGAGGAGTTCGGCGGTGGTCATCCTCCAGTCGCGGATGCGGATGATCGGTTCCAGTCCCTGCAGCACTGTCATTCTGTCCCTTCCCTCGCTGGGTTGAACCATGCGGTTTCGTCCGGGCGGGGCCCTGCCGGGCCGGTCGCCGACATCAGGATGACATGTGCGGCGCAGAGGAGGGCAAGAAAAATTGTTCAAGATCAAGCGATTAGCACTCACGCCGGTTGAGTGCTGCCGGACGCTTGACGATCGGGCGGCGGGGCTCTAGATCGCTGGCACTCCTCTGGGGGGAGTGCTAACGACCGGGGCGCTCCGGCGACCGGCGAGGCTTCCCAGGGCGAGCCGTCACCAACCCGAGGCTCAGGAGAGGACATCCATGAAGTTTCGTCCCCTGCACGACCGCGTTCTCGTTCGCCGCATCGAGGCTGAAGAGAAGACCCGCGGCGGCATCATCATCCCCGACACCGCGAAGGAAAAGCCGCAGGAAGGCGAAGTCATCGCCGTCGGCGCGGGCACCATCAATGAGAAGGGCGAGGTCCGCCCGCTCGACGTGAAGGCCGGCGACCGCATCCTGTTCGGCAAGTGGTCGGGCACCGAGGTGAAGCTCGATGGCGAGGAGCTCCTGATCATGAAGGAGAGCGACATCATGGGCATCCTCGAGGGCACCGCCGAGGCGAAGAAGGCCGCCTGAGGCGCCGCTTCGTCCGACCCCCGACACACAGACATCAAGAGGTAGAAACACATGGCTGCTAAGGACGTGAAGTTCGGCGCCTCCGCGCGCGAACGGATGATTCGCGGCGTGGACATCCTGGCCGACGCCGTGAAGGTGACGCTGGGCCCGAAGGGCCGCAACGTCGTGCTCGACAAGTCCTTCGGTGCCCCGCGCATCACGAAGGACGGCGTGACGGTCGCCAAGGAGATCGAGCTCGCCGACAAGTTCGAGAACATGGGCGCGCAGATGGTGCGCGAGGTGGCCTCGAAGACCAACGACCTCGCCGGCGACGGCACCACCACCGCGACCGTGCTGGCCCAGGCCATCATCCGCGAGGGTGCGAAGGCGGTGGCCGCGGGCATGAACCCGATGGACCTCAAGCGCGGCATCGACAAGGCCGTCCTGGAGGTCGTGAAGGAACTTGAGGCCAGGACGAAGAAGATCTCGACCTCCGCCGAGGTCGCCCAGGTCGGCTCGCTCGCCGCCAACGGCGAGACCGAGATCGGCGAGATGATCTCCAAGGCGATGGAGAGGGTCGGCAACGAGGGCGTCATCACCGTCGAGGAAGCCAAGGGCATCCAGACCGAGCTCGATGTCGTCGAGGGCATGCAGTTCGACCGCGGCTACGTCTCCCCGTACTTCATCACGAATGCGGAGAAGATGGTCGCGGAGATGGATGATCCCTACATCCTGATCCACGAGAAGAAGCTGTCGGGCCTGCAGCCGATGCTGCCGCTGCTCGAGTCCGTCGTGCAGTCGGGCCGTCCGCTGGTGATCATCGCCGAGGACGTCGAGGGCGAGGCGCTGGCCACCCTGGTGGTCAACAAGCTGCGCGGCGGCCTCAAGGTCGCGGCCGTGAAGGCGCCGGGCTTCGGCGATCGCCGCAAGGCGATGCTGGAAGACATCGCCATCCTGACCGGCGGCGAGGTCATCTCCGAGGATCTCGGCATCAAGCTCGAGACCGTGACGCTCGCCATGCTCGGGCGCGCCAAGAAGGTGCGGATCGAGAAGGAGAACACCACGATCATCGAGGGTGCCGGCAAGAAGGAGGACATCAAGGGCCGCTGCGAGCAGATCAAGGCGCAGGTCGAGGAGACCACCTCGGACTACGACCGCGAGAAGCTGCAGGAGCGCCTGGCGAAGCTCGCCGGCGGCGTGGCCGTGATCCGCGTCGGCGGCTCGACCGAGGTCGAGGTGAAGGAGCGCAAGGACCGCGTCGACGACGCGCTGCACGCGACCCGCGCCGCGGTCGAGGAGGGCATCGTCCCGGGCGGCGGCGTCGCGCTGCTGCGCGCCTCGCAGAAGCTGGCCGGCCTCAAGGCCGACAACCCGGACCAGCAGGTCGGCATCGAGATCGTGCGCCGCGCGATCCAGGCGCCGATCCGCCAGATCTCGGAGAACGCCGGCAAGGACGGCGCCGTGGTCGCGGGCGAGGTGCTGCGCACCGACAAGTACGAGTTCGGCTACGACGCCCAGATGGACGAGTACAAGGACATGGTGGCCGCCGGCATCATCGACCCGACCAAGGTCGTGCGCACGGCGCTGCAGGATGCCGCTTCGGTGGCGTCCCTGCTGATCACCACCGAGGCGATGGTTGCCGAGCGCCCCGAGCGCAAGGCGGCCCCGGCCGGCGGCGGCGGCATGGGCGGCGGCATGGGCGACATGGACTTCTGATCGGTTCCACCGATCCGGAGCGGAAGGGGGCGGTCCTGCGGGGCCGCCCCTTTTCCGTTGCGGCGCGATGCGGCCGCACCGGATGCGTCGGTTGACGCGAATGTCGTGATCTGCGCGTCATTCCCATACCCTTCGCGTCTCGTCTCGCCTTGCCGTGCCTCCGGATGACCGGGCGCCCCCAAGCCGATCCCGGGCACCGCTGGGGCGATGCCGGCGGATCTCCCGCGCCGGCAAGGCAAGGAGGCAGGTCGCATGGCGATCGGTACCGTGAAGTGGTTCAACGCGACGAAGGGCTTCGGCTTCATCGTTCCCCAGGACGGCGGCAAGGACGTGTTCGTGCACATCACCGCTGTGCAGAAGGCCGGGCTGACGGGCCTCAATGAGAACCAGAAGGTCAGCTACGACGTGGCGACCGAGCGCGGCAAGGCGACCGCGGTGAATCTCAAGCCCGTCTGAGGGCGCGCGCCGCGTCGCCGATGTTCACGCTCGACGAACTGGAAGCGGCGGCGCGCCTCGTCCACCGAGCCTTTCCGCCGACGCCGCAGGTCGCCTGGCCACTTCTCGCGGCGCGGACCGGGGCCGAGGTCTGGGTCAAGCACGAGAACCACACGCCCACCGGCGCCTTCAAGCTGCGCGGCGGGCTTGTCTACATGGAGCGCCTTGCGCGCGAGCGCCCGCAGGTGAAGGGCGTGGTCAGCGCGACGCGCGGCAATCACGGGCAGTCGCTGGCCTATGCCGGGCGGCGCCATGGCGTGCCGGTGACCATCCTCGTGCCGCGCGGCAACAGCGCGGAGAAGAACGCCGCGATGCGCGCCTTCGGCGCGCGGCTGATCGAGCATGGCGAGGATTTCGACACCGCGCGCGAGGAGGCCGCGCGCATGGCGGCGGCCGAGGGGCTGGAATTCGCGCCCTCCTTCGCGCCGGACCTGGTGCTGGGGGTGGCGACCTATGCGCTGGAGTTCCTCCGCGGCAGCCCGCCGCTGGACGTGCTGTATGTGCCCATCGGGCTCGGTTCGGGCATCTGCGGCTGCATCCTGGCGCGCGACCTGCTGGGGCTTTCCACCGCGATCGTCGGCGTGCAGTCGGCCGGCGCGCCGTCCTATGCGCTGTCCTTCGCGGCGGGCCATGTGGTGACGACGCCGAAGGCCCTGACGCGCGCGGACGGCATGGCGACGCGCGTGCCGGATGCGGCGGCGCTCGCGATCATCCGCCGCGGCGCGGCGCGCGTGGTGACGGTGACCGATGACGAGGTGGCGGCGGCGATCCGCGCCTATTGGCAGGATACGCACAACCTGGCCGAGGGCGCCGGCGCGGCGCCGCTCGCGGCGCTGATGCAGGAGCGCGGGGCGATGCGCGGCCGGCGCGCCGGGGTCGTGCTGTGCGGGGGGAACATCGACCTCGACCTGTTCCGCGAATGGGTGCTGGCGGGCGCGTAGCCCGCCGCAGCGCGGGCAGCATCAGGCCGCGGCGTCCACCGGCCGGTAGGGCAGGCGCTTCACCCGGTCCATGTTCATGCCCTCGATCCGCAGCAGGCGCGTGGGGCCGTCGCGGCGCGGGGAATGCAGGATGCCGGGCTCGTACAGGTACGCATCGCCGGGCTTCATCGCGTAGTCACGGATGCGCTTTGCCTTGCCGGGCGCGGCCTCGGTCGGGCGGGCGAGGCATTCCCAGTCGGTCATGATGGTCTCGCCGGCGGCCTGGCCGTAGATCGCCCAGGAGGGGCCGTGGTCGTGCGGGCCGGAGGTCTTGGCGTCCTTGTAGGCGTGGGCGAGGACGGTGAAGCCGAGCTCCGGATCCTCGTAGAGCACCTGCCGCTCGGGCGTCGCGTCGTTGATGTGGGCGGCGACGAAGGCGGGGTCCGCGAGGGCCTCGCGCACCAGGTCGCAGACCTTCTGGCGGCCTGCGGCGCCGGGGTGGTCCTTGAGCGCGGCGCGGGCGCGGCTGACGAAATCTTCGAGCGTGATCGGCATGGGCTTTCTCCTCCCGCCTCGGTTCGGGGGAGAGGTTGCTCCCATCCGCGCATCGAAGGAAGGGGTCAGGGCTCGGCGAGGAAGGCGCGGGTTTCCGCGACCGCCTGGGCAAGGCCGAGGCGGCGGATCAGCACGCCCGGCGGCAGGCCGTGCAGCAGGCGCGAAGGGCAGCGCGCATCCAGCGTGACGAAGATGCCCTTGTCGTCGGCGCGGCGGACCAGCCGGCCGAAGGCCTGGCGCAGGCGGTGGCGGGCGACGCGGTCGTCGTAGTCCTTGGGCCGCCCGCCCGAGAGGTGCAGCCGGCGCTCGCGGTGCAGGATGGTCGGGCGCGGCCAGGGCACGCGGTCGAAGACCAGCAGGCGCAGCGCGCGGCCGGGCACGTCCACGCCGTCGCGCATCGCATCCGTGCCGAGCAGGCAGGCATGTTCCTCGGCGCGGAAGACATCCACGAGCGAGGCGTTGTCCATCGCGTCCATGTGCTGCGCGTAGAGCGGGATGCCGGCCTGCTCGAGCGGGCCGGCGATGCGCGCATGGACATCGCGCAGGCGGCGGATGGCGGTGAAGAGGCCGAGCGCGCCGCCGCCCGCGGCCAGGAACAGCGCCTGGAAGGCGGCCGCGACCTGGGCGGGGTTGTCCTTCGCGACATCGGTGACGACCAGGCAGCGCGTGCGCGCCGCGTAGTCGAAGGGGGAGGGGACGGCGGCGCGGATCGCCGGGTTGGGCAGGTGGATCGCACCCGTGCGGGCCTCGGCCTCCTGCCAGGCGATCTCGGGGTCGTCGTCGGCCTCGGCCTCGTCGCGCAGGGTGGCGGAGGTGATCAGCACGCCATGCGCGGGGGCGGCGACGGCGCGCGCGAAGGGCTCGGTGGGGTCGAGGTGGTGGCGGTGCATGCCCGCATCGGTGTCGGCGCCGCCGCGGCGTTCGAGGGAGAGCCAGTCCACGAAGGCGGGCCGCATGCCGGGCTCGGGCAGGTCGGCCCGGATGGTGGCGAGCATGCCCAGCCAGGCCTGGACGGGCATCAGCACGCGCCGTTCGAGGGCGCGGCAGGCGGCCTCGATGCGGATGCGCTCGGCGGTTTCGATCTCATCCGCCTCCTCCTCCAGCCGCGCGGCGAGGCGGGCGCGCAGCGCGCGGGCGGGTTCCTCGAGGCGCGAGAGCGCGCGGGCGAGGGTCTCGGCGGCGGGGGGCAGGGCATCCGTGACCGGAAAGAGGTCGCATTCGGAATCGTAGAGGCCGGCGTCGCTTCTGTCCTGCGTGCGGGCGAGGACCTGCTCGCGCACGGCGCGCAGGAAGGCCTCGGCGGGGTTGGGGGTTTCCTCGGGCCGCGCGGGGCCGGCGGCGCCCAGGCGCGAGGGCCAGCCATGGACGGGCAGGGCGCGCGCGGCCTGCAAGGCGGCATCGAGCCGCGCGGCGAGATCGGGACGGTCGCCGACCAGTTCCTCGAGGCGGCGGCGCAGGCCGCGGGCGCGGGAACGCCCACCCTCGGCGCCCAGCAGCCAGCGGCGCAGTTCCGCCATCTCGGCGCCGGTGAGGTCGGCGGAGAAGGCGGCATCCGCGGCATCAAACAGGTGGTGGCCCTCGTCGAAGACGAGCCGCAGCGGCGGGCCGTCCTCGCCGCCGCCGAGCGCCGCCTGGACCATCACCAGCGCGTGGTTGGCGACGACGATCTGCGCGGATTTCGCGCGGCGGATGGAGTGCTCGACGAAGCAGGTCTTGTAGTGCGGGCAGGCGGAATGGATGCATTCGCCGCGCCGGTCGGCGAGCGGCAGCACGGCCGATGGGCCGAACAGTTCCGCGATCCATCCCGGGAAATCGCCGCCCAGCAGATCCCCCTCGCGCGTTGCCAGCGCCCAGCGGGCGACGAGGCCGAGGGCGACGGCAAGATGCGGGGCGGGGATGGCGGCGGTGAGGTCATCCAGGTTCAGCAGGCACAGGTAGTTCTCGCGGCCCTTCCGCAGGACGACGCGGCGGCGGCGTTCCTCGGGGTCGGGAAACAGGCGCGCGGTTTCCTGGTCGATCTGGCGCTGGAGGTTGCGGGTGTAGGTGCTGATCCAGACCGGGGCGCCGTTGCGCTCGGCCCATAGGCTGGCGGCTGCGACATAGCCGAGGGTCTTGCCGGTGCCGGTGCCGGCCTCGGCCAGCACCAGGGCGGGCGCGCCGGGGTAGGCGCGCGGGGCGAAGGCGGCGGCGGCGGCGGAGGCGTAGTCGGCCTGCTGGGGGCGCTGCTCGGCGTCGGGGCCGAGGATTTCGGCGAGGCGGCGGCGCGCTTCGGCGGGTTCCACGGGAAATGCGGCGGGCGGGGTGGGCGGGGCGCTGTCCTCCCATTCGGGCAGGCGGCGCCAGACCTTGTAGGCGCGGGCATCGGGCTTGGCCTTGGGCTCGCCGAGGGCGGCGAGGACCGAGGGCGTCCAGGGCCAGCCGGACTCGCCCATGCGCGCCGCCAGGGCCGCGGCGTCGCGGTTGCGCGGGTGGTCCCGCGTGTCGGCGAGGTGGCGCAGCAGCTGGGCCGCGATCTCCGGCAGCAGGGCGACGGCGGCTTCGTCATCGGCCGGCTGCGGCAGGTCGAGGGCGAGTGCGAGGCCGCGCGCGGTGGGGGCGCAGGGCTCGGCCGGGCGGCAGAAGGCAAAGAGGTCGAGCAGGTCGTGGGCGGCCTCGAAGCCCGGCAGTCCGAGGCGGCGGGCGGTGGCCGGCGCATGGACGAGAAGCGGCGCGGTGACCTGCACGGCCTTCGCGGTGGCCTGGGCGTCGAGGATCTCGATCTCGCCGTCCGTCGTCAGCAGGACGCCCCGGCCGAAGCCCGCGACGAGCGATGGCACGTCGGGGAGGAGGAGTCGCGGGGCGGTGGGCATGGCGCAAGGTAGCAGGCGCAGGCCGGGCGGCGAGGTGGGTATCGGATTGCAAGGGCCTCTGGGCCTCTGCCTGGGGAGTCTGGAGGGGCGGCGCCCCTCCGGAGTCCTCCTTACGCCGCCTTGCGTGCGACCATCGGCAGCCGCTCGGCGATCTGCACCGCGTTCAGCGCCGCACCCTTCAGCAGCTGGTCGCCGCAGAGGAAGAAATCGAGCCCGTATTCGCCGAACACCGGGTTCGCGCGGATGCGGCCGGCCTCCACGTCGTCCTTGCCGGTCGCGGTCATCGGCATGGGGTAGAGGCCGTTCGCCGGATCGTCCACGACCTTCACGCCATGGGCGCGGCGCAGCACTTCCCGCGCGGCGCCGGGCGTGACGGGGCGCTCGGTCTCGATCGTCACCGCTTCGGCATGGACGCGCATCGTGGGGATGCGGACGGCGGTGCAGGAGATGGGCAGGTCGGGCAGGCCCATGATCTTCCGGCTCTCCCACACGACCTTCATTTCCTCCTTGGTGTAGCCGTTGGGCTGGAAGACATCGATCTGCGGGATGACGTTGAAGGCGAGCGGCCAGCGGAACACCTCGGCCTGCGGCGTCGCGCCGTCCACCAGGACGCGGCGGGTTTCGCGTTCCAGTTCGCTCATGCCCTCGGCGCCGGCGCCGGAGGCCGCCTGGTAGGTCGAGACGATGACGCGCTTGAGGCCGAAGGCCTGGCGCAGCGGCTCGAGCGCCACCACCAGGATCGCGGTGGTGCAGTTGGGGTTGGCGATCAGGCGATGGGCGCCGATGGCCGAGGCGTTCACCTCCGGCACCACCAGCGGCACGTCGTCGAGCAGGCGGAAGGCGGAGGAGTTGTCGATCACCGTGACGCCGGCCTCGACCATCCTGGGCGCGTGCGCCTTGGCGAAGTCGCCGGAGACCGCGAGCAAAGCGACGTCGAGGTCGCGCACCGCGGCGTCGGAGAATTCCTCGATGGCGACCTCGCCGAAGGGCGTTTTCGTTTTCGTGCCGGCGCTGCGGGCGGAGGCGAACAGCCTCAGCGAGGTGACCGGGAAGGCCCGGCGCCCCAGAACGTCCACGAGCTCTCGGCCCACCGCACCGGTGGCGCCGACAATACCGACACGCATGTCCCTAGATGTCCTTTCGACGGCTGGAAGGAGCGGGTTCCTTAGCGCAACGGCCGCGGCAGACCAATGCTTTCCCGGCCCGGGCGGCAGCCGGGCAGGGCATGGCGGCGCGCCGGGGTCGCATCCGGGCGCGCGGGCACCTATAACGCGCCACCCTCTGGCGTGGATGAGTGCGCGACCGTGACGACCGCCCCGACCGACCTTTCCGCCGTGAAGGCCTGGCCCTTCGAGGAAGCCCGCAAGGTCGCCGCCCGGCTGGCGAAATCCGGCAAGGAGGTCGCGCTGTTCGAGACCGGCTACGGCCCCTCGGGCCTGCCGCATATCGGCACCTTCGGGGAGGTGGCGCGCACCACCTGGGTGCGCCGCGCCTTCGAGCGGCTGAGCGGCAAGAAAACGCGCCTGGTCGCCTTCAGCGACGACATGGATGGGCTTCGCAAGGTGCCGGACAACGTGCCGAACCGGGAGATGCTGGCGCAGCATCTCGGCCGCCCGGTGACCGTGGTGCCCGACCCCTTCGGCACGCATGAGAGCTTCGGGCACCACAACAACGCGCGGCTGCGGGCGTTCCTCGATGCCTTCGGCTTCGAATACGAATTCGCGTCGTCGTCCGACTACTACAGGTCCGGGCGCTTCGACGCGGCGCTGCGGCGGATGGCCGAGACGCACGAGGAAGTGCGCGCGGTGATCCTGCCCACGCTGGGGCCCGAGCGTCGCGCGACCTATTCGCCCTTCCTGCCGATCCACCCCGCGACCGGCATCGTGATGCAGGTGCCGATGGAGGAGGTGCGGCCGGCCGAGGATCTGCTGATCTGGCGCGACCCGGCCGATGGGCAGCGCCACGCGACGCGCATCACTGGCGGGCATTGCAAGGCGCAGTGGAAGGCGGACTGGGCGCTGCGCTGGTTCGCCCTCGGCGTGGACTACGAGATGTCGGGCAAGGACCTGATCGATTCGGTGAGGCTGTCCTCCGCGATCTGCCGCGTGCTGGGGGCCGAGCCGCCGGAATCCTTCACCTACGAGCTGTTCCTCGATGCCGAGGGGCAGAAGATCAGCAAGTCCAAGGGCAACGGGCTGACCATCGAGGAATGGCTGCGCTACGCGCCGCCCGAGAGCCTCGCGCAGTTCATGTTCAACCAGCCGCAGCGGGCCAAGCGGCTGTATTTCGACCAGATCCCGCGCGCGGTGGACGAATACCTCCAGCATCGCGCGCGGCTGCGCGTCGCACCCGACCCGGCGCTGCCGGCGTGGCACATCCATGGCGGCGCGGCGCCGAACGACCCCGAGCCGCCGGTCTCCTTCACCATGCTGCTCAACCTGGCGTCGGTCGTGAATGCTGACGACCCGGAGATGCTGTGGGGGTTCCTGCGCCGCTACGCGCCCGGCGCCGCGCCGCAGACCCAGCCGCTGCTCGACAAGCTGGTCGAGCACGCGGTGCGCTACTGCCGGGACTTCGTCGCGCCGACCAAGCGCTTCCGCGCGCCCACCGATGCGGAGCGCGAGGCGCTGACGGCGCTGATGGCCGCGCTGCGCGACCGTGCCGCCGACCTCGAGGCGATGGAGGGCGAGGAACGCGCGAAGGCGATCCAGGATCTCGTCTATGACGCCGGCCGCCGGCCGCCCTTCCTGCAACCGGGCAAGGATGGCGCGATGGGCGTCTCGCGCGCCTGGTTCAACGCGCTGTACCAGGTGCTGTTGGGGCAGGAGGAAGGCCCGCGCTTCGGCGGCTTCGTGGCGCTCTATGGCATCGCCGGGACGATCGGGCTGATCGAGACGGCGCTCGCGCGCGGGGAGCGGCCGCAGGCGTGAGATACCGTCACGTCCATCAAGCGATTTCTTCACGCTCCGCAGGGGCGCGCGGTTGCGCTAGTTGGGGGCTCCACCGCGCGCCCCTGCTCTG
>Ga0207950_100445_pt1 | contig 13958 bp, 11 predicted proteins | sample Subbio11_8B_AprC_FD_184814 | JGI IMG/M metagenome (GOLD analysis project Ga0207950, IMG submission 184814) | Serpentinite rock and fluid subsurface biosphere microbial communities from McLaughlin Reserve, California, USA - CR11_8B_AprC (SPAdes) | ecosystem: Environmental > Terrestrial > Deep... | reverse complement strand
GCGCGCCGCGGCCGGTCAGGCCCGCAGCAGCCCCCGCATCGGCGCCGCGGCCTCGCTGTCCGGGAAGGCCTGCGCGACGGCCTGGGGTGCCAGCCGCAGATGGTCGCGCAGCAGCGCCTTGGCGATGCCGCGCAGATCCGTGGTCGGCCGCAGGTCGCGGTCCTCGAACAGCGCATCCCGGGCGAGGCCCGGGAAGTCGCCGGCCACGCGGCCGCCGGCCACCGCGCCGCCCAGCAGGAAGGCGACGGTGCCCGTGCCGTGGTCCGTGCCGAGATTGCCGTTGACCCGCGCCGTGCGGCCGAATTCCGTGACCACCAGCACCGCCGTCTGCGACCATTGCGCCCCGAGCGCCTGCCGCAGCCGCATCAGCCCCGCATCCAGCGCGCGCAGCGGCGCGACGATGCGGAGGTTCTGCACGGCGTGGGTGTCCCATCCACCGATCTCGAGCGCCGCGACGCGCGGCCCGTCGCGTTCGGCCAGCAGCCGGCCGGCGGCGGCGGCCAGCCGCGCGAAGCCGCCCTCATTCGCGGCGTCGCCCGTGGTGCCCAGCACGCCGTCGGCGACGCCGCGCGAACGCATCGCTTCCCGGAACGCCTGCCCGAGGGGGCTGGCCGGATCCTGCAGCGCGGCGATGCGGTGCACGAGGTCGGGCGAAGGGCGATCCAGGTCCGGCGGGGCGTAGGAGCCGACCGGCGCCGGGCCGCGCAGCAGCAGCGGCACGCCGGTGCCGACCGCAAGGCCCGTCCGTGCCTGGCCGGTGCCCGGCATGGCCTGCAGCGCGCGGTTCAGCCAGCCGCTGGTCAGCCGCTCCTCGGCGCCGGCTTCCAGCAGGTCCTGGCCGTCGAAATGCGAGCGGCCGCGATAGGGGCCGGCCACCGCATGCACGATCAGCGCCTGGTCCTCGCGGTAGAGCCCATGCAGCCCGGCCAGCGCCGGATGCAGGCCGAAGCGGCCGCCGAGGTCGAGCAGCCCGCCCTCGCGGCCCGGCTCCGGCAGCGCGAGCGCGCGACGCAGCGAGGCCAAAGCCGGGTCGGCATAGGGCTGCACCACGTGCAGCCCGTCCAGCGCCCCGCGCAGCAGCACCACGACGAGGCGCCTCTCGCCCGGCGCCTGGGCGAAGGCGGCGCGGTTGCGGCCGATGGCGAGGCTGGCGCCCAGCCCGAGCAGCAGGCCGCGCCGCGTCGGCGCGAAGGAGGCGTGCGGGGCGGATTCGATCGGCGCACTCATCGGTGCTGGAACTCCGTGCTGGTCAGAAGCAGGGTGAGGGCGTCGCGCACCGACCCGGCGACGCGCAGGGCGACGACCGTCTCGGCGCGCGCGAGTGGGCCGAGCGCGGTCCGCGTGACCTCGGCGAGGTCCACGCGACCGAGGGCGCCGGCGAAGGTGTAGGCCCAGTCCGCGCGGCGCATCAGCGCCTCCGGCCCCATCCACTCGCCCGCCTGGTCCGGCCAGCCATTGGGCTGCGGCGCGCTCCAGAGCGGCTGGCCGAGCGCGGTCAGGCCGCCGAGCAGCAATTCCGGCCGATCGAGCCCCACCGCCCGTCCGGCGGCGAGCACGAAGTCCATCGGCGTGCGGAACTTGCCGAGCGGCGGATCCCAGGCCTCGGGCAGGCGGATCAGTGCGCGGGTCGCGGCGGCGAGGTCGCCGTCGGTCCGGCGCAGCGTCTCCTCCAGCGCGCGGACCGCGGAGGCCGGAGGCTCGTCGGCCACGAAATGCCGCGCGAGCTTCACCGCGAGGTGCCGATACGTCGCCGGATGCGTGCCGAGCATGCGCAGCGCCGCCTCCTGGCTGTCGGGGCCTTCCGCGAAGCGGCGGCCGAGCAGGGTCTTGTCGCCGGGCTCGTGGCTCATGGGCCGCCAGGTGAAGGTGTAGGGCGCCTCCGTCGCCGCCACCGACCAGCCGGTCAGGATCTTCGCGAGCTCCTGCACGTCGGCCTGGCCGAAGCCGCCGGCCGGCGAGAGGGTGTGCAGTTCCAGCACCTCGCGCGCCAGGTTCTCGTTCAGGCCGGCGCGGGCGCGGCGGCCGCTGCGCGCGACCTGGCTGTTCGGACCCACCGAGACATGGTTGTCGAGGTAGATCAGCATCGCCGGGTGGCGCGTGACGGCCACCAGCATGCCGGCGAAGGTGCCGGTCATGTGCGGTCGGATTGCCTCGCGCTCCAGAGTGCCGGGCAGCGCGCCGATCGGTCCGTTGCGGCGGCTGACGGTGAAGTGGTTCATCCAGAAATCGGCCAGCCGGTCGCGGAAGGGCGTGCTGGAGCCGAGGCGCTGTTGTGCCCAGCGGAACAGCTCCGCGCGCGTCAGGACGCCGAGGGGCGTGCGGCCAGCGGCTTCGGGTTCGGCCGCGTCCATGGCGGGTGCGGCGCCACCCTGCATCGCGGCGGCACCGGCGCGGTCGCGCGCCTGGCGCTGGGCGATGGTTTCGGCGCGGGCCTGCACGACCTCGGCGCTGGTCGCGCCGCCGCGCGGCCGGTCGGCGGCGGCGAGTTGCCGATCGAGCCAGGCCAGCGGATCGGCGGGCGGCGCTTCGCCGAGACGCAGTCCATGGCCGAAGCGGATGGGGGCGATGTGGTGGCGATCACTCATGCAGCGAGGTTAGCGACCGGCGCGCCGCCCGTGCGCGTTACTTTGTTCGCAAAAAGTAACGAAAAGTGACCGGTGGCGGTCCGCGCAGAGGCGGCTGGGACGGAGGCCCTGACCTCTCCGGCATCTCTACAGCCGCCAGCCCGTATGGATCGCCACGATCCCGCCCGAGAGGTTGCGGGTTTCCACCCGCTCCATCCCGGCCTCGCGCATCATCCCCGCCAGCGTCTCCTGGTCGGGGAACATGCGGATGCTTTCGGCCAGGTATTCGTAGGACTCCCGGTCCTTCGCCACGCGTTCGCCGATCGCCGGCAGCGCCTTGAAGGACCAGGCGTCGTAGAGCGGCACCAGCGCCGAGACTTCGAGGCGCGAGAATTCCAGGCAGTGGAAGCGCCCGCCGGGGCGCAGCACGCGCCGCGCCTCGCGCAGCACGGCGTCCTTGTCGGTGCAGTTGCGCAGGCCGAAGGCGATCGAGACCTTCTCCACGCTGCGGTCGGGCAGCGGGATGTGCTCGGCGTCCACCACCAGGAAGTCGAGCCCGGCGGCGAGGCCGCGGTCGAGCGCGCGCTTCTGCGCGACCTCCAGCATGGCGGGGTTGACGTCGGTGAGGATGACGCGCCCGGCGCCGCGTTCCCTGGCCAGGAAGGCGATGTCGCCCGTCCCGCCGGCGAGGTCGAGCAGCGTCTCGCGCGGCGAAGCGCCGATGGCGTTGACGAAGATGCGCTTCCAGACGCGATGGACGCCGAGCGACATCAGGTCGTTCATCACGTCGTAGCGCGGGGCCACGCTTTCGAAGACGTCCCGCACCAGGCCGGCCTTCTCGGCGCGGGGGACGGTGCGGTAGCCGAAATCGGCGCTGTCCGGGGGGCTGTCGCTCATCGTGGCGGCACCATAGCGTGGCGGCGCGTCGGACGGGAGGGAGCATGCCGGAATTGCCGGAGGTCGAGACGGTGATGCGCGGCCTTGCGGCGGTGCTGCAGGGACGGCGCATCGTCGAGGTGGAGCAGCGGCGGCCGGATCTGCGCTTTCCCTTCCCCGCCGGATTGGTGGCGCGGCTGGAGGGGCGGCGCGTGCTCTCCTTCCGCCGGCGGGCCAAGTACATGCTGATGCGGCTCGAGGGTGGGGAGAGCCTGCTGATCCATCTTGGCATGTCGGGGCGGATGGTGGCGCGGCGGGCGGGGGAGGCGCCGGTGGCGCGCCTGGGGCCGCAGGGGGCGGCCTCGGATGCGCGGGGCCACAACGCGCCGCCGGAGGCGCATGAGCACCTTGTGCTTGCCACCGATGACGGCTGGCGCGTCGGCTTCGTGGATCCGCGGCGCTTCGGCTGCGTGGACCTGGTGACGACGGCGGCGGAGGATTCGCACCGGCTGCTCGCCGGGCTGGGGCCGGAGCCGCTGGAGGACGCGTTCACCGCCGATGTCCTCTCCGCCGCGCTGGCCGGGCGCCACACGCCGGTCAAGGCGGCGCTGCTCGACCAGGGCGTGGTGGCGGGGCTCGGCAACATCTATGTCTGCGAGGCGCTGTTCCGCGCCGGCATCTCGCCGCGGCGGTTGGCGGCGAGCGTCGCCGGGCTGCGCGCGGCGCGGCTGGTGCCGGCGATCAAGGCGGTGCTGGCCGAGAGCATCGGCGCGGGCGGATCCTCGCTGCGCGACTATGTGCGGGCGGATGGCGAGGTCGGGCGCTTCCAGGAGAATTTCGCGGTGTACGGGCGGAAGGGCGAGGGCTGCCCGGGCTGTCCCGGCGCGCCGGCCTGCCCGGGCATCGGGCGGATCGTGCAGGCTGGGCGCTCGACCTTCTTCTGCCCGCGGCGGCAGCGTTGAGGGGATACGGCGGCTGGGCTACAGGCGGGACTCCGACACGAGGCGAGGAGCGCGGCGCATGGCCTACGAGATGATCCTGACCGAGACCCGGGGGAAGGTCGGCCTCATCCGCCTGAACCGCCCGCAGGCGCTGAACGCGCTGTGCGACCAGCTGATGTCCGAGCTCGGCCAGGCGCTGCGCGGCTACGACGCCGACCCCGCGATCGCGGCGATCGTGGTGACCGGCAGCGAGAAGGCCTTCGCCGCCGGCGCCGACATCAAGGAGATGAAGGACCGCACCTTCCCCGCCGTCTATCTCAACGACTTCATCGGCGAGCGGTGGGAGACGGTGCTCGAGATCCGCAAGCCCGTCATCGCCGCGGTGGCGGGCTTCGCGCTGGGGGGAGGCTGCGAGCTCGCGATGATGTGCGACCTGATCATCTGCGCCGACAACGCGAAGTTCGGCCAGCCGGAGATCAACCTCGGCATCATCCCCGGCGCGGGCGGAACGCAGCGCCTGACGCGCGCCGTCGGCAAGTCGAAGGCGATGGAGATGGTCCTCACCGGCCGGATGCTGGACGCGGCCGAGGCCGAGCGCGCGAACCTCGTCTGCCGCGTGGTGCCGGCCGCCGAGCTGATCGCCGAGGCGGTGAAGATCGGCGAGAAGATCGCCGCGCTGTCGGGCCCGTCGGTCGCGATGGCGAAGGAGGCGGTGAACGCCGCCTTCGAAAGCACCCTGACCGAGGGCGTGCGGACCGAGCGCCGGCTGTTCCTCGGCCTGTTCGCCACCGAGGACCAGAAGGAGGGCATGGCGGCCTTCGCCGAGAAGCGGAAGCCGGCCTTCCGCAACCGATAGGGCGCGGGGTTGCGCGCGGGCGGAGGCCCGCGCCGCGATGGCCGCCGGAAGGCCGCGGCGCCGTTCATGGATTTCGTTGCGCCGCGGTGCTTGACGGGCCGCGTCGGGGGGCATTAGAAACCCGGCCTTCGCCGCGGCGGTCCGCCGCCCGCGGCCGCCAGAACCAATCATGAAGTGAACTGACCGGAAGCCCCATGGCGAACACCGACAGCGCGCGCAAGCGCATCCGCCAGAACGAGAAGCGCACCGCGCGCAACAAGGCGCGCAAGTCGCGCGTGCGCACCTTCGTGCGCAAGCTGGAGGAGGCGATCGCCACGGGCGACAAGGCCGCGGCGCAGGATGCGTTCCGCGCGGCGCAGCCGGAGCTGCAGCGCGCGGCGACGAAGGGCGCGGTGCATGCCAACACGGTCGCGCGGAAGGTGTCGCGCCTGTCCGCGCGGGTGAAGGCCCTCGGCGCCGCCCAGGGCTGAACTGCGCCGCCGCGCGATGCGGCGGTTTCCTGATATCACGATGGCTGCGTCTTCGGGCGGCTTTGGAGCCGTTCGCTCCCGCGCGTCTTCACCATGGTTCGATCGTCACGGCGTGATGCCGTTTTAGCGGATGGCGGCAGGGGTGCGGCGCGCTACTGTTCGGATCGTTTTGGGGGTTGTGCCTCTTTCCGCAGCGTCGCCCGGCAGCGGGCGGGAATGCCGCCAAGGCCGCAGCGGAGGAGCCAGTGGGGGATGGCGATGGAGAAGCAGGCCCGGTCCGATTCCGCGCGCTCCGCAGCATCCCTCCAGGAATCCTGGGCCCGCATCCGCGGCCGGCTGCGCGATGAGGTCGGCGAGGTCGAGTATCGCACCTGGCTGCGCCAGATGACGCTTGCCGGCATCGAGGGCGACGAGGCGATCGTCCATCTCCCCACCCGCTTCCTGCGCGACTGGGTGCGCAGCCACTACGGCGACCGGCTGCGCGCGCTGTGGCAGCAGGAGGTGTCCGCGGTGCGCCGCGTGGACGTGCGCGTCGGGCCGCAGCCGCGCGGCGCGACGGCGGCGGAGGGCGAGGACGCGGTCAACGGCGCCGCAGCACCCGCCGCGGGCGGCCTTGCCGAATCCCTCTCGGCGCGCAACGGCCTGACGCGCGGCGGGATCGAGGGGCGCGGCGAATGGTCTGCGCCGCTCGACCCGCGCTTCACCTTCGACACCTTCGTCGTGGGCAAGCCGAACGAATTCGCCCACGCCTGCGCGCGGCGCGTCGCCGAGAGGCCGGCGCTGCCCGGCTTCAACCCGTTGTTCCTCTACGGCGGCGTGGGCCTGGGCAAGACGCACCTGATGCACGCGGTGGCCTGGGCGATCCGCAGCGGCGAGGGCGCGCGCAACGTCGCCTACATGTCCGCCGAGAAGTTCATGTACCGCTTCATCGCGGCGCTGCGCGCGCATTCCACCATGGAGTTCAAGGAATCGCTGCGTTCGGTGGACGTGCTGATGGTGGACGACCTGCAGTTCCTGATCGGCAAGGACAACACGCAGGAGGAGTTCTTCCACACCTTCAACGCGCTGATCGACGCGGGCAAGCAGATCGTCGTCAGCGCCGACAAGTCGCCCTCCGACCTCAACGGCCTCGAGGACCGGCTGCGCACGCGGCTCGGCTGCGGCATGGTCGCCGACATCCACGCCACCACCTACGAGCTCCGCCTGTCCATCCTGCAGGCCAAGGCGGTCGCGGCCGGCGTGGCGGTGCCGAAGAACGTGGTGGAGTTCCTCGCGCACAAGATCACCTCCAACGTGCGGGAGCTGGAGGGCGCGCTGAACCGCCTCATCGCGCATGCCAACCTGTTCGGCCGCGCGGTCACGCTGGATTCCGCGCAGGAGGTGCTGCACGACCTGCTGCGCGCCCACGACCGCCGCGTGACGATCGAGGAAATCCAGCGCAAGGTCGCCGAGCACTACAACATCCGCCTGACCGACATGAGCAGCGCGCGGCGCGCGCGCAACGTGGCGCGGCCGCGCCAGGTGGCGATGTACCTCGCGAAGCAGCTCACCTCCCGCTCGCTGCCCGAGATCGGGCGGCGCTTCGGCAACCGCGACCACACCACGGTGATGCACGCCGTCTCGCGCATCTCGGAGCTGATGCAGGCGGACAGCGCCTTCGCCGAGGATGTCGAGCTGCTGCGGCGGATGCTCGAGACCTGAGGCGCCCGCAGCGCCGGGGCGGCCAGCCCCCCGGGCGGCGGAACGGCCGATCCGCCCCTTCCCGCGGGAATCCGCGGGTTTCCCCGCGGCACTCCCTGCTTTCCCGCCCGGAATCGCGCTGATATGGTGCGCCCCCCTCGGCCACGGTCGCGCGAGCCGATTCGCGGCCCCGGCTAGGCCGTGGGGCTGAGGGGGACACTGGCGGTCCCGCCGCGCCCATGCCGGGCCCGGCGGGGTCCGCCCAAAGGATCGGGGCGTCGGGCTGCGATGAAGTTCACAGTGGACCGGGCGGTGCTGCTCAAGGCTCTCACGCATGTGCAGAGCGTGGTCGAGCGCCGCAACACAATCCCCATCCTCGCCAATGTGCTGGTGGACGCCAAGACCGAGGGCAGCCTCACGCTCACCGCGACCGACATGGAGATCGCGGTGGTCGAGGAGGTCGCCGGCGTCACCGTGACGCGCGGCGGGCGCACCACGGCGCCGGCCGCCACGCTCTACGAGATCGTGCGCAAGCTGCCCGAGGGCGCGCGCATCGAGTTCGACCACGGCGGCGGGGACGGGCCGCTCAGCCTTCGCGCGGGGAAGTTCAACACCACGCTCTCGGTGCTGCCGGTGGACGACTTCCCCTCCATGACCGAGGGCAAGCTGCCGACGAAGTTCAGCATCAAGGCCGGCGTGCTGCGCGACCTGATCGACCGCACGCGCTTCGCGATCAGCACCGAGGAGACGCGCTACTACCTCAACGGCATCTACCTGCACGCCGGCGAGGCGGAGGGCGCGCCCGTGCTGCGCGCGGTGGCGACCGACGGCCACCGCCTCGCGCGCGTCGAGGAGCCGCTGCCCGACGGCGCGAAGGGCATGCCCGGCGTGATCGTGCCGCGCAAGACGGTGAACGAGGTGCGCAAGCTCGCGGAGGAGACGCAGGACGAGATCGAGATCCGCCTGTCCGACACCAAGATCCGCTTCGGGCTCGGCACCGTCTCGCTGACCTCCAAGCTGATCGACGGCACCTTCCCCGAATACGAGCGCGTCATTCCGCGCGGCAACGACAAGACGCTGACCGTGCAGAAGAAGGACTTCGAGGACGCCGTTGCGCGCGTAGCCGCCATCAGCAGCGAGCGGTCGCGTCCGGTGAAGCTGTCCATCTCGCGCAACAACCTGCTGCTCTCCGCCGCCAGTCCCGAGCAGGGCCAGGCGCAGGAGGAACTCGACGGCGACGCCGTGAAGTACGAGAACAGCCCGCTAGAGATCGGCTTCCAGGCGCGCTACCTGACCGACATCACCAGCCTGATCGGCGACGAGGTGCAGTTCCTGTTCGCCGACGGCGCCGCGCCCACCATCGTCAAGGACGCGGCGAAGCCCGAGGCGCTGTACGTGCTCATGCCGATGCGGGTGTGAAGGAGGTCGGGGGGAGCGAACTCCCCCCGTATCCCCCCTCCTTCCTTGATACCTTGCGCATCGCCGCAGGCGATGCGCCCTGACAGAAAAGGGAGGGGGCGCGGGGGAGGTTCTCCTCCTCCGCACTCCGTCATCGCCGCGTGCTCCGCCTCACCCGCCTCCGCCTCACCGACTTCCGCTCCTGGGCCGCGCTCGACGCGCGCTTCGACGCGCCGGTCGTCGCCATCGCCGGCGAGAACGGCGCGGGCAAGACCAACCTGCTCGAGGCGATCTCGCTGCTCGGTCCCGGGCGGGGCCTGCGTGGCGCGCGGATGGGGGAGTTCGGGCGGCGCGTGGACGGTGCTGCTCGCCCCTGGGCCGCGGCGGGGCGCTTCGCGACGCCGCAGGGCGCGTTCGACATCGGCACCGGAACCGACCCCGAGGGCACGTCGGAACGGCGCGTCTTCCGCCTCGACGGGCAGCCGGTGCGCACCCAGGCCGAGCTGGCCGAGCGCGTCGCACTGGTCTGGCTGACGCCGCAGATGGACCGGCTGTTCCAGGAGGGGGCCTCGGGCCGGCGCCGCTTCCTCGACCGCCTCGCCTGGGCGCTGGAGCCCGCCCATGCGCGGGAGGTCGCGGCCCATGACAACGCCATGGCGCAGCGCAACCGGCTGCTGGCCGAAGGGCGTGCGGACCCGCGCTGGCTGGCGGGGCTCGAGGATGCGATGGCGCGCCACGCCGTTGCCGCCGCCGCGACGCGCCGGGCGCTCGCGCTGCGGCTGAACGCGGTGATGGCGGCGGCAACGGCGACCGGCGCCTTCCCCGCGGCGCGGATGGATCTGCTGTGCCCGATCTCGGCGGCGCTGGCCGACCAGCCCGCGCTGGCGGTCGAGGACGCGCTGCGCGAGGGCCTGGCCGCCGACCGCCGGCGCGACGCCGCGGGCGGCGCGGCGCGCGGCGCGCACCGGGCCGACATGACGCTCGTGCACCTGCCCAAGGACCAGCCGGCGGAATTGTGCTCGACCGGGGAGCAGAAGGCGCTGCTCGTTTCGGTGGTGCTGGCCCATGCGGGGCTCATCGCGGACGCGCGCGGCTTCGCCCCGCTGCTGCTGCTGGACGAGGTGGCGGCGCATCTCGACCGGGCGCGGCGGGAGGCGCTGTTCGCCGCCCTCGCCGCGCTGCCGGCGCAGACCTTCCTCACCGGCACGGAAGCCGGGGTTTTCCGCCCGCTTGCCGGCATCGCGGCGCTGTTCCGCGCAGATGCGGGAAAGCTGTTTCCGGCGGACGAAACCGGGTCGCGCTGAGGGCCGGAAAAGCCTATATTCGCCGCTCCTTTCCGTCCCCCTCCAGACAGGAGTGAGCGCGCCGCATGAGCGAGCCCGCGCGTCCCGAGTCCGACGCCTACGACAGCGCCTCCATCACCGTCCTGCGCGGCCTCGAGGCCGTGCGCAAGCGGCCCGGCATGTACATCGGCGACACCGATGACGGCTCGGGACTGCACCACATGGCCTTCGAGATCATCGACAACGCGGTCGATGAGGCGCAGGCCGGCTTCGCGACCGCCTGCCACGTCACGCTCAACGGCGACGGCTCGGTGACGGTGCGCGACGACGGCCGCGGCATCCCGGTGGACATCCACCCCGAGGAAGGCGTGAGCGCGGCCGAGGTCGTGCTGACGCGCCTGCATGCGGGGGGCAAGTTCAACCAGAATTCCTACAAGGTCTCGGGCGGGCTGCATGGCGTGGGCGCGGCGGTGGTCAACGCGCTGTCCGAGTGGATGGAGGTCCGCATCTGGCGCGAGGGCCACGAGCACCGCCTGCGCTTCGAGCACGGCGACACGGTCGTGCCCTGCGCGGTGGTCGGCCCCTCCGACCATCCCACCGGCACGGAAGTCACCTTCAAGCCCTCCGCGCTGACCTTCACCAGGACCGAGTTCGACTTCGCGGTGCTGGAGCGCCGGCTGCGCGAGCTGGCCTTCCTCAATTCGGGCCTCGCCATCACCCTGCGCGACGAGCGCCATGCGGAAGTGCAGGAGACCGCCTTCAAGTTCGACGGCGGCCTGGTCGCCTTCGTCGAATGGCTGGATCGCGGCAAGACGCCGGTCTTCGCGCAGCCGATCAGCGTGATGTCGAAGGAGCAGGACGGCATCCGCGTCGAGATCGCCGTGCGCTGGAACGACAGCTACCACGAGACGATGCTCTGCTTCACCAACAACATCCCGCAGCGCGACGGCGGCACGCACCTGGCCGGCTTCCGCCAGGCGCTGACGCGCGTACTCGGCAAGGTGGCCGAGGGGCTGGCGAAGAAGGACAAGCTGGCCCTCGCCGGCGAGGACATGCGCGAAGGGCTGACAGCGGTGCTGTCGGTGAAGGTGCCGGACCCGAAGTTCAGCAGCCAGACCAAGGAGAAGCTGGTTTCCTCGGAAGTGCAGCCGGTGGTGCACGTCGCCGTGGCCGATGCGCTGACCCATTGGTTCGAGACGCATCCGAAGGAAGCGCGCGACGTCGTCGGCAAGATCATGGACGCGGCCGCCGCGCGCGAGGCGGCACGCAAGGCGCGGGAACTCACGCGCCGCAAGGGCGTGCTCGACATCTCCTCCCTGCCCGGCAAGCTCGCGGACTGTCAGGAGCGCGACGCGTCGAAGGCCGAGATCTTCATCGTCGAGGGCGATTCCGCCGGCGGGTCCGCCAAGCAGGGCCGCGACCGCGCCTTCCAGGCGATCCTGCCGCTCAAGGGCAAGATCCTGAACGTCGAGCGCGCGCGCTTCGACAAGATGCTCGGCAGCGCGGAGATAGGCACGCTGATCACCGCGCTCGGCACGGGCATCGGCCGCGGCGAACCCGCCGATGGCGGCTTCGATGTCGGCAAGCTGCGCTACCACCGCATCGTCATCATGACCGACGCGGACGTGGACGGCTCCCACATCCGCACGCTGCTGCTGACCTTCTTCTTCCGCCAGATGCCGGAGCTGATCGCGCGCGGGCACCTCTACATCGCGCAGCCGCCGCTGTATCGCGCCAAGCGTGGCAACGAGGAACGCTACCTGAAGGACGACAGGGCGCTCGAGGATTTCCTGATCGAGAAGGCGCTCGCGGGCGCCTCGCTGCGTTTCTCCGGCGGGCGGCTGCTGACCGGCGACGAGCTGCACGCCGAGCAGGAATTCTTCCGCCAGGCCTCGGCGCGCATCCGCCGCCTCTCGGGGCAGGTGCCCGACGGGATCGTGGAGCAGGCCGCGGTGGTCGGCGCGCTGACGCTCGAGGCCGATCGCGCCACGGCGGCGGCGCAGGCGCTCGCGGTGCGGCTCAACGCACTGGCGCCCGAGAACGAGCGCGGCTGGGTGATGAGCACCGGCGAGGGCGGGCTCACGCTCGCGCGCACGGTGCGCGGCGTGGGGGAGCGCCACACCCTCGACGCCACCGCGCTGCGCAGCACGGAGGCACGCTGGCTGGACGAGCGCCGCGACAGGCTCGCGCGCGATTTCGCCGAGGCGCCGGCCGTGCTTGCGCTCGGCAGCCAGGAACACCAGGCGCATGGCCCGCTGCAGGCCTTCGAGCGGCTGATCGCGGAGGGCCGCAAGGGCCTCGCCATCCAGCGCTTCAAGGGCCTGGGCGAGATGAATCCGGACCAGCTGTGGAAGACCACGCTCGACCCCGCGGCGCGCACGCTGCTGAAGGTGCGTATCGAGGATGTCGAGGATGCCGAGCTGGTCTTCTCCACCCTGATGGGCGATCTGGTGGAGCCGCGGCGCGAGTTCATCGTGGGCAACGCGCTGAAGGTCGCGAACCTGGACGTGTGAGGCGGACTGTTCCCGGCCGGAATTTCCGGGACCAGGCCAGAGATACCGAGGCAGACGGGGGCCGAAGCCGCCCATGCGCGGCGCGCAGCAGCGCGACCTGGCGCGCCGGGTCGCGTTCCGTCTCCGGCGCGGCGAAGGCGGCGTCGAACTGCGCGTCGCGCCACTCACCGGCAGGCGAGGCTGGTGGAGGCGCTGCTGCCGGCGAGTGCCGGCTCCAGTCGCCGGCCGGAGCGCATCTCCGGCCTGATCGAATGGGCGCCGATGGAGCGCCTGCCCGCGCCGTTGCGCGCGCCGACGGGCCGGCCGGGCTACCCGCCGCTGGCATTCTTCCGGGCGCTGCCCTTCCGATCCTGGCCTGTGGCCCGGCTCGCGCTGCATCGTCGCCGGAGACGGCGCCGCGAGATGCCGCGCAGTCCGCCCGCCGTGCGGGGCGCAACGGCCCGCCGGCGCGCCCCGGGCCTGCCCCCTTGCGGCCCGGCCGCCCCCCTGCGATGCAACGCGTCACCGAACCCGGAGACCCGCCATGCCGATCACCGCTGCCCAGAAGACCGCCCTCGAAGGCGTGACCACCGCCACGCTCACCACCGTGCTGCTCAAGAAGGGCGTGCGCTTCTGCCACATCGCGGGCTCCCGCCCGGTCGTGCCCGGCAACACCAAGCGCATCGTCGGCCCGGCCTTCACGCTGCGCTTCACGCCGACGCGCGAGGACCTCGCCACCGTCGATTCCTGGTCCTCCCCGCGCAGCACGCGCGCGGCCATCGAGGCGATGCCCGAGGGCTGCGTCGCGGTCGCCGACGCCATGGGCAACACCGCCGCGGGCATCTTCGGCGACATCCTCTGCGCGCGCATGGCGAAGAGGGGCGTCGCCGGCCTGGTGACCGACGGCATGGTGCGCGACGGCGCCGGCGTGATCGGCACCGGCCTGCCGGTGTTCTGCCAGGGCCATGTCGCGCCGGCCTCGGTCGCCGCGCTGAACTTCGTGGGCTGGGAGGAGACGATCGGCTGCGGCGGCGTCACCGTCGTCCCCGGCGACATCATCGTCGCCGACGCCGACGGCGCGGTGGTGATCCCGCAGGCGATGCTCGACGCCGTGGTGGATGCCGCGGTCGAGCAGGAACGCCTCGAGGCCTGGATCATGACCGAGGTGGAGAAGGGCGTCGCGCTGCCCGGCCTCTACCCGCCCAACGCCGAGACCAAGGCGCGCTACGAGGCGACGCGGAAGTAATCGGCCTCAGGCGCCGGCGCGCGTTTTCTTGGCCTCATACCAGCGGTCCCGTTTGATGGCTCCGGAAGGGGGATTCCCTCGGTCACGGCGGGTATGATTCGCTACGTCCGATGATGGAGGCGGGCGAATGGTGGCGGTTGGTATCACACGGG
>Ga0207950_100442_pt1 | contig 14043 bp, 12 predicted proteins | sample Subbio11_8B_AprC_FD_184814 | JGI IMG/M metagenome (GOLD analysis project Ga0207950, IMG submission 184814) | Serpentinite rock and fluid subsurface biosphere microbial communities from McLaughlin Reserve, California, USA - CR11_8B_AprC (SPAdes) | ecosystem: Environmental > Terrestrial > Deep... | reverse complement strand
ACCAGTATTGCCGCCCGTTATGACATCACCGTAGATCATCTGGTGTCGGTCAATCCGCAAATTAACGCCGCCACCATGCTCCTGCGGGGCGAGCTGATCCATATCCCTCATGGCATTACCGAAAATTCGCCGCCATTTTACCAAACCCCAGTGGTGGTCGTTGGCGGCTCAAATGGGGCAAATCCACCCAATGCTGTGACTCTATTGCGGGCGGATGCCCTCACCCGCTTAATCCTCTGGCAGCTCGAGGGGGTAGGAATTGTTATCACCCAGGAGGACCGGCTCTACCGGGTGGTGACTGGCGATACGCTCTATAAAATCGCAGGTCGCTATGGCCTCACCCTGGAGAAATTGATCGCCGCGAATCCGCAAATCAATGACCTGAACGTCATCCTCCGCGGTGAGCTGATCTACATCCCGGAGGGCATTACCGAAACTTCGCCGCCGTTTTACACCTCACCCCAACCGGTCAGCAAATAAACGCGATCAATGGATAGCTCCGCTACCCAAACCCTCCTCATAAGGGTGAATAGCACATATCCCTGGCGTTCCTGTTAACCAGAGTTTTTCGGTAGACCTGCTGTTGGACTGGGTTAAAAAGATTGGGCAGGGCTGGCTCCCGCGGCTCCACTTATTTCGCCCTGCCTAAAAACTATAAGCTGGTTAGAGGCGGGATGATTTCTGTCACCTGCACCCCTTACCAATGGGAGGAGGACCCTCGAAGGGTTGGACCTCAGGCAGAAAAGGTTTTCAACTATCCGAACAAAGCTGGGATGCCCGGACTGACAAGCAGCCCAACAATCATTAAGAGTCCTACCACCAGGTGTAAGAGGATGGTTGTGCTGTTGGCATTAATCAGACTGCGTTCCGAGTAGCGGCGGAATAATACCTGTATGGCAGAAACAGCCAGGGGGAGGGCCGCCAGAATAAGCAGAACGGTCCATGGGAGGATACCTGTCAGAACGCTGGCGAGGATGAAAAAGAAGGCTGCCGCAACCAATAGCAGGTAACCCCAACGGGCTTTCTCTTTACCCAGGACCACTACCAGGTTGTGCTTTCCGGTTAAGGCATCTGCAGCCATATCTGGAAACTGGTTAATCCATAAAATTGCAGTTGTGAGCAGGCCAATCGGCAGGCCGATCAGGAAATCAAGCCAGGAGATTTGGCCGGTGAGAGCAAACACCGTTCCGGCGGTCATCAACGGGCCAAAATTGATACCGACGAGCAGCTCACCCAAACCCTTTCGCGCAGCCAGGCGCAATGGTGGAGCGGTGTAATAGTAAACCGAAAAAGCCCCAATGGCTGCAAAAGCCAGCAAACCGGGCCCGCGCATGAGCAAAATCGGCAGCCCTGCCAAGGCGGCGACGAACAGGCTGCCCCATGCGACAACCAACAGCCTGCGTTCTGAAATCAGGCCAAGCTCTATCGAGCGGCTGCCGCCTGAGTAGGGCATAAAATATTCGTTATTGACCTTGTCGGTGCCGCTAATCCAATCGAAGTAATCGTTGAAGGTATTGGCAGAAATCTGGATGGCAATACCGCCCAACAGCGCCAGCCAGAAAAACATCCAGGGGAAGGGGTCTCCAACGGTGCGGGTAAAAACCCAAGCAGCGGCGGCCAGGATAGGTACCAGGGTCGCCGTGAGGAAGGGTGCGCGGGTGATTACCAGCCAGGCAAAGATCCGTGTAGCTGGCGACACTTTTGGCATGGCCTGCGCGGGTGGAAGATCTGTCTGCGGAGTGGTCACGCCGCAGTAACCAATTTGTTTGCCATTGCGGAAAGTGGGGGTTAACCGGATATCTGCGGTGAATGGGGTTCCATCTCGACGTAGGAAAACCGTCCGCGTGTGGTATTCTCCCTTCTCGCGCGCATTCTTTAACCAGTTCTGAACATGGCCTAGAACGATCCATCCTGGTGAGAACAATGAGACTCTCTTTTTGCCGATTACCTCCTCTGGGGTATATCCAAAGATTTCCTGAGCACCCTGATTGAAGGTTTCGATCCTCCCTTCCAAATCACAAGTAACCACGCTTTTGGATACAGTCATTGGCATCCTCTTTTTTTGAATATAGGATAAATTTGATAAACATTTCAGTAATTATAGCAGAAAGTCCCTTTTAAAACTCCATAAATCGGCAAGGATGTCAACCGCATAGGCAAAGATTGCCGGATGGAATGGATCACTTATGGAACATGCCTAACCCGAGCAATCCATCCCATCATCGCCAGGTACAAGATGCCCAACAACTAACCATCGAGAAACCTGAGCGCGAGGGTCATTCTATTGGAAATCCGAGGGTCGGAAAGTCAATGGTCTGAAGGGATCATCCTGCAGACCCACCCAAAATGTCTGCTGTGGAAAACTGCCTAAGGTCACCCATCCTAAGAACCGGAGAAGAGTGCAGAAGTTTGGGTATAATGACCCTACATGAAAATTCCCATTCGTAAGTATGTTACCTGGCCGATGGTGAGCAAGGCCGCCTTAATTGTCTTAACGGTGGTTCTTTTCACCGTCTGGCTGCGGTTCACCCCACCCGGTGTCCTTGGAAAGGCGGATGCGATTGGTTATGCTGTCTGCCACCGCATCGATGATCGTTCCTTTTTTCTGGGGGAGCGCCAGACGCCAATGTGCGCGCGTTGCTCGGGTATGTTTCTGGGGATGTTGGTAGGGCTGGTTTACCAAGCGCGGTTGGGTAAACGCAGTTGGCTGCCGCCGTTGAAAATAAGCATCCCGATGAGCGCTTTTTTAATCACCTTTGGGGTGGATGGGTTGAACTCTATGGTCCAGTTTTTTCCAACTATACCGGCCTTATACCAACCATCCAATTGGCTGCGATTAGCAACCGGCACCGGATTGGGCATTCTGGTGGCGGTAATACTCATGCCGGTCTTTCATCAGGCGATGTGGGTCAACCCCGAGGAGCGGCCAGCTCTGGAAAGCTGGTCGCAAGCTGGAGGGCTGCTTGGTATTGCAGCACTGGCAGGGTTAGCCATGTATACCCAAAATCCATTTTTCCTCTACCCCCTGGCGGTTTTGAGTTCGCTGACCGTCCTCCTTGTTTTGACCTTATGTTATGGGTTGCTCTGGATTGTCGTTTTCCGGCGCGAAAATACCTATCAACGGTGGAGAAACACCTGGATACCCTTAGTGGGTGGGTTTATTACCGCCCTGGTGCAGATAGGGCTGATCAATCTGATTCGCTTCCAGTTGACCGGCACCTGGGCAGGTTTTCCATTATAAAAAAGCTGACCTAAGGAGTCGGGCATGTTGGATTTATTTGGCGTTTTTTCTGCATTTGGACTTTCGGCCAGCGCTGGCCTTAATGCTTATATCCCTATGCTGGTTGTGGCGCTTTTGGCAAAATTTACCAACTTGTTGGCTCTCCAAGAACCGTGGGACGCCTTAACCTCATGGTGGACGATTGGGGTTTTAATTGTGCTTTCGTTGATAGAGTTTTTTGCCGATAAAGTCCCAGCGGTCAATCACCTTAATGATATCCTCCAGACCTTCATCCGCCCGGTTGCCGGAGCGATTGTATTTGCTGCCAGTGCGGAGGTGGTCACGGATGTGCAACCGGTGCTCTCCCTGGTGCTCGGGTTGTTGGTGGCCGGGGGTGTGCACGCAACTAAAACCCTGGCGGTGCGTCCGGCCGTAACGGCTGCCACAGGCGGCTTTGGCAATCTGCCGGTCAGCCTCGCCGAAGATGCTATCGCAACCGTTCTATCGATCCTGGCGGTGGTTGTGCCGGTCGTGATTGGTTGTATTTTGGTGCTGGTTACCGCCTGGATCGTCTGGCGCATCTACCGCAAGGCGCGGCGCGAAGCGCGAACATAAAGCCGGCCTATCGTCTTTACCGCCCATTCTCCAACTTAATGAAGTGGAGCGCGGCAGTTGGTTGTAGGGTTATGCGCCGCCAACCCCGTAAAATTGTGGGTCGGTAGGTGTTTGGCCGGAAGGGTCCCAGACGTAAACGTAATCGCCTAGTTTAGCCCACTCAAACAACCATCTCGAATCACCGATGGATAAGTTGACGCAGCCATGGGTACCGGCAAAGCCCCAAAGGGTGCGCCAGTAAGCGCCATGGAGGGCGCGCTTCTGGTCAAAGTACATCGTCCAAGGGACATCTTGCAGGTAATAGAAATCGGAGCGGTCTGCTTCAAAAGAACCGCTCATCGTCTCGAGTTCTTTTTTCTCGTAGATCTGGTGCAGCCCTGGGCGGGTGAAGAAGGGGTCGCCACCGGTGGCAATTAGGGTCGCAAATACCAACTGGCGGTTTTCATAAACCATGATGGTTTGTTCAAAAAGATTAATTTCGATCCAGCGATCGCCTGTTACACCCTCTGGCGGGTCCGGGTTGATTTCCACCTGGCGAATGTAACGTCGTTCGACCCATTGCCGTGGAGCGATCATGAACCATTGGGTGTTGTTGGCTTCTTCGGTGGCAAAAATCTGGACGACCGTTTCGCGGTAAAGTACTCTGCCTGATTTGGCAGCCAGGTATCCGGGGGCAGTACGGACTTCGGCCTGATCGACAATCCAACCGAAGTTGTTGGGCGGGGTTTGGATGAAGACCAACCCCTGGAAGTCGGAGTAGGCAACCGGTGATGCGCGCAGCCATTCGCCCGAGCGAATCCGCACGTAAGGTTCGTTGTTATAAAACTGCAACCCGATGTAGGAAACAAAACGGGTTCTGCCAGGGTCGATGGTGCGGGTGGGGTTGCGGCCTTCCACTGCATCTTCAAAGGTGGCGAAGAGCGGCGTGGCTTCATTTGTCGGTAAGTTGATGCGTGCCACTGAGACCGGGCTGATGGCCAATGCCGGCTCAGGTGTGAAGGCTGGCAGCGGCCGCAGCGGGAGTTTAATCCCCTGGCGGGCCAGTTCGGTGATCTGCTGCGACGGGCCGAGCGGCAGGCAGTCCTGCGGGTCATGGAGAAAGACGCCGGGCAGGCAGAGCGGTTTGCCGGCAGAATCGGGCGAATCGCTTTGCGCCTGAACGTGAGAAGGTAGAGCCAAAAGGGTGATGAAGGTAAGTAAGAGGGTTAGTACCGGTAAATATTTTTTCACAAGGATGTTCCTTAATAATAGAAGGAAATTTTATCCTATTTTCGACTTTTTGACCAACGAATCCCTACCGGTAACATTACCTTCTGACTTAACAAGACTGGGAGCAACAAGTTTTATTTTTTCTTGTTTTACGGGATTATCAAAGGAGACCCAGAATTAAATGAAAGCAGGTTGGGTTGCCCTGCCCTTAAACACCTGAAATTTTTGAATTTCCTACGATAAATCCCTCTCCAGGTAAGCCTCCAACTGGAAAAGGATTTCGGTTAATTCCAGTTCGGCCTGGGAGACCTTGTTCGTTAACATCAAAAGGGGTGTAATTTTTCCTTCGCATTCCAGCTCGGCAGCCATTTCTGTTAAATCGACAGCCCCAACCGTCGCACAGTTTGATTTTAATGTATGGGCAGCCCGGATAAACGCGGGGGGGTGGTCGTCCTGGATGGCTTGTTTCATTTCCGTGATTAAGACTGGCCCCCCGTTCTTGAAGGAAAGGACGATTTCTTGGATAAAGGATTTTGCATCCTCCTCCATGAATTCATAGTATGAATCTAATTGGGTTCGATCGAATTTCAGCATCATTTTTTACCGTGTTGCGTAAATGTCCATAGGTACGTTTCAATCTCAATGCTCCCCTCCACGATCCCGCATGACTCTTGTTATTCACCTCCGGTTCTGTGCTTATTTGCGTTTGACATTCCCTCGTTCCTGAACCCGAACAAAACCTTTTGGAAAGGGTTTTGGCGGGACTTGTTGGTGATGTTCCTTGCTTAAGGAATAGGCGAGATCTTCAAAGAGTGCCCCAAGCGGAGAATCGGGCTTATCGTATACCGGCGGTTTGCCTAATGTGAGGGCACTCGCCAGGGCGTCACCGGCGTTGGGAAGAATAAATTCGATTTTCTGTTTGAGCGTTTTTTCAATTTCAGCCCGGGGTAACCCCTTGCCCTTGTAAACCCAATTTAAAACCAATTTCACTTTTTCCCGTGAATACCCGATCTGGTCAAAGATTTGCAAAGCCACATTGGCGCAGTGAACCGCTGCCAGTTCGGGGGAGAGCAATAAAAGAATTTGATCGGCCTCATCCAAGGCTGCCAGGGTCGTTTCATTAAAATTATGGGGTAGATCTAGCAGCAAATACTCCCCTTGTTTGCGCAAAGCTTGCAAGGTATGTCTGACGTGTTCACCGGACAATAATTCCGCCTCCTGAGGCCTCCTGGGAGCCGCCAAAACCCGAAGACCGGAATCGTGTCTTAATAAGAGCTTGCTTACCACTTCGGTATCTATTTCCGATGGCTGCATTGGTGCTAAATTACTCCAGCTATAGCGGAGGGGAATATCGAGCATTAACACCGAAATGCCATTTTCTAGAGCCACATCTGCCATGATGACCGGATAGGACCAGACTTGGGTGAGGCCAAGGGCAAGATTGGTCGCCAGGGTCGATACCCCGATGCCGCCGCGTAATGAAAAAACAGCGATTACTTTGGCTTGATTTTCGATCGTAATTTTAGGCTGCTGAGATGACCGCCGTAAAGCCACTCTAATTCGGGCCAGTAGTTCCTCAGCCTGAAAAGGCTTAGGAATGAAGTCATCCGCGCCGGCTTCGAAGGCTTTAAGCCTTTCATTGATTTCATTAAGACCCGTCAGAATAAGGATCGGAAGATGGGCGGTATCGGGCCTTTCGCGCAGCCGGCGACACAGTTCATAGCCATCCATGTCTGGCATCATGACATCCAAAATCACCAGGTTCGGGTTGGCGTTCTTAATATCTTGTAAGGCTTCTGCTCCATTTGAAGCCGTAGAAACGTTAAAACCCTTTTGGCGGAGAATGCCCGTAACAAGCTTAAGGCTCATCTCATTATCATCTACGGCAAATATATTTTCTTGCATCGCAGGCAGTACCCTTTCTGATGAATTGATTTGGGTCGTAAAGTGATTATAGGTTGAATTTGTCGCAATCTACATTTCAAGTTTGTTAACCAACTTTACAGTTTTATAGTCTCATCCACGATATGGCTCAAGAACAAGCAAATTCACCCCCTTTAGAATCGAACTTAAGCGGAAAAGGTTCGTTCGACCCGCCCAAATGGCTATTTAAGTGGCCAATCAGGATACCGATCGTTGGCCCTGGGCACAATCTTGCTCTTTTGAGGCCTTCTTTTGCCCATTTTCTGGCTTTGTTTTAGCGGCCAGGCTGGATTGGATCGGTGGCACGGAGTTTTTGGCGGCAAATAGGATTGCAAGCCGGTTTTCCCGATTTACCTGCTCTTTGGCAATTTACCCGCGGTGAAGCCATGGATCATCGGGCGCCGTAGGTGACGATGGGGCACTATAGAAAGTAGATTGCCAAAGATTAGTCGAAGTCTTTTTCTTGGAAGGAGTGGGAAAGACTGCGCTGGTAAGCCCACTGCATGATTTCGGGTTGCCTGGCGTGATCTGTGCACAGACGGTGTGGGTCGGGGTGGATGCCGGTGCGGCCGAGGTCCAGCCGGTCGGCGTCCCAGCAGGTCTGGACGGTGAGGCTGGCATTGCAATGACCGTAAGTATGGGTATGGACCGCGAGTAAAAGCAGGTTGATTTCGTCTTCGGGGAGGTTGATAAAATTGCCCTGAATCTCTTCTTGAATCAAATGAGCAGCCCGTGGGCCGTGTTGCCAATCGGCGCCTTCGTCCAGACGGGCGATTCGTGGGTGAAGGCGAACAAGGCCACAACCATCAGGTTAGCCCCATTGAGGAGCGCCAGGCGCTGGCCGTTCTCCCACACCCTCTGCCAATGCAAAGGTCCGTGGATGCTGGTTTTTCCCAGGTGGAACCGGTTATGCAGAAAATTCATCAAGGAAGGGGTAATACCGGGGACCAGGTCTCCGTATTCCGGTTGATTGTTCGTTCGCATAGAAATGAGATTACCAGAATTTTTCGATAAAAATCCACCCGGGCGGCGGTAATTTTCCCGTTATAATCAGCGCGGAATGACCCTTCCCTTTAATACACACCCTGGATTTTGGCGCGCCTGGTTGTTAGCTGCCAGGCCAAAAACACTACCGGTTGCGGTTGCCCCGGTGTTGGTGGGGACTGCCGCGGCGGTAGCCGACGAGGTATTTCGGTCTGGCCCAGCGCTGGCAGCCTTGGCCGGGGCGTTGCTGCTCCAAATCGGGGCTAACATTGCCAACGATTACTTTGATTTTAAAAAAGGGGCCGACACGGAAGAGCGGGTTGGGCCGTTACGTGTCACCCAGGCGAGGCTTCTCACTCCGCGCCAGGTTGTCATCGGGATGGCGCTGGTCTTCGGGTTGGCGGCGCTGGTCGGTGTGTACCTGATCCTGGCGGGGGGATGGCCGGTGGCGCTGATCGGTGTTCTGGCGATTTTGGCGGCGCTGGCCTATACCGGCGGCCCGTACCCATTGGGATATAACGGGTTGGGCGAGGTGTTCGTCTTTCTCTTCTTTGGGTTGGCGGCGGTTTGTGGGACGTACTATGTACAGGCGCAGGTGTTGAGCGCTGCCGTTTTGTGGGCGGCGCTGCCGCTCGGGGCCTTGGCGATGGCGGTGTTAGCCATCAACAATTTACGGGATATCGCCACCGACCGAGCCTCGGGCAAGCGCACCCTGGCGGTGCGCCTGGGAGAACCAGGGGCAGTCAAAGAATACTGGAGTTTCTTGGGCATGGCATATTTGGTACCGTTGGTTGCTTTTCTCTCCGGGGAGGTTTCGGTGGGGGTGCTGCTCACGTGGGTTAGCCTGCCGCTGGCGGTCCGCTTAGGGCAGCAGGTGGCTGTGCTGCGCGGGCGGCAGTTAAATGCGATCTTGGCGAGGACGAGCCAACTGGAGCTGGTTTTTGCGGTACTGTTTGGGTTAGGGTTGGTACTTTAGAAAATGGCTTCTCGGTAGGGTCGATGCAAGCGACGCCTGATCCGCTTGGGGCGGGAACAGGAGTAGGTTGGGTGGTATGGGTTTCAGGTACCATCCAGGGCTGATTGTAGATCGGTAGGTGGAGAAGTGAGCAATTTAATGTATAATAGAATAGGCTGAATATTGGTAATCGGCTGAAAGGGATTTTTATATGGTAATGACACGTCGTGAGTTTATTAGGCGAGTGTGTCTTGCCAGTGGAGCTGTGCTTCTCAAGGCTTGCACACCGAGGGGGGAACCTCAGCCAGTCGTAACATCCGATTGGCAACCTGCTTACATGAAACTTGAGGCAGAAGGGAAATTTGCAGATCGGATCAGGGAAGTTTATGCGATCCTGGAAAAATGCGAGATCTGCCCGCGCCGTTGTGGAGTAAACAGGCTGGACGGGGAAATAGGTTTTTGCCGTGCCCCTGAAAAAGTAGTGGTTCACAGTTACAACCCCCACTTCGGCGAAGAATTGCCGTTGGTGGGAGGGCGTGGTTCCGGAACCATCTTTTTTTCCAACTGCAATCTTCGCTGTGTGTTCTGCCAGAACTGGCCCATTGCCCACGAAGGGTGGGGAAACGAGGTCAGCATTGAAGATTTGGCGTCCATGATGCTTCATCTTCAAACGATTGGCTGCCACAATATCAACCTGGTAACACCCACCCACGTTATGCCACACATCCTTGACGCGACCCGAATGGCAATGCAACAAGGCCTGCGTTTACCGTTGTGTTACAACACCAGCGGATATGAGCGAGCTGAGATAATTGAGCTTCTGGATGGCATCGTCGATATTTATCTTCCCGATTTGAAATTTATGGACGGTGCCGAGGCTGAGCGCTACAATCTGGCTTCCGCATTTGATTATCCGGTCCGGGCTCAAGAGGCAATCATCGAAATGCATCGCCAAGTAGGTACTCTGGTTACGGATGAAAATGGGATTGCTAAGCGAGGGTTGATAGTGCGTCACCTGGTGATGCCCAACCGTGTGGCTGGCACCGAGGAATTTGTCCACTGGGTAGCAGAATACTTACCGAACGATACCTATATCAATATCATGTCCCAATACCGGGTCGAGTTCAGAGCCTTCGAATTTGAGCAAATTGCCCGCGCAATTACCACCGCGGAGTTTGTTGAATCGATAGAATGGGCAAAAGAAGCCGGATTGACAAACCTGGATGAGCGATCACTGGCGATGTTTGATATTCACCGCCTAAGAATGCCTTGATTTATACCCATCTTCCAGGAATCGGTGTGTCGCACACGCTGCACCTGCCGTTTTCAAGCCTAAGCTCGCCAACGATAAACCCGATTCGTTTGATCAGGATCTCTCCGCACACCGGGCAGATCGTGTTTTCTCCATCATGACCGATGACTTTGGCAATATAAACATATTTGAGGCCTGTGTCGAATGCAATTGCCCGGGCTTGGTCCAGGGTTGATACTGGCGTGCGCGGAAGGGTGGAAAGTTTGTAAAGGGGATAGAATCGGGAGAAATGAAGGGGCACATCATCTCCCAGTTCGTTTACAATCCAGGTGCACATGTTCCTGATCGTCTCAAAATCGTCGTTCAGGGTTGGAATGATGAGGTTGGTAATTTCGATATGCACTCCAGCCTCACGGAGCAATTTGAGCGTGCGGAGAACTGGATCCAACTCACCGCCGACAACCTCCCGGTAAAAATTAGGGTCGAAGCTCTTCAAGTCGATGTTGGCAGCGTCCAACTTCTCGCAGAGCAATTCGAGTGGTTCGGGTTGAATGTACCCCGCGGTATGGATGAGATTCAGCAAACCGGCTTTTTTTGCCAGGTCCGCCACATCCGCCATGTATTCGTAAAAAACCACCGGCTCACCAATTGCGTAGCTAATCGCACGGACACCCGACGCCTGGGCGTGAGCGATAATCTCATCTGGGGGCATATCATAGGCGAATACTTCCTCTGGCGCTACCAGAGCGATGTCCCATACTTCGCAAAATTTACAAGCAAGGTTGCATCCAGCGGTCGCAATTGACAGCACCCGGCTTGCCGGCGCCACGTGGAAGAAAGGTTTGCGCTCGATTGGGTCTTCCTGTACTATGGCCGGATTACCGTATGCAAGGGTATACACAGTCCCATTTTTGTTTTCGCGCACATTGCAGGGTGATCTTTCGCCTTCTGCCAGTTCGCACTGTTTGGGGCAGAGCGTGCACCGGAGTCGGGTCTGGTCGATCGGGGTAAACCAGGGAGAAGGGACGGACTTAAACCATCCCTTGCGGGTCTCGGCTGTTGCTGTCGGGATAAGTTCTGGGTTTTGGTTTGGGGCACAACCTATGGAGCCGCTCAGGTATAGGGAACAAGTGCCAATCGCAGCAGCTTTCAGCAGCTCCCGGCGGCTCATTTTTCCGCCAGGTGTTTCCATTTTAGCCATTTTTACGACCTCCTTGCTATCATAAGTGTAACAAATGCGGCCCCATTTGCAATACTGGCAATCCAGCAGCAGGCGGAAACACCCCATATTGGGGCCATGAGCACACTTGCCAGAGTTGCGCCTATACATGCACCGAACACTTCCAGACTGTAAACAATACCAGCAGATTTATCGGCGCGTTTGGTCAGGCGCATAGTGCAGGCAGCAGCTAGTGGGAAATTAACACCATTGATCACACCGGAAATGAAGGTGAGCGTGGAAAACAGGATAAAGATGATGGCAGGTGATGGTATCCCCGCGGCACCAGGGAGAATAAATCCAATTCCGCCGGCGAAAAATGCGGTTAACAGTTGGATTTTTGCCAGGGTGTTAAGGGTAGCTTTGTTCGCAATGTATTTGTTGGTAAAAAAGGCGCCCAGAGCCAACCCCAGCATAAAAATGGCCACAATGACCCCAATAATTTCGTAAACAAAACCATAGATACTCTGAAAAGAAAAAATTAGGGCAATTTGAAGCGCCATAGATGAAAACCCGGTGGTGAACACACTGAAATGCACCGCAAAATTACTGTCAACTCTTTCTCTGTGGCGCCGCGTTGCAATCCGTAAACCGGTTGTAACCAACAGAGGCAGACCGAATAGTAATAGTGCCCACTCTGGTTGAAAAGCCAATAATCGCTTTAACAATTCACCCTGACCAGCGCGGGTCAGGTCCTCAAGGTGCATAACCGTGTAATAATATCCGATGAGCCTAAAATCGGAATTGATGAAATAGCGAGGGATTAGCGGGGCAAGTGTCGTTTTCGCTTGCTCCTGTTCGAAATTATCGGCAAGGACAAGTGGAACTGCTCCAGGTCCTTCGAGGTGCGCATTATCACTCCGTCCGTGATGGTGGACGATCCAATTTACCCGCCGGAGCTGCGCTTCTTGCAACAAGGTGTAGAAATGCTCCCCTGAGAATCCTTCGGTCTGGATATTTCTGGCCTGATACCGTCCTTTAAGGGTGGGCGCGTCGAGCGAGACCTGCCCAGGCGAATTGGTGGCAAAATAAAGCAAGAATTGTTCACCGGCAACATCTACCCGCTCGAAAACAGTCGCCAACGTATGATAAAGGGTGCTATTTCGGTTCGCAATTGCCAGACTCCTTAAATCTGGGGTGGATGTTGCTCCGATCACCAAAACCCCACCTGGATACAGCAATGCTTCTGCCTCGCGGAAGAATTCCTGGGTGTAAAAACGATTCAAAACTGCGGTTGCCGGGTCCGGGATATCGACGATGATCATGTCGTACTTCGACTGCGCCGTTTTCACAAAAAGCCTTCCATCGGTGTGAATTAAACGCACCCGTTGATCGGCAAGTGTTTGCAGGTTTTTTGTTGGGAGAAAAGGTTTGGCAACTTTTGTCAGAACTTCATCAAGTTCGATATAGTCAATTTGTTCTACCGGGTGTTTGGCGATCTCGCTGAGGACACCCCGCAAGCCACCCCCAATGAGAAGTATTCGTTTAGGCGCTTCATGCTGCACCATCGAAAAATGGGCAAAGATAATGGCATCCTGATTTTCCAATCCAGGATCTGCAGCCTCAGGCCCGGCAGTACTGAAAATGAGATGCCCGCTCTGGAAGAAGCTGAATTGTCTCTCGCGTTGAAGGATTGAAATTGTGCCGTATTTGGACTGGTGTGTTCCGACAAGTTGATGCTGTGGAGAAAATATCTGCCACTGCATCCTGTGTGCCCAGGAATTGAGCGCATCCGAAAAAGGAAGGATAAGGAGGGAAAACCCCAATATTGCCCATAGAAGCCATCGAAATCGGCGAGGCGTGGATAAGGATTTCCGGGTGATGAGGAGAAGGGTGGCGGGCATCAGCAGGGCAATGATTACCGCAGACTGGACCGCATTCAGGTTTCGCACCATTAGGAAAGTAAAAATGATGCCGCCGAACATGTTGCCGACTGCCTCACCCACGTAGGTTTTCGCCGTGCCGGTAGTATCCCCCTTGTGGTCGTTTTCTCGCCAGACCTTTGAAAGCAGCACAAATTGCATTCCGATTAAAAGGCAAGTTGGTGCCATCAACAGAAAGGAAGAAATGGCCATGTCTTGCAACGAGAGATACGCGCCCGGGAGAACATCGAAAAATGACCGCACTCCCCGGATGAACCCTATGGTGGCGGGGGTTGTCAGGGCTATCCCCGCTGCTGTCAGCGCAAGAAGCTGGACCGGATGATTACTTCGTTCCGCAAATATTGCCCCGAGCCGGCTGCCAACGCCAACCCATGCTAACCAGGCAGCCAGGATGATCCCCATAGAAAGTTCGCTTCCATGAAAAACCATCAAGAGTTCTCGCAAGAACAGAACTTGGGCTATCTGCGATACGATCCCAAGGGCAAAAACTGCTGGAAGGTGAATCGGTATCCTGCGCATCATGGCGGCCTGGTTGCGGATCGATCATCTGTATTAATCAAAATACCGATGTTCGGCATGATTTGTAAACAACCCGTCCTTAACTTACTTCAAAGTGATATCACCGTGTTTGCTTGGAAAAAAAGGAGTGACCTGGCAGGGGGTTGGGCTGCGGTAGCGAGGATAGATCCACCGATTGTGCGCGCCTCAGCCAGGCGGGAGTGGCGCGATGCGGGTGATAAAATTTACGCTATGGTGTGACCGCGATGAAACTCTATCGGGACG
>Ga0207950_100441_pt1 | contig 14070 bp, 2 predicted proteins | sample Subbio11_8B_AprC_FD_184814 | JGI IMG/M metagenome (GOLD analysis project Ga0207950, IMG submission 184814) | Serpentinite rock and fluid subsurface biosphere microbial communities from McLaughlin Reserve, California, USA - CR11_8B_AprC (SPAdes) | ecosystem: Environmental > Terrestrial > Deep... | reverse complement strand
CGCGCCGCGGCGATGCGCGCGCGGCGGCTCTGCCGGCCCGCAAGCCAGGCCGGCAGGCCGAGGAGGTAGCGGAGATCCACGCTGCCGGCCGCCGCCTGGTAGGCGGCGAAGGCCTGCGCGAGGCAAGCCGCGGCGTCGCGCGGCACCGCCTCGCCGAACAGGCAGAGCATCATCACCCGCGTCGTCGCCGCGGCGAAAAGCGGCGCGACATCCACCGGGCCGGGCGCGGCGCGGGCGAGGTCCTCGGCCAGTTCCTCGGCGGCGCGCACGAAATGCGGATGGAAGGCGCCGATGCGCGCGGGATGCAGCGCGGGCGCGATGGCCGCGCGTCGCTCGGCCCAGGCCTCGCCATGGTTGATGAACAGGCTGTCGCCGACCACGGGCTCGAGCGCCTGCTCCATGAACCAGGATTTGCGTTCGTAGTTCGCGGCGTTGGCGACGAAGACATGGCGGACCACGTCGGGATGGTTGGCGATGACGAGGCCGCGTCCGGGCAGGCGCAGCGGGATGACCTGGCGGCGATAGGCTTCCTCGGTGAAGGCGCGCAGGATGTCGCCGCGCCCGAGGATGAGCGAGGGCAGCCAACGCCAGGACTGCGCCGGCGCGCGCGGCATGGGCGGGACGAAGTCGGCGGCGGCCTGCATGGCGAAAGACTAGGGCAGCGCCCGATCGCGTGGAACCGTTCCACGCTTCCCGTCCACCGGGCATGGGCGGTTGCGGGCGCGGGATTTTCCGACGCGGCGAATCCGTGCGGCGAATCCGTGCGGCACAACCGGTGCGTGCAGACGACCAACCCAGGCGGGCAGCCGCGTGTCGCGGGCCACCGTGCAGGCGAGGCGGCGTGACCGGCGTTACACGGAAAGCACGGCAGGGTTGGTTCATTTCCGGCCAGCCACCTGTATTATCCGCGAAACTCCATGCAAGGCGCTGTGCGTGGCGGATTCCCTGCCTTCGTCTCTCGTCCTCGCCGGGCTTCCGGCGCTGGTGGCCGCGATCCTCCTGCCTGCCGCCGCGGGCGCGCAGGCGCCTGCCGGCGCGCCGCGCCCGCCGCCGCCGCCCGCCGGTCTGATCGATCGCGTCCTGCCGCCTGCCGCCCCGGCGCTGTCCCCGCGGGCCCAGCCGCCCGCCGAGGAAGCCCGCCGCGGCCCCGGCGAGGGGCAGGAGGTGGCGATCGGCCCGGCGGTGGTGCAGGGCAACACCGCCGTCCCGTCCGCCGCGCTGCGCCCGATCCTCGCCGGCATCGAGAACCGCACCGTCGCGCTCTCGCGCATCGAGGAGACGCGGATCGCGCTGCTCGGGGCCTATCGCCGCGCGGGCTATCCCTTCGTCTCGGTCGCGGCGGCGCTCGCGCCGCTGCCCGACGGGCGCGCCGAGGCGCGCTTCGCGATCACCGAGGGCTATGTCGCCGAGGTCCGCCTCGACGGCGATATAGGACCCGCGGGCACGCAGGTGCTGCGCTTCCTCGAACGCGTGAAGGCGCATCGCCCCGTCTCGACCGCGGCGGTGGAGCGCGCGCTGCTGCTCGCCTCCGACATCCCCGGCGTGCGGGTGCGCGGCGTGCTGCAGCCGATCCAGGGCGAGCCCGGGGCGCTGCGGCTGGTCGCGCAGCTCACGCGCGCGCCGGTCAGCGGCTTCCTCAACTTCGACAACCGCGGCTACCGGCTGACCGGGCCGTGGCAGGGGCTGCTGGTGGGCGGGTTCAACGCCTTCACCGAATTCGGCGAACGCACCGAGATCTCGCTGTTCGGCGCGGAGCGGAGCACGCAGTGGTTCGCGCAGGCGAGCGTGGAGACCTTCATCGGCGGCTCGGGGCTGCGCCTGCGCCTGTATGCCGGCACCGGCAACACGCTGCCTTCGGGGCAGCTTGCGGACATCGGCTATGTCGGCGAGACGCGGCTGGCCGGCATGGTCGCGACCTACCCCATCATCCGCACGCGGCCGGCGAATCTGTGGGCGGTCGCGCAGCTCGACGCCTTCGACAGCGATGTCTATACCGGCGTCGGCACGCCCTCGGGGCGGCAGCGCGCGGGGCGCGACCGCATCCGCACGCTGCGCGGCGGCTTCGACGGGCAGGCGCTCGACACGCTGCTGCCGTTTCTGCCGCCGGCGAGCAACCAGGCGGCGCTGCGCCTGCATCAGGGCCTCGGCGCCTTCGGCGCGACGCGCGACGGCGACCCGGCCGCGACGCGCATCGGCAGCGAGTTCGGCTTCACCAAGGCGACCGCAGAGTTCCAGCGCGTGCAGCCGCTGTTCAGCCCCTTCGACGGCGCGATGGTCAACATCCAAGCCCATGTCAGCGGGCAGTGGTCGGACAACGTCCTGCCGCCGGCCGAGAAGTATTATCTCGGCGGCGCGCGGCTCGGGCGCGGCTTCTATTCGGGGCAGGCGACGGGGGACCGGGGCTACGGCTACGCCATCGAGCTGCAGCTCGACATGGCCTACGAGATGCCGGCCGACCCGCCGCTGGGCAACAACCGCGGCTCGACGCAGCTCTATGTGTTCCGCGACATGGGCTGGGCCTTCCAGAACCTCGACACCGATGCCGACCGGCGCCTCTCCTCCTGGGGCGGCGGCGTGCGGGTGATGGTGGCCGACACCGCGCAGTTCGACGTCGAGGTCGCCCGGCGCATCACGACCCGGCCTGACGGCGCGGCGAGCGACCCGCTGCGCGCCACGCAGGTCTTTTTCCGCATGCTGATGAGGTTCTGAACCATGGCCAGCGGCGCGCCCCCACGCCCTGCGCGCAGCGCGCGCCCGACGCCCCCGGCCCCCGCGCGGGCGCCGCGTCGGCGGGCGCCGCGCCGGCTGTGGCTGCTCGGCACCACCGCGCTGCTGCCCATCGCGGCAGGACAGGTGATGGCGCAATCCCTGCCCGGCGCGCTCACCGGCCCGACCGGCGGGCAGGTCGTCGCCGGGCAGGCGGCGATCGCGCAGACCGCCGGGCGGACCACCATCACCCAGGGCACCGACCGCGCGGCGATCGACTGGCAGCAGTTCAACGTCGGCAGCCAGCACACGGTGCAGTTCGTGCAGCCGAGCCAGGGGTCCTGGACGCTCAACCGCGTGACCGGTCCCGACCCCTCGGTCATCGCCGGGCGCGTGCAGGCCAATGGCGGCGTGGCCATCGTCAACCAGTCCGGCGTGGTCTTCGCGCGCGGCGCGCAGGTGGATGTGGGTGCGCTGATCGCCTCGGCCGCGGGCATCACGAACCAGAACTTCATGGCCGGGCGGATGGTCTTCGACCAGCCGGCGCGGGCCGGCGCGCGGGTGGAGAACCACGGCACGATCACCGTCGCCGACCGCGGCCTCGCGGCGCTGGTCGGCCCGGGCGTGGCCAATTCCGGGGTGATCCGCGCGCGGCTCGGGCGCGTCGCGCTCGGCGCGGCGGAGGCCTTCGTGCTCGATCTCGCGGGCGACGGGCTGATCGGCCTCGATGTGACGCAGGCGGTGCGCACGGCGCCGGAAGGCGGCACCGCGCTCGTCACCAATTCCGGGCTGATCGAGGCGGCCGGCGGGTCGGTGCTGCTGAGCGCGCATGCCGCTTCCGGCCTGGTCGAGGATCTGGTGCGCCACACCGGGCGGATCGAGGCGCCGACGCTGGGCGAGCGCAGCGGCCAGGTGGCGCTGCGCGCCGCGGGCGGGGGCGTGCGCGTGGAGGGCGCCATCGCCGCGGCGGGCGGCGGCGGCGAACGCGGCGGCAGCGTCGCGGTGCAGGGCAGCGGCCAGGTCACGCTCGCCGGCGCGTCGCGGATCGATGCCTCGGGCGGGGCGGGGGGCGGGCGGGTGCTGGTCGGCACCGCCGGGCGCGGGCGCGACCAGCGCATGGCCGCGCGCACCACCGTCGAGGACGGCGCGACCATCCGCGCCGACGCCACGGCGCGCGGCAATGGCGGCGAGATCATCGTCAACAGCGCCGAGCGCACCGAGATGCGCGGCACGCTCTCCGCCCGCGGCGGCGAGCAGGGCGGCCATGGCGGCTTCATCGAGGTCTCGGGCCAGGCCGCCTTCGTGCTCGACGGCATCATCGACCTGCGCGCGCCGGCCGGCGCGATGGGCGAGTTCCTGCTCGACCCGCAGAACATCGTCATCGCGGCCGCCCCGCCGCCGCCCGCCCTGCCCGGCGGCAACACGATCACGGAGGTGGTGGACGACCTCGCCGCCGTCGGCGGCAGCGTGACGCAGGCGGGCCGCGTCGTCGCGAGCAGCGGCGCGGACACGGCATGGGTGCGGATCTCGCCGGCCGTCATCCAGAACTTCGCCGCCGGCAACATCACGCTCGAGGCGAACCGCCAGATCATCATCGACGATGCGGTCAACCGCACCAATGCCGGCAACCTCACGCTGCGCGCGGGAATCGCGGGCGCGGCCACGGGCGCCGACATCACCCAGCGCGCGGGCGCGGACATCTCGGTCAACGGGGTGCTGACGCTCGAGACGCAGCGCGGGGCGATCGATCTCGGCGCGGAGATCCGCGCCACCGGCCTGACGCTCGCGGCGAGCGGCGGCATCACCCAGACGGGCGGCGACATCCGGCACCGCGCGGGCGCGGGCGCGGCGCTGAGCCTGTCGGCCACGAGCGCATCGGGGTTGATATCGCTCGCGCAGGAGGGCAACGGTCCGCTCGCCGCGACCTTCTCGGCCCCCGGCGCGGTGACGATCCGATCGGGCCGCTTCGGCGGCGGCGCCAATGCGGTGGATGGCGCGATCGCCATCGCCGGCGCGTCGTCGGGCGGAAGCATCACCCTCATCGCCGAACGTGCCGGCAGCGCCTCCGCCGCCGGCACCATCGCGATCGACGCCGCGATGACCTCGGCCGCCGGGGTCACGCTGCTCGCCGACGGGGCGGTGACGCAGGCCCCGGCGGGCGCCATCGCCACCGGGCGCGACCCGGCCGAGGGCATCCTCCGCATCCGCGACCGCGGCAATGCGGCGAACGGCCCGCCGGGCGTGGCGCTGGCGGCGGCGGACAACCGGATCGCGGTGCTCGATGCGGTGTCGGGGGCGGATCTCGCGGTGCGGTCGGTGGGCTTCTCCGAAGGCGCGGGCGGCATTCCGCCGGCCAACCCGACCATGCGCGTGGACCGCGCGACCGGCGGCAGCGTGACGCTCGAGGCCCCGCGCATCCTCGTGCCGGCGGGCGGGGGCACGCGCGTCGAGGCCACCACCGGCGCCGTCGGGCTGATCGCGAGCGAGGCGGCCAATCCGCTCGACCCCGCCCCGCCGACCACGCTCACGATCTCCGGCCCGGTCCATGCCGGGCCCAGCCAGGCGGTGCGGCTGCGCGCCGACCGCATGACGCTGACCGGCGCCGAATTCGACACCGGCACGGCGGGCCAGGGCGTGTTCATCGTCGAGGTCGGCCCGCAGACTTCAGGCCGCGCGGTGCGCTTCGGCGGCGCCGACGACCCGGCCGCGCTGTGGCTCGGCCAGACCGGCGCGCTGACCGGCGCCGACGCCGCGGCGCTGCGGCTCGGCCAGACCACCATCGGCGGCGCGGCGGGCTCGGTGACGGGCGGGGACATCCGCATCGAGGCGGGCCTGACCTTCGGCGGCATCCTCGCGCTGTCCGCCACCGGCGCGGTCAGCCAGGCGGGCGGCGCGGCGGTCGGCGCCGCGCGGCTGACGACGCGCGGCGCCAGCGACGCGGTGGGCGCGGGCAGCGTGGCGCTCGCCGATCCGGCCAACCTGATCGCGGAGATCAACGCCTGGGCGGCGGGGGCGCTCGCGATCACCTCCGCCTCGCCGACGCTGACGCTGGATGGCGTGCGCGGCGCGTCGGTGGCGCTGCGCGGCGCGACGATCGCGCTCGGCGACGGCGCGGTGCTCTCCTCCGGTCGCGTCACGCTGGTCGCGGACGGCGGCATCGCGCAGGGCGCGGCCGGGGGGATCGTGGCGGCCGAGTTCGCCGCCGAGGCGCGGTCCGGCGCCATCGCGCTGACCGGCTCGGGCAACGTGATCGGCACGATCGCCGACGCGCTGACCATCGCCGCCGGCAACGGTCCGCTGCTGCCCGATGCGGCGCGCGGGCTCTATGCCTCGGGCACGGTGGCGCTGGCGACGCAGGGCGCGCTGACGGTCGCGGGCGCGGTGGAATCGCGCGGCGGCAGCGTGGCGCTCAGCGCCGGCGCGCTGCAGACCGATGCGCCGATCGCCGTCTCGGGCGGCGCCACGCCGACGGTGACGCTGACGACGAATTCCTCCGGCGGCGCGAATGGCGCGATCGGCGGCGGCGGGCGCATCCTGACGACGAACCTCGCCGTCGCCGCGACCGGCGCCGTCGCGCTCGAGCATCCCGGCAATGTCGTGCCCGTCCTCGCGGCCTCGACCGTGGCGGGGAATTTCCGCCTCGCGACCTCCGGCGCGCTGACGGTCGCGGGCAATGTCTCGGCGACCGGCACGCTGGGGCTCTCGACGCCCGGCGGCGCGCTCGCCTTCAACGCGACGCTGAACGCGCCGCGCATCGAGTTGCGCGCGGGGACCACGCTGACGCAGGGCGGCGGCGGGGCGCTGGCATCGCCCGCCGCGCCGCTCGAAGTGCTGGCGGTCGCGGGAAGCGGGAACCTGACGCTGAACGCCGCCGGCGCCGTCCGCGTGGTGGATGGCGGCGTGGCGGGCGCGGCGGGGCTTTCCGCGCCGGGCGCCGTGTCGCTGACCAGCGGCGGGGCGATCGACCTCGCGGCGCGGGTGCAGGGCGCGACGGTGGGGCTCAGCGGCGTCTCCATGGTCCTTGGCGCGCCGGTGACGACGCCGGCGGGCGGCGCGGTCTCGCTCGCCGCGTCCGGCGCCGGGGCGGGCAGCACCATCGCGCAGACCGCGGCGGGCGTCATCACCGCGGGGCTGCTGAACGTCTCGGCGCAGGGTGCCGTGGATCTCTCGGCGGCGCCGAACGCGGTCGGCACGCTCGGCAGTTTCAGCTTCGCCGACGGCTTCGGCTACCGCAGCACGGCCGCCTTCACGGTGAGCGCGCCGCTCGCGCCCGTGGGCGGCGGCAACGCGGACATCGCGATCGTCGCCGACGCGGGCAACATCCAGCTTCTCGCGCCGATCCTCGCGGGCGCCGGGACGGTGCGCCTCTCGGCGCCCACGGGCGGCATCTTCCAGGCCGCCTTCGGCGCGCCCGTCACGGCCGCGCGGCTGGAGGTGACGGCGGGCGGCAACGCGCTGCTCGCCCCGCTGAGCGCGAACCACGTCGCGGTGCTGGGCACCTCCAGCGTGGGCGGCACGCTCGCGTTCAACACCTCGGGCAACCTCGCGCTTGCCGGCAGCATCGCGCAGAGCGGGGCGGGCGGGGCGCTGCTCGTCAATGCGGGCGGCACGCTCGCGGTCAGCGCGGGCGCGAGCCTCGCCTTCGACACGATCTCCCTCGGCGCGCCCGGCGCGATGACGATCGGCGGCACGATCGGCGTCGCGCAGGCCGTGCCGGTCAGCATCGTGCGCCTCGGCGCGGATGGCGCCATCACGCAGATGGGCGCGGGGCGGATCGTCGCCGATACGCTCGGCCTGCGCGCGAGCGGGGGCGCGACGCTGGGCTCGGCGACCAACGACGTGCGGCGGATCGCGGCGGCGGCGGGCGGGGGCTTCGCCCTCGACACATCCGGCCCGCTCGCGACGGCGGCGGTGGCGGCGGTCGCGGTGCCGGGCCTCGGAACCGCGGATGTCTCGGGCGTGATCGGCGCCTCGGTCACGCTCGGGGCGGCCGACCTCACCATCAATCCGGGGCCGCACGTGCTCAATGCCGGCGTCCATGCCTCGGCGGCGGACGGGATCCTGACGCTGCGGGCCGATCGGCTGGCGCTGAATTCCGCCGTCGTGGCGGGCGCGTCCGGCGTCTGGGGCGGCACCGTCGCCATCGCCCCGCGCACGCTGTCGCGGAGCATGGTGCTCGGCGCCGATGACCCGGCCGCGCTCGCCGTCGGGCTCGGCGGGGCGCTGGTCTTCGGCGCGCCGGGATACGGCCTGCGCGACATCGTCGCGCGCGACGTCGTGTTCGGCCGCGCGGAGGCCGGTGCCGGCACGCTGCGGGTCGGCGGGCCGAGCGGCATGCTCTTCGTCACCGATGCGGTCACGCTGCAGGGCGGCAGCATCGTGCTCGACGCGCTCTTCCAGCATGGCGCGGCGGGACCGCTGACGCTGTCCGCGGGCACCGGCGGCATCGTGCAGAACGCGGGCGCGGTGGACGCGCCGCGGCTGGTCGCGCATGCGGCAGGTTCCGTGCGGCTCGACGGCACGGGCACGCTCAACCAGGCCGGCCGGATCTCCGGCAGCGCGGGCGGGGACTTCGCCTATCGCGGGGCGGGCAGCTACACCATCGCCGCACCGGGCATCAGCGCACCGGGCGGCACGGTGAGCCTGCTGGCGCCGGGCGGGAGCATCCTCCAGACGACGGGCGCGCCGGTCACGGCGCAGACGCTCAGCGTGGCCGCGCAGGGCAGCGCCGTCCTCGATGCCGGCGGCGGCACGCTGCCCGGCGATCTCAACCGTGTCGCCTCCCTCGCCCCCTCCTCCGCCGCGACTTTCACGCTGCGGAACGCGGAGGCGCTGAGCGTCGCCGGCGTCACCGCGAATGCGGGCTTCGGCAGTGCCGTGACGCTCGAGGCGCCGACGATCGCGCTCGGCGGCGACATCCTGACCAGCATCGCGGATGGGCGCGTCGTCCTGCGCACGGGCGCGGAGTTCGACGCGCCGGCGGCGGGGACCATCACGCAGGCCGGCGGCACCATCCGCGCGCGGGATCTCGCGGCCTCGGCCGGCGGCGGCATCGCGCTCGAGGGCGAGAACCGGGTGCTGCGCCTCGGCGCCGGGCAGAGCAGCTCCGGCGCCTTCAGCCTCAACAGCATCGTCATGGGCGGTGGCGCGGAATTCGCGCTCGCCACCGTCATGCCGGGGCTCGAGGTCGGCGCGCGCGTGCTGGCGGGCGGCGGCAGCGGCGTGCGGATCGCGACGGACGGGCTGGCGGTCGCGCCGGGCCTTCTGGGCAGCGTCTTCATCGCGCCGGGCGGCACGGTGCGCTTCCGGCCGTTCACGCCGGGGACGACGATCGGCCTCGGCGGGCCGGGCGGGCTGGATGGCGCGACCTATTCGGCGACGCTGCTCGGCCAGGTGGACGCGCAGCGCCTGGTGATCGGCGGGACCGCCGGCGGCACCATCACGCAGCGCCAGGCGATCGGCTTCAGCGGCCTCGGCACGCCGCAGACGCTGGAACTGCTGAGCGGCGGCGCCATCGTCGGGGGCGGCTTCGCGCTCTCGCTCAACGCCATCAGCGCGACGGCGGGCGGCAGCGTGACGCTGGGTTCGGCCGGCAGCAGCATCGGCCGCATCGTGGCGCGCGAGGGCGGCAGCGAAGGCGTGCTGGCGGGCGGCAGCGTCGCGGTGACGGGCCTGGGGACGCTCGCGGTGGATGCGCCGGTCATCGCGAGCGGGCCGAGCGTCGCCCTGCAGGCCGAGGATTTCGCGATCGCGCCCGGCGCGACGGTCCGCAGCGGGCCGGCTGGCCTCGTGCATCTGCGTTCGACCAGCGTCGCCGGGTTGGCGCTCGGTGTCGTCGATCCCGCGCCGGGGCTGACGCAGGCGGAGGTCGCGCTGCTCGACGCGCAGGGCGGCACGCTGCGGCTGCAGGGCAATGCGATCGCGCTGGCCGGCACGGTCGCGGTGGCGGGCGCGGCCGCGGGCACGCTCGAACTGCTCGCGGGCGGCGCGGTGACGCAGGCGGCGGGGACGCTGAGCGCGGATGCGCTGCGCGTCACGGCCGCTGCGGTGCAGATCGACCGCGCGGGCAACGCGCTGCCCGATGTCGCGGCGAGCGCCGCCGGCAACATCGCCATCGCGACCGACGGCGCGATGACGGTGCGCGGCACGCGCAGCCTGTCCGGCGACGTGCAGCTGGGCGCGGCGAGCATCGCGCTCTCCGGCGCCGCGGGCACCTACGCCGTGCAGGCGGCCGGCACGGCGGGGCTGACGGCGACAACGGGCGGCATCAGCGGCCTGGCCGGCTTCGAGGCGGTGGCGGCGAACCTGCTGCTGGCCACCGCGCCGGGCGGCGCCATCACGCTGAGCGGCGGCAATGCCGTGGGCGCGCTGGCCGCCGTCGCGGGCACGGGCGTGGCGATGGCCAACACCATCGCCTTCGCCGCCGGCGTCACCGGGCCGGGCGGCGCGGCGCTGGCCGGCGACATCGCCCTCACCGCGCCGGCGATGGCGTTGAACGACATCCTCGCCGCCGGCACCGTGGCGCTGACGGCGACGAGCGGGGCCATCACCCAGTCACCGGGCGCGCGGCTCGCCGCGGGCACGCTGGAGGCGAGCGCGAACGGCGGCGCTGGGCTGATCCGCCTCGATGCCGGGGCCAATGCGGTGGAGCGCGTCGGCGGCCTCGCCTCGAGCGGCGACGTGACGCTCCGCAACGCGCAGGCGCTCACGGTGGACGTGCCGGTGACGGTGGGCGACTTCCGCACGCTGGCGCTCGAGGCGCCGGCGCTGCTGCTCGATGCCAGCCTCGCGGCGGGGACAGGCGGGCGCATCGTGCTGCGGACCGGCGCCTTCGAAGGCGGTGCGCGTTCGGGCGGGAACATCGTGCAGGCGGGCGGGACCATCACCGCCCCGACGCTCGCCGCGCTGGCGGGCGGGACGATCAGCATCGACCGCGCGGGCAACGCCATCGGCACGCTCGGCGGCGGGATCAGCGCCTCGGGCGCGGCGCTCGGCCTGGGTCTCTCGGCCGGGACATCGGCCATCCTGCGCAGCGATGCGGGGACGCTCGGCATCACCGGGGCGGTGGCGATCGGGCCGGGCGGGACGCTGCTGCTGCGCGCGGACGACTTCGCGATCGGCGCGCCCGTCGGCGTGCCCGCGGGGATGATCACGCTGCTGCCGGCGACCGCCAATGGCAGCATCGGCTACGTGCTCGGCGGTGCCGCGGGCAGCACGAATGCCGGGCGGATCACGCTCGACAGCACGGAACTCGCCTTCTTCCCGAGCGGCAGCCCGGCGGCGGAACTCGTGCTCGGCGGCCTCGGCGTCAGCGGGGGCATCGCCATCGCCGGCACGGTGCCGCTGGCCGTCGGCGGGCTGCTGCCGCGCGTGGGCCGGCTGACGCTGGCCGGGGACGGCGCGCTGGTCCAGGACGCCGGCACCGCGCTCGATGTCGCGGCGCTTTCGGCGCGCTTCCCGAACGGCGCCGTGCTGCTCGACCCCGGGGGGGCGGGCAACCGGATCGCAGTGCTCGAAGGCGTGATCGCCGGCGGCGATGTCGCGATCCGCGGCGGCGCGGGCATGATGGAACTGCGCGACGGCGGCGCCGGCTCGGCGGTGAGCATCCTCGCGCCGGGCCATGCGCTCGCGCTGCGCGCGGACGACCTCGACATCCAGGCGGCCGTGCGGGCGCCTTCCGGCACGATCAGCATCCTGCCCGAGACGCCGGGGCGGGGCGTGACGCTCGGCGGCGCCGGGGCCGGCACGCTCGCCCTGGGCACCGAGGAGATCGCGCGGCTGGGCGGCGGCGGCGCGGCGCTCGATGCGCCGGGCGCGCTGCGCCTGCGGATAGGCTCCGACGGCACGGCGCGCAGCGCGGGGGACATCGTGCTCGCCGGCGATGTGCGGCTGCGCGATGGCGCGAGCGTGCGCTTCGCGACGCTCGAACTCGTCGCGGGCCAGCCCGGCGCGGCGGGCGGCAGCCTGCGCCAGAGCGGCGGCATCGTGGATGTCGGGACGCTCACCGGCGCGGCGCAGGGCGATTTCCGCCTCGGCCTGCCCGGCAACACCTTCACGGAGGCGACCGGCATCTCGGCCGGCACGCTGCCCGCGGCGGGCGCGACGGGCGTGGTGGACATCGCCGCGGCGGGCGCCCTCGCGGCGAGCGGCATCGCCTCGCCGGCGACCGTGAGGCTCGCGGCCGGGGCGGCGCTGAACGCGGGCGGCATCGGCGCGGCCTCGGTCATCCTGCAGGGCAGCTCGGTGGCGCTCGGCGGGCTGATCCAGGGCAGCACCAGCGTCGCGATCCAGAGCGGCGGCACCGTCACCCAGGACCCCGGCGCGCTGATCGTGACCGGGCGGTTCTCGATCAACGGCAGCAGCATCGCGCTGCCGGAGGACAATGCCTTCGTCGAACTCACCGGCCTCGCGGCGAGCGGGCCGGTGCTGGCGCTCAACACCGTGCTGCCGCTGCTGATCAGCGGTCCGGTCTCGGCGGTGGGCAGCCTGTCGCTCTCGACGGATCAGGCAATGACGGTCGCGGGCGGCGGCGGCATCACGGTCTCGGGCGGACCGGGCACGGCGACGCTGACGGCCGGGGGCGGCCTGTCCTATGCGGGCGGGCTCATCGCGGGCGGCGACGCGACGCTTGCGGCCGGCGCCGCGCTCTCCTTCACGGGGGGCGCGAGCATCGGCGGCGACGCGGCCTTCGGCGCGGGGACGGCGATGACGCTGGCCGGCACCATCGCGGTCGCCGGCAATGCCGCCTTCGCCGCCGGCGGGGCGCTGGGCAGCACGGGCACGCTCGCCGCGGGCGGCGCGCTGGCGGCGACATCGGGCGGCGACATGGCGCTTTCGGGGCTGGTGCAGTCGGCCGGCGCCGCGGCCTTCGCCGCGGGTGGCGCCTTCGCGCTGTCGGGCCAGGCGGTGGCGGCGACCGACCTCGCCATCACCGCCGCCGGCCAGGCGAGCCTGACCGCGGGCAAGATCACCGCGGGCGAGACGGTGAACCTGACCGCCGGCGCGGTGCTGCTGCGCGACTTCCAGGTGGATCCGGTCTCGATCCTGCTGCAGACCGGCGGGACGATGCTGATCGAGCGCAGCGGACTGGTCGCGAGCGAGACCATCCGCCTCGCCGGCGGCAGCATCGCGCTGCGCGAGAGCAGCGTCCTCACGCGCATCCTCGACGTCGATTCGAGCGGGACGATGAACCTCGACGGCGGCCTGTTCCTCATCGGCCGGGCGGTCGCCTTCTCGGCGCCGGGCGGCATCGCGACCCAGCGCATGATCACGGTGCGCCCGCGCGAGGGCGAACTGCCGGCGGTGGTGTTCGACACGCGCGCGGGGGGCGCCCGGCCCGAGCCGCTGGCGGTGGTCGAGCCCGACATTCCCGGGCTGCCGGCGAACCGGCAGCGGACGCAGGTGCGCATGCCGAACGCCGAGGCGCCGGGCGCTTTCGGCCCGGCCTCCGCGGCCCCCGGCGGGCCGGTCTGGATCAACATCGATGCCGGGCGCAGCCCGATCTTCCTGCTGATCGACGGCGGCGCGGCGCGAGGCACCATCGTCTCGGCCGGCCGGCTCGGCATCCATGGCACGGGCGGCTCGGCGGATCTGTTCGGGCAGTTCGTGGACGCCAACGGGGCGGTCATCGGCGGGCCCGGCGCGGCGCGCTTCGGCGACACCACGCGCCCGGCGGCCTCGGGCACGCTGACGCGCTACCGCATCAACAACTGCGTGATCTCCTCGATCAACTGCGTGGTGCCGAGCCAGGTGCTGTCCATCCCGCAGGCGCCGCCGCAGCGGGTGGACCTCAACATCGGCGGCGGGCGGATCACCGACCCCGACGTGCAGGTGCCCAATGTCAGCGAGGAGGATTACTGAGCCGATGCGCATCCGCCTTGCCGCGGCCGCGCTGGCCGGCCTCGCCGCCTGCACGACGCCGCCGCCCGACGCCTTCGTGACGCGCAGCGTCGCCGCCACGGCCGGGGAGCCGGCCGGCACCGATGCGCGCAACGAGGCCTGCCAGGTCCAGCCCGGCCGCAGCCTGCCGGCCGACCGGCCGGTGCTGCGTGCGCGCGAGGTCTTCTGCGGCGGCTGGACCCAGCCGGCCGCGCGCGTGGTGGAGCTCTCGGGCAGCGCCGCCCCGGCCGACCTCGACGCGCTGGCGGCGGGCGGGCTGTGGCGGGCATGGCTCGACCAGCGCGTGACCTGCGCGCCGCCCACGCGCACCACCATCGCCGGCGGCGGCGAGGCGCGGCTGCTCGCCTGCACGCGCCGCGCCGGCGGCTGGCCGCATGTGGCGGTGGTGACCGCGGGCCCCTCGGGGCCGGTGGTGGCGGATGGCGTGGCGACCGCGCTGCCGGTGATCGAGCGGCTGGCCGCCGG
>Ga0207950_100438_pt1 | contig 14121 bp, 12 predicted proteins | sample Subbio11_8B_AprC_FD_184814 | JGI IMG/M metagenome (GOLD analysis project Ga0207950, IMG submission 184814) | Serpentinite rock and fluid subsurface biosphere microbial communities from McLaughlin Reserve, California, USA - CR11_8B_AprC (SPAdes) | ecosystem: Environmental > Terrestrial > Deep... | reverse complement strand
GGCGGGCAGGCCGCGACGCGCCCGGGCACGCCGCGCCAGGCCGCCGCCGCGCGCTCCGCGCCGCGCCAGGCCACCGCCAGGACCGGCAATCGGACCCAGCAGACGGCGCAGCGCTCCGGCACCCGCGGCACCGAGACGGCGTCGCGCGGCGGCCCGCGCCGGGTCGCCTGGCAGTCCGGCCTCGCCCCCGCGACCAACGCGCAGGCGCAGTCCTGTCCGCTGGGCACCATGGCGACGCTGGCGAGCGGGCATTCCGACATCGTCCGCTGCCTGCCGCTCTGACGCACCGCCGGGTGACGCGGATCGCCGCCCCGCGCCTTGCCGCGGCGCGGGCCGCGGGCTAGGAAGCGGCGCCTTTTCGCACCGCACCCTTGCCTGAGGACTTAATCATGGCCCGCAAGAAGATCGCGCTGATCGGCGCCGGCAACATCGGCGGCACGCTCGCCCACCTGATCGGGCTCAAGGAACTCGGCGACGTCGTGCTGTTCGACGTGTTCCCCGGCGTCGCCGCGGGCAAGGCGCTCGACATCATGCAGTCCGGCCCGGTGGACGGCTTCGATTCCGCCATGGCCGGCACGGGCGACTATGCCGCCATCGCGGGCTCGGACGTGGTGATCATCACCGCCGGCTTTCCGCGCATGCCGGGCATGAGCCGCGACGACCTCGTCTCCAAGAACGCCGGCGTGATCGCCCAGGTGGCCGAGGGCGTGAAGCAGCATTGCCCGAACGCCTTCGTCATCGTCATCACCAACCCGCTCGACGCGATGGTGTGGGTGTTCCGCGAGAAGTCCGGCCTGCCCGCGAACAAGGTGGTGGGCATGGCCGGCGTGCTGGATTCCAGCCGCTTCCGCCTGTTCCTCGCGCAGGAGTTCAACGTCTCGGTCGAGGACGTGACCGCCTTCGTGCTCGGCGGCCATGGCGACACCATGGTGCCGCTGATCCGCTATTCCGCCGTCGCCGGCATCCCGGTGCCCGACCTCGTGAGGATGGGCTGGTCCACGCAGGAGAAGATCGACGCGATCGTGACGCGCACCGCCAATGGCGGCGGCGAGATCGTGAAGCTGCTCGAGAAGGGTTCCGCCTTCTACGCGCCGGCCGCCTCGGCCATCGCGATGGCCGAGAGCTACCTCAAGGACAAGAAGCGCGTCCTGCCCTGCGCCGCCTGGCTCGAGGGCCAGTACGGCATCAAGGACCTCTATGTCGGCGTGCCGGTGGTGATCGGCGCCGGCGGCGTGGAGCGGATCGTCGAGATCGAGCTCGACGCGGCCGAGAAGGCCGCCTTCGAGAAGTCCTGCGGCGCCGTCCGCGAACTGATCGAAGCGTCGAAGAAGCTGGTGGGCTGACCCATCAGGGCCCGGTGGGAACGCCGGGCCCTTTTCCTGTCCGGCCAAGGGAACACCCTGGGATGAACATCCACGAATACCAGGCGAAGGAACTGCTGCGCCGCTACGGCGTCGCCGTGCTCGACGGCCATGTGGCCTGGACCGCCGAGGAGGCCGTCGCCGCGGCGAAGAACCTGCCCGGCCCCGTCTATGTCGTGAAATCCCAGATCCATGCGGGCGGCCGCGGCGCCGGGCGCTTCAAGGAGGACCCCGACGGCAAGGGCGGCGTGCGCGTCGTCAAGTCGGTGGAGGATGTCCGCGCCGCCGCCGAGGCGATGATCGGCAAGACGCTGGTCACCAAGCAGACCGGCGAGGCCGGCAAGCTCGTCTCCCGCGTCTATGTCGAGGATGGCTGCGACATCCGCCGCGAACTCTATCTCGGCCTGCTGGTGGACCGCGACACCTCGCGCCTGACCATCATGGCCTCGACCGAGGGCGGGATGGAGATCGAGGAGGTGGCCGAGAACCACCCCGAGAAGATCCTCAAGGTCGCGGTGGATCCCGCCGCGGGCCTGTCCGGCTTCCACTGCCGCAAGCTCGCCTTCGGGCTGGGGCTGGAAGGCAAGCAGGTCGCCTCCTTCACGAAGTTCGTGACCGCGCTCCATCGCGCCTACAACGAGCTCGACTGCATGATCGTCGAGATCAACCCGCTGGTGGTCACGGGCGCGGGCGAGATCGTGGCGCTCGACGCCAAGGTCTCCTTCGACGACAGCGCGCTGTTCCGCCACAAGGACCTCGAGGCGCTGCGCGACGAGTCCGAGATGGACCCCAAGGAGCTCGACGCCACGAAGCACGACCTGAATTATGTCGCGCTCGACGGCGAGATCGGCTGCATGGTGAACGGCGCGGGCCTCGCCATGGCGACGATGGACATCATCAAGCTGTACGGCAGCAGCCCGGCGAACTTCCTCGATGTCGGCGGCACCGCGAACGCCGCGCGCGTGACCGAGGCCTTCCGCATCATCACCTCCGACGCCAACGTGAAGGCGATCCTGGTCAACATCTTCGGCGGCATCGCCAAGTGCGACATGATCGCCGAAGGCATCGTGGCCGCGACCAAGACGCTGCACCTCAAGGTGCCGCTGGTGGTGCGGCTCGAGGGCACCAATGTGGACCTCGGCAAGAAGATCCTGGCCGAGAGCGGCCTCGCGATCATTCCCGCGGACAACCTGGCCGACGCCGCGCAGAAGGTGGTCGCGGCCGTGCAGGCCGCGCGGGACGAAACCGCCGCGGTGAAGGGAGCCTGACGCCATGGCCGTTCTGGTCAACCGCAACACCCGCGTCATGACCCAGGGCTTCACCGGGGCCCAGGGCACCTTCCACGCGTCGCAGGGCATCGCCTACGGCTCGACCTATGTCGGCGGCACCACGCCCGGCAAGGGCGGCACGATGCACCCCGAGCTGAACCTGCCGGTCTTCGACACGGTGGCCGAGTGCGTGGCGCGCACGCAGGCGAATGCGTCCGTCATCTACGTCCCCGCGCCCTTCGCGGCGGATGCCATCCTCGAGGCCATCGACGCCGAGGTGCCGCTCGTCATCTGCATCACCGAGGGCATCCCGGTGCTCGACATGGTGCGCGTGAAGCGGGCGCTGTCGGGGTCGAAGTCCATACTGGTAGGGCCGAACTGCCCGGGCGTGATCACGCCGGACGAGTGCAAGATCGGCATCATGCCGGGCCACATCCACAAGCGCGGCTCGGTCGGCGTGGTCAGCCGCTCCGGCACGCTGACCTACGAGGCGGTGGCCCAGACCTCCGCCGCCGGCCTGGGGCAGTCCTCCTGCGTGGGCATCGGCGGGGATCCGGTGAAGGGGATGGACTTCATCGACGTGCTCGAATTGTTCCTCAAGGACGACGAGACCAAGTCCATCGTCATGATCGGCGAGATCGGCGGCCAGTCGGAGATCCTCGCGTCGGAATACCTCAAGCGCGAGAATTTCGGCCCAGGCAGGCCGAACAAGCCGGTGGTGGGCTTCATCGCCGGCGCGACCGCCCCTCCGGGGCGGCGCATGGGCCATGCGGGCGCGGTCATCTCGGGCGGCAAGGACACCGCGGAAGCGAAGATGGAGGCCATGAAGGCGGCCGGCATCCATGTCGCGGACAGCCCCTCGGCGCTGGGGTCCACCATGGTCCGGGCCTTGAAGGGCTGAACCGCCCCGCGGGGCGAAGGCCCTGCCATAAAGGAGCCGCAGCCCCTATGTTAACCGCCGCTGCCGCATCCTGGGTCGGGGGGCGGCAGCGACCCGCATCTGGAACATAACGAGCGTGACCCCCGGCGGCGCCGCCCGCCGGCACGGAGGGAAGCAATGGCCGGAGTTGACGTCCTCGCCACCGCGATGACCGGCGCGAATGCCGCCTATCTCGCGGACCTCTATGCCCGCTGGGCCGAGAAGCCGGACAGCGTGGACCCCTCCATGGCCGAGCTGTTCGCCGCCCTGAACGACGAGGCGCGGGCGGTGCTGACGGACGCCTCCGGCGCCTCCTGGGCGCCGCGCATCCGCGGCGCCTTCGGCCCCGAGCCCGAGAAGCTCGCGCCACCCGCGAAGGGCGCGAAGCCCGCGCCCGCGGCGGCCGACCCGGAAGCCACGCGCCGCGCGGTGCTCGATTCGATCCGCGCGCTCATGCTGATCCGCTCCTACCGCGTGCGCGGGCACCTGGAGGCGCAGCTCGACCCGCTCGGCCTGACGCAGCCCAGGCCGCACCCCGAACTCGACCCCAAGACCTACGGCTTCACCGAGCCCGACCTCGACCGGCCGATCTTCCTCGACATGGTGCTGGGCAAGGAAACCGCGACGCTGCGGGAGATCATGGCGATCTGCCGCGCCTCCTATTGCGGCTCGATCGGCGTCGAGTTCATGCACATCCAGGACCCCGAGCAGAAATCCTGGATCCAGCGCCGCATCGAGGGCGCGCCCTGGCTCGCCGGATTCGATGCCGCGGCGAAGAAGCAGATCCTGCAGGAACTGACCGAGGCCGAGGGCTTCGAATCCTTCTGCGCGCGCAAGTTCGTCGGCACCAAGCGCTTCGGCCTCGAAGGCGGCGAATCCACCATCCCCGCGCTGGAGGCGGTGATCGAGACGGCCGCGAAGGGCGGCGTGAACGAGATCGCGATCGGCATGGCCCATCGCGGCCGCCTGAACGTGCTCGTGAACGTCGTCAGGAAGCCCTACGTGCAGGTCTTCTCCGAATTCAAGGGCGTCGGTGCCAACCCCGACGACGTGCAGGGCTCGGGGGACGTGAAGTACCACCTCGGCACCTCGGTCGATGTCGAGATCGCCGGGCGGATGGTCCACCTGTCGCTGCAGCCGAACCCCTCGCACCTCGAAGCGGTGGACCCCGTCGTGGTCGGCAAGGTGCGCGCGCGCCAGGACATGGCGGGGGACACCAAGGGTCGCCGCTCGGTCATGGGCATCCTGCTGCACGGCGACGCGGCCTTCGCCGGCCAGGGCGTGGTCTACGAGACGCTGGCGATGTCCCAGCTCATCGGCTACCGCACCGGCGGCACGGTGCACATCGTCACCAACAACCAGATCGGCTTCACCACCGTCGCCGCCCACGCCTATTCGGGCCTGTACTGCACCGACGTGGCGAAGGCGATCCAGGCGCCGATCCTGCACGTGAACGGCGACGACCCCGAGGCGGTGGTCTTCTGCGCCCGCATGGCGGCGGAATTCCGCATGACCTTCGGCGCGGACATCGTGCTCGACATCGTCTGCTACCGTCGCCACGGCCACAACGAGAGCGATGAGCCGGCCTTCACCCAGCCGATCATGTACAACCGCATCCGCGAGATGCGCACGACGCGGACGCTGTATGCGGAGAAGCTGGCGCGCGAGGGCTCGCTGCCGGCTGAGGCGTCGAAGGCGATGCTCGACGCCTTCAACGCGAAGCTCGAGAACGCCTACCAGGCGGCCCAATCCTTCCGGCCCAACAAGGCGGACTGGCTCGAAGGCCACTGGACCGGCCTCAAGTCGGCGACCGCCGGCGAGGAGGTGGAGAAGCTGCACGACACCGCCGTGCCGCTCGACACGCTGCGGGAGGTCGGGGCCGCGCTGTGCCGCATGCCGGAGGACTTCAACGTCAATCCCAAGATCGTGCGCCAGCTCGAGGCCAAGAAGCAGGCGATCGAGAGTGGCGAGGGCCTCGACTGGGCGACCGGGGAGGCGCTGGCCTTCGGCACGCTGCTGCTCGATGGCCATCGCGTGCGGCTCTCGGGGGAGGACGTGCAGCGCGGCACCTTCTCCCACCGCCACGCCTACCTGATCGACCAGGTCACCCAGGCCGAATACGTCCCGCTCAACAACATCCGCGAAGGACAGCCGAAGTTCGAGGCGTTCAACTCGCTGCTCGCCGAGTTCGGCGTGCTCGGCTACGACTACGGCTACACCCTCGCGGATCCGCACACGCTGGTGCTGTGGGAAGGCCAGTTCGGCGACTTCGCCAACGGCGCGCAGGTCATCATCGACCAGTTCATCGCCTCGGGCGAGACCAAGTGGCTGCGGATGTCGGGCCTGGTGATGCTGCTGCCGCACGGCTACGAAGGGCAGGGACCGGAGCATTCCTCGGCGCGGCTCGAGCGCTACCTGCAGCTCTGCGCCGAGCGCAACATGCGCGTGTGCAACTTCACGACGCCGGCGAACTACTTCCATGCGCTGCGCCGGCAGATCAAGGCGAACTACCGCAAGCCGCTGGTGCTGATGACGCCGAAGTCGCTGCTGCGCCACAAGCTCGCGGTCAGTTCCCTGAGCGATTTCGGCCCCGGCAGCGCCTTCCGCTACGTGATCCCCGAGACCGACGCGATCGCGCCGGAGGAGGAGGTGAAGCGCGTCGTGCTCTGCACCGGCAAGGTCTACTACGACCTGCTGGCCGAGCGGCGCGAGAAGGGCGTCACCGACGTCGCCATCGTGCGCGTCGAGCAGATGTACCCCTTCCCGCGGAACAGCCTCGCGAAGGCGCTCGCCCCCTACCGCAACGCCGAGGTGGTGTGGTGCCAGGAGGAGCCCGAGAACATGGGCGCCTGGTCCTTCATGGACCGGCGCATCGAGAAGGTGCTCGCCGCCCTCGAGATCAAGGCGAAGCGGCCCGACTTCGTGGGCCGCGAGGAGGCGGCAAGCCCGGCCACCGGCCTCGCCCGCATCCACCAGCAGCAGCAGGACGCCCTGGTGCGCGCGGCCCTCGGGCTGTGACGCGCGCCACGGCCATTAACGGACCGCAGATCATGACCGACATCCTGGTTCCCACCCTTGGCGAGAGCGTCTCCTCCGCCACCGTCGCGCGTTGGCTCAAGAAGGCCGGCGAGGCCGTCGCGGCCGACGAGCCGCTGGTGGAACTCGAGACCGACAAGGTGACGGTGGAGGTCAACGCGCCCGCCGCCGGCGTGCTGGAAGCCATCGCCGCGGCCGAGGGCGCGGAGGTCGCGCCCGGCGCCGTGCTCGGCTCGATCGCCGCCGGCGCGGCCGCCGCCGCGAAGGCCGCCGCGCCGCAGCCGGCCGCCGCCGCGCCCGCCACGCCGCACCTCGAGACGCCGCGCGCCGTGCATGGCCCCGTCGCCGTGCCGGGCGCCCACGCCCCGCTTCCCGCCGCGGCGAAGCTGATGGCCGAGACCGGTGCCGCCGCCGCGGCCATCGGCGCCGGCACCGGCAAGGACGGGCGCATCACCAAGGGCGACGTGATGGATTACCTCGCGCGCCCCGCCCCCGCGGCCACCGCGCCTGCCGCGCCGAAGGCGCCGCGCGCGCCGGAGGCCGGCGAGGAGCGCGTGAAGATGACGCGCCTGCGCGCGACCATCGCGCGGCGGCTGAAGGAAGCGCAGAACACGGCGGCGATGCTCACCACCTTCAACGAGGTGGACATGGGGGCCGCGATGTCCCTGCGCGCCGAATACAAGGACGCCTTCGAGAAGAAGCACGGCGTGAAGCTCGGCTTCATGTCCTTCTTCGTGAAGGCGGCCGCTGCGGCGCTGAAGGAATTCCCCGCCGTCAACGCCGAGATCGCCGGCGAGGAGATCATCTACAAGAACTTCGTCCACATGGGCATCGCGGTGGGCGGCCCGTCGGGCCTGGTCGTGCCGGTGCTGCGCCATGCCGACACCCTCTCCTTCGCCGAGATCGAGAAGGCGATCGGCGCCTTCGGGAAGAAGGCGCGCGACGGCGCGCTGAAGCTCGACGAACTCGCCGGCGGCTCCTTCACCATAACCAATGGCGGCATCTACGGCTCGCTGATGTCCACGCCCATCCTGAACCCGCCGCAGTCGGGCATCCTCGGGATGCACAAGATCCAGGAGCGGCCGATGGCGATCGGCGGCAAGGTCGAGATCCGTCCGATGATGTATGTCGCGCTGTCCTACGACCACCGCATCGTGGACGGGAAGGAAGCGGTCTCCTTCCTCGTGCGCCTGAAGGAGAGCATCGAGGACCCGCGCCGGCTTATGCTCGACATCTGACGCAGGGACAGGCGCGGCGTCCTGCGCGCGCCGCGCCGCCGCACGCCACAACGAGACGCGAGGGAATCGCCATGCGAAGCCGGGAAGGCCAGTTCTCCGACGCCCGCCCCATCCAGCGCAGCCGCGCCGAGAAGGAACGCCTGCTGCGCGAGCTGAAGGACACGCTCGCGGGGCTCAAGCCGCACGCCTCGCCGGCCATGCGAACGACGCTGCAGGGCCGCATCCGCGAGCTGGAGGCCGAACTCGCCGCCGCGAAAGGCTGACGCTTGCGCTGCGTGGCTTCGCGGCGCCTGCCGCGGATGCGGCCCGCCGAGAGTCCGGAGAAAGCCAGGCAGACCGGAGGTTTGCGCCCGGCGTCCGAGGGGGCGGAAAGACGGATTCCAGCGGCCGAATCATGCGGCCGCCGGTGTCAAACCGGCAGCCTGACCCGGGCCCGCAACCCGCCGAGCGGGCTGTCCTCCAGCACGATGTCCCCGCCATGCGCGCGTGCGATGTCGCGCGCGATGGCAAGGCCGAGCCCGGTGCCGCCGGCGGAGAATGAGGCGAAGGGGCGGAATGCCTCCTCGCGGCTCTCCTCCGGGATGCCGGGGCCGTCGTCGTCCACCGTCACCATCGCCCAGGCACCCGCGGTCTCCGGGCGCGGCACGCGCGTCACCGCCACCGCGATGCGCCGCGCGTGCTTGCGGGCATTGTCGAGCAGGTTACCCAGGCAGCGCCGCAGCGCATCCGCGCGCACCGGTGCGACGATGGGCCTCTCCGGCATGGCGAGGTCCACCTGCGCCCCGTCGCGCCGCGCCTTGGCCGCCACCTCCTCGACCAGATCCGCGAGGTCCGCCGGCGCGGCCTGTTCCGTTCCCTCGCCGCGCGCGAAGGCGAGGTAGGCGCCGATCAGCCGGTCCATCTCCTCGGCATCCTGTGCCATCGCCTGCGCGTCGGCCTGCGCCCCCTCGGGCAGCATCGCGAGGCCGAGACGCAGCCGCGTCAGCGGCGTTCGCAGGTCGTGGCTGATGCCGGCGAGCAGCTCCGTCCGGCTTTCCACGAAGCGCCGGATGCGGTTCTGCATGGAGTTGAAGGCGAGCGCCGCCTGCCGCGCCTCCGCCGCGCCCTCGGGCTTCATCGGGCCGAGGTCGCGCCCGCGCCCGAAGGCTTCCGCCGCCTCGGCCAGGCGCCGGACGGCGCGCACCTGGTTCTTCATGAACAGCGCCGCCACGCCGAACAGCAGCAGCGAGGATCCGACCACCCAGATGACGAAAAGATAGAGCGTGCCGCTGAACAGCCGCTTGCGCGCGGCTTCGACGTGCAGCACGCCGTCGGGCAGCTGCACGCGGATGATCACGCTGCGCGGGTCGGACTGCCAGTCGGTGTCGAAGGGTAGGCGCACGCGCTCGACCATCGCGGCGTCGAGATCCTCCTCGAGCGGCAGCAGCGGCATCCAGGCCGGCCGGTTCGCCGCCGGCCCCAGCACCCCGCCCTCCTCGAAGGCGAGCGAGAGGTCGAGGCGCCAGGCCGCCTCGCGGAAGATCCAGCCGCGATCCTCGGTGCGCGGATTGCGCGCGAGAAGCTCGACCACCATCGCGACATCGCCCGCCACCGCGGCGGCGAGCCGCCGCGAGATGACATTGAGATGGCTGCCGTAGAAGACGTAGAGCGCGACCACCTGCAACAGCACGAGCGGCACCAGGATGATCAGCAGCGCCCGCCCCAGCAGGCCGCGCGGAACGAGGCTTCGCAGCGGGTTCATCGCACGCTCCCCGGGGCAGGGCGCCCCGTCACGGCCCCGGCCTCAGCACATAGCCCCGGTGGCGCATCGTCTGGATGAAGCGCGGCTCGCGCGGGTCGGACTCGACCTTGCGGCGCAGCCTGGTCACCTGCACGTCGATCGCGCGCTCGCCCGCTTCCGGAGTGCCGAGCGCGGCGGCGATCTCCTCGCGGCTCAGCACCTCGCCCAGGCGGCGCGAGAGCGCCTGGAGCAGCGCCGCCTCTCCGCCGGTCAGCCGCACGATGCCCTCGGGCCCGCGCAGCTCGGCGCGCTCGACATCGAACCAGCGCGCGCCGAGCTGCACCGGCGCGGCCGGCAGCGCCTGGGCCGAGGGCGCCGGCGCCGCGCGGCGCAGGATGGTGCGTATGCGCAGCGCGAGTTCGCGCGGGTCGAAGGGTTTCGCCAGGTAGTCGTCCACCCCGTGCTCGAAGCCGGCGATGCGGTCCTCGGGCGCGCCGCGCGCGGTCAACATCAGGATGGGCACCTCGTTTCCCTCCCGCCGCAGCGCTTCCGCCAGCGAAAGCCCGGATTCCCCGGGCATCATCACGTCGAGCACCAGCAGGTCGAACATCATCGCCTCGACCGCGCGCCGCGCGGCCGCCGCATCGGCCACGGCGGTGACGCGGAAGCCCTGCTCGGTCAGGAAGCGCTGGAGCAGGCCGCGCAGCCGCGCATCGTCGTCCACGACCATCAGATGCGCGGTCTCCGCGCCGCCCTTCATCGGCCTGCATCCCGCTCGCCGAGCGTGCCGCAGGCCGCGCGGGCCTGCTCGCCCATCAGCCCGCGCATGACGCGGCGGAAGCCTTCCACCGCGACGGGCCCGGCCTCGCGATAGGCGCGCATCACCGTCTCGCGCTGCCGCTCGAACAGCCGCCGCTCCAGCGCGGCACCCTTCGCGGTCAGCGTCAGCAGGCGCTGGCGGCGATCGGCCCGGCCCGGCGTCTGCGTGACGTACCCGTCCTCGACCAGCGGCTGGAGCACGCGGCCGAGGCTCTGCTTGGTGATGGCGAGGATCCCCAGCAGGTCGCCCACCGTGATGCCCGGCCGCCGCCCCACGAAGTGCAGCACGCGGTGATGCGCGCGCCCCATGCCGAGCTCGGCGAGGATCGCGTCGGCGCCGGCGGTGAAGTCGCGGTAGCCGAAGAACAGCAGATCCTGCGCGAGGCGCAGCTCCTCCTCGCGCAGGAACAGCAGGTTCCGCCCGGCGGTCAGGGGGCTGCGTTCCGGCGTCTCGGCGATCTGCGCCGCGGTCTTGGCTGCCATGTTCAGCCCTCGCGCTCCTCTTGGGTCAGTATCATTGACCGATCCATCGTGTCATTCCAAACTGCGGCCAGCAAGCGCAATATTCTTTCGTTCGGCGGCCGCCGAGGCGGCGCAGGAAACCCGGAGGGACACGCAACATGGGCCTTTTCCCCACCAGGCGCACCAGCGCGCCGAAGCACAAGCCGGCGGACGACGCGCTCGCCTTCGGCAAGGTCATGACCGACCACATTTTCCTGATGAACTATGAGGAGGGGAAGGGCTGGCACAATCCGCGCATCGAGCCCTATGGCCCGCTCAGCCTCGACCCGGCGACCTCGGTGCTGCACTACGGCCAGGCGATCTTCGACGGCCTCAAGGCCTTTCGCGGCGACGACGGGCAGATCCGGCTGTTCCGCGCGCAGCGCCATGCCGAGCGCTTCAACCGCTCGGCGCGGATCATGTGCATGCCCGAATTGCCGGTGGACGTCATCCGCCAGTCCTTCGACGCACTGGTGGGGCTCGAGGCGGACTGGGTGCCGCGCAAGCCGGGCACCTCGCTGTATCTGCGGCCCACCATCATCGCGACCGACGTGATGCTCGGCGTGCATCCGGCGCACAGCCTGCTCTACTTCCTCATCCTCTCGCCGGTCGGCTCCTACTACAAGGAGGGCGTGAAGCCGGTCCGCATCCTCGCCTCGGACGCGCATGTGCGCGCCGTGCGCGGCGGCACGGGCGAGGCCAAGACGGCGGCGAACTACGCGCAATCCCTCGCCGGCCAGCGGGATGCGGCGAAGGCCGGCTACACGCAGGTGCTCTACCTCGACGGCGTGCACCGCAAGTATCTCGACGAGGTCGGCACCATGAACATCATGGTCCGCATCGGCGACGAGGTGGTCACGCCGCCGCTCGCCGGCACCATCCTCGACGGCGTGACGCGCGCCTCGGCGCTGCAGCTGCTGCGCGACTGGGGCCTGACCGTCAGCGAGCGCCCGGTCACCATCGACGAGGTCATGGAAGCCGGCCGCCGCGGCACCCTGCGCGAGATGTGGGGCACCGGCACCGCCGCCGTGGTCTCCCCGGTCGGCACGCTCGGCTACAAGGGCGAGGACATCCTCATCAATAAGGGCGAGACCGGCGAGATCACGCAGCGCCTGTATGACGCCATCACCGGCATCCAGTACGGGCGGACCAACGACCCGCATGGCTGGACCAGCGTGGTGCCTGCCGCGGGCTGAGACCGGCACCGCCTGCCAGGCCGCGCCGCGCGCGTCAGGCACTCGGCAGCCGGCGGAAGCCCTCCTCCGCCGGGGGCTCCGCCGCCTCCTCGCGCAGCGCGTCGACCCGTGCGAGCGGCGGCCCGCGCCGACAGGCCGCGAGCAGCGCCGCCACCGCCGCCGCATCCCCCGCCACCAGCGCCTCCACCGCGCCATCCGCCCGATTGCGCACCCAGCCCGAGACGCCGCGCCGCCGCGCCTCGCGCACCATCCAGTCGCGGTAGCCCACGCCCTGCACGCGGCCCTCGACGAGGATGCGCAGCGCCGTCATGCGCGCAGCAGCGCGAGGAAGCGCTCGGCCAGGGCGATATCGGCCGCCACCTGCGCCCGCCTGGCCAGCGCCGCTTCCTCGGCGCCCCAGCGCTTCTCCTGGAAGGTCTCGTCCAGCACCGCGAGCCGATGCGCCTCGGCCGCCGCGATCCGCCCGGCGGACAGCGCGAGGCCCAGCACCAGGCTGCCCAGGGCCGGCACCGCGACGCCGAGCGCGGCCAGCTCCTCCGCCGCATGGGCCGCCACCGCCGCGCGCAGCGCCGCGAGGCTCGCCGCCGGCTGGGCCACCGGCATCAGCCCCGCGGTCACCCGCAGCGGCGCGCCATGCGCCGTCGCGGCCCAGTCGAGCAGCGGCTGCCACTCGCGCGCCTGCAACGCCGCGAGGTCCGCATCCTCGCCGCGGTAGCAGAGCAGGTCGGTCCCGGCGTATTGCGCCAGCCCCTCGACCATCGCAGCCGGGCCGGCCGCGACGCGCTCCTGCGCGGTGCCGAGCAGGCGCGTGAGCGGCACCTGCTCCATCGTCATCCCGCCGCCCTTGCGTTCGCCCGCCGCCTGCCATTCCCCCGCGATCGCCTCGGCGAGCGGTGCCGAGCGGGTGGCGAGCGGCGCGCCGCCCGGCAGGCGCAGCGGCCGCCCGTCGAGCAGCACGGCATGGCCGCCCTCGGGGCGGGCGACGGCGACGGCATGGTCCCAGAAGCGCTTCATGCGCCGCCCAATACCCCTATCGCCGTCCGCCGCCGAGGATGCCACCGAGGCCGCGCAGGAGATCCTGCGTCGTGCCCTGCAACTCGCGCGGCAGGCCCGGCACCGGGGCGGGCATGGCCGGCGGCACCGCGCCCTCGGCGCCGAAGCGCGCGAGCCGCAGCTGCGCCGCGCAATCCCCGGCCGGATGCGCGCCGGCCCGGCCGCGCAGCCACTCCACGCTCGGGTCGTGCCACAGCCGGTTCGCCGCCGTGTCGCGCGCCACCTGGCCGAGCGCCCGCCCGGCATCCGCGCCGAAACGCGGCGCGGCGAGCGTGCCGCCCACGCCGACCGGCGCGCGCACCGTCACGCCGAACAGCGTGACATCGGGCAGCAGCCGCGCCGCGAGGCTCTCGTCGCGCAGGTTGACCGCCGCCGATCCCTCGATGCGTCCCGACGCGGTCTCGAGCAGCAGCGCCTGCGTCCGCGCCGCGCCCTCCTCGGCGTCCAGGCGCAGCGCCAGGCAGCGCAGCGCCAGCCCGTCCCGCGGCGCGCCGGGCAACAGCAGCGCCACCAGATCCGGCCCCAGGCGCGCCAGCCCCGCCGTGGCAAGCCGACCCTCGACCATGGCGAGCCCGGCCTCGCCGGTCAGCGTCGCCGCGACGGCGCGGATCGTCGCGCCGCGCCCCGCGATCTCGAGGCGGATCTCGGCATGGCCTTCGAGGCTCGGCGCCTCCCCCATCGCGCGCCGCAGCGCGCCGAGGTCGAGCCCCCGTCCCTCGCTGCGCAGCGCGAGGGATACGGCCGGCGGCTCCGACCGCGCATCGAGCCGAGCCTGCCCGCGCAGCACGCCGCCCGGCGTGGTCACGGCGAGCGGCCGCGCCTCCAGCACGCCATCGCGGGCCGTGAGCACGGCGGCGAGGTCGCGCCAGGAGGCGCCGCCCGAGACGATCTCGTCCGCGCTCACCTCGATGCGCCCCTGCCAGGCCCGCGCGGCGGCGAGCGGCAGCGCGATCGCGGGGATGACGCGGCGTTCGGCCGGCGGCGCCAGGGCAGCGGCGGGCGGTGCCTCC
>Ga0207950_100434_pt1 | contig 14287 bp, 11 predicted proteins | sample Subbio11_8B_AprC_FD_184814 | JGI IMG/M metagenome (GOLD analysis project Ga0207950, IMG submission 184814) | Serpentinite rock and fluid subsurface biosphere microbial communities from McLaughlin Reserve, California, USA - CR11_8B_AprC (SPAdes) | ecosystem: Environmental > Terrestrial > Deep... | reverse complement strand
CCCGTGCCGACGGAGCTGCCGAACAACAATTCCTCGGTGATGGCGACGCGCCTCGCGGATGGCCGGCTGGCGATGGTCTACAACCATTCCAGCGCGGCGGATGCGACGGGGCGGCGCGTCTCGCTCTACGACGACATCGGCGGCGAGGAACTGGCCCCCGCCGCACCGCCTTCCACAGGACGCAGCGCCTTCTGGGGCGCGCCGCGCGCGCCGCTGACGCTGGCGCTTTCCTCCGACCAGGGCCGCAGCTGGCCGGTGCGGCGCAACCTCGAGACCGGGGACGGATACTGCATGACCAACAATTCGAAGGACCGGCTGAACCGTGAATTCTCCTACCCGTCGATCTGCCAGACGCCGGACGGGATGCTGCACATCGCCTACACCTGCTGGCGTCAGGCCATCAAATACGTGCGCGTCGCACCCGGCTGGGCGGCGGGGGAAGGCGCATGACCGCGCTGCATCCGCGCGGCGTGTTCAGCGCCGCGCTGACGCCGGTCACCGAGGCCTTCGCGCCCGACCACGCGCTGTTCGTCGCGCATTGCCGTCGCCTGCTGGCGGAAGGCTGCGACGGCATCGCCATGCTCGGCACGACGGGGGAGGCGAATTCCTTCGGCTCCGACGAACGCCGCGCGCTGCTGGAAGCGGTGGTGGCCGCGGGCATCGCGCCCGACCGCCTGCTGCCCGGCACCGGCGTGGCCGCGGTGAGCGAGACGGTGGCGCTGACGCGCCATGCGCTGTCGCTCGGCGTGACCACGGTCGTGATGCTGCCGCCCTTCTACTACAAGGGCGTCACCGACGAGGGCCTGTTCGCCGCCTATGCCGAGGTGGCCGAGCGCGTGGCCGACCCGCGCCTGCGCGTCGTGCTCTACCACATCCCGCAGATGTCGGCGGTGCCCATCCCCTTCCCGGTGGTCGCGCGGCTGCGTGCCGCCTATCCGGGCACCTTCACGGGCATCAAGGATTCCGCCGGCGACCTCGCGCACATGAAGGCGCTGGTCGCGGCCTTCCCCGGCCTGGCGGTGCTGGCCGGCGCGGATCCGCTGATGCTGCCGCTGCTGCGAAAGGGCGGTGCGGGCTGCATCACCGCGACATCGAACCTGGTCGCCGCCGAACTCGCCTTCGTGTTCCGCCACTTCGCCGATGCCGACCGCACGGTCGAGGTGGAGGCGGCGCAGGCGCGCATCGTCGCCGCGCGCAACCGCGCCGGCCGCTTCGCGCAGATCGCTTCGCTGAAGCTTTTGCTGGCGGAGCGTGCCGGACAGCCGGGCTGGCATCGTCTTCGTCCGCCGCTGCTGCCGCTCACCCAGGCCGAAGCCGATGCGCTGCGTGCCGCCTGACCGCGTCACGACAACAACCAGGAGGATGACCATGAAACGACGCACGCTGCTCGCCGCCGGCACCGCCGGCAGCCTCGGGATTCTCGCCGCGCCCGCCATCGCCCAGGTCGATCGGCGCGCGATCCGCATGATCGTGCCCTTCCCGCCGGGCGGAGCGAGCGACATCATCGCGCGGCTCGTCGCCGCGCCGATGGGCGAGACCCTCGGGCAGACCTTGGTGGTGGAAAACCGCTCCGGCGCCAATGGCGGCATCGCCGCGGAGCTGGTGGCGCGCGCCGCGCCCGACGGGCTCACGCTGCTGATGGGCAATGCCGGGCCGAACGCGCTGAACCAGGCGCTGCACGGCAATCGTCTTCCCTATGACAGCGTCAGGGACTTCACGCCGATCAGCCTCGTCTCCTCCGTGCCGATGCTGATCGCGGTGCATCCGAGTTTCGCGCCGACCAGCCTGCAGCAGCTGATCGCCTATGCGCGCGCCAATCCGGGCAGGGTGAACTACGGCACCGGCGGGGTCGGCTCCATGCCGCATCTGAGCATGGCGCAGCTCGGCAGCGTGACGGGCGTGGACTGGGTGCATGTCGGGTTCCGCGGCGGTGCGGCCAACATGACGGCGCTCATCGGCGCGCAGATCCTGCTCTCGGCCGACACCGCGCCGCTGGTGCTGCCGCATGTGCGCGAAGGCCGCCTGCGGGGCCTCGCCGTGACGTCGCTCAACCGCATTGCGCAGGCGCCCGATCTGCCGACGGTGGCCGAACAGGGCTTTCCCGGTTTCGAGGCAACGAGCTGGGGCGGCGTGATGGGCCCGGCGCGGATGCAGGAGGCGGAGGTCGCGCGCCTGCACGCCGCGGTGGTGCGCGCGATGACGATGCCGGATGTCCAGGCCGCGCTCGCGCGTCAGGGCATCGAGCCGCGGACCAGCACGCCGGCCGAGTTCGCCGCGCACGTGGCCGCCGAGGTCCGGCGCTGGACCGAGGTTGTCCGCGTCGGCAACATACAGCCCGAATAGGCCGTGTGGGCCCTTGCCTCGACCACCGGATGGTGGCGCGGAATGCGCGGCGGGGTCCGCTTCTGCTCATGGACGAGCAGGCACGGAAACCGCTGCGGCACGAAAATGCGGAATTGCTCGGGAGCGAACGCCGGGCGGACGGGTCCGGCCGGCGGAGGTTCGCCGGTCGGCCTCGCCGCCCCGTTGGCGCCAACGCGCAGCAGGTCGGCGGTAGCGGCTCCGCGGCACGGCCCAGGCGTGCCGCCGCCCGCCAACCCGCTCCGTTGGCATCACTCGGCGGCGGACCGCCGCGCCGCGGCTTCCTCCTGCGCGATGCGCGCGAAGCCATCCCGCGTCTGCGGCAGTTTCCGCCCCAGGATCTGTTCGGCCACCTGCGTCCGCAGCACCTGCGCCGTCCCGCCCGCGATCGCGAACATCCGCGCATCCCGCACGTAGCGTTCCATCGGGTTGTCGCGCGAATAGCCGGCCGCGCCCCAGACCTGCAGCGCGTCGTTGGTCACGCGGATCGCCATGTCGGCCGCCAGCACCTTGGCCTGCGCCGCCGCCAGGCGGTCCGGGAAGCCGTTCGGCCCGGCCGAGCGCGCCGCCCGCCAGACCAGGGCGCGCGAGGCCTCGACGGCGATGGACATGTCCGCGAGCATCCAGGCAAGGCCCTGGAACTCCGCGATCGGCCGGCCGAACTGCCGGCGCACCTGCGCGCGGTCGAGCGCATGGCCATAGGCCCCCGCCGCCAGCCCCAATGCCGCCGTCGCCGCGCCCACGCGCTGGCCGTTGTAGGCGTCCATCAGCCGCCCGAAACCGCGCGACCACCCCCCGGGCGGGCGCAGCACCATGGCGTCGGGCACGACCAGGCCGCGCAACGCGACATCGGCCTCCGGCATGCCGCGCAGACCCATGGAGGGGATCCGCCTCGCCTCCATCCCCTGCGGCATGGCCTCGCCCTCGCGCACGACGATGAAGCCGCCGATGCCTCTGTCCTCGCCGTCCTCGATCACGCGGGCGAAGATCAGGTGCAGGCGGGAAACGCCGCCGCCCGTGATCCAGGTCTTGTCACCGGTGATCTCCCACGCATCGCCGCGCCGCACCGCGCGGGCGCGCATCCCGGTGGCGGCGGAACCGGCCTCCGGCTCGGTGATCAGGATGGCCGGCTTGTCGCCCGAGAGCACGCAATCGGCGGCGATGCGCTTCTGGGCAGGCGTGCCGTAGGCCATGATGGCGCCGATCGCGCCCATGCTGGCCTCCACCGCGATGCGGCCGCAGACCGCGCAGGCCTTGGCGAATTCCTCGATGACCAGGACGGCGTCGAAATAGGAAAGCCCCGGCCCGCCCCATTCCTTCGGCACCGTCAGGCCCATGAAGCCGGCCTCGGTCATGCGGCGGACCATCGGCCAGGGATACTGTTCCGATCGGTCGGTGGCGGCGGCCTGGGCGGCGGCCTCGCGCGCGACCTCCCGGGCGCGGTCGCGCAGCGCCGCCTCGGTGTCGGTCAGGCCGGTCATGTCATCCTCCCGTGATGCGCCGCTCGATGGCCTCGGTGGCGGCGCGGTCGAGGCGCAGGGCCCTGGCGAAGCTGTCGAGCCAGGCACGTTCCGCCCCCTCGATGGTGGCAGCACCGGCGACGGCGGCGGCATAGAGCTGCGCGGCGAGCATCGGGTCGCGTGCCTCGCGGGCGAGTTCCTCCGGCGTGGCGCCGCGCTCGAACGCGCCGAGCGCGGCGTCGCGCGCGGCCGGCGACAGCCCTGCCGCGTCCAACTGCTCGGCGATCCGCCCGCGTTCCGCCGCGTCCACCTGGCTGTCGGCGCGGGCGGCGGCGATCATGGCGCGCAGCATCAGCAGCGCCTCGCGCTCCTCGGCGGGGATGGCGGGCGGCGGCGGCGGGCCGGGGACCGGCGACCAGCCGCCGTCGGCGGGGGCGGGCCTGGCGGCCGGCACGCTGCCGCGCCCGGGGGCGGGCTTGCGCTGCGGCGCGGATGCGGGCGGGGCCTTGGCCGGCGCGGCGCCACCCCAGCCGCCACCGGCGGACCGACCGCCGGGCCGCGGCTGCGGGGGCGGTGTCTGGCCGCGCGACATCGCCTCGATCGCCACGCCGGCGAGCACGGCGAGCGCGCGCCCGAGATCCTGGTTGCCGGAGCGGCGCCGCGGGCTGCGCGCCGCCCTGCCGCCGCCGAGCACTGCGCCGAGGACATTGCCGAGATTGAACTTCGCCATGGCCGTACACCTTTCCCCGTGGCGAAACTGCTACAGGCCGTCGAGGGCGGCGGCAATGGCCGGCACCAGCGCGCGGAACTCCTCCGCCCGCGGGTCGCCACCGCGCCAGGCGAGGCCGATCCGCCGCGCGAAGCCGCCCGTCAGCGGGCGCAGCGCCACCGGCGCCGCGACCCCGCCCCCGGCCACCGCCATGCGCGGCAGCAGCGTCACGCCCTGCCCGTTGCCCACCATCTGCACGAGCGTGTGCAGCGAGGTGGCGGCGAAGGCCTCCGCTGTTCCGGCGGGCGGCATCCCGGCGGCCAGCAGCGCATGCTCGCGCAGGCAATGCCCGTTCTCGAGCAGCAGCAGACATTCGCCGGCAAGCGCCTCGGGCGCGACCTCGGCCGCCGCGGCGAGGCGATGGCCGGCGGGCAGGGCGACATGGAAGGGATCCTCGGCGATCGCGAGGGTCTCGGCGCCGCCGCAGTCGCAGGGCAGCGCGACGACCAGCAGGTCGAGCCGCCCGGCGGCAAGCCCGTCCGCCAGGCGCTCGGCGAGATCCTCGCGCAGCCACAGGCGCAGGCGGGGAAAGGCCTCGCGCAGGCGCGGCATCAGCCGGGGCAGCAGGTAGGGCCCGATGGTCGGGATGATGCCGAGCCGCAGCGGCCCGGCGAGGGGGTCGCGCGCGCTCTGCACCGTTTCCATCACCGCCGCCAGCGCGGTGAGGACATCGCGCGCGCGGCCGACGAGTTCGCGGCCGAGGGGGGTGAAGAGCGGCCGCTTGCCGCCCGTGCGCTCGAGCAGCGTCGCGTCGAGCTGGCGCTCGAGGGCGAAGATGCCGGAGGACAGGGTGGACTGCGTCACGGCGCAGGCCGCGGCGGCGCGGCCGAAATGGCCGTGCTCTGCGAGGGCCACGAGGTAGCGGAGCTGTTGCGGGCTCGGCAGCGTGCTCATGCCGACGGACGATGCTGCGGGCTCGGCATGGCGCCAGGATGCGGGCCGGCGGCCGAAGCGCAAGGCCGCGACCGGCGCGATCCGTCCACGGCACGGGCCCCGGCGCGCCCCGACGGGGTTCAGGCGGCGTGCGCGCCCTCGCCGCTGCCGAGGCCCACCAGCGCGGGGCGGTCGGAGATCTCGATCCCCGAATGGCCGTGCAGCCTGATCCAGCCGCGCTTGCGGAAGGCCGAGATGGCGCGGCTGACCGTCTCGAGCGTCAGGCCGAGGAACTCACCGATATCCGCCCGCGTCGCCGGAAGGTCGAAGACCGGACCCACGCGGCCCCGGCGCTCCTGCGCCTCGACGAGCGAGACGATGAAGCCCGCGACGCGTTCCTCGGCGTTGAACCGGCCGAGGGCGAGGATGTGGTCCTGGCTCGCGGAGAGTTCCTTCATGCAGAGATCGAGGAAGCGCCGCTCGAGCACGGGATAGCGGCGGAACATGTGTTCGAGCCGCCGGCGGTCGAGCCGGCAGACCGAGCCGCGGGTCAGCATCTCGGCGCCGAAGGCGTGCTCACGATCGGGGGTGAAGCCGAGGATGTCGCCGGCGAAGCGGAAGCCGATCACGGCCTGGCGCCCGTCGGGCAGCACGCGGGTCATCCGCGCGAAGCCCTCGGTCAGGGTGTAGACATGGCGGGCGGCATCGCCCTGGTGGAAGATGGCGTCGCGCGGATCGAGCGCATGCCGCTCGCTCTCGCCCGCCATGTCGTCGAGCGCGGCGACATCGAGCGGCGCGCACAGGCCGATCGAGCGCGACCCGCATTTCATGCAGATGCTGGCCTCGGAGCCGAGGCCATCCATCAGGGCGCGCGTCGTGTCGAGCGGGTTCATGACGATCATTCGCTTTTGGCACGGGGGCGCCTTCGCCCGCCTACTCCCCTTCGTCCATAGGCCTCGGGGAGCAGTCTCCTCCCCGGATTGAGGTAGATCAAGAACAAACGCATGTCCCCGCATCATGCGTGATTCGCGCCGCCTGCACGGCGCGCTTGCGTGCCGCGCCGGTCTGACCAGACTGCGCGCCGAAACCAGCCAGGACCGCGCCATGCCCGTCACCCCCCCGGATTTTCGCCTCGACGGCAAAAGGGTTCTCGTCACCGGCGCCTCGCTCGGCATCGGGCGGGCCATCGCCGCGCAGGCGGCGGCAAGCGGCGCGGAGGTGATCATCGCGGCGCGGCGGCGGGAGGGACTCGAGGCGCTCGCGCAGGAGATCGCCGCGGCGGGCGGGCGCGCCCTCGTCCTGCCCTTCGACGCCGGCGATCCGGCGGCGATCCGCGAGGCGATCGCCGCGGCCGGGCCGCTCGATGGGCTGGTGAACAATGCCGGCAGCGTGACGCGCGAGCCCTTCCTCGAAGCGAGCGAGGCGGAACTGGACCGCGTGCTCGGCCTGAACGTGAAGGGCGCGGCCATCGTCGCGCAGGAGGTCGCGCGCGGCATGGCCAGGGCGGGCACCAGGGGCAGCATCGTCAACATCGTCTCCATCGCGGGGCTGTTCGGCGTGCGCGGCCGCAGCCTCTACGCCGCGAGCAAGCACGCCCTGATGGGGCTGACGCGGACCATGGCGCTGGAACTGGGGCCGCTCGGCATCCGGGTGAACGCGGTCTGCCCGGGGCTCGTGAACACGCCGCTCGCGGCCGACCTGATGGCGGATGCGGCCTTCGTCGAGGCGACGCGCGCGCGCATCCCGCTGGGCCGCATCATGGAGCCCGAGGACATCGCCGGGCCGGCGGTGTTCCTGCTGTCCGACGCATCCTCCGGCATCACCGGCATCGCCCTGCCGGTCGATGGCGGCGTGACGGCGGAGTAGCGCGCCATGGCCGTCACCGTCCGCACCTGCGGCGCCGCGCGCACCGTCACCGGCCTGTCGCTGCTGTTCGAGACGCCGCGCACGCGTTTCCTGGTCGATTGCGGCATGTTCCAGGGCCCCAAGACGCTCAAGGCGCTGAACTGGGAGCCCTTCCCCTATCGCCCGCGCGACATCGCCGCGGTGCTTCTGACGCACGCGCATATCGACCATTCGGGGCTGCTGCCGAAGCTGGTGAAGGAAGGCTTCCACGGGCGCATCCACGCCACCGCGCCGACGGTGGACCTGTGCGGCGTCATGCTGCCCGATTCGGGGCATGTGCAGGTGATGGAAGTCGAGATGCTCAACCGCCGCAACCGCAGGCGCGGCCGGGCGGAGGTGGAGCCGATCTACACCCCCGCCGACGCCGCCGCGGCGCTGCGCCATTTCCGCGCGGTGCCGATGGACCGCTGGCTGGAATTCGAGGAATTGCCCGGCATCCGCGCGCGCTGGTGGAATGCCGGGCACATGCTCGGCTCGGCCTCGATCGAGATCGAATTCCACGAGGACGGCGAGGCGCCGCTGCGCGTGCTGGTCTCGGGCGACCTCGGCCCCGACTGCACGGCCTTCCATCGCGACCCGCAGGGGCCGGACGGTCTCGACCACGTCTTCCTCGAAAGCACCTATGGCGACGAGGACAAGCCGTGCGTGGACCACGCCGCGCGGCGCGAGCGCCTCGCGGGCATCATGCAGGACGCGGCGCATCCGGACGGCGCGCTGCTGATCCCCGCCTTCGCGGTCGAGCGCACGCAGGAGATCTGCTGGGACCTCGTGACGCTGATGCAGTCCGGGCGTATCCCGACGGCGCCGATCATGGTGGACAGCCCGCTCGCGATCCGTGCGACGCAGGTCTTCCTCGAACACGCGGCGGAACTGGAGAATGGCCGATCGGTCAAGCGCGCGCTGCGTTCGCCGCTGCTCAACTACACCGAGACCGGCGAGCAGTCCCGCCGCATCGCCGAGGTGGAAGGCTTCCACATCGTCATCGCCGGATCGGGCATGTGCGATGCGGGGCGCATCCGCCATCACCTCAAGCGCTGGCTGTGGGCGCCGGAGGCGACGGTGCTGCTGACCGGATTCCAGGCGGAGGGCACGCTCGGGCGCCTGCTGCAGGAGGGCAAGGAGGAGGTCCGCATCCAGGGCGAGACCATCCGCGTGCGCGCGAACATCCGCGAGATCCGGGACTATTCGGGCCATGCCGACGCACTGGAACTCGCCTCATGGCTGAAGGCGCGCGGGCCGGTCTCGGGCGGTGTGTTCCTGGTGCATGGCGAGCCGCCAGCGATGGAGGCGCTCGCCCGGCGGATCGAGACGGAGGGGCTCGTCCGGCCCGGCCGGGCAATCCTGCCCACGCTGGACGATGGCTGGCGCCTCTCGCGCGGCGCCGCGCCGCTGCCGATGGAGGTGGCGCGGCGCCGGCCCGACCCGGCCGGGGCCGGGCGGCCCGACTGGCACAATGCGCGCGCGGCGCTGCTGCTCTCGATCGAGGATGCGATCGAGAAGGCGACGACCGCCGGGGCGCGCGGCGCGCTGCTGGCGCGGCTGCGGGCAGCGCTGGATGCGCCGCCCGGTTGAGGTCGTGCCCCGAGGTGCGCCGCGCGGCTCAACCCGGGCTTTCACTCGGGCGAAGCGCCGCGCGAGGGAAGGCCAGAAGCGTTCCGCCCGGACCGCGGGGACAGAGATGGCCCGGGAAATTCGGACAGGTCGATGAGTGGAGTTCCTGCCTGACAGCGGCGATGTTGCCGCGGACCAGGAGAGAGCATGACGAAACGCACACGACGGACGCACAGCCCCGGCTTCCGGCATCCGTGCCAGGAGGTCATCGAGTCCGTCCTGTAGAGGCGGAGCGTGGGTGTCCATCACGCGGTCACCCGGAGCGGCACGACCTCCGCCGGCGCGGTGTCGAGGAACGCGGCCCAATCGGCCATCAGCGCGGCCCGCCATTCCACCAGATCGGACCGGCGATAGGCCCGCTCGACCGCGGAGCCGACCGAGCGCGCCAGGGCGAGTTCGGCCAGGATGTGGTCGCGTCCCGTGTCGGCGCACCAGTCGCGGAAGCAGGACCGGAAGCCATGCGGCACAGCGACGTGCCCCTGCGCATCGCGCCACCCTTCGCCGCCGGCCTTGCGGGCGCTCTCATCCATGTCGCGCATCACCTTCAGCAGCGCCATATCGGACAGCGCCTTGCCGGCACTGCTCGGGAAGACGAGGCCATGCCGGCCGCTGCCCATCTCGCCAAGCAGGTCCGCGGCGGGATCGGAGAGGGGGACGCGATGCTCCTTCGCGACCTTCATCCGGCTTGCCGGGATGACCCACAGCCGGCGTTCGAGGTCGGCTTCCTCCCATCGCATACCGCGGACCTCACCGGATCGGGCGGCGGTGAGGATCGCAAATTCCAGGGCTCGGGCAGCGACGCCGTTGCGGTCACCGAGCGCGGTCATGAAGTCATGCAGGCGGTCGAGCGGCAGGGCAGGGTGGTTCCTCACCACGCGCACCGCGCCCGGCTGTGCCAGCAGGGGCTTCAAGCGCCGCTGGGTGGCCGGGTTCGGCTCGGGGCGCCACTTCTTGGCGATGGCGAACTCCAGCTCGCCGTCCAGCCACCCGCGGAGTTTTCCAGCGATCACCGGCTTGCTGGTCCAGATCGGCGCCAGCACGGCCCGCACGTCCTCTACCGTCACCTCCTTCACCGGCAGGCGGAGCAGGCGCCGGGCGTGCCGCTGCATGGCGTTCTCGACCATCGGCTTCGTCTTGGGGGAGCGCCATGCTGGGGCGTGTGCCTCGATCCAGCCGGCGAGTGCATCCGCCATGCTGCGCGACGCCTCCGCCTGCCGCGCTGCCCGCTTCTCAGCGAGAGGACCGCGGCCTTCCCGCGCCGCCTGCTTGTTCGCCTTCGCCAAGTCGCGCGCGGCGCTCAGGCGCGTCTCCGGATAGGGGCCAAGCCCGAGGTCACGTTGCCGGCCGAGGATGCGAAGCCGCTGCCCTCAGGAGCGCGATCCGTCCTCCCGGACGTGCAGGAACAGGCCGTTCCCTCGGTCATCGTAGTGCCTGCCGACCGGAAGCCCTGGTATTGCTCTGTCATGGAGCCCCATCGCGCATCTCCGCCCCTACAGCAGCCCCTACAAGCGGGGCAGTTTCACCCGGACCCAACCGGACCGGGCCGGACGGAATACGCTGCTAGAAGGCAGGTTTTACGAGGGATTTTCGGTTCCATCGGTTCCTACCGGGACGGATGGTTCGGCTTCCTCATGGCGCGCCATTTAGCCGCATCGCGCGTCGTCGCCTTCCGGCTCGCGCCGCGGCGCCGCCCCGGCCTTCGATTGCGGCGGCGTGCGGCGCGAGGCTAGGCTCGCGCCATCGGGCCGGACAGGGAGAGCCGAACATGGGCACAGCCGCGTTCAGGCAGGCGCGCGATTTCCTGTTCGCGCATCGTGGGGACTACGCCGCCGCCCATCGTGGCTTCCAGTGGCCGCGGCTCGATCGCTTCAACTACGCGCTCGACTGGTTCGATGCCGAGCTCGCGGCCGGTCCGCTCGGCAATTCGACGGCGCTGCGCATCGTGGGCGACGGCGCGGCGAGCCGCAGCTTCGCCGAACTCTCGGCCGAATCCTCCCGCCTCGCGAACGGCCTGCGCGACCTCGGCGTGCGGCGCGGCGACCGCATCCTGCTGATGCTCGGCAATATCGTGCCGCTATGGGAGACGATGCTCGCCGCGATGAAGCTCGGCGCCGTGGTCATCCCGGCCACGACGCTGCTCACGCCGGCCGACCTCGCCGACCGCTTCGCCCGCGGGCGGGTGCGCCATGTCGTCGCCGGTGCGGCGGATGCGCCGAAATTCGCCGGGCTCGGCCAGGGCTTCACCCGCATCTCCGTCGGCGAGGCGCCGGGCTGGACGGAGATCGAGACCGTCAAGACCGGCGGCAGCGCCTTCGTGCCTGACGGCGAGACGCGGGCGACCGACCCGCTGCTGCTCTATTTCACCTCGGGCACCACGGCGAAGCCGAAGCTCGTGCTGCACGACCAGCAATCCTACCCGGCGGGGCACCTGGTCACGATGTACTGGCTCGGGCTGCGGCCGGGCGATGTGCATCTCAACATCTCCTCGCCCGGCTGGGCGAAGCACGCCTGGTCGTGCTTCTTCGCGCCGTGGAACGCCGGCGCCTCGGTCTTCGTGAACAACCAGCCGCGCTTCGATGCGCGCGGCACGCTGGAAGCGATCGCCGCCGGCGGCGTCACGACCTTCTGCGCGCCGCCCACCGTATGGCGGATGCTGGTGCAGCAGGACATGGCGCCGCATCGCGGCGCCCTGCGCGAAGTGTGCTCGGCGGGCGAGCCGCTGAACCCCGAGGTCATCGAGCATGTCCGCAAGGCCTGGGGGCTGACGGTCCGCGAGGGCTACGGCCAGACCGAGACGACGCTGCAGATCGGCTATTTCCCCGGCCAGGAGGTCAGGCCCGGCTGCATGGGCCACGAGGCGCCGGGCTACCGCATCCGCCTGCTCGACGCCGACGACCGCGAGGTGGCCGAGGGCGAGGTTTCGCTGTTGCTCGACCCGCCGCCGCTGGGGCTGATGCGCGGCTACCAGCAGGAGGATGGCGGACTCGCGGGCGTGGGCGGCCTCGCCTATCGCACCGGGGACGTCGCCAGCCGCGACGCCGAGGGCCACTTCACCTACGTCGGCCGCGCCGACGACGTGTTCAAGGCGTCGGACTACCGGATCTCGCCCTTCGAACTCGAGAGCGTGCTGGTCGAGCATGAGGCGGTGATGGAGGCCGCCGTGGTGCCCGCGCCGGACGCGCTGCGCCTTGCCGTGCCCAAGGCCTTCGTCGTGCTCGCGCCGGGCGTCGAGCCGGGGCGCGAGACGATGCTCTCGATCTTCCGCCACCTGCGCGAGCGCCTCTCGCCCTACAAGCGGGTGCGGCGGATCGAGGCCTGCGACCTGCCCAAGACCATCTCGGGCAAGATCCGCCGGGTGGAACTGCGCCAGGCGGAGGAGGAGCGCTTCCGCGCCGGCCGCCGCGGCGAGGCCGAGTTCCGCGAGGAGGATTTCCCGGAACTGCGCTGAGCCGAAGCGCATCCCGCATCGGAAAGGAGAACCCTTGGCCGCTTCCGTTCCCGTCCGTGGCCTGCTCGCGGGCACGCCCGTGCTGACGCCGGGCGGCCCCGTGCCGGCCGAGTCGTTGCAGCCGGGGATGCTGGTCCTCGCCGTCTCCGGCGTCGCCGCACCTTTCCGCAACCTGGCGGCGGTGCGGCGGAACAGGGTGCCGGGGCCGGCCATCCGCATCCGCGCCGGCGCGCTCGACGACGGCACGCCGCAGCAGGACCTGCTGCTGCCCGCCGCCCATGGGCTGCTGCTCGACGGCGCGCTGATCGAGGCCGGCGCGCTGGTTGATGGCCACGGCATCCTGCCCGAGCCGGGCGATGCGCCGCTCGCGCTGGTCGAACTGGTCCTGCACGGGCATGACGCGGTGCTTGCGGCCGGGTGTGCCGTCGAGACCATCCCCCCCGCGCCGGATGCGCCCGGTTGCGCGCCGCGCCGCGCCCCGGACGGCGCGCTGCGCGCCTTGCTCTCCTGGCGGGCGGAGCGGATGGGGTGGGCGGCGCCGATGCCCGGGGTGGAAGACGACTTCGACGATCCGCTGAGTAAACCGCGGCGCGGCTCTCTCGATTCCACCAGCGGTGCATTCTACGAGGAATGATATCGGCAGGCCAAAGGTCTGGCCTTTGGCCTGCCGATAGGGCGTGCAGGGCCGCGGCGCGCGAAGCCGAAGTCCGATTTCCGACTGGCAAAGGGTCCACTTTTGTACGACGCAAATGAGCGGAGGCGCTGACGGCACGCCGGGGCCGCCGGGTCAGAATAGGCGGCGCAGGGCGCGGAGCGGAGCCGTCAGTCTCCAGGACGTCGAGGCCAACAGCGCGTCGCGCTGTGCTCGCATCTCATTCAGATCCGCGCACTGAGCAGTGTCAGAAGAGCTCCTGCCGATCACGAGACACGTGTTGATCCTAGCCTGTTCGTCCTCGCGGAGAGCGATGCCGACCGTGCCGTTGTCCAGCCCGATACCGTGCAGCAACGTCAAGCGAAAGCCCGCCTCACGGAAGGACTCGACGAGGAAGGCCGCGGTCCAGCCGCTCTCGAACCAACCGAACTTGCGGATGCAGTATACCGAGAGCGGATCCCTGCGCAGACCCCAGTGCCGCCACTCATTGTTAATCGGCTCGCCGGCGACGGCTATCTTGCCGCCGGGCGCCAGGAATCGGCCGAGGTGGCGGAGGCTCCGCCAGGGCCGCAGCGCGTGGTGCAGGCATTCGTAGAAGAGGATGAGGTCGAAGCGATCGTCGGTCTCGAAGCCGTCGAAGGTCCCGTGCACGGCGCTGATGGACAGGGACAGCCGCGCGGCACGCCGGTTGACCAACTCAACGAAGGCCGGATTAATGTCCACTGCGGTGACGCAGGCGCCCGCGAAGGCCACGGCTTCGGAGCTGAGGCCCCATCCCGCGCCCATGTCGAGCACCTTGGCCCCCGGGGGCAGGCCGGCAGTCACCAGCACCGAGTGGATGGCGCGAGCATGGCGGGCGATGAAGCCGATATCGCGGCTTCCGTACGGGTTGGCCGCGAGCCAGTTGCGTTCGACGTCCACCGTTGTCAGCTCGCCGGTCTCTTGGTCGAGGTCGCGGCCCGCGATCTCCCGGTAGAGGGTTAGCTGCTCATTGAAATAGGCATCAGAGAAAGGGTCGAGAGACTCGTTCACGCGCGTGGCGTGATTGAGACGGAAATCGCGTATGTAGTCAGCGGCGGCCGGCGCGTCGATGCCGCCTAGCCGGTCGCACAGGGCAATCGGGTGAAGGAATGCGTGACAGCCGGGCGAAGGCCTGAATCGATGCCAGGCCTCGATTCGCAAGGCGGGACCTGGCCATGGACGACGCG
>Ga0207950_100431_pt1 | contig 14359 bp, 12 predicted proteins | sample Subbio11_8B_AprC_FD_184814 | JGI IMG/M metagenome (GOLD analysis project Ga0207950, IMG submission 184814) | Serpentinite rock and fluid subsurface biosphere microbial communities from McLaughlin Reserve, California, USA - CR11_8B_AprC (SPAdes) | ecosystem: Environmental > Terrestrial > Deep... | reverse complement strand
GGTGCGCGTGCCCGAGCCAACAGCTTCAGTGCCGCCGGTGGATATTCCGCTCGCTGAGGCGCCCAGGACCGCTCTGCCTGAGATCGACGAGGTGCGGCTGGAGCCGCGGCCACTGCCGCAGGCCATGGTGCTTCCTACCCCGGTGGTGACAGCGGTAGTACCTGAGGCACGGGTGATTACTGCTACCCCGAGCGTGCAGGTGACTCCCGAACAAGCGCTGCCTCAGCCCGAGGTGCAGGTAGCGGTGGCGGAGGTGCGGCCGCTTGCCGTGACGCCGCAGGTCGAAGTGGCGGCAGCGCGCCCGGTTGAGGTCGTGCCGCAAGTGCAGGTTGCCGAGGCTCGCTCGTTGGCTGTGGTGCCGCAGGTCGAGGTGGCGGCAGCAGTGGCTGTGCCCAGCCCGCAGGTGGCGGTGGAGGTGAGGTTGCCCGCAGCGGTCGAGGCCGCCGCCGAGGAGCCGGTGGCCGAAGCCCCACCCGGTGCCCAGGAGACGATCGCTACGGCCGAGCAGCCGGGCGGCGCACTAGAGACCGCAGCCGCCCTAGCGGCCAGCCCGCGCGAGCTAAACCGTCCGGCGGGCGGCAATGCCGACCAGGCCGGGCAGACCCGCGATCAGGCCGATGCGCAGCTACAAGGATTAGGCGCGGCGGCCAGCCCCGACGGCGTCCGCACCCCTACCGGGGTGCCCGCTAGGCGTGTGCTCGAGCCCTTCAGCGATCAGCGTTTCCGCCCGCTGGCGGTAGTGGTGGATAACGCCAACGGCTTCCCACAGTCGGGTTTCTTGGAGGCCTCGGCGATCTACGAGTTTCCAATAGAAGGCGGCCTGACCCGCCTGATGATGATCTACGACCGCATCGACCCGGCCAGTGTGGGGCCGGTGCGCAGCGCCCGCGACTATATGGTGGCGGCGGCCCGCAGCCTAGACGGCATCCTGGTGCATGATGGCGGCGCGCCCTCAGCCATGCACGCTATCGCCAGTGAGAACCTCACCACCTTTAACGCCTTTAACCGGGGCGAGCTGTTCGCCCGCGCCGGCGGCCGCAGCGCGCCCTATAACCTCTACAGCAGCGGTAGCGGCCTGAGACAGGCCATTAATACGTTGAGGCTCGAGCAGGTCCGCAGCTTGCGCACCCAGCGCTATCGCCCCGCCGAGGATGCCCCTGCGGCCACCGCAGTCCAGGTGCGCTTCTCCGGGGCTTACCTCAGCGGCTTTAGCTTTAACCCCGCACTCAACCACTACCGCTGGCAACGCAACGGCCAGAGCGCCGCTGATGCTAACGGCCAGAGCGTGGTGGTCGAGGCCGTGCTAATTGCGCGCATCGTGGCCCAGCCGATCCCCGGCGACCCCCAGGGGCGGCTCTTTGTCCGGCTGGAAGAGGGCGAGGCTACGCTGCTCATCCGCGGCAAGAGGATTGAGGGGCGCTGGCGCGAACAGAACGGTGTTAGCTTCTTTGCTAACGACGGTGAGCAGATCGACCTCGCCCCCTTTAAGCACTGGGTGATGTTCGTGCCGAACTGGGCCCAGGTGACCATCGAGTAAGGTATAACACCTCGGTCGTTGACCAGCCGGGGCACGGCTCCGGTAGACTAAGGGGCAAGCGTGACACTACCAAGGAAACGCTCATGAACTTTTGTTCACCACCAAGGATGAAAACGAGCGACCGTGTGGGGTCGCTCCTACTGACTGACTACTGACTACTTGGATTCTGACTACTTGGATTCTGACTACTGTTATAGGAGCGTCTTGTGAACATCGGCATTCCCAAGGAAGTCAAACGGCACGAATATCGCGTCTCCGCTACCCCCGGCTCCGTCCGGGCGCTGGTGGCCCGTGGGCACCGGGTGGTGGTCGAAAGCGGAGCCGGCTTAGGCAGCGGCTTTGACGATGAGGACTACCAAGGGCGCGGCGCGGTGATCGTCAATAGCGCCCAGGAGGCTTGGGCACAGCAGCTGGTGCTCAAGGTCAAGGAGCCTGTGCCCTGCGAGTACGACTATCTGAGGCGCGACCTGCTGCTCTTTACCTACCTGCACCTGGCAGCGGATCGCCCCTTAACTGAGCGGTTACTGGAGGCCGGTACGACCGCCATTGCCTACGAGACGGTGCAGCTTGATGGCGGCGGCCTGCCGCTGTTGACCCCCATGAGCGAGGTGGCGGGACGCATGGCGCCGCAGGTCGGGGCCTATCACTTAGAGAAGTCCTTTGGGGGCCGCGGCGTGCTGCTCGGCGGCGTGCCGGGGGTACAGGCCGGCGAGGTCGTCATCCTGGGTGGGGGCGTAGTCGGCATCAACGCGGCCAAGATCGCGCTCGGTTTGGGCGCGCGGGTGACTGTTCTTGACATCAACCACAGCCGCTTGCAGTACCTCGATGATGTGTTCGGTGGGCGCGTGCAGACCCTCGCTAGCAACCCGGGCAATATCGCCGAGGTCATCGCTAAGGCCGATTTGCTGATCGGTGCGGTGCTAATCCCCGGCGCCAAGGCCCCGCATCTGGTGACCCGCGAGATGCTTGCCACCATGAAGCCCGGCAGCGTGATCGTGGATGTTGCCGTCGATCAGGGGGGGTGTGTCGAAACTATCCGGCCCACCACCCACGACGAACCGATCTATCTGGTAGACGGCATTGTGCACTATGGCGTAGCCAACATGCCGGGCGCGGTGCCCAATACTAGCACCATCGCCTTGTCCAATCAGACGCTAGCCTACGCCATTGAGCTAGCTGAGAAAGGCCTGCTGGCGCTGCGCGACAGTCCGGCCTTGCGCATGGGGCTTAACACCCACGCCGGACAACTTACTTACCAGGCTGTCGGTGAAGCCTTCGGCCTCCCCGCAGTCGCGCCGGAGGCGGCGCTAGGGTGACATGGTTATATCCCCGCTTCAGGGTTTTCTAAGGGCCGGGATCGTTCATGATAAAGACCAGCCTAGCTGCCCTGTGCTCACTTGTGCCTGCGCCGAGTGTAGTATAGTAAGGCGATAGACAAGGAGGTTTTAAGATGAAAAGAGTAGGGTTGGTTAGTGTCTGCTTAGCGTTGCTGCTAGCTCTTACGGTGGCGGTTGGCTCTTCGCCGCCAAGGGTGGGGATTGTAACCTCGATCGGCGGCCTAGGCGATATGGGCTTTAACGATTTTGCCTTCGCTGGCGCCCAGCGGGTGGCGCAAGAGATGGAGGTAACAATCGACGTCGTCGAGCCCAAGGCGATCGGCGATTTCGAAGGGCTGCTAAGAGGCTTTGCCGTCACCGGTGAGTATCAGGTCATCATTGCCGTTGGGTTCCTGCAGCGGGATGCCCTGGCCGTGGTGGCACCGGAGTTCCCCGAGCAACACTTCATCCTGGTGGATCAGGTGGTCGAGGCGCCGAACGTCACCTCGCTGATCTTCCGCGAGCAAGAAGGCTCTTTCCTGGTCGGCGTCCTGGCCGGGATGATGACCGAGACCGGCCGGGTCGGCTTCATCGGCGGGATGGATGTACCGCTTATCCGCCGCTTCCAGGCCGGATTCGCAGCCGGGGCGCAGTGGGCTAACCCGGAGGTGATAGTCGATGTGACTTATGCCGGCACCTTCCGCGATCCCCCTATCGGCAAGGAGCATGCTCTGGCCCACTTTGATCGCGGGGCGGATATCCTTTTTCCGGCAGCCGGCGAGACCGTCCTCGGGGTCTTTGATGCTGCGGTCGAGCGGGGTAAGCTCGCCATCGGAGTCGATGTCGATCAGGCCCATTTGGCGCCGGGCAACATCGTCGCCAGCATGATCAAGGGCATTGACACCGCGGTCTACGACGCACTGCTTGACGCACTTCAGGGGCGGCTCGAGCCCGGGCTCAGGGAGTTTGGACTGGCCGAGGGCGTGGCCGGCATCTGCTTCCTGATGCCCGATCATGTGCGCACCAGCACGGTGCCCTTGCCGGAAGAGGTAGTAGCCAGGGTAACCGAGGCGCGGCAGATGATCATCGACGGTCTGATTGCAGTGCCAGCTGTGCCATAGGCCGGCTGCGCTACGGATAAGCTCGGGGCGGACCGCTGCGGTTCGCCCCGCAGCACATTAGGGAGCCCTAGAAAGGAGTTGTACTAGCGCTATAATGCGCCCAGCGATGGCTAACCAAACACTAGCAGTGGCTATGCGCCGGATCACCAAGGAGTTCCCTGGGGTGCGGGCTAATGACGGGATCGACCTTTCCGTGGCCAGCGGGGAGATACACGGGCTGCTCGGTGAGAACGGCGCCGGCAAGAGCGTGCTGATGAGCATCCTGTACGGCATGCACCAGCCTGACTCGGGCGAGATCTATGTCGGTGGGAGCCCTGTCCGCATCCGCAACCCCGCCGTGGCGATCCGCTTAGGGATCGGGATGGTGCATCAGCACTTCATGCTGATCCCCAACATGACTGTAGCGGAGAACGTGGTGCTTGGCTTTGAACCGGGCGGACTGCTCTTGCGGCGCCAAGAGATCGAGCAGCGTGTGGCGCAGTTAGCCGCCGAGGCCAGGCTCCAAGTCAGCCCGGGCACCCCGGTTGAACAGCTCTCGGTCGGCGCTCGGCAGCGGGTGGAGATCTTAAAGCTGCTCTACCGCCAGGCGCGGATTTTGATCCTTGATGAGCCAACGGCGGTTCTTACCCCGCAGGAGACCGAGGAGCTATTTGTCACCATGCGAGCCTTGCGGGCACAGGGCAAGACCATCATCTTTATTGCCCATAAACTAAAGGAGGTGATGGCGATCTGCGACCGCATGACGGTGCTGCGTAAAGGGAGGCTGGTCGGCACGGTCGAAGTCGGCCATACCAGCGAAGCCGAATTGGCCGAGATGATGGTCGGGGCCAAGGTAGTCCCAGCGAGCCGCACCGAAGCGGCCAAGATCGGCGAGGTGGTCTTGCGGGTAAACGGCCTGACGGTCGAGGGTGCGCGTGGGGAGCGCGTTATCGACGAGCTAAAGCTCGAGCTGCGAGCCGGTGAAGTCCTCGGTATCGCCGGTGTGGAAGGCAACGGGCAGGCCGAGCTGGTAGAAGTGCTTACCGGCCTGCGCAGGCCGAGTGCAGGCCAGGTCTTCTTAAACGGGACCGACATAGCCGGCACCTCCCCCCGCGCCGCGCTCGATCGCGGTATCAGGTGTATCCCGGAAGACCGGCACAAGCTGGCGATAGTCCCCGATTTTTCGGTCCAAGAGAACCTGATCTTGGGCGACCACTATCGCCCGCCGTTTAAAGGGCCTGGCTCCTGGCTACGAGAGCAGGTGATTAGGGAGTTTGCCGACCGGCAGATCGCGGAGTTTCAGATTCAGACCCCGAGCCGTGAGACCCCCGTGCGCTCGCTTTCCGGTGGGAATCAGCAGCGACTGGTGGTAGCGCGGGTATATGGGCAGGGCAGAGTGCCGGCACTGGTGGTGGCCGCGCAGCCGACCCGTGGCTTGGACGTGCAGGCTATACGCTACGTCCAAGACAAGCTGCTACAGCTCTCCGATCGGGGTGCCGCGGTGCTGCTGATCTCTGCCGATTTAGACGAGATAATTGCCATCAGCGACCGGATCTTGGTGATCTATCAGGGTCGGCTTAGCGAGACTAGCGGCAGCCCTAGCCGTCATGAGCTGGGCCTGTTGATGACGGGAGGGAGGGCATGAGTCAGGAAACTAGGCCGGGCGATCGTCCGGCGGTTAGGGGCCGGGGTTTTAGCCAGATCCCTATGTTGCCGGAGCTAGCGGCTGTCGCTAGCGCATTCCTGGTGGGAGCGCTGATCTTGTGGGTAACGGGCCATCCGGTATTAGACACCTTCTACCACCTCTTCCAAGGCGCGTTTGGGAGCTGGACCGCGCTGGGGACCACGCTCACCCGCGCCACCCCGCTGATCTTTACCGGGCTGGCGTTCGCCGTGGCCTTTAAGTGCGGCCTCTTTAACATCGGTGCCGAGGGGCAGCTGCATGTCGGCGCATTTGCTGCCGCCTGGGTCGGTTTTGCCCTGCCGCCGCTGCCGCCACTTATTCATATCACCCTAGCTTTAGCGGCTGGCGCCGCAGCCGGCTTGCTGTGGGCGGTGATCCCCGCTGTGCTCAAGGTGAAGCGGGGAGTACACGAAGTAGTAACGACGATGATGCTGGCCCATGTGGGGATCCTATTCACCCGCTACCTCGTCTTTGGGCCATTCATGGCGCCCGGTTGGATACCGCATACCGAGCGGATCGTCCCCACCGCCGAGTTATTGCGGATTATGCCGCCAACCCAGCTTTCAACTGCCATCTTTATCGCGCTGCTGTGCGCCCTGGCCGTCTATCTGTTCCTGTGGAAGACAGCTATCGGTTACGAGATCAGGGCGGCTGGCCTGAACCCGTCCGCCGCCCAGGCTAATGGCGTGCCGGTCTCACGCTCAATTATCCTGGCCTTGCTCCTAAGCGGTGCACTGGCCGGTCTGGCGGGGGCAGGGGAGGTACTTGGAGTCTTTCGCCGCTTCGTTGACGGGTTTTCGCCCGGCTATGGCTGGGACGGTATTGCGGTCGGCCTGCTGGGGCGGCTTCACCCGATCGGCGTCGTCTTGGCCGCGGTGCTTTTCGGGGCCTTGCACGTGGGGGGGGCAGCGGTCGACCGGGTGACCGATGTACCGCGCGACATTACGGTTATTATGCAGGCCATGGTCATACTGTTCATCGCCGCCCCCAGGCTGATGAGCTTCATCAGAGGACAAAGATGACCAACATCTGGGAAGTTCTGTTAAGTGTCGGCCTGTTTACCGCGACCATTAGAATGGCGACCCCGCTGGTCCTAGCCGGGATCGGTGGAGTGTTTTCCGAGCGATCAGGCGTGATCAATATCGGTATGGAAGGGATGATGCTGCTGGGCGCCTTCTTCGGAGTGCTGGCTAGCTACCTGACCGGCAACCCCTGGCTCGGGCTGCTAGCGGGGATGGTTGCTGGCGGGCTGAGCGGCTGGCTTCACGCCTTCCTATCGATCAGATTCGGCGCCAACCAGATCGTCAGCGCGCTAGGGATCAATATCTTGGCGCTCGGCCTGACCCCGTACCTGGCTGAGTCTATCTGGGGCTCGCGGGGCTCATCGCCGTCGGTGACCGGTCTCCCTCGCTGGGAGCTCCCACTGATTAGGGAGATCCCGATTCTGGGCGAGATCATGGGGCCGCATGCGCCCACGGTCTTCTTGATGCTGGCGATTGTGATCGTCGCCCATATCGTGCTGTTTAGAGCCAAATGGGGGCTCCGCTTGCGGGCGGTCGGCGAGTCGGCTAAGGCTGCGGCGACCGCCGGGATACCGGTGCAGCAGATGCGCTATCTTGGCGTGATCATCAGCGGCGTGCTAGCAGGCTTGGCTGGGGTGCATCTATCGCTTGGCCACCTCAGCATGTGGACTATCGGGATTACCGGTGGCCGAGGATTCATCGCTTTGGCGGTGATGATCTTTGGCAACTGGCGGCCCTTTGGCGCGCTGACCGCCGGATTGGTATTCGGTTTTGCTGATGCCTTGCAGATAAGACTGCAAGGGCTCGGTGTGCCGGTGCAGTTCATGCAGATGGTGCCTTATATCGTGACCATCATCGTCTTGGCCGGTGTGATGGGCCGGGCGCGGCCACCGGCGGATATCGGCAAGCCTTATCAGCCGTAGGAGGTGCTGGGGGAAGGAGGAAGGGTGAGAGTTCACTGTTGGGAGGTTTGGCCATGCTGAGGCTGCGGCGCGTCCTGCTGGGGCTGTTGCTGGTAATAGCGCTGCTGGCTGTTGGCGGGGTGCTCTATCTGCGCACCAGCCTGCCGCAGCTGCGCGGCGAGCTGACCATAACAGGGCTCAGCGCGCCGGTTGAGGTGCTGCGCGACCGCCACGCTATCCCCCACATCTTTGCCCAAGCGGCTGAAGACGCCTACTTTGCGCTCGGCTTCGTTCACGCTCAGGACCGCTTGTGGCAGATGGAGTTCCAGCGCCGCGTAGCGGCGGGGCGCTTGGCCGAGGTGGTGGGCGAGGCGGCCCTCGCGACCGATAAGTTCTTGCGGACGCTGTCGGTCTATCACTATGCCGAGCGGATCTTCGATAACCTCGGCTCTCAAGCCCAAGGGGTGTTGCTGGCCTACGCCGACGGCGTTAACGCTTATCTGCACACGCGGCGAGGGCTGCTGCCACCGGAGTTTTTAATCCTGCGCCACCAGCCGGAGCCGTGGCGCCCGGCGGACTCGCTGGCCTGGCTCACCATGATGGCCTGGGACTTGGGCGGCAACTGGGACGATGAGCTACTGCGTGCCCGACTCTCCCTGCGCCTTACCGACGAACAGTTGGCGGCGCTGTGGCCGCCCTATCCAGGTGATGCGCCCATCGCTCTGCCCGACTTTCGCGCACTTTATCGTGAGCTGCCGCTCGATGCGCTGTGGGCTGCCTCGCCCAAGCCGCTGCCGCCGGGGGCGGGTTCGAACAACTGGGTGGTGGACGGGAGCCGGAGCATAACTGGGATGCCGCTCCTGGCCAACGACCCCCACCTCGGGCTGCAAGCGCCGAGCCTCTGGTACTTGGCGCACCTCAGTGCGCCGGGGCTCAACGTGATCGGGGCGACGCTGCCGGGCCTGCCCCTGGTCATCCTGGGCCGCACCGACCGGATCGCCTGGGGTTTTACCAACACCGGGCCGGATGTGCAAGACCTGTTCATCGAGCGCCTCAACAGCGAGGATCCTAGCCGCTACGAAACCCCTGATGGCTTTAAGCCCTTTACCCTCCGGCGCGAGGTGATCCGGGTCAGAGATGGCGCTGAGGTGATCCTTAACGTGCGTCAAAGCCGCCACGGTCCGATCATCTCCGATGTGGTAGGGCGCGCAGCCGAGGTAGCGGGGGCCGACTACGTGCTGGCCTTAGCCTGGACGGCGCTGCGTGAAGACAACCTGACCTTCCAGGCCGGGCTGAACCTCAACCGCGCCCGTAATTGGGACGAGTTTGTGGCGGCACTGCGCGACTACCATGCGCCGCAGCAGAACATCGTCTATGCCGATATTGAGGGGAACATCGGCTTTTATGCGCCGGGGTTAGTGCCGATCCGCGCCGCCGGGGACGGGCGGATGCCGGTGCCGGGCTGGAGCGGTGAGTACGATTGGATAGGGTTTATCCCCTTCGAGTCACTGCCGCACGCCATTAACCCGGAGGCGGGGGTAGTTATCACCGCTAACCACCAGATCGTCCCCGATGATTACCCGTACTTTTTGACCCATGACTGGGCCGAGCCGTACCGGGCTGAGCGGATTACCGAGCTGCTGGGGCAGCTCGAGCGCCACTCGCTGGAGACCTTGGCGCGGATTCAGGCTGATCAGCGCTCGCTGATGGCAGTTGAGTTCTTGCCGCTGTTGCTAGCGGTGCGTCCCGAAACGGAGCTGGCTCGCCAGGCTATCGCCAGGCTCATCGCTTGGGACGGCACCATGGCTAGAGACCGCGCCGAGCCGCTGATCTTTGCCGCCTGGTACCGTGAGTTTACACGCCTGGTCTACCAGGATGAACTCGGCGAGCTGTTCTATGATGCCTGGGAGTTCCGCCCGCGCTTTATCCGCCAGGTGCTGCGTCAGGACCAGGGCTGGTGTGACGATATCCGCACTACCGCCCTCGAAAGCTGTGAGTACCTGGCTGCCCGGGCGCTTGACTTAGCTCTGGAGCAGCTCCGTCGGCAGCACGGCGACGACCTGACGCGCTGGCGCTGGGGCGCGGCGCACGTTGCCTTAAACGCCCACGCTATTTTGACCGGCACCCCGCTGGCACGCCTGTTTGATCTTGCCATCCCTAGCGGCGGCGACGCCTTTACCGTCAATGCTGCGGGCTTCAACATCCGCAGGCCGGGCTTTACCCAGACCAGCGGTGCTACCTTTCGGGCGCTGTATGACCTGAGCGATCTCGACCGCTCGCTGTTCATCCACTCCACCGGGCAGTCGGGCAATCCGCTGTCGCCCTACTATCGCCATCTGCTCGAGCCCTGGCGCGACGTGCAGTACCTCCCGATGACTACCCGGCGCAGCGAGATCGAGGCGGGGGCGCTAGGGACCCTTCGGCTCCTGCCGGGGCGCTAGAGGTGCTGTGAGGTTGCGCTTGGACCCTTGGGGGGTAGAGCTAGGGCTGGCCTATCAGGCCGAGGAGGTCCCAGCCGAGGGGCGTAGTGAAGTGGTGCTGGAGGTGGAGCACAGCCGCTGGCAGCCGCTGCGTCCGGTGCCGCTAACCCTGCCTTGGCAGCAGCTACTCTTTTTAGACGGTAGCCGCCGCGTTGAAGTCAGGGTGCTGCTCGAGCGCGATGCGAACGGGCCAGCGTTTGGCGCTCTGGGCAGCTACGGTGTGGGGGTAGTAGCCTGCCGCCCGCAGCCAGGCCGCCCGGCGGAGTTTGTGGCGCTGGAGGTCGAGCGTCTGTGCGTCATCGGCTCGAGCCAGACCCTGCCGGACTTTGTCATCCCGGCCGGCCGTGCCGGCCAGCTAGGTACGCTCACTTACCAGGTGGTCTCCATCGCCTCGACTGAACCAGAGGCGGTAGTGCGCCGGTTGCAGTTCGCCATGCTCGAGGCCGAGAGCCTAATGGCGTTGCGCCTGAGTCAGCAACCGGAGGTACTCGTCATCTGCGACGGGCCTCGGCCCCGGATCGGCGAAGCTGAGCGGGTAGTAGGCTATCTCAAGACCATCCACGAGCTGCGGATTGGCGAGCCTGAGCTGGCGGTGGTGCGCCAGCTAGAGGAAGGGGAGCGCTCGCCACTCTACCTGCTTAAGGGTGTAGCTAGTGAGCACGACACCTTCCAGTGCTTCTTGCGGTTGCGCGATCCGTACCCCTGGCTCTATAGCCTGGCCGGGCTGGTGCGCTTGCAGTTCTATGCCGGTCGCACGCCGGAGCAGACGCTGCCCAAAGCGGCCCTGCTGGCTGACTACCTAGCAGCCCTGCTGCCGCGCTTTGCCAGCCGCGCCCACCAGGACCCGCGGGCGCCACAGCAGCTGTTGCCGGTGCGAGCGCTGGAGCAAGAGCTAGGTCGGCGCATGGGCGACTTGCGGCTGATCCGGCGGCGCATTACTGACTACCTCGCGCGCTAAGCGTAAGCGGCTAAGATCATCATGAGCTACCGCCTCACTCCGGTTGCTTATCAAGCTCGATAGCGCCACAGTCTACCGCCTCCTGAAGACGACGCACCCCCTCAATGATAGCCATGAAGTGGCGTCCGAAGGGTGTCAGCTCATACTCGACCTCGACGGGAGGCTTCTCGCCAAATACGGTGCGACGCACGATGCCGAAGCGCCTCATCTTCCGCAGCCGCTCGTTCATCACCTTCGCCGACAGGCCTGGGCAGGCTCGAAGGAGCGCGCTGGGCCGGGCGCTCCCATCAGCCAGAAGTCCGAGCAGGCGCACCGACCACTTGCAGCCGATGATGCTCTCCACCATAGTGGCGACGGGAACGGTCTGGCGCTCCTCTGGATATCTGCTTGGTGAAGAACTGGTAACCATTCTGTACCCATCTTACCGAAAAGTGCCATCTTGAAGCGATGGCGCAGTAGCCGTATCCTTTTGGCGCGAGTGGCGCAGGGCCCTCGTAAACAAAACCAGGCGAAAGGAGCTATGCCATGAAAAAGGGAGCTGTCTTCTACCACGCCGGCTGCCCGGTGTGCGTCAGCGCTGAGGAAGCGGTGCTCGGAGCGCTAGACAGGAACCGTTTCGAGGTCGAGGTCGTGCACCTGGGCTCAGCCAAGGACCGGCTAGCTGAGGCCGAGAAGCTGGGTATCGAATCGGTCCCGGCACTGGTCCTGGATGGTCAGGTCTTTCACATCAACTTTGGAGCTAACCTGTCCGACCTCAAGTGATGGTCGCCAGGAGCGTTGGCCTGGAGAGGCAACAGCGCCCCTCCGGGCCATCTAACCTCCTGACACGGGGCTATTTCTCTCGCGAGTGTTAACAACTCATTCGGAATTTGCCACATGCAGCCTGTAAACCCCCGACCAAGCGCACTTCTTCAGAGCCTCCAGGTGGGGCTACCCAGGCCGCTGCGGTATGGCGGTAAGACGGTCCTGAGCGCCTTCATCAAGGAACCGGTCCGGGGACCGGTATTCCTTAGCGAGAACGGGCTCGTCGGCGACGAACAGGCCGACTTCAAGGTGCATGGCGGTCCCGACAAAGCGGTCTGCGTCTACCCAAGTGAGCACCTTTCCTACTGGCAAGTAAGGCTCGGTCGCAGCCTGCCACCCGCCCCTTTTGGTGAGAACTTCACCACCCTTGGGCTGCTCGAGCAAAACGTTCATATCGGCGATGTCTTCAAGGTGGGCAGCGCACGGGTGCAGGTCTCCCAACCGCGCCAGCCCTGCTTCAAGCTTGCTGCCAGCCACCAGGAGCCCAAACTGGCGCTCTGGGTGCAGGAGACGGGCCGTACCGGCTTCTACCTCCGTTGCCTTAAGCCTGGCTGGGTGAGCCCTGGCGACCCGATTACGCTGCTCGAGCGCGACCCGCGGAGCGTAAGCGTGGCCGAGGCCAACCGCACGATGCACCAGGGCAAGGCCGACGTAGCAGCGACCAGGCGGCTGCTGGCGATTCCGAGCCTTTCCAAAAGCTGGTGCGCGACACTTGAGAAGCGTCTTGCGGGTCGTTTCGAAAGCGACAGAGAGCGGCTGGAGGGTCCTGGGGGCAGTGGGGAGCCGCGCTAACGCATTTTATGCGCTCCCCGTTAGGCGGCCAAAGAGATTATTAACCACTGCTGCTGGCATAAGCCAGAGTTTAAGCCGGAAGTTGCCAAAGCACGCTCTCGGTGAGGGTGACGATAGGCGGGTTCATCACTATCGTTGGCATGGGATAGGGGCCCATCGGTCCAGCCTGCGGCGCCCCTGCGAGTAGTTTAACGGCCCGCTCGCAGCGCTATAGTGTAATCAGAGTTCCCAGCTTCTGCAGTGCTTCTTTGACTGTCTCGTGGGGCAGCGTACAGATGAACTCGGCCCTTCTCACTCTCCAGTCCAAACTCTTGGCCTGGTCGGACAGAACCACGCCTCCGACCGGCAACCCCTCAGGAACCTTCACTTCAAAGGGATAGCCCTTCTCCTGGTTCATGAGGGGACACAGTATGGCCAGTCCCACCTTCCCGTTGTAGGCCGCCGGGGATAGCACCAGTGCTGGCCTGCGTCCAGCCTGCTCGTGACCAGCCTGGGGGCTCATCGAAATCCAGACCACATCCCCCCGATCGGGCACCTTGGCCATGGCCTACCAAGCCTCGTTGCCCTGTGCCGGACCGCTGTCGACCTCGTTATGAAGATTGCTCTTTCGCACGCCCCGCAGAAGCTCCTCCAGACGGGGTGCGGGTGGCTCGGAAGGCTCTAATACGAGCTTGCCCCGATCCAGCCGAAGCTCCACGGCCGTGTTGTCTTTGAGTCCTACTTCCTCCGCGAAGCTCTTTGGTATGCGGACTGCCAGGCTATTACCCCAGCGCTGGACACGTGTCTTCAAGGTGACCTCCTTCTCTGGTCGTCTCTACAATGACTATACCACCGAAGGCGGTCAAGGCGCAAGTTCCTAACTGCACGGGAATGAAGAGATACGCCAATCATTTGTCAAGTGTTACCGCCACAGCCGCCCCGGCCTGCTGCTGCGCGCTAAGCTGAGCACGTGCCGCGCGCGCTGTACCTCCATGTGCCGTTTTGCCCCAGCATCTGCCCTTACTGCGACTTTCACAAGATGAAGCGCCAGGAGGGGTTGGTAGCAGCCTACTTGCGGCGGCTTAAGCAGGAGGCGGCGGCCAGCTACGAAGCCTTCCCCGGCCCGCTCGACACCATCTATTTTGGCGGTGGCACTCCTTCGCATCTTACGGATGCTGAGCTAGCGGCGATCGTGGCTATTTTTACGCGCACCTGGGGCTGGCCGGGCAGGCTCGAGACCACCCTTGAAGCCGACCCGCTCACCTTCGACGCGGCGCGGTTAAAGACCCTTAAGGCCCTGGGTTTCAGCCGCCTCTCCATCGGCGTGCAGTCCAGTCAGGAGGCGGTATTGCGCTTCTTGGGGCGGCAGCACAGTGGCCGCGAAGGGTTAGAGGCAGTATTTATGGCGCTAGCAGCGGGCTTTGCGGTGTCCGCTGACCTGATTACCGCGGTGCCGGGCCAAGATGTGCTGCGCGACCTGCGCGCCTTGGCGCAGACCGGCGTGCCGCACCTGAGCGTCTATAGCTTGACTATAGAACCCTACACGCCGTTCGCCTTGCGCGGGATCAGGGTCGATCCCGACCAGGATGCCGACGCCTACTTGCTGGTGCAGGAGATCTTGCCGGAGTACGGGCTGATGCGTTACGAGGTCTCTAACCACGCGCGGCCCGGTTGTGAGTCGCGCCACAACCAGGTCTACTGGCACGGCGAGTACTTCTTGGGCTTGGGCCCCTCAGCCGCGAGCTTCCTGCCCCGCTGTCTAGGGGGGGGGGTGGGCGAGCGGCG
>Ga0207950_100430_pt1 | contig 14414 bp, 11 predicted proteins | sample Subbio11_8B_AprC_FD_184814 | JGI IMG/M metagenome (GOLD analysis project Ga0207950, IMG submission 184814) | Serpentinite rock and fluid subsurface biosphere microbial communities from McLaughlin Reserve, California, USA - CR11_8B_AprC (SPAdes) | ecosystem: Environmental > Terrestrial > Deep... | reverse complement strand
CTTTGACTTTTTTTATCCTTTTTGATCTTTTTTTATCGTCGTATTATATAAATGGTTGTTTATTTACTAAAATCGATCTTGAAGTGGAAAAATGTTAAGTATATAATCCTAATTGTCTGATTTTTGCATTAATATTGGAGTTCATAATGAGTGAACCGGTATTTTCTTCATCGATCACAGTCAATGGTCGTGAGTACGTAATTTTTCCAGTAAAAAGCGCTCCTGGAGCCAGCCTCGAAAAACTTACCCGGCTGCCATTTTCGATCAGGATATTGCTCGAAGGGGTTATTCGCAATTATGGTTCAGGAAAAGCTGCATTAGAAAATATTCAACAACTTTTAGATTGGAGCCCTCAAGATTCAAACCGGCCCACAATACCCGTTTTCCCTGGTCGGGTTGTGTTGCAAGATTTTACGGGGATTCCGGTGGTTAACGACCTGGCAGCCATGCGCTCGGCTATAGCCCGCCTCGGCGGTAATCCTGTGGTCATTAACCCCACAGTTCAGGTGGATTTGGTCATCGACCATTCGATTCAGGTTGATTATGCCGGTATCCCGGATGCTTATCAGAGAAATGCAAAAATTGAATTTGAACGGAACAAGGAGCGTTACGAGTTTTTGCATTGGGCGCAAAAAGCCTTTAGCAACTTCAGGGTTGTGCCCCCTGCCTCTGGCATCGTCCACCAGGTAAACCTTGAATATCTTGCCACGGTTGTTTTAACCAAGGAAAGCGATGGAAAAACATTCGTATATCCGGATACGTTGGTCGGCACCGACTCGCATACGACCATGATCAACGGTTTAGGGGTTGTCGGATGGGGCGTTGGAGGAATTGAAGCTATTGCTGCCATGTTAGGAGAACCGATTGAAATCGTCGAACCGGATGTGCTGGGTATGCGATTAACCGGCAAGCTCGCCAATGGTGTGACACCTACCGATCTTGCACTTACGATTATTCAAATGCTGCGCAATGAAGGTGTGGTAGATAAATTTGTCGAGTTCTTTGGTCCTGGGTTAAACTCCCTGTCGCTTTCCGATCGGGCGATGATCGCAAATATGACCCCTGAAAGTGGGGCTACAATGCTTTATTTCCCAGTTGACCAGCAAACTTTGGATTATTTACGGCTTTCCAACCGCCCTGCCGAACTGGTTCAGTTGGTTGAAACTTATTTTAAAACCCAATCGTTTTTCAGAGATGGCTCTGCTGTAGATCCGATCTATACTTCAGTCCTCGAGGTTGACCTTGGAGCAATCGAACCTAGTTTGGCTGGTCCAAAACGCCCACAAGACCGGGTTCCTTTAACCCAAGTCAAAAATTCTTTACAGACTGCCCTTTCTGCACCTCGTACTGAAAATGGGTTCGGAATCCCCGTTGAGGAATTAAATAAGCGGGTCGATATTCAGATCAATGGTATAAGGTCCGAGTTAACCCATGGATCAGTCGTTATAGCGGCGATTACATCTTGTACGAACACCTCCAACCCCTTTGTAATGCTCAGTGCTGGCTTATTGGCCAAAAAAGCGGTCGAGAAGGGGTTGAAAAAGAAACCTTATGTTAAAACATCGCTTGCCCCCGGTTCCAAAGTTGTAACCGATTACCTCAAAAGCGCAGGAGTAATGGGGTCGCTTGAGGCTTTAGGGTTTAATCTGGTAGGGTACGGTTGTACAACTTGCATTGGCAATTCAGGGCCTTTACCGGAGAATATCGTCCAGGCGGTCAAATCCAATCACCTTGTTGTTGCCTCTGTCCTTTCGGGAAACCGCAATTTTGAAGGACGAATCAGTCCCCATACACGCGCCAATTACCTTGCCTCACCGCCGTTGGTCGTTGCTTATGCTCTAGCCGGAACGTTGGATATAGACTTGGTCAATGAACCGCTTGGTTGTGGATCCGGCGGACAGCCTGTATTTTTACGAGATATTTGGCCCACAGGCGATGAAATTCAAGCTGCGATTGCTGCTCATATCAGGCCTGATATGTTCGAACAAGGGTATGGGTCCATATTTACCATGAGTGAGTACTGGAATCAAATCCAAAGCGGCGATAATCTACTCTATACCTGGGTGGATGGATCCACCTACCTTCAAGAACCGCCCTTCTTTACCTTGGATCAAAACAATATTGCGACCGACCTACAAGGCGCAAGGGTTCTAGCATGGCTGGGTGATTCTGTCACTACCGATCATATTTCTCCAGCAGGGAATATCCCGGCTTCCTCACCCGCGGGTCAATTTCTCATTTCCCGAGGAATCAACCCTTCCGATTTCAACTCTTATGGTTCCAGGCGCGGTAACGACCAGGTGATGACCCGCGGGACGTTTGCAAATATCCGCCTCAAAAATCTTCTCGTAACGGGGGTTGAGGGTGGGTTTACCAAACACTTCCCCAGCAACGAGCAGCTCACCATTTTTGATGCAGCCCAACGATATCGTGGAGAAAAAACACCCCTGATCATTTTAGCTGGCAAAGAATACGGAACTGGGTCTAGTCGTGATTGGGCTGCTAAAGGCGTTTTGCAGCTCGGAGTTAAAGCAGTTATCGCCGAGTCTTACGAAAGAATTCACCGCTCCAACCTGGCTGGCATGGGGATTCTTCCACTTCAGTTCGAACCTGGTCAAAATCCATCAACACTAGGTTTAAGCGGAGAAGAAACCTTCAATATCGAAAACATACGCGCAAACCTCACCAGTAGAGCTAAACTTCCGATTAGTGCTGAAAGCGCAGATGGCACCCGGATCAACTTTACAACTCATTTGCGCTTGGATACCGCTAATGAAATCACTTATTACCTTAAGGGTGGTATCATGAACACGATCTTATTTAACCTTCAATCTAAGAATCAATAAATACGGCTCCTAAGTGAATTTAGTTATCATACGGAGATAGACATGCCCAATTTATGGGGAGGGCGATTTTCAATACCCACCGACCAGCTTGTATCCCTCTTAAACAATTCTATTCCGTTCGATTGGCGCCTAGCGCCGTATGATATTCGGGGATCCACAGCCTGGGCAAGGTCACTGCAAAAAGCAGGGATACTATCCGAAGAGGAAGCTAGGCGCATCGTCGGTGGACTTACATCGATCCAAAATGAAGTATCCGAGAATACTTTTAATATCAGCCCCCAGGACGAGGACGTTCACTCTGCAATCGAACGCCGACTGGGTGAAATGATCGGACCTCTGGCCGGGAAATTACACACCGGACGCAGTCGCAACGACCAGGTGATGGCCGATTTTAACCTTTGGATGAAAGATTCGATTAATCTACTTGCCCAATATCTAAAGGGATTACAAAACAGCCTTTTAAATCGAGCAAAACGAGATCACAATGTTATCCTTCCTGGCTATACGCATTTTCAAAGGGCGCAGCCTGTCTTACTTTCTCATTGGTGGTTATCGCATTTTTGGCCTTTGGAACGAGATCTTCTAAATCTTGCTCATTCTTACCGGTTAGCAGATGTTCTCCCACTTGGCTCTGGTGCTCTTGCTGGTACCCCTTTCGCCATCGACCGCCTTGCATTAGCAAAAGATCTCGATTTTTCTACGATCTCCCTCAATAGTATCGATGCTGTTGCGAACCGAGATGCGGCCATTTCGTTTTTATTCTTTTGTACTGCTAACTCGATCCATCTTTCTCGCCTTGCCGAAGCGCTAATATTGTTTTCCACTGCCGAGTTCGGTTTCATCGAACTTTCCGATGCCTATTCAACCGGCTCATCTCTCATGCCTCAAAAGAAGAACCCCGACCCACTTGAATTAATTCGCGCAAAATCTGGTCCGATGTTAGGGAGACTGACAGGTCTTTTCGCTGTCCTAAAAGGATTGCCATCTGCATACGACAAGGATTTGCAGGAAGACAAACCGGCGGTATTTGGAGCGGCGGATACGGTTTCAGTCTTATTGCCCGTTATGACCGGTATTTTGGATACTTTAACGGTTAATTCAACCAGGATGCGAATGGCGATCGATCCCGCAATGCTCGCAACCGAATTAGCCGATTATCTGGTTATCAAAGGGGTTCCCTTTAGAGAAGCCCACCATGTGGTTGGCCAAATCGTTGCCTATTCCATTTCGATCGATCAACCAATCGATACGTTTTCCCTTGAGCAGTTCAAAAAATTTCACCCATCCATCACCCAGGATGTAGCAACAGTTTTTGATCCGCGCACAGCCATTGAGAAAAGGAGCCTGATCGGAGGTACATCTCCTGATTCGATCACCCACCAAATCCGTCTAGCCGAAGATGCCCTCAGTGAAGCATTCATCCCCTCCTATACCACACACATCATTGATTTTGAACTTTAGAAAAATTATAAAAAAGTAATTAAAACTTTTTTCTTGACAGCCCATTTATTCCATGCTAGGATAATTTAAGAATAGGTCTGGCCACCGTCACTTTTCCAATACAGGATACGCCTTCATCCGGTCATCAACTGATCGTTGATATACAATCCAGTGGTCACAACCCATTTTGAGTGCGAGGGTTGGGTTTTTTGTGTTATTAACAAAAATCTATACCGCCACCCCAATTCCCAAAAATAGTTATTGGTTTTTAGGAGAGACTAGATGGATGACAACTTAGTTCCAAAGTCCTTGGAGGTAGTTTCACCTCCCAAAGTAGAAAACCCGTTTACACCGATTGATTTGGATCTCGATCCTGAAACCGTTGAAATTTTGTTGGATGATAGAATTTCGACGGGCGGTTAATCTTTTGAGATCCCGTTTTCATAATAAAAATAATTAATCCGATCATTAATTATAAAATTGACAGGAAGTGATATATAGTTGACCTCTGGCATTCCCTAATTTTGATCTGAAAAACACCCCGGTGAAGACCTTTTATTTTATCCTTATTTTTCTATACCTCCTTACAATTGGATGCTCACCTCCCCCGCCGATCCCAATCACACCTTCCCTGGTAATTGAGCAGACGCCATCCATTACCCCCACCCGATTCCCTACTCAAGTCACACCTACATCCACACCCCTCCCTACGCTAACACCAACCCCAGCAATTCGGGTAACCCCTACCCGCACGATCACCCCTACCAGCCAAATAGATCTTTGCCGGCTTCCGCCCGATGACTATACCATCCTCGTCGTAAATGGAGTCTTGCTTAACCGGCGTACGTATGCAATGCTAGAACACGCAGCTGAGATTTATACTGGCGAAATTGATATTACCAATGATGCAATCACCCAGGGATCTTATACGAATGCGGTTTCTGCCAGTTTTGGTACCCATTCTGGCGGAGGTGCAGTCGATCTTTCGGTCATGCGGGCTGGCACTTTCACCATTCTTTGGGAGGAGATTCCGCCCCTTATCCGTGCTTTACGCCTGGCCGGTTTTGCTGCCTGGTTGCGCGACTTGGATGAACTATTTCCCGGTTCACCCATTCACATTCATGCCATCGCTATCGGTGACCGTCATCTTTCCCCCGCAGCCCGAAAGCAGCTCACCGGTCCTTACGGCTATTTTCATTCTCTATCTGGGTTGCCTCCCAACTTTGGTGGACCAAGCCCCGATCGCTTTGGTGGACCGGTATTGTGCCAATGGATGGTGGATATGGGTTATTCAGACTTACGCCCAACCCCAACCCCTTATGAGGACACCTGGACACTTACTGAAAAAACATCCAGCATGGTATCGAGATACTAAATATTTTCCTTCGCCCGGGACGCACGAATCGCAAGCTCAATAAACAAAGCTGCCGTCCAACCGTAGATTGGAGCATTGGTTAGTTGGCGTTTTTCGTCATCGCTAGAACCCCGCTCTCCAAAATTTTCGCTGAGTACCGCCAAAGTTCTTTTGCATAAAGAATCAGCGATTTCAGGGTAACCGGATCGATCCAAACCTTCCATTAGTAAATAATTAATGCTCACCCAACTTGGTCCGCGCCAAAGGGGTGGATGTGCCTGACCGTTGTCTTTTAACCCAACCGTCGGAAGAGGGTAATTCGTCCAAAAACCATTGGGATCGCTTAGGTGATATACCAGCTTTTGCGAAATTTCTGGCTCTAGTTTGCCTGTAAGCAATGGAAACAAGCTAAATGGAGTTGGAACACATATGGACCGGCCTTGTTGGTGCGCCCAGAATAAACCAGCCTGGCCATCCCACAATTGTTTTTTCATCAATTCCAACATTTCGTTCGCACGCTTTTGCCAGAGGGTTGCCTCAGATTCCTCGCCTAATTCGGATGCAATTTTGCTCAAACACTCCATTTGCATATAGAGATAGGTATTCAGATCTGGAGAAATAACAACGGTATCCTTTCCTACCCCAACCGGGTCGTCCATATCGGAGGGTATTAATTGGGATACCTCACATAATCCATCCCCATCCTGATCGTTATATTTAAACCACCATTCGTCCCAGTGTTTTATTGGCTCATAGATCTCGTTTAAAAATCCTCGGTCTTGGTTTTTTTCATACAATTTCCAGGCAACCCATGCCAACAAGGGTGGTTTTGTAAGGTCTTCATCCACCGCGGTATCCCATTGGGTGATAACCCCATCATCATGAACCGCATCAGGAAGCATCCCATTGGATCGCTGATGATCGAGCAAAATGCGCAGTTGATCCTGGGCCAGTTTTGAATCAATGTGTCGATAGGCCAGGGCATGGAAATAGGCATCCCACTGCCAAATTGGGAAAGAATAAACTTTGGAACAGGTCATGGCTTCACGGGTTATAAAATAGCGCGTCGAAATCAAGCCTGAATTCATTACCCACCATGCATATTCATATTTCGTTTGGTACTCGGCATCAACTTTTGGAACTCTGGAAATCCAATCTTGCCAGCTTTGAGCAGCTTGGCAAAAAGCGTTGGGCACATCCGGGACATAGCGGTTTAGACCCAACCTAGGAGTAATATTAAGGATAAGACCACCCCCTTCTCCCTCTGCCACCCACAAGGTGAATTGCCATTCACCAGGTTTTATTTCCTTCACCTCGTTAAAACATATGATTCGGTTGGTCGAATATGAAAATCGGGTTCGCTCATCTCGGTGGAGGTTAAATACTCCTCCCAAACGATCTACCTTCCCATAGCCGATATTTACATTTCCCCGAACACCACATGCTCCTTCAGGTAATCGGATCAGGATGGTTTCGATGGTATCAAAAATTAACCCAAAAGTCCCCATTATTGTTTTAATCTCAAGTTTATGGGGGTAGGTCTCCAGGTCAATATTTAATGGATTGCCATCCTTGTCGAGAAAAATCAAATTCGTTATAAGGGGTTGACGTTGTAAATGATTAATTGGACGGATATCGACCCGCCGGAAACGTTCCATCTGGTGAACCGTCAACCTGTGCCCTTCCTGATTTACCGTTAACCGGGAACCTCGGGTACTAAATGGGATTCTGGTAATATCAATTTGATTTATTAATTTTTCAGAAAAGGGCGTTTCTATCTCAAACATTTTCTAACCAGTTTTTTTAATCCCAATCGTTAGTGAGTTTACTTCAGTACTCTAAAAAACAGGAGCGAAACCAAGACGATAATAGCCATGCGAAACACCTATTAAAAATGCGGTCATAAGGGAATTCTATCACGAGATTTATCAGAAGCATTTTTTCCAGAAACAAGCTTTATCGCATCCACCGAACATGCCCGTTCACAAAAATCACAACCCAAACATGCTCGTGGACGAACGAGATTTGGCATTCCAGCGGGTATCGTTTCGTTTTTGGCGGCCGTCAATTGGATACATTGGACCGGGCATGCCGAGACACATTTTTCACACCTTTGGCATACCGCGTAATTCCAAACAGGTTTCGGCCATTCCACAAGCCGAATCCGCCTCAGTTGTATCCCATCCTCGTTTAAGACGGCCCCATAGCTGCAAACGCGTCCACACGCCCCGCAGCTAATACACTTGGTGTCGACCGAGTGTTGTCGTTTGTGACGCCCACGAATTGCCTTAACCGGGCACCATTGAACACAAAAACCGCAGCCTGTGCATGCTTCAGTAATTTGGTAAGCCACCCAAAATCCTCCATCAAAGCTTATCCCATATCCTAATCTATTTTATAATACCCGGTCATCATCTTGACCTCACTACTGAAAGTCCAATGAAGTGGAGTGTAGTATTGGATGGGGAAGGCGTTATATCGTTTCCTCCCCTTAAACCGCCATATTAGGTTAGCATACTTTAAGTAAACTCAAATTGGGAAGGTGTGTGAGAAGGATTGTTGATTAACAAGCGGAATCTCGAACCCTCTTTTTTTGTCAAAGACATACCGATATTCGGCGATTTGGTATTGGCCCCGATGGATGGTTTATCTGACTTACCGTTTCGATCACTCATCCGAAGTTTGGGTTCCGCTATGAGTTATACCGAATTTATCAATGCGCAAGATGTTATCAACCAACACCCAAGCCTCCATCGCCGGCATTCTTTTTATCCTTTTGAACGGCCTGTGGTTTTTCAGATTTACGATTCCGATCCGCAATGTTTGATTGCCGCTGCCCAAATACTTTGCCGGCATGATCCGGATATTTTTGACGTGAATTTCGGCTGTTCCGCCCGTAGTGTAACCCATCGAGGTGCCGGGGCGGCATTATTACGAAATCCTCAAAAAATAGCTCTCATTATTTCATCCCTAGTAAAACAAGTGGACCGTCCGGTTACAGCTAAAATTCGCCTGGGCTGGGACGAATCCAACCTTAATTACCTCGAAGTTGCCAGAGCAATTGAAGAAAGTGGGGCGAGCCTGATCGCTGTCCATGCCCGGACGAAGGTTCAGGGTTATAGCGGGCGGGCCAATTGGCAAGCAATTGCAGAAATTAAACAAGCGGTGGGCATTCCAGTCCTCGCCAACGGCGATGTGTGTTCCGTGTCTGATATCGAGCAGATCAAATCCATTACCGCTTGCGACGGAATTATGATCGGGCGGGCAGCTCTAGAAAACCCTTGGATTTTTTCACGCCTCGACCGCAACCTTGTTCCAATCCAAAAGGTCTATGAATTTATGAAACAACATTTGGCAGCTAACCTTGAATTTTACGGTCAGGAACGCGGCGTGATTCTTTTTAGAAAATATGCCAAACGCATTTTGACACCTCTCAACCTTAACCATGCGCTCATCACTCACCTGATGATGGTTGAAGATGCGGCGGAGCTAAATAAAAAGTTGGTAGAAATTTTTAACTTTTAAACACTTATTTTTCGATAAACATCCTAAATTTAATGTGACAATTTTGGGGTTGGTAATCCACAATGTTTCTAGATATAATTATTTAACTTCTTCCTCTTTTTTAATGGCAAACGAAAACCGGTATCAGGCTTTTCATACCCATTTTTTTTCCCGCTAAAATTAATCCCCTAATACCCTTGCATTATCTCAAGAAGTATATTTTAATTGTATGACAACAAGGTCGGTCCTTCCCCATTCTCCAAAAAAGGATAACTTACCATATGCCGGATAAGCCGGAGTATAAATTAATCCTGAATCGTACGATTGAGGCGTTATTACCATTGTTGGCGGTCCCAGCAGCACTGATGATTGGAGCTGGGATGATCCTGGCTTTAGGGGCAAATCCTCTTCAAGCCTTTGGGGTGCTTGTCCAGGGAGCCTTTGGAAACATCTCCGGTTTTACCCAAACCCTGGTCAAAGCAACACCCCTCCTCCTGGTTGGCCTGGGAATATGCATTGCCTTTCGAGGGGGGGTAATCAATATTGGCGGTGAAGGCCAGTTGATTGTCGGCGCTCTGGCAGCAACTGCCTTTTCAATTGGATTCGACGGTTGGCCTCGCCTTATTTTGTTACCTTTGACTCTACTGGTCGCTATTCTTAGTGGTGCAATTTGGGGTGGAATTCCAGGCATCCTTAAAGCTCGCCTTGGGGTGAATGAAATTCTGACCACCGTCATGATGAACGCCATCGCAATCCAGTTGTCGAATTTTCTCTTGCGCGGTCCAATGATCGACCCGGCTGAAATTGAAATGGGCACCCAGATCGCCCAATCTGCTCTCTTGCCACAATCTGTCTGGCTCACCCGCCTGGTACCGCGGACACTACTCAACAGTGGCGCAATTATTGCTTTAATCATGGCAGTTATCGTTTATATCTTTCTATGGCGAACTACGATCGGGTACCGTATCCGCGCGGTCGGGCTTAACCCAGATGCAGCCCGTTACGCTGGTATCCCTGTTCGTTTTTACCAGGCAATTTCATTGGTTCTAGGCGGCGCATTTGCTGGACTGGCAGGCGCAGTCGAGGTTTTAGGAGTCCACTATCGGATGCTGGAGGGACTCTCCGGAGGATACGGTTTTACCGGCATCGTGGCGGCTTTGTTCGGAAAATTGCATCCTCTTGGAGCTGTTCCGGCGTCGGTTCTCTTCGGCGGTTTGATCGTCGGCGCTGACCGCATGCAACGCGCCATCCAAGTACCATCGGCACTGATCACGGCATTACTGGGTCTCGTGGTTTTATTCGTAGTAAGTAGTGAAATTTGGGCACGCCGCCGTGCTCGCAGGAGGGAAACTCGTGGCTGATCTCTTCACTCTGCCTGTACTCCTGGGGATAATCTATTCAGGAATCCGTCTGGCTACCCCTTATTTATTTGCCGCCATCGGTGAAACAATCTCGCAACGCTCGGGGGTCTTAAATTTAGGCGTGGATGGCATCATGTTGATGGGCGCCTACAGCGGTTTCTTTATAGCCATGACGACCGGGAGCCTTTGGTTAGGATTACTTGGTGCCGCCCTGGCAGGTATGATCATGGGGCTAATCATGTCGGTCGTCAGTGTTACTTTGCAAGCGGAACAAGGAATTAGCGGCATTGGGCTTAATCTCTTTGGGCTCGGCCTCTCGACCTTGCTTTTTAAAGTGACCATGGGAGGGGTTGAATCGATTAGTGGTTTTCAACCCATCCGCATTCCCCTCCTAGGCGATATTCCGATCCTGGGTGATATTCTCTTCAACCATAATTTCATGGTCTATACAGCCTTCCTGTTGGTGCCAATCACTACCTTTATTTTAAATAAAACGACCTACGGATTAAAAATCCGTGCAGTTGGTCAAAATCCCCAGGCTGCCGATACCCTGGGAGTCAACGTTCAACTCATCCGGTATTCAACCATTACCATTGGTGGAATGTTTGCCGGTATTGCTGGCGCTTCTCTGTCTCTGGCGCTCATCAATTTGTTCCAAGAAAATATGACCAGTGGGATGGGTTTTATTGCGGTAGCATTGGTCTATTTCGGAAGTTGGCGGCCTGGATTTGTCATGTTGGGAGCTTTATTGTTCAGTTTTGTAAACTCCCTCCAGTTATGGGTACAGGTAAAAAACATCCCGATCCCATATGATCTTGCAGTGATGATGCCTTATATCCTCACCATCGTCGCTCTTACCTTGGCTGGTCGTCGTGCTCGAGCGCCACAGGCTTTGACAAAACCCTTCGAAAGAGGTGAAAACTAAACATTTCTAAAAACCATTTTATCTGGAAGGAGGTGACCTGATTTAAACCTTAGTTTTGCCCGGCTATTCCCATTTTGTATCCAACCAATTTAACCTGATTGAGGAGAATCGTATGAAAAGTAAATTTTTCCGCTTAGGGCTGATGGTTACATTACTCGCCCTCGTCTTAACCGCCTGTGCACCGGCAGCTGTCCCCACTCCCGAAACGATCATCCAAATAGTCACCGTGGAAGGTGAAGTTCGGGAAGTCGTGGTTACAGCCACCCCACCACCCGTGGTTGAAGTACCGGTAGAACCCTATCGGGTTGCCGTGGTTATGCCCAGCACAACCACCGATCTAGCCTTCAGCCAGTCCTTTTTTGAAGGTTTACTCAAGGTGCAGGCGGAAGAAGGTGGAGAGGAAAATTTCGTTATCGCTTACTCTGAAGGTATGTTCAACGTCCCCGATGCCGCAGCAGCAATTCGAGACTACGCTGCCCAAGGTTTTGACTTGGTGATAGCTCATGGTTCCCAATACGGCAGTTCGCTCCAACAAATCGCCCCAGATTTTCCTGAGTCCAGTTTCGCCTGGGGTACATCGTTGGATACTTTCCAAGCCAAAGGAATCAATAACGTGTTCGCCTACCAGGCCGAATCCCAGGAAGGTGGCTATGTTTTGGGTGTGATTGCTTCATTAATGAGCGAAACCGGTGTTTTAGGTGTTTGTGGCCCAGTCAATGCAGGCGATGCCAAACTTTTCGTCGATGGCTTCAATGCTGGTGCAAGGAATGCCGCTCCTGAAGTACGAGTAAACAACACCTTCACAGGTTCTTTTTCTGACGTTTCGTTGATGGCTTCCGCTGCTGAAACCCATATAGCAGCTGGCGCGGACATGCTCACAGGTTCCTCTCAGTCTGTAGTTGGCGCCATCGGTGTGGCAAAGGACAAAGGTGCTTACTGGTTCGGAACCCAATGGGAACAGACCTCAATTGCTCCAGAAACCGTGGTCGCAACCCAGGTATTTGATTGGAGTCCGATCATCCGCGACATGGTCGCCAGCCAAAGGGCGGGTGTTCTGGGTGGAAAATCTTATACCCTGACCTTCAAAAACGGCGGATTATTACTTGTCTGGAATGACAATGTGCCCGTTTCTGCTGACATCAAAGCCGCTGCACAGGCAGCCATGGATGGCATCATGGACGGTTCAATCGACCCATTAGTCGGCCCCAGGCAGTAACATCCATTTTTTAACCAAGCGAGCTGTGCGGAATTGTCCGCACAGCTCACCCAAAATACGGATTATTAATGAGCGAAAATCTCCCAACAGGCTTACCCCGCATCGATGAAATGCGCATGGTGGATATTGTCAAACGCTTTCCAGGTGTGCTGGCAAACAACCATGTCAATTTTGACGTCAAATCTGGTGAAATACATGCCTTGCTGGGTGAAAACGGGGCTGGTAAAAGTACTCTGGTACGCCAGTTATACGGTCTCTATCGCCCGGACCAAGGGAAAATCCTGATCAACGGTCGAGAAACGCATTTTAACTCCCCTAAAGACTCAATCGCGGCGGGTATTGGGATGATCCACCAACACTTCATGTTGGTTACCGACCTTACGGTTGTGGAAAACGTGGCGCTTGGCTTAAAATCTTCCCGCGGCATCATCCTGGATTTGGATCGGGTTCGTGCCCGAATCTTAACCCTTTGCAAACAATATAATTTGAAAATCGACCCCGAAGCCTATATCTGGCAGCTTGCTGTGGGTGAACAACAACGCGTAGAAATTCTCAAAGCGCTCTACCGGGGAGCAGCGTTACTCGTCCTGGACGAACCGACTGCGGTTCTTACCCCCCAAGAGGTGGATGATCTCTTCGTTACTTTACGGCAGATGGTCAAAGAAGGCCATGCTCTGATCTTTATTTCTCATAAACTTCACGAAGTTTTGGCGATCAGCAACCGGGTTACCGTACTTCGGGATGGAAATGTCGTTGGTTCTCGCCCCACAGCCGGAGCGACCAAATCGGAGCTGGCTCAAATGATGGTTGGCAGGTCGGTTATCCTGCAATACGATAAGCCACCGAATAAGCCAGGCAGTCCGCTTTTAAGAATTAACAACCTGGTAGTCGGGGGAGACCGTGGCAGGGATGCGTTACACAATGTCTCTCTTGAAGTACAAGCCGGGGAAATCCTCGGTTTGGCCGGTGTATCGGGTAATGGTCAGCGTGAACTGGCAGAAGCCCTGGGCGGATTGCGCCCGATCAAATCTGGGCAGGTTTTCCTTGATGGGGTTGAGGTCACCCATGCCCATCCATCCAAGCGCATCGAAGCCGGCCAATCCTACATTCCGGAAGAACGGATGCGTGAAGGCGCGATCAAAGATTTCAGTGTGGCCGATAATTTTATTCTGGAAGACCATTCCAACACCCCATATTCCCATCGCACATTTCTAAATTTTCGAGCAATTCGCCAGGAAGCAAACCGCCTGGTGTCGGAATATAATGTCAAAACCCCAAGTTTGGACACGCCTATTAAGAATTTATCGGGAGGGAATATTCAAAAAATGATTCTTGCTCGCGAGCTTTCCCGCCGCCCGAAAGTTCTCATAGCATCCCAGCCGACACGGGGTGTTGATATCGGCGCATCTGAATATATCCATAAAATCTTGCTTGAACAACGAGAGGCTGGAACCGCGACCTTATTAATTTCAGAAGATCTGGATGAAATTCTAGCACTTGCCGACCGAATCGCCGTAATCTATGAAGGCCGAATTGTTGGAATTGTAGACAGTAAAACTGCAAGCGTCGAGCAGCTCGGTTTAATGATGGCGGGAGTTAAAGAACTACACGAGACTACTGCTGAACCGGTTGGGGGTTAATTTTGACATAAAATGTCTTATAATATAGATATTGAATCGGTGGTCGGTACCTGGTATTCTCCAGGCCGGCGTCGGGCCCCCGAGCCCGTCGAAAAGTGCCGCCTTCCTAAAGGAGTCCACCGATCCTA
>Ga0207950_100428_pt1 | contig 14421 bp, 15 predicted proteins | sample Subbio11_8B_AprC_FD_184814 | JGI IMG/M metagenome (GOLD analysis project Ga0207950, IMG submission 184814) | Serpentinite rock and fluid subsurface biosphere microbial communities from McLaughlin Reserve, California, USA - CR11_8B_AprC (SPAdes) | ecosystem: Environmental > Terrestrial > Deep... | reverse complement strand
CAGGTCGGGCGCGTTCACCTCGATCCGCGCCATTTCCTCCCAGGTCAGGAACTCGCGGATGATGACCGGCACGAAGCGGCGGCTTCGTCGGATGTCGCGCTCGATCCGCGCCTTTTCGTGATCCGCAAGCGGCACTATCTTGGAGAACGTCGCAAGGGTCGCGCCGACATCGACGGCCTGTTCGGCCACCAGCAGCGCCCGCCAGTTCAGCCGGTTGCCGGCGACCACCCTGCCGGCGCGGTCGAGGATGCGGCCGCGCGGCGGGGCAAAGAGCCGCGCGCTGACGCGGTTCTCCTCCGCGAGCGTCGCATAGCGCGCCCCCTCCTCGATCTGCAGACGGTGAAGCCGCCAGCCAAGGAACGCGAAGGCCCCGAACTGCAGACCGCCAAGCACGGCGGCGCGCCGGGTGAACATGCCCCGGCGGCGCTCCTCCTCCTTGCGCACCGTGCGCTCGCGGCCCAGCGTCCCGAATTTCGTCCTGGCGCGCCAGATCACGGCGCGTTCTCCGCCTGCAGCATCGCCTCGTGGACGCGCGTCAGAACGAGCGCCACTATCGGATACAGCCCGCAGGACAGCAGCGCGGCGTGCAGCGCCGGCGCGATGGGCGACAACCGCAGCGCCAGCAGCGATTGCAGCGCCCAGCAGAGCACCGCGCCCCCGAAGGCGGCGACGCAGAAGGCGAGCCACACCGCAAGGAAGGATTGCCGCGCCAGGAACCGCCGGAAGCGCAGCGCAACGGCCTGTAGCAAGAGCAGCATGATTATCCCGGAGCCGAGCGGGGCGAGCGTCAAAAGATCCATCAGCAGGCCGAGCAGGAACACGATCGGCGGCATCATCGCCGCGGGCCGGAAGACCGACCAGAAGGCGACGCAGGGCAGTGTCACGGCGAAGACGGGCGAGGGCAGCGCCACCGGTGCGGCCGCGAGCACCATGAGGAAGGCGGTGGAAAAGCCGGGGAAAGCCAGGCGCGCGAAGGCGTCCACGCGGCGCAGCAGCCCCGACGCGGGTGCGGGGCGGCCTTGCGGGCGGCGGTTCGGCGGCACTGCCACGGCGGCGGCCGGTCAGCGCCGCCTGGATCGCGGTTCCGGCCGCGCCACGGATTCCGGGGGAAGGATCCCCGTCAGGCCGTAGTCGAACAGCCGCACCGCATCCAGGCGATCGAGGCGCGCGAAGAGCTCGATCTCCGGCGCCCCCTGAGGCGAAAGCCGGATCGTGCCCACCGGCAGGCCGGCCGGAAAGGCTCCCGCCTCGGCGCTGGTCACCACGCGTTCCCCCTCGGCCGGGATGACGCCTTCAGGCCAATGGGCGAGGCGGGGCCGGGCGCCGTTCGTGCCGGACATGATGGCGCGGGAGCGGCTCGATTCGAGCGTCACCGGAATCCGGCTGTTCATGTCGGTGGCCAGCAGCACGCGTGCCGAACGCGAACCGACCTCTGTCACGCGCCCGACGAAGCCGCGATCGTCGAGCGCCACCTGGCCCCTGCGGACCGCGTGCTGCGGACCTGTCGCGAGCAGCACGGCCCGCGCGTAGATGCCGCCGCCATCGGCGACGACACGGGCAGTCAAGAAGGCGGGCGCGGCCTCCGGGACGAAGTTCAACTGCCGGCGCAGCATCTCGTTCTCGGCTTCGAGGGCCAGCGCGGCGGCGTGCCAGCGCCGCAGCCGCTCGTTCTCCTCGCGCAGCGTCGCGTTCTGCTCACGCAGCGCGACAAGGAAGCCGACCTCCTCGACGGCGGAGCGCACGGCAGCCGTCGGCTCGGCGAGGGCGGCGTAGATCGGCGACAGCGCGTCGGAGAGATGGCTCCGCAGCCGTTCGGCGAGCAGGGCATCCGCCTTGCCGAGGAGCATCATGCCGAAGGCAGCCGCGATCATCAGCGGCAGCGAAAGCCGCGCCAGTGCCTGACGGAGCGGTATGCTCAGCCGGATCACGTGACCCTCTTTCCCCTGACGGGACCGTGAAGCCCTCGGGCCCGCCTCGCGGCGGACCCGCCCCGGGCATCAATACATCGAAGTGAGGACGTGGCGAAGCCGCTTCATGTCCTCGAGCGCCCGCCCCGTGCCGAGGGCGACGCAGGACAGCGCGTCCTCGGCCGCGACGACCGGCAGCCCGGTCGCCTCCCGCAGGACCTGATCGAGCCGGTTGAGCAGCGCGCCGCCGCCGGTCAGCACGATGCCCTTGTCCACGATGTCGGCGGCGAGTTCCGGCGGGGTGTTCTCGAGCGCCACCTTCACCGCCTCGACGATCTGGGCGACCGGCTCGCTGAGCGACTCGGCGACCTGGCGCTGGCTGACCAGCACCTCGCGCGGGACGCCGTTCATCAGGTCGCGGCCCTTGACCTCCGCAAGCGGGCCTTCCTCACCGTCCTCGGGCGGGGCGGCGGCGCCGATCTCGAGCTTGATGCGCTCGGCCGTGGATTCGCCGATCAGCAGGTTAAACTGCCGCCGGATGTAGGAGATGATGGCCTCGTCCAGCTTGTCCCCGCCGACGCGCACCGAGCGCGCATAGACGATGCCGCCGAGGGAGATGACGGCGACCTCGGTCGTGCCGCCGCCGATGTCCACGATCATGGAGCCCGAGGGCTCGGTCACCGGCAGGCCGGCGCCGATCGCGGCCGCCATCGGTTCCTCGATCAGCAGCACCTTCCGCGCCCCGGCCGATTCCGCGCTCTCCTGGATGGCGCGCCGTTCCACCGCCGTGCTGCCGCTCGGCACGCAGACGATGATCAGCGGAGAGGCGAAGGAACGCCGGTTGTGCACCTTGCGGATGAAGTGCTTGATCATCTCCTCCGCCACTTCGAAGTCGGCGATCACGCCGTCGCGCAGCGGGCGGATGGCGGCGATGTTGCCCGGCGTTCGGCCGAGCATGAGTTTCGCCTCCTCCCCGACCGCGAGCACCTGCTTGCGTCCGCGCAGGTCGGAGATGGCGACGACGCTCGGCTCGTTCAGCACGATGCCGCGGCCCTTCACGTACACGAGCGTGTTCGCGGTGCCGAGGTCGATGGCCATGTCGGCGGAGAGGAAGCCGAACAGGCGAGAGAACATGCGTACCGGACCTTCCGACAGGGCCGCCCAGCCCGCAGAGGGGGCCGAAGCCGCCGTCGCGGCTGTTGGGGCTTGGATGGGGAAGGCGGGCTTTACCCCCCCCGGGCCGGACTCTCAAGCCGGATTCCCGGGGGCGGCGCGCGGCATGGAGGGAAAGGGCCGCACCGGGGCTGCCTCGCCCGGGCCGCGACCCGCCGAGGCGCCGCCGGATCATCGGGCGGTGCGGCGCCCCGGGGATGGGTCAGGCGCCCCCGCCCGTCCCGCGCATCGCGCGAATTACGCGCGGAGCACAGCCGGCGGCGCGGTGCGCTCGCGCTTGACCAGCAGCTTGTTCAGCGCATGCACATAGGCCCGGGCGGAGGCGACGATGGTGTCGGTGTCGGCCCCCTGCCCGTCCACGAGCTTGCCGTCCTCCTCCAGGCGCACGGTCACGCGGGCCTGGGCGTCGGTGCCGCCGGTGACCGACTGCACAGCATACAGTTTGAGGTTGACCTCGTGCGGGAAGGCGTTGCGCAGCGCGTTGAAGGTCGCGTCCACGGCGCCGTCGCCGGCGGCCACGCCGTCGTGCGACTGCCCGTCCACTTCCAGCGAGATCGAGGCGGTCGGCTTGGTCGCCATGCCGGTCGCGACCGTCAGCGCCGTCAGCCTGATCCGGTCGTGCCCGCGCACGACCTCGTCATCCACCAGCGCGGCGATGTCCTCGTCGTAGACGACCTTCTTGCGGTCCGCGAGGTCCTTGAAGCGCCGGAAGGCATCGTTGAGCTGATTGTCGCCGATCGCGTAGCCCATCGACTTCAGCTTGTCGCGGAAGGCGGCACGGCCGGAATGCTTGCCCATGACCAGCGAGGTTTCCGACCAGCCCACGCTCTCGGGCGTCATGATCTCGTAGGTGGACTTGTCCTTCAGTACGCCGTCCTGGTGGATGCCCGATTCATGGGCGAAGGCGTTGCGCCCGACGATCGCCTTGTTGGGCTGCACGTCGAAGCCGGTGATGGTCGCGAGCAGCTTCGAGGTGCGCAGGATGCGCTCGGTGACGATGTTGTTCCTGGTCGGGACGGCGTCGTGGCGCGTGCGCAGCGCCATCACCACTTCCTCGAGGCTCGCATTGCCGGCGCGCTCGCCGATGCCGTTGACGGTGGATTCCACCTGGCGAGCGCCGGCGCGGATGGCGGCGAGCGTGTTCGCCACCGCGAGACCGAGGTCGTTGTGGTTGTGCGCGGACAGGATGACCTGGTCCGCCCCCGGCACGCGCTCGCGCACCATGGTGAAGATGCGGGCCATGTCCTCGGGCAGCGCGTAGCCGACCGTGTCGGGGATGTTGATGGTGGTCGCGCCGGCCTTGATCGCGGCCTCGACGCAGCGGCAGAGGAAGTCGGGCTCGGTCCGGGTGCCGTCCTCGGCCGACCATTCCACGTCGTCGGCGTGCTGGCGCGCGAGGCTGACGCTGCTGGTCACCAGTTCCAGCACCTGCTCGGGCTCGAGGCGCAGCTTCACGCGCATGTGCAGCGGGGAGGTCGAGACGAAGGTGTGGATGCGCTTGCGCGCGGCGGGCTTCACCGCTTCCGCCGCACGCAGGATGTCGGCCGGCGCGGTGCGGGCCAGGCCGCAGACCACCGGGCCGTCCTTGGCGAAGTGCTGCGCGATCGACAGCACGCTCTCGAAGTCGCCGGGGGAGGCGATCGGGAATCCGGCCTCCATCACGTCGATGCCGAGTCCCCACAGCGCCTCGGCCATGCGCAGCTTCTCCTCGAGGTTCATCGAGAAGCCGGGCGACTGCTCGCCGTCGCGCAGGGTGGTGTCGAAGATGATGATGCGGTCCTCGGCCAGGGTGCCGAAGGAGGGATGGGTGATGGCCATGTCAGGCGTTTCCTGTTTGGCGATGATGTGGATGCGCGCGCTCGTCCCAGGTTCCCCTGAGCGATGTCCGGCTTCGGTCAGCCGGGCGTCACGCCCAGGGGCGGATAAGTCGAAGGAGAAGCAGGCCGATCGGCGCGCGCGCGGCGGCGGGGACGGGAAGCCCCATATCCAGGCCAGCCGGGACAGCGCGCATGGTCATCGCGGGGCCAGGATAGGTGCGGCGGATGCCGGCCGCAAGCGCCGATGCCGATCGGACGATGACCCGTCTTCCTCCGGAAACCGGTTTTCAGCCCTGTCCGGCGCGCCGCCGCGCGCCGGCCCGGCGCGCGGCGAACCCGCCGACGGGACGGGAGTCGCATCCCCCGGCCTGGACGACGGCGAAACGGCAGCGCCCGCCATCCTTGCCGGTCGCGCGCATGTCGGGCCTTCCTCAGCCAGGCGGCGGATGGGTGGCCCACCAATGCCGCGCGATGTCGGCGCGGCGGCAGACCCAGACATCCCTCTCCCGCGCCACGCGCGCGAGGAAGCGCTGCAGCGCCGCCGCGCGCCCGGGGCGCCCCACCAGGCGGCAATGCAGCCCGACCGACATCATCTTCGGCGCGCCCGCGCGGCCCTCCGCCAGCAGCACCTCGAAGGCATCGGTCAAATGCCGTTCCCAGCCATCCGGATCGCCGAAGCCGGGCGGCACCGCATACTTCATGTCGTTGTTGTCGAGCGTGTAGGGGATGACGAGGTGCGGCTTCCCCGCCGCCGTCACGAAGTGCGGCAGGTCGTCGTCGTAGGCGTCGGAATCGTAGAGGAAGCCGCCGAATTCCGCGACAAGACGCCGCGTGTTGGGGCTGATGCGCCCGGTATACCACCCGACCGGGCGGGCGCCGCAAAGACGCTCGATCGTGGCGACGCAACGCGCGATCTCGGCGCGTTCCGTCGCCTCGTCCATCCCATGGTGGTCGATCCAACGCCAGGCGTGGGAGGCGACCTCATGCCCCGCGGCGACGAAGGCGCGCGCGGCCTCCGGGTTCAGTTCCAGCGCGCGGCCCACGCCATAGACCGTGAGCGGGAGGCCATGCGCGGCGAAGGCGCGCAGCACGCGCCACACGCCCGCCCGCGCGCCGTAGTCGAACTGGGATTCGACGGTGCGGTTGCGCTCGCCGAGCACCGGCGATCCGCCGGGCACCTCGTGCAGATACAATTCGCTGCCGGCATCGCCGTTCAGCACGGTGTTCTCGCCGCCCTCCTCGTAGTTCAGCACGAAGGAGAGGGCGAGCTTCGCGCCCCCGGGCCAGCGCGGGTCCGGCGGGGTCGGGCCGTAGCCGAGGAAGTCGCGCGGATGCTCGGTCCCGGCGGCGAGGAGGTGGGGCTTGTCGGTCATGGGGCGAAGCCTGCACGCCGCGCCCCCCGGCTTCAAGCGCCCGGAACGGCCGCGGCCGGCTGGGTCGCCCCCGCCGGCCGGCGGGGGTCGCGCCGGGGCGTCGTGATCATGCCACCGCCCCTGCGCCCCGAGCTGTGCCCACTCGCGCCTGCCGATGGAAGTGATGCGCTCTGGCTCCGCGGTCAGTGCGTTCCACGCCGCGCAGCATGCATCGACGATGGCCTCCCTGGTTCCGTGGACGCGGTTGCTCGGATAGTTCTGCCGCGGGGAACTGCCAGATGTTCTCGACCGGGTTCAATTCCGGCGAACAGGCCGGCAGGTGCAGCAGGCTGATGTTGTCGGGGATGTGCAGCGTCCCGCCCGGCCGGTGCCAGCCGGCGCCGTCGAGGATGACGACGGCGTGCGCGCCCGGAGCCGCCTGGCGGCTGATCTCGGCCAGGTGCCCGGCCATCGCGTGGCCGTCGGCCGCCGGCATCACCAGCCCCGCGCCCGCACCGCGCGCCGGGCAGACGGCGCCGAACAGGGAGACTCAGGAGTAGCGCCGGTCGCGCGGTGCCGACGGCCGGCTGCCGCGGGCCGCCCAGACCCCCGTCAGGGTGCCCTGCTGGCCGACCCGCGCCTCGTCCCGCCACCGGAGTTCGATCGGCTTGCCACGGGCGCGATCGGGGATCGCCGCGGCGGCCGGATCGGCGAAGGTTTTGTGTGCCGCCCGGGCTTCGGCGTCGTGCGCCGGGTGGCGCGGGCGCACCGAAAGCCGCACGAAACCAAGCCGGCGCCGGCATCCGCCGCGCCGCCGCACCATCGCCGCTGCGCGACGCCGCCCGCGGGCCCGCCGCGTCGTGGTCCGCCCGTTTGACCGCAACCGCCACCCTTCGACTGCCTCCATCGGCGGAGGCGGCGAATCATGCACGCCGTCACCGTGGGAATCCCCTTTCGGGCGTCATTGAACGGGACCGCCGGCATCAGCCCTGCAGCCTGATGCCGGTGATCTCGACCAGCCGCCGCCAGCGCTCGACCTCGGCGCGCTGGAAGGCGGCGAATTCGGCCGCGGGCATCGGCGCGGTGACGAAGCCCTGGCCGGTCAGCCGCTCGCGCATCGCCGGCTGGTTCAGGATGCCGAGCAGCGCATCGGACAGGCGCGCGACGATCTCGGCCGGCGTGCGCGCCGGCGCCCACAGGCCGAACCAGGCATCCACCGCGAGGTCCTGCGCGTTCAGCTCCGCGAAGGTCGGCACGTCGGGCGTCTCGGGCAGGCGCGCCGGGGCGCCGATGCCCAGGCTCCGCAGCCGCCCCTCGCGTACCAGCGCCACCACCTGCGGCCAGGTCGAGACGAAGAAATCCACCGTGCCGGCGACAGTGTCCGTCGTCGCCGCCGCACCGCCGCGATAGGGCACATGCGTCGCGTCCATCCCCTCGCGGCGGACGAAGGTCTCGGCGATGACGTGGCTCGCCGAGCCGACGCCGGATGAGGCGTAGGTCACGCGCCCGCCGTTCTTTCCCCTGGCCGCCAGTTCCGCGAGGCTCCGCGCGCCGTTCGCCGGCACCACGACGGCGTGGTGGACGGTCGCCAGTCGCGCGATGGGCGCGAAATCCGCCACCGGATCGAAGGGCAGGGAAGGCAGCATCGCGGCATTGGCCGCATGGGTCTGGTTGTTGCCGAGCGCGAGCGTGTAGCCATCGGGCGCGGCCTGCGCGACGACATGGGTGCCGACCACCGCGGCGCCGCCCGGGCGGTTGTCCACCACGAAGCTGCCGCCGGGGATGGCCTCGGCCAGCGCGGCGGCCAGGGTGCGCGCCAGCACGTCGGTCGAGCCGCCCGGCGGATAGGCGACCACGACGCGTACCGGGCGCGCGGGCCAGGCCTGGGCGCGGGCAGCGGCGGGCAGGGCAAGGGCGGGGGTCGCGAGCAGCGCGCGGCGACGGATCATGGCGGGCCTCCTCCGGGCGGCGCGTCCGGCGCCGGCCCTGGCATCCTGTTCGCGCATCCGGCGCGGCGGGTCCAGAGCGCAGTGCGCCGGGGGGGCCGCGGCGCCGTCACGCGATGTCATGCAACCTTCCGTTGCGGCCGCCCGCGGCGATCGCCTAGCCTCCGCTCCTGCTGGCGAGAGGAGGGCGTGATGGATCGCACCGACCTGCCCCGGCCGCCCGTTCAGGCGGCACGGCCCCCCGCGAAGGAGCGTCCCGGCCTTCAGGAGCCGCCCACCGGGCGGGCCCTGTGGCCGACCTTCATGCGGCGCACGCTCGATGACGACAGGGTTCGCGCGGCCGATGCGCCGAAGCCGCGGCGCTGGCCGCTGGGCGCGGGGCGCTGAAGGAAGGCCGCGCGCCGGCGCTCAGGCCGCGTCGATCCTTGCCGCGATGTCGAGCCACTCCTCCTCGAGCGCCGCGGTCTCGCGTGCGATCGCCGCGCGGCGGCTGTTCGCCCAGGCGATGTCCTCGGGCTTGAAGCGCGCATAGGTGGCGGGGTCCGACAGGCGCTTCCCGATCAGCGCGTCCTCGCGCGCGAGCTTCCCGAGGCTGGCCTCGATCTCGCGGATGCGCGCGCGCAGCGGCGCGGCGGCCGAGCGCGCATCCGCCCGCTCCCGCCGCGCCCCGGCCCTGGCGGCGCCGGCCTCGGTGCGGGCGCCGCCGCGCGCGCGTTCGGCGAGCAGCGCGCGATAGTCCTGGAGGTCGCCCTCGAAGGGCGTCACGGCGCCGTCCGCGACCAGCCACAGCCGGTCCGCGACCAGCTCCACCAGATTCGGGTCGTGGGTGATCAGCACCACCGCCCCGCCGAATTCCGCCAGCGCCTTCACCAGCGCATCGCGCGCATCGATGTCGAGGTGGTTGGTCGGTTCGTCGAGGATCAGCAGGTGCGGCGCGTCGCGCGTGGTCAGCGCGAGCAGCAGCCGCGCCTTCTCGCCCCCCGACAGCGCGGGGATGCGCGTCTCCGCGCGGTCGGCATCGAGCCCGAAGCGCGCGAGCTGCGCGCGGCAGGCCGTCTCGCTCGCCTTGGGCAGCGCGGCCTGCATGTGCGTGAGCGGCGTGCCGGCGAGGTCGAGTTCCTCCGCCTGGTGCTGCGCGAAATAGCCCACGCGCAGCGCGCGCGTGCGGAAATGCGTGCCGCCCTCGGGCAGCAGGCGCCTCGCGATGAGTTTCGCGAGCGTGGACTTGCCGTTGCCGTTCGCGCCCAGCAGCGCGATGCGGTCGTCCTGGTCGAGCCGCAGCCTGAGCCCGCGGAGCACCGGCGCGCCGCCATAGCCGACATCGCAGCCGTCGAAGGAGAGGATCGGCGGGGCGAGTTCCTCCGGCACGGGGAAGGCGAAGCGGACGGGGTGGTCCTCGATCACCGCCTCGATCGCCGGCATGCGCTCCAGCGCCTTGATGCGCGACTGCGCCTGCCGCGCCTTCGACGCCTTGTAGCGGAAGCGGTCCACGAAGGACTGGATGTGCGCGCGCTCGGCCGCGATGCGGGCATTGGCGGCGGCCTGCTGCGCCTGACGCTCGGTGCGCCGGCGCACGAACTCGGCGAAGTTGCCCTGATAGAGCGTGATCCGCGCGCGATCGAGATGCGCGATGGAATCGACGCAGCGTTCGAGCAGCCCGCGGTCGTGGCTGACCACGATGGCCGCGCCGGCGAAGCGGGCGAGCCAGGATTCCAGCCACATCGTCGCCTCGAGGTCGAGGTGGTTGGTCGGTTCGTCGAGCAGCAGCAGGTCGGGCTCGACGAACAGCGCGCGGGCAAGCGCCACGCGCATCCGCCAGCCGCCGGAGAATTCGCGCGAGGGCCGCGCCTGCGCCGCGGCGTCGAAGCCCAGGCCCGACAGGACGGCGCCCGCGCGCGCCGGCGCGCTGTCGGCGCGGATGGCGATCAGGCGGTCGTGGATCTCGGCGAGGCGCGCCGGGTCCGGATGGGCCTCGGCCTCGGCGAGCAGCGCGGCGCGCTCGGCATCGGCGGCAAGCACGGTGTCGAGCAGGCTGTCATCCCCGCCCGGCGCCTCCTGCGCGACATGGCCCATCCGCGCGCGGGCGGCGAGGCGGATCTCCCCGCCATCGGGGTGCAGTTCGCCGGTGATGGCGCGCAGCAGGGTGGACTTGCCTGCGCCGTTGCGCCCGACCAGGCCGACCTTGCGCCCGGTGTCGATCTGGAGGGACGCGCCATCGAGCAGCGGCCGGCCGGCGATGCGGATGGTGAGGTCGCGGATGGCGAGGACGGTCATGCAGCGCGCCTTCTAGCCGCGCCGCGCCGCGCTGTCAGGCGGCGCGCGGGGGGTTGCGCCCGGCCCGCATCCCGCCTATGCGGCGCGCCGATTGCAGAAAATCCCCGGGGACAGCTGCCATGGCCATCGAACGCACCTTCTCCATCATCAAGCCGGATGCCACGCGGCGGAACCTGACCGGCGCCATCAACGCCATCTTCGAGAAGAACGGCCTCAGCATCGTCGCCCAGAAGCGCATCTGGATGTCGCGCGCCCAGGCGAAGAAGTTCTACGAGGTGCATGCCGCGCGGCCCTTCTACAACGACCTGGTGGACTTCATGGTCTCCGGCCCGGTCGTGGTGCAGGTGCTCGAGGGCGAGGGCGCGGTGGCGAAGAACCGCGAGCTGATGGGCGCGACCAACCCGGCCAATGCCGCCGAGGGCACCATCCGCAAGCTGTTCGCCGAGAGCATCGAGGCCAATTCCGTGCACGGTTCCGACAGCCCGGAGAACGCGGCGGTCGAGATCGCCTACTTCTTCGCCGGCTCCGAGATCGTCGGCTGAACCCGCGCCGCGCCCCGGCGCGGCAATCCGATGGCGCCGCGACCGCCCCGGGCGGGCCGCGGCGTCTGCTTTCACGGGCTCCGCTCACCCGCCCTTAACGCCCGCGCCCCTTTCATGCCCCGTCGGTGATGGGGACGCGCATGAGCGGGATGGTGGCGCAGAGCGGCGACATCGCGGGGCTCGGGGCGGGGCTCGCCGCCGCGCTGGCGGCGGGCGGCGCCGGGCTCAGGCTCGACCTCCAGCCGATCTGCGCGGCAACCGGCCTCGCCCCCGTGGGCTACGAGGCGCTGCTGCGCTGGGACCACCCGGAATTCGGGCCGCTCGGCGCGCTCGACGTGATCGCCGCGGCCGAGGCCGCCGGGCGGGGCGTCGCGCTCGATGCCTGGGTGATGGTCAATGCCTTCCGCCTGCGCGCGGCCTGGCCGCGCGGGGCGCCCTGGCTCGCGGTGAACGTCTCGGCGGCCGGGCTGCTGGGCGGCCATGCCGCGCCGATGGTGCGCGCCGCGCTGGAGGCGACGGGGGTGGATCCGCGCGGTCTCGTGCTCGAACTGCCCGAGGCGGCGGTGGTGCGCGACCTCGGCGCGTCGCAGGCGCTGGCGGCGCGGCTGCGCGGCTTCGGCATCGCGGTGGCGCTCGACGATTTCGGCGGGGCGCTCGGCCCGGCGCGCGCGCTGCGCGACATTCCCTTCACGGCCGTCAAGCTCGACCCGGCCATGACCGCGGATCTCGACGGCGCCGGGCCAATGGCCGCGCGTGCCAGGGCCGCGGTGGCGGCGGTGGTGGACCTCATTCACGCCCTTGGCGCGACCTCGGTCGCCGAGGGCGTGGAATGCGCGGGGCAGATGCAGGCGTTGCGCGCGGCCGGATGCGACGCGCTGCAGGGCTGGCTGCTTGGCCGGCCCGGTGCCGGCCCGTCGCCTCAGCCCCAGATCAGGTAGAGCAGCACCAGCGCCACCGCGATGGCGGCCGTGGAGCAGGTGAAGAAGGTGATGAACCCGGCCCAGGCGGCCTGCCGCTCGGCCAGGATGTCGGCCGCCTTCACCTCGACGAATTCATAGCTCTGCTTCTCGGCCACGGAACGTCCTCGCGCGCTGTCGTCCAGCAGCGTTTAGAAAGCGCGGCGCCTCACGGCAAGGGGTTCAGCAGCGCGCCGGAGGCCGCGGCCGCGCCCGCCACCACGGCGCGCCCCCCCTCGACCCGCACCCGCCCGGCCGCCAGCCAGGCCAGCGCGGCAGGATAGAGCCGGTGCTCCTCGGCCAGCACCCGCGCGGCGAGGCCCGCCTCGGTGTCCCCCGGCAGCACCGGCACGGCGGCCTGGGCGAGCACCGGCCCCTCATCCACCCCGGCCGTCACCAGATGCACCGTGCAGCCATGCAGCCGCACGCCCGCCGCCAGCGCGCGGGCATGGGCGTCGAGGCCCGGGAAGGCCGGCAGCAGGGAGGGGTGGATGTTGATCATCCGTCCCTCCCAGCGCGCCACGAACCCTTCGCTCAGTACCCGCATGAAGCCGGCCAGCGCGATGATCTCCGCCCCGTGGCGGACGATCTCGGCCTCCATCGCCGCCTCGAAGCCGGCGCGGTCGCCCCGGAAGGCGCGGCTTTCCACCACCGCGGTCGGCACCCCGCGCGATGCGGCATGGGCAAGGCCCGCCGCATCGGCGCGATTGGACAGCACCAGCGCGATCCCGGCCGGATAGGCGGGATCCTCGGCGGCGGCGAGCAGCGCGGCCATGTTCGAGCCGCGGCCCGAGATCAGCACCGCGACGCGGCGGCGGTTCATGCCGGCCAGGTGGGCGGCAGGCCGTCCACGCGCAGGCTCGCCGCGCCGCTGGCCGCTTCGAGCCGGCCGATGCGCGCGACCGCCTCGCCGTGTCCGCGCAGCAGCGCCTCGGCGGCCGCGGCGTGCCCGGCCGCCACCACCAGCGCCATGCCGATGCCGCAGTTGAAGACGCGCAGCATCTCCTCGGGCGCCACGCCGCCCGTGCGGGCCAGCCAGGCGAAGACCGGCGGCGGCGTCCAGGCGCCGGCATCCAGCACGGCCAGCACGCCCGCCGGCAGCACGCGCGGCAGGTTGCCCGGCAGCCCGCCGCCGGTGATGTGCGCCGCGGCCTTGACCAGCCCCGCGCGATGCAGCGCCAGCAGCGGCCTGACGTAGATGCGCGTGGGTTCGAGCAGCGCCTCGCCCAGCGTGCGTCCCGCCGCGAAGGGGGAAGGGGAGCCGAGCCCCGCATCGCCGCGTTCGAGAATCCGCCGCACCAGCGAGAAGCCGTTGGAATGCACGCCCGAGGCCATCAGCCCCAGCACCACATCGCCCGGCCCGACATCCCCGCGCGGCAGCAGCGCGCCGCGTTCGGCCGCCCCCACCGAGAAGCCCGCGAGGTCGTAGTCGCCCTTCGCGTACATCCCCGGCATCTCGGCCGTCTCGCCGCCGACCAGCGCGCAGCCGGCGATGCGGCAGCCCTGGGCGATGCCCGCGACCACGTCGCGCGCCGCGGCCACCTCGAGCAGGCCGGTGGCGAAATAGTCGAGGAAGAAAAGCGGCTCGGCGCCCTGCACCACCAGGTCGTTGACGCACATCGCCACGAGGTCGATGCCCACGGTGGCATGGATGCCGGCCTCGATCGCCACGCGCAGCTTGGTGCCCACGCCATCGGTCGAGGACACCAGGATCGGGTCCGTGAAGCCCGCCGCCTTGAGGTCGAACAGCGCTCCGAAGCCGCCCAGCCCCCCCATGGTGCCGGCCCGGTCGGTGGACTTCGCGAGCGGCTTGATCGCGTCCACCAGCGCGTCGCCGGCCTCGATGTCCACGCCGGCGGCGCGGTAGGTGAGGGGGAAAGACGGGGAACTGGTCAGGGTAGCCTCCGATCGGGTATTGGCTGGCACGGAAAGGCCGCGCGACGCGGCACGTCACTGCCGGCCCGGGGCCGGCCTGGAAGGGGTTGGGGGCGCGATGCCGGACAGATCCCGCACCGCGCGGGCGCGCGGAAAGAACCATGCGGCGGCGCTGATCGCAACCGCCCTGCTGCTCCTCGCGCCCAGCCCCGTGCCGGCGCAGGAGGCGCCCGCCGCGGTCTCCTTCACCCAGCGCGGCGTGCCCGCCGAGGCCACCGCCGACAACGCGGTCATCGCGCGCGAGCGGGCGCTCGCCGCCGGTCGCCGCGCCGCCTGGGACCGCATCGCCGCGGCGACCGGCGCCCCGCGCAACCTCTCCGACGCGCAGATCGAGGCGATGGTCGCCTCCATCATCATCGAGGAGGAGCGCACGACGCACACGCGCTATGCCGGGCGCATCACGGTGAACTTCAACCCGGCCCGGGCGCGCGCCCATACGGGCGGCACCGGCACGGCCGAGGGCGGGGGGCTGCCGGCGCCCGACGGCCCGGCTCAGCCGCGGCCGCCCGCCGCCGGCCC
>Ga0207950_100423_pt1 | contig 14473 bp, 10 predicted proteins | sample Subbio11_8B_AprC_FD_184814 | JGI IMG/M metagenome (GOLD analysis project Ga0207950, IMG submission 184814) | Serpentinite rock and fluid subsurface biosphere microbial communities from McLaughlin Reserve, California, USA - CR11_8B_AprC (SPAdes) | ecosystem: Environmental > Terrestrial > Deep... | reverse complement strand
CACCGCCGCCGCTGCCGCTGCCGCGGCATCGGCCGCCGGGGCGGTTTCGGTGGCCGGAGGCTGGCCGGTGGGGAAGAAGGTCGCCTCGCGGCCGTTGTAGATTTGCCACTGGTCCCACAGCAGGATCAGCGAGAAAACCAAGATCACCCAGAGGATGGAGCGGCGAATGTCGGTCATGAGGGCTTCTTGCGCGAGCGGGGGGTGCTCAGGAGGGAGGAAAAGGGATGCGCCCATTGCTCGGGCACTGGGTCGCAGCCGCCCTCGCACCAGGGGTGGCAGCGCGCAATGCGCCGCAGCGTCAGGTAGCTGCCGCCCAGTGCGCCGTGCTGGCGCAGGGCTTGCAGGCTGTAACCGGAGCAGGTGGGTTCGAAGCGGCAGTTCGCGCCCAGCAGCGGGCTGAGCAGGTAGCGGTAGCCTTGCACCAAGGCGATGAGCAGCTGTTGCGGCCAGTTACGCACGACGCGCCCCTTGCAGCAGTTGCAGCAGTTCGGCGCGCACGCTCTGGCGCAGGGCGTCGGAGGCGGCGCTGGGAAACTGCTGGCGCGCGTAGGGGCTGCGCAAGCGCACCACCCAGGCTTGCGGCGGCAAGGGCGCTAGCAGGTCGGCTGCCAGCGCATAGATCTGGCGCCGCACCAAATTGCGCGTGACGGCTCGGCGCGCCGAGCGCTTGGGCACCAATGCGCCCAGCCAGTGCGGATTGCCGGGAAACAAAGCGGGCGCGGCCCCGGGCGGTGGCGGCACCGGGTCGAGGTCGAGCGCATGCAAAGCAAAGTGTGGCGTTTTGGCAACCGGGGCGCGGCGCAACACCGCGTCAAACTGTTTGCCGATGCGAATGCGCCCCAAGCCGGTGTTAACCAAGGCATGGGCACCGGCGGGCGTGTGCGGTGTGGCGCAGGCTGCAAGCATACACAGACCGTCTGGGGCGCTGCGAGGGCGGTTCAGCCCTTCAGCCCTTCAGGCCTGAAGGGCTGAGATTGGGCTGGTGCAAAACTCAAAGGCCGAGGCGCTTGCGGCCCTTGGCGCGGCGCGCATTGATCACGGCGCGGCCACCACGGGTTTTCATGCGAACCAAGAAGCCGTGGGTGCGGGCGCGGCGGACTTTGGAGGGTTGGTAGGTGCGTTTCATGGTGTTGGATGATTCGTTGCAAGCCCGGTGCAGGCTTGGGGTTTGGGTGATTTTGAGACCAAACCCTAGATTATTGCAAATTTCGCCCGTTATGCCAAGCGTTTTGGTGGGCTGGGGCTGGGGTAGGCCGGGGTTCGTCAGTCGCAGGCTCTGATTCCTCACCCCGGCCTACCCCAGCCCCAGCCAGCCTTTGGTAGGCCCGGGTTCGTCAGTCGCAGGCTTTGATTCCTCACCCCGGCCTACCCCAGCCCCAGCCCCAGCCCCAGCTTGGGCACTGCGCAGAAACCCGCATGTGGATAACTTGAGGGCGCGGCTACAATGCACCTTCACAGCTTGGCCGCTCGTCGCGCTGGTCAGCGTTTCGAATTCACTGCCCCTCCATGTCCCTCGTTTTGATTCCGCCCGAAGTCTCGGAGCCTGCGGAGGCTTTGTGGTCGGCCTGCGTGCAGCGGCTGGCGAATGAGTTGCCGGCGCAGCAGTTCAACACCTGGATCCGCCCTTTGGCGGCACAGGTGTCGCAGACGGCCGACTCGGTCACTTTGGTGTTGCCCAGCCGCTTCAAGCTCGACTGCATCCGCAACCAATACGCCGCCCGCATCGCCGCTGCGCTGCAAGCGGTGGCGGGGCAGCCGGTCGCGCTCGAACTGGTGCTGGCCAGCCGCCCGGGGGTGCGCAAAGCCGCCCCGCCCGATTCACAGCACTCCGAGCCGCTTTGGAGCCCGGTCAACGGGCGCTCCGATGCGCCGGTCGCTGCGCAAGCCGAGCCATCCATCGCCGCACCCTCCGCCGCCGCCAAGGCCAAGCTGGCCGAGCCCACGCACCGGCTCAACCACGGCCTGACTTTTGCCACCCTGGTCGAGGGCACGGCCAACCGCATGGCGCGCGCGGCGGCCATGCACGTGGCGCACCACCCGGGCCAGCTCTACAACCCCTTGTTCATTTACGGCGGCGTGGGCCTAGGCAAAACGCACCTGATGCACGCCATCGGCAACCAGTTGCTGGCTGGGCGTGCGGCGGCCAAGGTGCTCTACATCCACGCCGAACAGTTCGTCACCGACGTGGTCAAGTCGTACCAGCGCAAGACCTTCGACGAGTTCAAGGCGCGCTACCACTCGCTGGATTTGCTGCTGATCGACGACGTGCAGTTTTTTGCCAACAAGGAGCGCACCCAAGAGGAGTTTTTCAACGCCTTCGAAGCGTTGCTGGCCAAAAAAAGCCACATCGTCATGACCAGCGACACCTACCCCAAGGGCCTGACCGACATCCACGAGCGGCTGGTGTCGCGCTTCGACGCCGGCCTGACGGTGGCCATCGAGCCGCCCGAGCTGGAAATGCGCGTGGCCATTTTGCTCAGCAAGGCCGAGGCCGAAGCGGCGGCGCTGCCTGAAGACGTGGCTTTTTTCGTGGCCAAGAATGTGCGCTCCAACGTGCGCGAGCTCGAGGGCGCGCTGCGCAAAATTTTGGCCTATTCGCGCTTCAACCACAAAGAGGTGTCGATCGCGCTGGCGCGCGAGGCGCTGCGCGACTTGCTCAGCATCCAGAACCGGCAGATCTCGGTCGAGAACATCCAGAAAACCGTGGCCGACTTCTACAAGATCAAGGTCGCCGACATGTATTCGCGCAAGCGCCCGGCCAACATCGCCCGGCCGCGCCAGATCGCCATGTTTCTGGCCAAGGAGCTGACGCAAAAGAGCCTGCCCGAAATCGGCGAGCTCTTTGGTGGCCGCGACCACACCACGGTGTTGCACGCGGTGCGCAAGATCGCCGCCGAGCGCCAGACCCTGAGCGAGCTCAACCAGCAGCTGCACGTGCTCGAGCAGACCCTCAAGGGTTGAGCGGCGCCGATGCAAAATTCAACGCCCATGCCCGCCCGCGCCGCCCCAGCCCCGTTTTACAAACCTGCAACAATTCGCCCTGCGGCCCCGCCCGAGGCGCGCTAGCTCCGCAGCCTTCGCCCTTTACCGAACCGAACCGAAAGCCCGCCCATGATCGTTGTGCAATCGACCCAAGACAAGCTGTTGGCCGCTCTGCAAGCGGTGTCTGGCATCGTGGAGCGCCGCCACACCATGCCGGTGCTGGCCAATGTGCTGCTGCGCAAAGAGGGCAGCGTGGTGCAGCTGACCACCAGCGACCTCGAAATCCAGATCCGCACCCAAGCCGAGCTCGGCGGCGACGCCGGCACCTACGCCACCACGGTGGGCGCGCGCAAGCTGATCGACATTTTGCGCACCCTGCCGCCCGAGCAAAAAGTGACGATCGAGGCGCAGCAGAGCAAGCTGGTGCTCAAGGGCGGCAAGTCGCGCTTCACCCTGCAAACCCTGCCGGCCGAAGATTTTCCGCTGGTGCAGCAGGCCCCCAGCTTCGGGCCGGCGTTCAGCGTGCCGCAAAAGGTGTTCAAGAGCCTGCTGGGCCAGGTGTCCTTTGCCATGGCGGTGCAAGACATCCGCTACTACCTCAACGGCATCTTGTTCGTGGCCGAAGGCAAAACGCTCAGTCTGGTGGCCACCGACGGCCACCGGCTGGCTTTTTCCAGCGCCGCGCTCGAGGTCGAGGTGCCCAAGCAAGAGGTGATTTTGCCGCGCAAGACGGTGCTGGAGCTGCAGCGCCTGCTCTCGCAGGCCGAGGGCGACGTGGAGCTGCAATTTGCCTCCAACCAAGCGCGCTTCAGCTTTGGCGCGCTGGAGTTCATCAGCAAATTGGTCGAAGGCAAGTTCCCCGACTACCAGCGCGTCATCCCGCAGCAACACCCGCACGTGCTGCTGCTGGGGCGCCAGCCGCTGCTGGCGGCGTTGCAGCGCGCCGCCCTCATGACCAGCGACAAGTTCAAGGGCGTGCGCCTGAGCCTCGAGCCCGGCGTGCTGCGGCTGGTGGCGCACAACGCCGAACAAGAAGAGGCGCTCGACGAGCTCGACATCGAGTACCAAGGCCCGATGATGGAAATGGGCTTCAACGTCAGCTACCTGATCGAGGGCTTGTCGAGCATGGCGCAAGAGATGGTGCGCCTCGAGCTGGCCGACAGCAACGCCTCGGCGCTGCTCACCATCCCCGAGCACGAAAGCTACAAATACGTGGTGATGCCGATGCGCATCTGATGCCGCTGCCAGCGCTGCAACCGCTACCCCGTGCCTGACCGCTTTGCCTGACCTGCCAGACCTGCCCGCCCACGTGCGGGCTGCGCCTTTGATGAGAGTTGATTGATGAATCCCGATTTCCCCCCCGCCCAGCCAGACCCCACTGCGCCGGACCCCCTCGAGCCCGCGGCCTCGGCGAGCAGCGCCAGCTACGGCGAGGGCTCGATCCAGATCCTCGAGGGGCTGGAGGCGGTGCGCAAACGCCCCGGCATGTACATCGGCGACACCTCCGACGGCACCGGCTTGCACCATCTGGTGTTCGAGGTCGTCGATAACTCGATCGACGAGGCCCTGGCCGGCTATTGCGACGACATCGTCGTCACCATCCACACCGACAACTCGATCAGCGTCACCGACAACGGGCGCGGCATCCCCACCGGCATCAAGTGGGACGACAAGCACGAGCCCAAGCGCAGCGCGGCCGAGATCGCACTCACCGAGCTGCACGCCGGCGGCAAGTTCAACCAAAACAGCTACAAGGTCTCGGGCGGTTTGCACGGCGTGGGCGTGAGTTGCGTCAACGCCCTGAGCCGCTGGCTGCGCCTGACGGTGCGCCGCGACGGCCGCGCGCACCAGCTCGAATTCGCCCGCGGCGAGGTGCAGCAGCGCTTGCTCGAGGCCATCGACGGCGTGGCGGTGTCGCCGATGCGCCGCAGCGGCGTCACCGAAAAGCGCGGCACCGAGGTGCACTTCCTGCCCGACAGCGAGATCTTTCAGCAAAACGCCGATTTTCACTACGAGATTTTGGCCAAGCGGCTGCGCGAGCTCAGCTTTCTCAACCACGGGGTGCGCATCCGCTTGCACGACGAACGCAGCGGCAAGCAGGACGATTTTTCTGGCGCCGGCGGCGTCAAGGGCTTCGTCGAGTTCATCAACGCCGGCAAAAAAGTGTTGCACCCCAACGCCTTTTACGCCAGCGGCGCGCGCCCGGCCGAGAGCTACGGCGGCATCCCCGGCACCGAAATCGGCGTCGAGGTGGCGATGCAGTGGAACGAGAGCTACAACGAAAACGTGTTGTGCTTCACCAACAACATCCCGCAGCGCGACGGCGGCAGCCACCTGACCGGGCTGCGCGCCGCCATGACGCGCGTCATCGGCAAATACATCGAGCAAAACGAAGTGGCCAAAAAGGCCAAGGTCGAAGTCAGCGGCGACGACATGCGCGAAGGCCTGTGCTGCGTGCTCTCGGTCAAGGTGCCCGAACCCAAGTTCAGCAGCCAGACCAAAGACAAGCTGGTGAGCTCCGAAGTGCGCGCACCCGTAGAAGACATCGTGGCCAAGGCGCTGACCGAGTACCTCGAAGAGCGGCCGCAAGACGCCAAACTGCTGTGCGGCAAGATCGTGGACGCGGCGCGGGCGCGCGAGGCGGCGCGCAAGGCGCGCGAACTCACGCGGCGCAAAGGCGTGCTCGACGGCCTCGGGCTGCCCGGCAAACTGGCCGACTGCCAAGAAAAAGACCCGGCCCTGTGCGAGATCTACATCGTCGAGGGCGACAGCGCCGGCGGCAGCGCCAAACAGGGGCGGGATCGCAAGTTCCAAGCCATTCTGCCCTTGCGAGGCAAGATCCTCAACGTCGAGAAAGCGCGCTACGAAAAGCTGCTCGCCAGCAACGAAATCCTGACCCTGATCACGGCGCTGGGCACCGGCATCGGCAAAGCCAGCGCCGCCGACGAGTACAACCCCAAGGCCAAGAGCGGGTCCGACGATTTCAACGTGGCCAAGCTGCGCTACCACCGCATCATCATCATGACCGATGCCGACGTCGATGGCGCCCACATCCGCACCCTGCTGCTCACCTTCTTTTACCGCCAGATGCCCGAGCTGGTAGAGCGCGGCCACATCTACATCGCCCAGCCGCCGCTGTACAAGGTCAAGAGCGGCAAAGAAGAGCTCTACCTCAAAGACGCGGCCGCGCTCGACGCCTACTTGCTGCGCATCGCGCTGCGCGACGCCGCCATCCACACCGGTGGCGAGCCGGGGCGCACGCTCGAGGGCGAAACGCTGGCCGAGCTGGCGCGCCGGCATCAAGTGGCCGAAGCGGTGATCGCGCGCCTGAGCGCCTTCATGGACGCCGAGGCCCTGCGCGCCATGGCCAGCGGCGTGGCGCTGGTGCTCGACGACATGGAGCAAGCCAGCGCCAGCGCCAGCGCCTTGCAAAGCGCCCTGCGCGCCCTGAGCAGCACCGGCGTGCCGGCCGAAGTCACGGCCGAGTTCGATGCCCGCAGCGACAAACCGCTGCTGCGCATCAGCCGCCGCCACCACGGCAACGTGCGCAGCAGCGTGGTCACGCAAGACTTCGTGCACGGCGCCGACTACGCCGCGCTGGCCGATGCGGCGCAGACCTTTGCCGGCCTGCTGACTGAGGGCGCCACGGTGCGGCGCGGCGAAGGCGAGCGGCGCAAAGAAGAAAAAGTGTCCGATTTCCGCAGCGCCATGCAGTGGCTGCTGGCCGAAGCCGAGCGCGGCAGCGCGCGCCAGCGCTACAAAGGCCTGGGCGAGATGAACCCCGAGCAACTGTGGGAAACCACCATGGACCCGGCGGTGCGGCGCCTGCTGCAAGTGCGCATCGAAGACGCGATCGAAGCCGACCGCGTCTTTAGCACCCTCATGGGCGACGAAGTCGAACCGCGGCGCGCCTTCATCGAGCACAACGCGCTGCGCGCTGCGAATATCGACGTATGAGGGCGGGTGTAGGTAGACGCAAAAGCTGAGAAACGGGACCCATAAGTTGAGAAAGCCACCACGGTTGACTTCGGTGATTCGCCCGCGTGCAGCGACCTCCCCCCCAGAGCGCGCAGCCAGTTTGCCCAGTCCTTAATGGACAAGAACTCCCCTCGGCAGGCAAGCCATGAACTGGTAGGCGCCTTGGGGGGGTCAAGCCGGTGGACTCGGCGCAAATGGCTATGGGCGGAGCTTCCTGCGCGCGGTGGTGCACGGATAGGGCTTGCAAACAGTTTGCAAAAAATACCTATTTAAGGTACTATTTGCAAACCGTTTGTAATCATGCCCTCCGTCGATGTTGCCCCCTACCCACCCCGTGCTCACGGGATGGTCGCTAACCTGCTGGACCAGCTCCAGGGGCGTGGCCAACTTGTCACCAGTCTGCCCGAGCTGGCGGCCCTGAGCGGGCTGACTTCCTTAGCCGTCAAGCGCCAGCTGGAGCACCTGGCCGACAGAGTGGCTCGGCTGCCGGGCCGCCCCAGCTGCTTTCTCATCGTTCCCCCAGAACACCGCGGGCGGGGCGCCCCACCCGTAGCCTACTGGCTCGCGGACTACTGCCGATTGCGCCAGAAGCCCTACTATGTCGGTCTGCTGTCTGCTGCTGCCCTACACGGCTCAGCCCAGCAGGCGGTGCAACTCACACAAGTCCTGACAACCACCCCGACGCGCGCGCTCAAAGCAGGCAGCGTGCATGTCGAGTTCCACGTAAAGGAGCGTCTGGCGGACACGCCGCTGACCTCGATAAAAGGGCTTGCAGCTCCACTTGCTGTTAGCAGCCCAGAAGCGACCGCCCTGGATTTGTTGGCCTTCCAGCACTGCGTCGGCGGTGTTGCCCGAGCGACCGATGTTGTCGCGGGGCTGCTGCCGGTGATGACCGCTGAGGGGTGGCGCCGCGCCTTACCCTTTTCGCCTGTCGTCGTGCGGCAGAGAACGGGCTATGTCCTGGACGCCCTTGGAGCGCACCGGTTCGCCAACCTCGTCCAGGCCAGCTTGCCGTCAAAATTGCGCCCAGTGCTTTTGCAGTCCGCTACGCCCTCGCTGGGCACGGGTGGGCAACTGCCCTGGCAAGTTGATGACAATGTGGGACTGCAGGGAGAACTGAATTGATAGCGCTGACATTGCAAGACGTCCTGGCTCACCAGGAGACGGTGCTGTGGCCCGAGCTCTACCAGGTAGAACAAGACCTACTGCTCAGCTTGGCGATGACAGCCATTTTCAACGACAATTTCCTATCGGAGCAGGTGGCTATGCGTGGCGGCACGGTGCTCCACAAAGTGCACTTGGCCCCTGCTGTGCGCTACTCAGAGGATATTGACCTTGTGGCCGTGGGCGAACGGCCCGAGAGGCACATACAGAGGGCGTTGATGCGGGTCCTGCGCCCGGTGCTGGGGAAGGAAAAGTCTTCGGCATGGGCCTTGTTGCGGTTGGCCGTGCGCAACGCTGCAAAGCCTTCCCGGATTCTGCGTTGCGTTTTCAAGGTCCAAAGTGTCGCGGAGCCCGCTCGGGAGCTGACGGTTGAGGTTGAAGTGAATGTCTCGGAACGCACACCACGATTCGAACTGCAGCGTCTGCCCTTTGCTTTAGAGTTTCGAGGCGAGGCCCGCGCAGCACCTATCGCGTCTTTCAATATCAACGAAATGCTGGCCACGAAGATGCGGGCCACGTTTCAACGCAAGAAGGGCCGTGATTTGTTTGACCTGTATTGGGCACTTACCGCACAGACGGTTATGCCGGTGGACACGGCCCAGGTGCTCGATGCTTTCAAGCACTACATGCAAGAAGAGTCAACAACGGTGCCGCGCGCCGAGTTCTTGGCGCACCTCGACAGGTGCCTGGCGGATAAGGTGGGGTTCTGCCGCGACATGGACGCCTTGCTCAAACAGAATCTCACCTACGACCCCTCAGTAGCCTCGGTTGTCGTGATTGACCGGCTTTTGAGCCGGTTGCCCGAGTAGCACACAAGTTGGGCAGGACTGCAGCCCGGTTACAAGCTGGCGGCGGGCGCACCACCCGCCGCCGCATCCCTTCACCCCACCACCCCGGGCCCGGTAGCGCCGTCGAAGCCGAGCTGGGCCAGCAGCGGCAAGTCGTCGGCGTGTTCCACGCCTTGGGCGATCACGGTGATGCCCAGTGCGTGCGCCACGGTGCACAGCCCGCGCAAAAACTCTTGGTTGCCCGGGTTTAGGCTGATGCCGCGCACGAAGCTGGGGTGCACTTTGATGTAGTCCAGCCCCAAGCTGGCCAGCTTGCCGTTGCTGGCAAACTGTTGCCCAAAGTACTCGATCCCCACCCGGCAGCCCAGCGCCTTGAGGCTGCGCACCAGGTCGCAAAAGGCATCGAACTGCTTGTACACACCGTACTCAGGCACCTCGAACAGCAGGCGCGGGCACAGCTGCGGGTAGCCTTGCAGCAGTTGCACTAGGCGGTTGCGAAAGCCAAAGTCGGCGATCGTTTCGGCCGACAGGTTGACCGCCACGTCGCCGCTGCCCTTGCCTAGGTGCTCGATGGCCAGTTGCACCACCCCTAGGTCGATGGGGGCGGTCAGGTTGAGGCTGGCCGCCATGGGCATGAAGTCGCCGGCGCTGAGCAACTGCCCTTCGCTGCCGAGGCGCAAACGGATCACGCCTTCTTGGTGCAGGGCGAGCTTGGGGTCGCGCTGCACCACCGGGTAGAACGCCAGGCTCAGGCGGCCGCCTTGCACCGCCTCGGTGAGCAGGGTGCGCCAGCGTTCGGCTGGCAAGGTGAGCTGGCCACCGCCTTGGTGTTCGTCGGCATGCCAACGATTGGGCCCTTTGGTGCGCGCCTGCGCCAGCGCCTGGTCGGCGCGGGTGAGCAAGTCGGGCAGGCTTTGTGGCCGCACATAGGCCACCGCCGCTAGGTGAAACAGATCTGGGAACTCGGGCTCCCAGTCCGGCAGCCAGTCGCGCCACAGGCGCTCGTAGAGCCGTTGTGCGGCTTCGGTCGGTGAGGCCAGAGTCGGGCAGATCACGGCGAACTCGCCGCCCTTGACGCGCCCGGAGCGCTGCCCCGGGTTTTCTTGATCGCAGCCCAGCAGCACGGCGCCCAGTGCGCGCAGCAACTGGTCGGCGCGCTGGTGCCCAAACTTGGCGTTGAGCTCGTTGAGGTGCGCCAACCGCACCAGCACCAGGGAGCCGCTGGAACCAAACGCTTCGCCATCGAGCACCTCGCGCAGGTAGGCCATGAAATGCTCGCGATTGGCCAACCCGGTGACGGGGTCGAAGTTGACGCGCTTGTGCAGTTCGTCCAGGCGGTTCGATTCGTCGGCAAACATGAGTTGTATGCGGCCCGCCATGTCGTTCATGGCGCGGCTGACGGCGCGCAACTCCGGGGTGCGCGGTTCGGGCACGGTGAGGAAGCGCCGTTCCGAAATGGCTTGCGCCTGCTGCACCACCGCGCCCAGCGGCCGCGTGATGACGCGCAGCGCATAGCTGCCCAACAGGCCGGTGAAGAAGGCACCCAGCACAAACCAGAGCAACAGGTCCAGTGTGCCTTGCCACAGGTTTTTGTAGGCGAACTGTTCGTTGCTGGCCAGCACCACGGTGCCAAACTGACGCCAGCCGTCTTGCACTTGGGCCCGGCCCGGTTCGGCTTCGAGCGGGATCAGTTGCGTAAACCAGCGTGGTGCACCCACCACTTCACCCTCAAACACGCGCTCCACCAGGGTTTCGCCGGTGGGGGCGACGATGCGGATGAAGCGGTAGTGGCCGGCATCGAACTGCGCCGAGACCAGCAACTCCACCGTCATCGGGTCTTTGTCGAGCTGCGTCAGGGCCAGCGCCAGCGAGGTGGCGTTGTCGATGTTCTTGATCTGCAACTGCTGCTGCAGGTAGGCGCGCGCCGACAGCACATTGACGATCAGGCTGCCGCCAAAAGCGATCGCCATCACGACGACGATGGCCAGCCAGAGTTGCTTTACCAATGACATAGCGGTTCCCCTTGGGATGAAAACGGGAGCGGGTGGTGCTTCACAACCCCTCCCGGGACATGCGCTCGAGCACATCGCGCCAACGCGACAGCCGTGCGGTGGAGCTGGCGACTTGCTGCGTTTGGCCCGCCACCCACAACCCTTCGCTGTTGAAGCTGAACAGGGGAGTGAGGTCGGGCCGGCTCGCAGCCGGTCGCACGCTGGTGATCAGATTGTCCAGTATCAGCGGCTCGGCGTTGGGGGTCTCGTAGAAGCCCAACACCATGTGTGCCTCGGTCAGGGCGCCGGCGGTGCGCGCACGCACGTAGATCAGGCGCATCTGCTCGTTGGGCACGCCCAGCAGCAGCAAGGTGACGTATTTGGCGATCGAATAGTCTTCGCAGTCGCCCGCACCGCGGCCCATGAATTCGAGCGGTGTGGCCCAGTAGTCGGCTTGGTTCCAGACCGTGGGGTCGAGGGCGTACAAAACGCGCCGGTTGAAAAAGGTGTTGACCAGTTGCAACTGGCGCTCGATGGGTTGCGTGCGCGCGTCCTCCATCATGCTGCGCCACGCGGCCACGGTTTGCGCCGCCTGCGGGCCAAAGCGCTCCAGCGCTAGGCGCTGTTTGAGGTCCAGATTGGGTCTGGCCCAACCCCAGTCCGATCCAACCGCTAGGCCGAAAATCAAGCCGACCAATGCCAACGCGCTGCCGCAGGCGAGCAAAAGCTGGCGGGGCAATTTGGGGGTGCGCGCAGGGCGCAAGAGCCAAATGGGCACGGTGGGTTGAGGCTGGAGCCGTGGGGGGTGGGTAAGGGATTGGAGGGCAGTGTGTGGTTTTTTGTGCAGGGCAGAAAATGATCGAAGCAATACCTGAGCACGCCGAGCGAGAATTGCTTTAAGATGCGCCCCTAGCATAGCTCAAATCAGGCTGGCTACCTTTGGTTAAGTAAGTCTCGTGTGCCGGCAAGGACGGTGCGCCCATGAAAGGTTCGATCATGAAAACATTCTCGCTCACGGCAGTTGCGCTGGCTGCCCTTTTCAGCGTTGGCAGTTTGCAGGCGCAAGTGACCCCGCCCCGGCCGGCTCCTGCCACCCCGGCAGCGGCGCCCGCTGCGCCCGCCACGGCGGCTGCCTTGCCCGCCCCGATGATCGCGGCCGTGCGCCAGGCCATCGTCAACAACCCCGAGGTGCAGGCGCGTTGGCACAATTTCACCGCTTCGCAGGCCGAGCGCGATGCGGGCATGGCGGGTTGGCGGCCGCAAGTCGATTTCAACTATGGCATAGGGCGCGAAACCAACCGCGCGCCGGGCAACAACACCGGCTGGTACAGCCGCCACGGCGGCTCGCTCACCCTCAACCAGATGCTGTTCGACGGCGGCTTCACCCGCAACGAGGTGCAGCGGCTCGAATACGCCGAGCTGGTGCGCTACTACGAGCTGCTGGAAGTGGTGGAGAACGTGGCCCTAGAGGCGGCACGCGCCTACGTCGATGTGGCCCGTTATTCTGCGCTGACCGAGGAGGCCAAGCAAAACTACGTCGAACACCGCATTCTGTCGCGCCAGATCGATGAGCGCGTCGGGGCGGGCGTCGGACGGCGGGTCGATGCCGACCAAGCGACCGGTCGCTTGGCGCTGGCCGAATCCAACTTGCTGACCGAGATCAGCAACCTGCACGATGTGAGCGCGCGCTTCCAACGCGTCATGGGCACGCTGGCGCCCGCCACCTTGCCGCCGTTGCGCGAAGGCCTGAGCCTGCCGGGCGTGCCCGCGACCATGACCGACGCCCTGCGCCAAGGGTTGCCCGCCAGCCCGACCATCAACGCCGCTTTTGAGAACGTGCGCTCGAGCCGCAGCCTGATCGAAGCGCGCCAGTCCGCCTTCTGGCCGCGGGTCGATTTTCGTCTGCGCCAAAGCTGGGGCCGCGACCTGAACAACGTGCCCGGTCGCACGCGCGACACCGTGGCCGAGGTGGTGCTGAACTACAACCTGTACCGGGGCGGCGCCGATCAGGCGCGTGAGCGCCAAGCGGTGGAGCAAAGCGCCCAAGCGCGCCAGTTGCAGGAGCTGGCCTGCCGCAACGTGCGCCAGACGCTGACGATCGCCTTCAACGATGTGCAACGCCTGAACGAACAGCTCGGCTTCCTGAACCAGCACCGCCTCTCAACCGAGGTGGCGCGCGACGCCTACCGGCAGCAGTTCGACATCGGCCAGCGCACGCTGCTCGATTTGCTGGATTCGCAAAACGAGTACTTCGAGGCCAGCCGCGCCTTCATCAACGCGCAATACAACCAATTCTTGGCGCAAGCGCGCACGCTGGCGGCGATGGGCCAGTTGACGACGGCGCTGGGCGTGAGCCGGCCCGACCAGCCGACGCTGGAGCAGTTGGGCCAAGACCGCGGTGCACTGCCACCCGAAGAGCTGTGCCCGTTCGAGGCGCCGGCCCTGTTGGTGGTGGACAAAGCGCGCGCGGTGGCAGAGGCGCCGGTGCGGGTTCGCCCGACTCTGCCGGCTGCAGCCCCCGCCGCCGCTGCACCAGCGGCCGCCCCCGCAGCGGCTCCGGTCCCCGCACCCGCCCCAGCGGCCCCTGCACCGCAGCAGATCACTTTTGCTTCCGACGCGCTGTTCGACTTCGATCGCGCCGTGCTGCGCCCCGATGGCCGCCAGCGGCTCGATGAAGTGGTGGCGCGCATCCGGGCCATCAACCTCGATGTGGTGATCGCCGTCGGCCACACCGACAGCATGGGCAGCGAAGCCCACAACCAGCGCCTGTCGCTGCGCCGCGCCGAGGCGGTCAAGGCCTATCTGGTGAACCAAGGCGTGCCGGCTGACCGCATCCGCACCGAAGGGCGCGGCGAGACCCAGCCGGTGGCCAGCAACGACACCGCACAGGGGCGGGCGCAAAACCGCCGGGTCGAAATCACCGTGGTGGAGCAACCCCGCCGCTAAAGCCGGTTGGAAGGCCGGTGGGAGAGGTGGCGGCTGGCGAGAACGAAATCGCAGCGCCGCTCAAACCCCGGCCGCGTGCGCCTGTGCGTCGGCGTGGTAGGAGCTGCGCACCATCGGCCCGACGGCGGCGTGGTCAAAGCCCATGGCGTGGGCCTGCTGCTCGAACCATTTGAAGGTGTCGGGGTGCGCGTAGCGGCGCACCGGCAGGTGCTGGTTGCTGGGCGCGAGGTACTGGCCGATGGTCAGCATGCTCACGCCGTGCGCGCGCAGATCCTGCATCACGGCCAGAATCTCGTCGTCGCTTTCGCCCAAGCCCAGCATGAGGCCGCTTTTGGTCGGGATGTGCGGCTGGCGCGCTTTGAATTTTTTGAGCAGGTTCAGGCTGAAGGCGTAGTCGCTGCCCGGGCGCGCCTCTTTGTACAGGCGCGGCACGGTTTCCAGGTTGTGGTTCATCACGTCGGGCGGGGCGGCGCACAAAATATCCAGCGCGCGCTCGTCGCGGCCACGAAAGTCGGGCACCAGCACCTCGATCTGGGTCTGCGGCGACAGGGCGCGCGTGTGCTCGATGCAGGCCACGAAATGGGCCGCGCCGCCGTCGCGCAAGTCGTCGCGATCGACGCTGGT
>Ga0207950_100418_pt1 | contig 14516 bp, 15 predicted proteins | sample Subbio11_8B_AprC_FD_184814 | JGI IMG/M metagenome (GOLD analysis project Ga0207950, IMG submission 184814) | Serpentinite rock and fluid subsurface biosphere microbial communities from McLaughlin Reserve, California, USA - CR11_8B_AprC (SPAdes) | ecosystem: Environmental > Terrestrial > Deep... | reverse complement strand
CGAGGCCGCCGCCGTCTGGGCCGCCGCCGAGCGCCTGCCGCCGCCGCCCGACGCCGAGGCCGCCCGCGCGATCTGGGCCGAGCGCCAGGTGCTCGCGCGCAAGCTGCTGCGCCTGGGCCAGGAGCGCGAGGCCTACCGCACCGCCGCCGGCCACGGCATCGCCGCGCCGGGCGAGCCGCGCCAGGAGGCCGAGTTCCTCGCCGGCTTCATCGCGCTGCGGCGGCTGAACGACCCCGCCGCCGCCGAGCGCCACTTCACCCTGCTCGGCCAGGACAGCCGCTCGGTCATCACCCGCGCGCGCGCCGCCTATTGGCAGGGAAGGGCGCTCGAGGCGCGCGGCGACCGCGCCGGAGCGCGCGCCCGCTACGCCGCCGGCGCCGAGCTGCCGGTCGCCTTCTACGGGCAGTTGTCCGCGCTCGCGCTCGGCGAGAGCGCGGCGCAGCTCTCCGCGCGCGTGCTGCGCGCCCCGGTGCCGGCGGTGACCACGCCCCGCGCGGCGGATTTCGCGGCGCGGGAACTCGCGCGCGCGGTGCTGACGCTGGCCGATCTCGGCGACGCGCGGCGCGCGCGCGTCTTCCTGCTGCGGCTCGAGGACCTGGCCAATGACGGCACCGACCGGATGCTCGCCGCGCGGCTCGCCAAGCATATCGGCCGGCCCGACCATGCCGTGTGGGTGGCGCGCCGTGCCGGTGCGGCGGGCGACATCATCCTGCCCGAAGGCTGGCCGACGCCCTTCCGCCCGCCGGTGAGCACGCCCGAGCCCGCCCTCATCCTCGCCATCACGCGCCAGGAGAGCAACTTCGACACCGAGGCGGTGTCCGGGGCCAATGCGCGCGGGCTGATGCAGCTGCTGCCCTCGACCGCGACGGTGGTCGCACGGCGGCTCGGCATGCAGGTGAGCGTGGCGCAGCTCACGCAAAGCCCGGAGATCAACATGCGCCTCGGCGCGGCGTATCTCGAGCAGATGCTCGAACGCTACTCCGGCGCGCTGCCGCTCGCGGCGGCCGCCTACAACGCGGGCCCCGGGCGCGTGGACCAGTGGCTGGTCACCCATGGCGACCCGCGCGGCGGCGACGTGGACATGCTCGACTGGATCGAGCAGATCCCCTTCACCGAGACGCGCATCTACGTCCAGCGCGTGATCGAGAACGTGGTGGTCTATCGCGCGCTCGAGGCGGCGAGCGCGGCGCGCGAGCATCCCCTCGCGCCCTGGCTGCGGCCGTCGCGATGAACGGGCGGGAGGTCGCGCTCTCCGCCCGCGACGGTCTGCGCATCGCCGGCACCGAATGGCCCAGCGCGCGCGACCGCGCCCCGCTGCTGTGCCTGCCCGGCATTTGCCGCACGCGGCTCGACTTCGCCGCACTCGGCGCGCGCCATGCCGGGACGCGCCGCGTCGTCGCCCTCGACTACATCGGCCATGGCGACAGCGAGCGCGCCGCCGATCCCGCCCGCTACCGGCCGGAGGCGCTGATACGCGACGTGCTCGACGCCATGGCGGCGCTGCACCTGCATCGCGTGGTGCTGGTCGGCACCTCCTTCGGCGGAATCTGCGCCATGGCGATGGGCGCGATGCGCCCGGCCGCCCTCGCGGCCGTGGCGCTGAACGACATCGGCCCTTCCATCGCCCCGGCGGCGCGCGGGGCGGTGCTCGACCTGGTCGGCCGCGACCCCGCCCTCGCCTCGCTGGACGAGGCCGTGGCCTGGCTGCGCGCCCACCACCCGCCGCTGCCCGGCCTCGACGAGGAAGGCTGGCGCGCCTTCGCCGCACGCACCTTCGCGCCCGGCGCGGACGGGCGCTGGCATCCGCGCTGGGACATCCGCGTCGGGCAGCAGGCGGTCGGCGCGGCGGCGGGCAGGCCGCCGGACCTCTGGGGCCTCTTCGGCGCGCTGCGGCGCCTGCCGCTGATGCTGGTCTGGGGCGAGGCGAGCACATTGCTGACCGCCGGGACGGTCGCGGCGATGCGCGCGGCGCGGCCCGACATGGCCGTCGCCGCCCTGCCAGGCACCGGCCACGCGCCGACGCTGCACGAGGCGCCGGCGGTCGCGGCACTCGACGCCTTCATCGCGGCGCAGCCATGAGCCCGGCGATGATGGTCGCTACACTCGGCGGCATCGGGCGGCTGCGGCCGGCGCCGGGCACCTGGGGCTCGCTCGCGGTGCTGCCGGCGGTGCTGCTCGGGCCGTCCGTCGCGCTGCTGCTCGCGCTCGCCGCGGCGGTGGCGGGATGGCTCGCGGTGCGCGCGCTGCCGCAGGACGGAGAGCATGATCCGGGCTGGATCGTGGTGGACGAGGCGGCGGGGATGCTGCTCGCCCTCGCCGCGCTGCCGGCCGGCGCGGGGTGGGTGGGCGTGGCGCTCGCCTTCCTGCTGTTCCGCGCCTTCGACATCCTCAAGCCCTGGCCGGTATCCTGGGCGGACAGGCGGGCTGGCGCGACGGGCGTGATGCTGGACGACATCCTCGCCGGGGCGATGGCCGCGGCGCTGCTGCTGGCGGTGCGCGCCATCGCGCCCGGGGTGCTGTGACGATGCTGCCGCAGGACACGCTCGATCAGGCCCGCGCGCTGCTCGCCGCGCTGGAGGCGCGCGGCGAGACGCTCGCCACCGCGGAATCCTGCACCGGCGGTCTGATCGCCGCGGCGCTGACGGCGATCGCCGGATCCTCCGCCGTGGTGATGGCGGGCTTCGTCACCTATTCGGACGAAGCGAAGACGCGCTTGGTCGGCGTGGCGGAGGCCTCGCTCGCCGCCCATGGCGCGGTGAGCGAGGCGGTGGCGCGCGAGATGGCCGAGGGCGCGCTCGCGCGCGCTGCGGTGGATGTCGCGCTCTCCTGCACCGGTATCGCGGGGCCGGGCGGCGCGACGGCGGGAAAGCCGGTGGGGCTGGTGTTCATCGGCCGCGCGCGGCGCGGTGCCGCCACGGTGGTGCAACGCCACGTCTTTCCGGGGGACCGCGCGGCGGTGCGCGCCGCGACCGTCGCGGCGGCGCTGCGCCTCGCCATGCCGGGTTGATGCCGGCGGCCGGATGCTTCGACCGCCGCCATCCGCTCTCTCCGTCCCTCGGGCGCCGGGTTTCGCGCCGCTCAGGAGGCCGGTCTGCCGGTCATGACCGATGATTGCGGCGCGAAAGCAACACCCGTGATGCGCGCGCGGCGCGACTCGGCGGCGAGGTTGCTCGCCTGCGTGGCGCGAAGGCAGGATGCCGCCATGGGAAGCGAGGAAGCCGCCACGCGCCGACGCCTCTCGCGCCGCGCGTGGCTCGGTGCCGCCGGCGCGGCCATGCTCGGCGTGCCCGCGGCGCGGGCGGAGGCGGTCGGCGACGGCCCGGCGCCGTTGCACGTGCCCGCGGTGCTGCCGGCGCGGGAACGCTGGCTCTGGCTGCAGAATTCCGCGGGCGAGGAGGTCGCGCTCGCCTACCGCACCGGGCAGGACTACGACATCCGCGCGCTGGCGCGAATCCAGCGCCTGCTGCGCGACCTGCGCGCCGACACCGCGGGGCCGGTGCCGACGCTGCTGCTGGATATGCTGTCGCTGATCCAGGAACGCATCGGCTACACGCGGCCGCTGCGGGTGATCTCGGGCTTCCGCACGCCGCAGACCAACGCCGCCCTGCCCTTCGCCGCACGCAACAGCCTGCACATGCGCGGCATGGCCGCGGACATCACGGTGCCGGGCATGGCGCAGGCGGAGATCTGCGGCCATGCCCTGCTGCTCTCGCATCATCTCGGCTTCATGGGCATCGGCTGGTATGGCTCATTCACCCATGTGGACATCGGGCCGCAGGCGTCCTGGGCGCGGGCGCTGTAGGGCCGGCAGGACCACACCAGCGGACCGCCCTGCCGAGCGATCGAGGCGCCCGAACGGGCGCCGCGCCGAGCGGCGCGAAACCCGGCGCCCGAGGGTCGGAGAAAGCGGATGCCGGCGGTCGAAGCATCCGTGCGCCGGCAAACCCGGTTTCCCAGGAAAGCGGGTTCATCAGCCGTAGCGCAGCCTCCACAGCACGAAGGCGCCGACAACGCCCATCACCGCGAGGACGATGCCGCCGGTCGAGGCCAGCCGGTTCTCGGCATGCACCTCCGAGGGGTCCTGCGTCGATATGACGAAGGGCTGCCGCCCCTCAGGCTTGCGGATTCGCAGGCGCGCCGGGGCCGGACCCTCGGTCGCCCCGGCCCTGGCGCGGGCGCGCCGCGGTTCGGCCTCGCCCATCGCGAAGATCGGGTCGCCGGCCATGATGTAGCGCTCGACATAACGGTAGCGCGCCGGGGAGGAACCGAAGATCGAGGTGACGGTCGAGGTCACGCGCAGCGCGGGCGGGGTGTAGCTGCCGGGGTTGAGTTCGGGATCGCCGGCGCCGCGGTCGGGGCGCTCCGTCGTGCCCTCCCAGGCGCTCCAGGCGGTCTCGTGCACGCGCGCGCCCTCGGGCGCGACCAGGCAGGCGGCCTTGCCGTCCGTCACCCGGATCGGCTGGTCGCTGCTGTCGAGAAAGATGCGCTCCCAGCGCGGCCCGCTCTGGCCGGGACGGTCGCGGGCGTTGAGGGGGCGTGCGCGGAGTTCCTCGACCCAGGCCTCGAACCAGGCGCAGCGGCGGCCCGAGAGCGGCGCGCGCAGGTTGCCCTCCGCGACATGCCCCCAGACCAGGCCGTAGCCGGGCGCGAGGTCCGACACCTCCACCGGGCGCATCCGCCGCATGGTGCGCGCGACGAGTTTCGCCCAGATCGCGACGCCGGCGCCCATCCCGACCATGGCGAGCGGGAAGAGCATGAAGAAGGCGAAAAGGCCGAAGGGCATCGAGCGCATGGTGCGGCTCCGCGTCCCGGATCTGCGGTCACGCCGCGGCGAGTGCGGCGCGGATCTCGTTCACGGCTTCCTCGATCATCGGTGCCGTCACGTCGATATGCGTGCAGGCGCGCACCCGCCCGCCGAGGCCCGACACCGCGATGCCGCGCAGCCGCAACCTCTCCTGCAAGGCCGCGACGGACATGCCGCAGCCCTTGATGTCGAAGAAGACGAGGTTGGTGTCAGGCTCCTCCACCACCACGCCGGGGATCTGGCGCAGGCCGCGGGCGAGCGCGCGGGCATTCGCATGGTCCTCGGCCAGGCGCTCGACATGGTGGTCGAGCGCGTGGATGCAGGCTGCCGCGCAGATCCCCGCCTGGCGCATCGAACCGCCCAGCCGCTGCTTCCACCGCCAGGCCTGGCCGATGAATTCCGATCTCCCGCACAGCACGGCACCGAGCGGCGCGCCGAGGCCTTTGGTGAAGTCGAGCCAGACGGAATCGTAGCGCGCGACCATCTCGTGCGCGGGAATGCCGGCGGCGACGCAGGCGTTCATCAGCCGCGCGCCGTCCATGTGCGTCGCCCAGCCCTGTTCATGCGCGACATCGGCCACTGCGTTCAACTGCGCGAGCGGCCAGACGGCGCCGCCGCCGATGTTCGCGGTCTGCTCCACTTCCAGCAGCCGCTGCGGCGGCGCGTAGCGCGTGCGCGGGCGGACCGCAGCGCGCACGTCATCGGCGGCGAACATGCCGCGCGGGCCCTTGAGCGGCATGATCTGCACGCCGGTCAGCGCGGCATGGGTGCCGCCCTCGCTGTGCAGGATGTGGGAGGTCTCGTGCGCGACGACCTCGTCGCCCTTGGAGCAATGCGTGAGGATGGCGATGACGTTGCACATGGTGCCCGAGGGCAGGTAGACCGCCGCCTCCTTGCCCATCAGCGCGGCCATGCGGTCGCACAGCGCGTGCACCGTCGGGTCGTCGCCGTGCTGTTCGTCGCCGACCTCGGCGCGCATCATCGCATCCTTCATCGCGGGCGTCGGGCGCGTCTGCGTGTCGGAATAGAGGTTGATGCGCACGGGCGGCGCGCCGGCGGGCGGGCGGTTGGGGGCGTGGACCATGTCTCGTCCTGTGCTGGATGCGGTTGCGCCGAGGATGCCCCCCGCGCGAGCATCCGGCCAGAGGGGGGGTTCAGCCATGGTCGCCATCCGCAAGATCGCGCTGCTGCGCGAGGAAGCGTTTTCCGAACTCGGCGAGGCAGGCGCCCGGCCGGTGGTGCGCGCGGTGGCGATGGTGGTGATCGCCAATCCCTTCGCCGGGCGCTTCGCGGCCGACCTGTCCGCGCTGGTGGAGGCGGGCGGCACGCTGGCCGCGCGCGTGGCGCCCGACCTGCTGCGGATGCTGCCCGGCCCGGCGGTCTCCTACGGCAAGGGCGCGATCGTCGGCACGGCCGGCGAGCTCGAGCACGGCCACGCGCTGCTGCATCCGAAGATGGGCGCGCCGCTGCGCGCGGCGATCGGCGGCGGGGCTGCGCTGATCCCCTCGGCGGCGAAGATCGGCGCGGTGGGGGCCGCGCTCGACCTGCCGCTCGGCCACAAGGACGATGCGTGGTCGCGCGGGCATTTCGACGCGATCACCGTGAGCCTCGGCGACGCGCCGCGGAGCGGGGAGATCCTGGTGGTGATCGGCCTCGCCGACGGCGGGCGGCTGCTGCACCGGATCGGCGAAGGGGCGCGGCGGTGAGCGGCCTTGCGGGGCGGCGGCGCGTCAGCCCATGGCGGAGGGCGCCGGCGCGCCCGGCGTGACCGGCGCCGCGCTGCGGCCATGGAGCACCATCGCGCGGCGTTCGAAGGCGCGCACCATCAGGCGCACCGCCTCGTTGAACACCACCCCGATCGCCATCTGCAGGATCCGGGAGCGGAATTCGAAATCCACGAAGAAATCCACCTCGCAGCCCTGCGGTGCGGGGCTGAAGCGCCATTGGTTGTTGAGGTAGCGGAAGGGGCCGGTTTCGTAGGTGACGTGGATGTGGCCCGGGCGGTCGAGGCCGACGCGCGAGCGGAAGGTCTCGCGGAACATCTTGAAGCCGATGGTCAGGTCGGCGACCAGCACCTGTTCGTCGCGCGAGAGCACGCGCGCACCGACGCACCAGGGCAGGAACTCCGGGTAGCGCCGCACATCGGCAACCAGGTCGAACATCTGCTCCGGCGTGTAGCGGAGAATCTTCTTCTCGGCGTGGGTCGGCATGTCAGGCGCGGACCAGGCGTTCCTCGCGCGCAGCGCGCAAGGCCGCGAAGTCGCGGTCGGCGTGATAGCTGGAGCGCGTGAGGGGCGTGGACGAGACCAGCAGGAAACCCCTGCCGCGGGCGGATTTCGCGTAGTCCTCGAATTCCTCGGGCGGCACGAAGCGGTCCACCGCGGCGTGCTTCACCGTGGGCTGGAGATACTGGCCGATGGTGAGGAAATCGACATCCGCCGAGCGCAGGTCGTCCATCACCTGCAGCACCTCGATCCGTTTCTCGCCCAGGCCGACCATGATGCCGGACTTGGTGAAGATGGAGGGGTCGAGCTGCTTCACGCGGTCGAGCAGGCGCAGCGAATGGTAGTAGCGCGCGCCCGGGCGGATGGTGGGGTAGAGGCCGGGCACAGTCTCGAGATTGTGGTTGAACACGTCCGGGCGGGCGGCGACCACGACCTCCAGCGCACCGTCCTTGCGGAGGAAGTCGGGCGTCAGGATCTCGATGGTGGTGGCGGGCGCGGCGGCGCGGATGGCGCGGATGGTCTGCGCGAAATGCTCGGCGCCGCCATCGGGCAGGTCGTCGCGGTCCACGGAGGTGATCACCACATGGCGCAGGCCGAGGGCGGCCACCGCCTCGCCCACGCGGCGGGGTTCGTCGGTGTCGAGCGGCCGGGGGATGCCGGTCGCCACGTTGCAGAAGGAACAGGCGCGGGTGCAGGTCTCGCCCATGATCATCATGGTGGCGTGGCGCTGCGCCCAGCATTCGCCGATGTTCGGGCAGGCCGCCTCCTCGCAGACCGTGACCAGTTTCTTGTCGCGCATCAGCGCCCGGGTCTCGTGATAGACCGGGTGGGTGGGCGCCTTCACCCGTATCCAGGCGGGCTTGCGCTGGATGGGGTTGTCAGGGCGGTTGGCCTTCTCCGGGTGCCTCTCGGCACCGGTGCGGACGGCGCGGTGGTCGATCTCGATGCGGGTCGTCATGCGATGTTCCGGACCCGCCATATAAGGGGTTCCGCGCGGTTCCGCGAGGCTGTCCCCGCCGTTTCAGATATGGATGACGCGCCCGTAAGCATCCAGGACGGATTCGTGCATCGCCTCGCTGACCGTGGGGTGCGGGAAGACGGTGTGGATCAGTTCCGCCTCGGTCGTCTCGAGCGTGCGGGCGATGGTGTAGCCCTGGATCATTTCCGTGACCTCGGGCCCGACCATGTGGGCGCCGAGCAGCGCGCCGGTCTTCGCGTCGAACACGGTCTTCACGAAGCCCTCGGGCTCGCCCATGGCGATGGCCTTGCCGTTGCCGATGAAGGGGAAGCGGCCGACGCGGACCTCGTGGCCCTTCGCCTTGGCGGCGGCTTCCGTGAGGCCGACGGAGGCCACCTGCGGGCGGCAATAGGTGCAGCCCGGGATGTTCAGCACGTCCATCGGGTGCGGGTGCAGCCCGGCGATGGCCTCGACGGTGATGATGCCCTCGTGCGACGCCTTGTGCGCGAGCCAGGGCGGGCCGGTCAGGTCGCCGATGGCGTAGATGCCCGGCTCCCCGGTGCGGCCCATGGCGTCGGTCACGACATGGGTGCGGTCCACCCGGATCTTCGTTCCTTCCAGGCCGATGTCTTCCACATTGCCGACGATGCCGACGGCGCTGATCAGGCGGTCGGCCTTGATCTCGCTGACCTTGCCGGCGACTTCCACGATGGCGGCGACGCCATCGCCCTCCTTGCGGACGCCCTGCACCTTCGCACCCGTGATGACCTTCATCTTCTGCTTCTCGAAGGCCTTGTGGACGAAGGCGGAGACCTCCGCATCCTCGACCGGCAGGATGCGGTCCATCGCCTCGATCAGCGTCACCTCGCTGCCCATGTTCAGGTAGAAGGACGCGAATTCGGACCCGATCGCGCCCGAGCCGATGACGATCAGGCGCTTGGGCAGCGCGGGGGCGACCATGGCTTCGCGATAGGACCAGATCAGCTTGCCGTCCGGCTCCATGCCCGGCAGCACGCGCGCGCGCGCGCCGGTGGCGAGGATGATGTGCTTCGCCGCGAGGTCCGCGGCCGGCTTGCCGTCCCTGGTCACGCTGATCCTGCCGGGGCCCGCAAGCTTGGCGTGGCCGTCGAAGACCGTGACCTTGTTCTTCCTCAGCAGGTGCTTCACGCCGCCGGAGAGCTGCGACGCCACGCCGCGCGAGCGCTTCACCACCTTGGCGAAATCGAAGCGCGGGTTGTCGGCGGCGAAGCCGTAGGCATCGAGGCTGTGCAGCAGGTGGTTGATCTCGGAGGCGCGCAGCAGCGCCTTGGTCGGGATGCAGCCCCAGTTGAGGCAGACGCCGCCCAGGTTCTCGCGCTCCACCAGCGCGACCTTCATCTTGAGCTGGCTCGCGCGGATGGCCGCGACGTAGCCGCCCGGGCCACCGCCCACCACCACCAGGTCGAATGTCTCGGCCATCACGCGGCCTCCCGTGCAAGCGTTGCGAGCGCGTCGCCCGCCAGGCGCCGCGTGATCCAGTCCTTGAGGGTCTCAGCGCCCATCGCGTCGTAGGTCGCGATGGCCGGCGCGTTCCAGTCGAGCACGCTCCAGGCAAGCCGCCCGCCGCCCTCCGCCAGCGTGTCGCGCGCAAGCCGCGCGAACAGCGCCTTCGCGATGCCGCGGCGGCGGAAGCGCGGTTCCACCCAAAGATCCTCGAGCCAGCGGCCATGGCGCGCGAGGAAGGTGGAGAAGGTCCAGTGATACAGCGCGATGCCCGCCGGCTCGCCGCCCACTTCCGCGACGAGGCACCCCGCGCGCTGCGGCGTGCCGAAGATCGCGGCGTGGAAGTCGGCCTCGGTGCCGCGGGCTTCGTGCGCCAGCATCTCGTACTCGGCGAGCGCGCGCACGAAGCGCGAGATGGCCGGCACGTCGGCGGGCGTCGCCTCGCGGATCGCGGGGGCGGTCACAGCAGCAGGCTCAGCGGATCCTCGATGGTGCGCTTCAGCGCCTGGATGAATTCCGCCGCCAGCGCGCCGTCGATCACGCGGTGGTCCACCGACAGCGTGCAGGTCATCACCGTCGCGATGGCCAGCGCGCCGTCCTTCACCACCGGCTTCTGCAGCCCGGCCGAGACCGCCAGTATACCGGCCTGCGGCGGGTTGATGATGGCGGCGAAATCCGACACGCCATACATTCCCATGTTCGAGATGGAGAAGCCGCCGCCCTGGAATTCCTCCGGCTTCAGCTTGCCGGCCTTGGCACGCGCGGCGAGGTCCTTCATCTCGTTGCTGATCGCCGCCAGGCCCTTGCGGTCGGCCTGCCTGACGATCGGCGTGATGAGCCCCTCCGGGATGCTGACCGCCACCGAGATGTCGACGTCGTGGTACCGGAGGATCGCCTCGTCGGTCCAGGTCGCGTTGCAGGACGGGAAGCGGCGCAGCGTGGCCGCCGTGGCCTTGATCACCAGGTCGTTCACCGAGAGCCTGTAGGCCCCCGGACCGTCCTTGGGCGAGCGCGCATTGAGGTCGGCGCGCAGCCTCAGCAGCGCGTCGATCTCGATGTCCATGGTCACGTAGAAATGCGGGATGCTCGCCTTCGATTCCGACAGGCGCCGCGCGATCACCTTCCGCATCGTGCTGTTCGGCACGGCGGTATGCGCCGCGGTCACCGCCACCGGCGCGGGGGCGGGCTTGGGCGCGGGCGCGGCGGCCGGTGCCGGCGCCGCGGCAGGCCCGCGCGACAGCGCCGCCTCGACATCCGCCTTCACGATCCGCCCGTTCGGGCCGGAACCCGACACGCGCGCGAGGTCGAGCCCCGCCTGCTGCGCCATGCGCCGCGCCAGCGGGGAGGCGAAGACGCGATCGCCGGGCTTCGGCGGGTCCGGCTGCGGGTCGAAGCCCTTCGCGGCGGCGGGCGTCGCCGCCGGCGGCGCCACGGCCGCGACGGGCGCGGGCACAGGCGCGGGCGCGACGGCGGCCGGCACCGCCTCTCCGGCTTCGACCAGCACCGCGATCACGTCGTTCACCTTCACGCCCTGCGTGCCGTCCGGCACCAGGATCTTGCCCAGGATGCCCTCATCGGCGGCTTCCACTTCCATGGTCGCCTTGTCGGTCTCGATCTCGGCGATGACGTCGCCGGCCTTGATGCGCTCGCCTTCCTTCTTCAGCCAGCGGGCCAGGTTGCCCTCCGTCATGGTGGGGGAGAGCGCCGGCATCAGGATGTTCGTGGCCATCTGCTGATCCCCCTTTTACTTGTAGGTCACGCGCTTCGCGGCATCGACCACCTGTTCTAGGCGGGGCAGCGCGAACTTCTCGAGATTCGCCGCATAGGGCATCGGGATGTCGAGCCCGTGCACGCGCACCGGCGGCGCATCCAGGTGGTCGAAGCAGACCTCCATCATCTGCATTGCGACCTCGGCGCCGATGCCCGCGAAGGGCCAGCCTTCCTCGAGCGTCACCAGGCGGTTGGTCTTGCGGACCGAGCGCGCGATGGTCTCGGTGTCGAGCGGGCGCAGGGAGCGCAGGTTGATGACCTCCGCGCTGATGCCCTGCGCGGCCAGCGCGTCGGCCGCCTGCATCGCCATGCCGACCATGATCGAGAAGGCGACGATGGTGACGTCGCTCCCCACGCGCTCGACCTTCGCGCGGCCGATCGGCAGGATGAAGTCCTCGGCGGTCGGGCAGTCGAAGGTCTGCCCGTACATGATCTCGTTCTCGAGGAAGATCACCGGGTTCGGGTCGCGGATGGCCGCGCGCAGCAGCCCCTTCGCATCCGCCGCCGACCAGGGCGCGACCACCTTCAGCCCCGGGCAATGCGCGTACCACGACGCGAAGCACTGCGAATGCTGCGCGGCGACGCGCGCGGCCGCGCCGTTCGCCCCGCGGAAGACGATCGGGCAGCCCAGCTGCCCGCCCGACATGTAGAGCGTCTTGGCGGCCGAATTGATGATCTGGTCGATCGCCTGCATCGAGAAGTTGAAGGTCATGAACTCGACGATCGGCTTCAGCCCCGTGAAGGCCGCGCCCACCGCCATGCCGGTGAAGCCGTGCTCGGTGATGGGCATGTCCATCACGCGCTTCGGGCCGAACTCATCCAGCAGCCCCTGGCTGATCTTGTAGGCACCCTGGTACTGGCCGACCTCCTCGCCGATCAGGAACACGTCGCGGTCGGCGCGCATCTCGGCGGCCATGGCGTCGCGCAGCGCCTCGCGCACCGTGATGGGCCTGGTCGGGCCCCAGTCGCGCTCGGGCTGCACCTCGGGCGCGCGGGGGGTGGCGGGCGCGGTGGTGTCGGCGCGCTGCGCCGTGCCGGCATCGGCGATCATCTTCTCGTTCTCGCGCGGGTTCTTGTTGGTGATGCCGTGCATGGTCTGCGCGGCCGCGCCGGCTGCACCGCCGTCGAGCTCGGCGATCGGGCTGTTCACCTGCACGCCCTCGGTGCCCTCGGGCACCAGGATGGCGCTGATGGTGCCCTCATCGACCGCTTCCACTTCCATCGTGGCCTTGTCGGTCTCGATCTCGGCGATCACGTCGCCCGAGCGCACCGCATCGCCTTCCTTCTTGAGCCAGCGCGACAGCTTGCCCTCGGTCATGGTGGGCGAGAGGGCGGGCATCAGGATGACGGCGCCCATCTCAGCGGGCCTCCACCAGCACGTCGGTGAACAGTTCGGATTCCGGCGGCTCGGGCGATTGCTGCGCGAAGTCGGCGCTGTCCTGCACGATCGCCTTCACCTCGTCGTCGATCACCTTCAGCTCCGCCTCGGTCACCGCGAACTGCTCGACCAGCAGCTTGCGCGCGGTCTCGATGCAGTCCGATGTCTCGCGCATCTTCTGCACTTCCTCGCGCGTGCGGTACTTGGCGGGGTCGGACATCGAATGGCCGCGGTAGCGGTAGGTCTTCATCTCGAGCAGATACGGCCCCCTGCCGGCGCGGCAATGCGCCACCGCGCGCTCGCCCGCCTCGCGCACCGCGATCACGTCCATGCCGTTCACCGCCTCCCCGGGGATGCCCCAGGGCGCGCCGTTCTGCGAGAGGTCGCGCGACGCGCTCGCGCGGTCCACGGAGGTGCCCATGCCGTATTTGTTGTTCTCGATGATGAAGATGCAGGGCAGCTTGAACAGCGCGGCGAGGTTCAGGCTTTCATAGACTTGGCCCTGGTTCGACGCGCCCTCGCCGAAATAGGTCACGGCGACGTTGTCGTTCTCGCGGTACCAGTTCGCGAAGGCGAGGCCGGCGCCGAGCGACACCTGGGCGCCCACGATGCCGTGCCCGCCGTAGAAGCCCTTCTCGCGCGAGAACATGTGCATGCTCCCGCCCTTTCCCTTGGAATAGCCGCCGATGCGCCCGGTGAGTTCCGCCATCACGCCGCGCGCCTCCATCCCGCAGGCGAGCATGTGCCCGTGGTCGCGGTAGGAGGTGATGACCTGGTCTCCCTCCTTGAGGCACATCTGCATGCCCACCACCACGGCCTCCTGGCCGATATAGAGGTGGCAGAAGCCGCCGATCAGCCCCATGCCGTAGAGCTGGCCGGCCTTCTCCTCGAAGCGGCGGATCAGCAGCATGTCCCGATAGGCCCTGAGGAGATCCGTCCGCGAGATCGGCGGCTCCTTCGCCTTGGCGCGTCGCTTGGAACTGGACTCGGCGGCCTGGGCCATGCGCGTCTCCTCCGGAAAGACCTCTGTTCAGCGCAATAGAGCCCGCAAACGCCTTCCTGCAAGCGTCCTCACCCAGAAAAAGCGTGTTATTGCAATGCAATACGACAATTAACCGATTATAAGTTAAGTCTTTGTCGCGGCACGCGAAGGCGAACAAACGCGCAATTTTCTGTCGCCGTAACCGCCGCAATGCGCAAGACGCGGACCGGATGCCGGGGACCGGCGACACAAACGAACCGGCCGGATGCCCGCTGATCGGCATGCGGGCCGCCTGTCATCCGAGGGAGACGAAGGCGGAGTTTTCGCGCCCCGCCCGTCGCGCCGGAAGGCCGGTTCGCTGACCGGCCGCCGGGATCAGTGAAGGCGGCGCCCCGGCCCGTAGGGCACGACGATCTCCTCCCGCCCCACCAGGTTCAGCAGCGACCGCGCCCGCTCATCCAACTGGTCGCGGTCGAGCCGGTCGCCGCGCAGCCCGGCCACGCGCCGTTCCATCGCGTCGCGCTCGGCCTCGGCGCGCGCCAATTCCCCACGCGCGGCGGCGATGTCCGCCTCGCGCTGCTGCTTCGCGATGAGGCCCCGGTCGCCATGCATGACGTTCCACCCGGCATAGCCGGTCAGGGCCAGGAACAGGCAGGGCATGGCGATGGCCTGGAAGACGCGCTTGAGAAACCGCAAGGACCGTATCCGGGAAGGAGAGCCGGGGCGATTCTAGTCACCGCCGCGACTCCGTGTCATCCGCTTCGTCCAGGAAAAATGCCCGCGGACGCGAATTTTCCGCCGACGAATCCCGCAGGACTCACCCCGCCCTCAGCGCCGCAGCGCGCCCCGACCCGCGTAGCGCGCCGCCGTGCCGAGTTCCTGCTCGATGCGGATGAGCCGGTTGTACTTCGCCAGCC
>Ga0207950_100416_pt1 | contig 14547 bp, 13 predicted proteins | sample Subbio11_8B_AprC_FD_184814 | JGI IMG/M metagenome (GOLD analysis project Ga0207950, IMG submission 184814) | Serpentinite rock and fluid subsurface biosphere microbial communities from McLaughlin Reserve, California, USA - CR11_8B_AprC (SPAdes) | ecosystem: Environmental > Terrestrial > Deep... | reverse complement strand
CGGGTCCTCGGCGCGCGGGGGCGCCGCCTGCGGGCTGGCGAGGCGGCGCAGCACGGCCCCTTGCGGGACGCCATCCGCCGGCGCGCCGAAGGCGGCCGGGCCGAAGGGCGACTCGGCCACGCCGTCGAGCCGGTCGAAGCCGGCCTCGACCAGGCGGTACCAGGCACCCTCCGGCACCTCCCGCGCGCCCTTCCAGCCGCAGACGATCAGCCGGTCCTCCGCGCGCGTCAACGCGACATAGAGCAGGCGGTGGCGCTCCCTGGCGTCGGCCTCCTGGTCGGCCTGGCGGCGGGCGGCGAAGGCGCCGGCGGCGAAACCCTCCTGCCGCGGCGCCCAGGCGGGGATCTCGCCGTCGAGCCAGCGCAGCGTGGTACGGTCGCGCGGCTCGGCGGTGGTGTCGGGCAGGATGACGATGGGCGCCTGCAACCCCTTCGCGCCATGCACCGTCATGATGCGCACGGCGTCGCCCGCGCCTTCGGCCTCGCGCTTCACCTCGGCCCCGCCCTGGCGCAGCCCGTGCACGAAGCCCTGCAGCGAGGGCGGGTGCGCGCGTTCATGCGCCAGCGCGGCGTTGAGGAACTCGTCGAGCGGGTCCGCCGCATCGGGGCCGAGGCGGGCGAGCATCCGTGCCCGCCCCGCCCGCGCATCGAGCGGCCCCGGCCCGCCCAGCACCGCGGCGAACAGCGCGTGCGGGCTCGCGACATCGGCGCGCGCCATCTGCGCGGCGAGCCAGTCCGCCACGCGGCCGAAGCGGGACTCGCCGCCGCGATGGGCGGCGAGCGCGGCCCAGAGCGAGCCCTCGCGCGCCGGCGCCAGCGCCAGCAGGTCGTCGTCGTCGAGGCCGACCAGCGGCGACTTCAGCAGCGCGGCCAGCGTCAGGTCGTCCTCCGGCAGCAGCAGAACGTCGGCGAGGGCGAGCATGTCCTGCACGGCGATCTGCTCGGCCAGCACCATGCGGTCCACGCCGCCGACCGGCACGTCGCGGTCCTTCAGTTCGCGCACCAGCGCGGGGACGAAGCCGCCGCGCGCGCGGGCGCGCACCAGCACCAGGATGTCGCCCGGCCGCACGCGCCGGCCTGCCGGCTGCTCCGCCGCGCGCCCCGCCTCGACGCGGGCGGGCAGCGTCTCGTGGTCGAGCATGTGGCGGATGCGCCCGGCGAGCAGCGCGGCGAGGCGCTGCGGTGCGCCCGTCGCGGCTGCGGGCGTGTCGGGCGGCGCCCAGGGCGGCGGCTCGGCGGCGTCCTCGGCGGCGAGCAGAGGCCATATCTCGACCTCCCCCGCATGGCCGGCGCGGTCGGCGTAGTGGCGCAGGCCCGCCCCCGGCGCGACCACGCCCTCGCGCGCCGCGCCTTCGGCGAAGACCGCATCCGCCAGCGCCAGCACCGGCGCGGTCGAGCGGAAGGACACGTCGAGCGCGACCGGACGGAACTCCTGCCCGGCATCCGGCACGGCGGCGGCGTAGTGCGCGCGCTCCCGCGCGAATCCGTCCGGGTCCGCGCCCTGGAAGCGGTAGATGGACTGCTTCTCGTCGCCCACGGCGAAGACGCTGCGCGGTGCCTCGCGCGCGCCGATCCCGGCGAAGAACTCGCTGGTCAGAGCGCGCACGATGCCCCACTGGTCGGGGTTGGAATCCTGCGCCTCGTCCAGCAGCACGTGATCCAGCCCGCCATCGAGCTTGAACAGCACCCAGGCGCTGCCGGGGTCTTCCAGCAGGCGCTCGGCGCCGCGGATCAGGTCGTCGTAGTCGAGCATCCCGGCGCGGCGCTTCGCGTCGTCGTAGCGGCGCAGCACGGGGGCGCCGATGGCGAGCAGCGCCATGGTGGCGGCGAGCACGCGCGCGGCGGCGCGGGCCTCCTCGGTCTGTGCGACGCGCGCGGCCTCGGCCGCCAGCGTCTCCTGGATCCAGGCCTGGTCGGCGCCGGCCTGCTTCGTCGCCAGCGTCTTGCGCGGGGCGTTGGCGTTGGTCAGCAGCAGGCCGCGCCATTCCTCCCAATGCGCCGCACGGGCCACGACATCGCGGGCGAGCCAGGCGGCGATCGCCTCCCCGCGCGCGCGGTCGTTCGCGTTGCCGGACAGGCGCAGCAGCGCGCCGGCGCGCGAGAGCGGCCCCGCATCGGGCTCGCAGGCGGCGCGCAGCAGCGCGTCCTCGCTCGTGTCGCCCGCCTTCAGGCCGAGGGCGCGGCCGAGCGCGGGTGCCAGCCCGGACAGGCCCTGCCGCCCCTCCAGCACCCGCAGCAGCCGCCCGCGTTCCTGCGCCAGCGTGCCGAGCACCTCGGCGAAGCGGCTGGGCGGCACCAGGCGCGCGAGGCGTTCCAGCGCCGCGCTGTCGGGTGCCGCGGCGAGCACCGCCTCGCGCTCGCGCGCCAGCATGCTGCGCGCCTCCTGCTCCTCCACCACGGCGAATTGCGGTGCGAGGCCGGCTTCGAGCGGAAAGGCGCGCAGCAGGGATTGCGCGAAGGCGTGGATGGTGGAGATCCGCATCCCGCCCGGTTGTTCGAGCACGCGCACGAACAGCGCGCGGGCGGCGGCGATCTCCTCCGGCCCCGGCACGCGGCCGGTGAGCGCGGCGAGCGTGCCGGACAGCGCGGTCTCCTCCGCCGTGGCCCAGGCGCCGAGGGCGCGGGCGAGGCGAGTCGCCATCTCCGCCGCCGCCGCCTTGGTGAAGGTGAGGCAGAGGATGCGCCCAGGCGGCACGCCGGCCAGCAGCAGGCGCAGCACGCGGTCGGTCAGCAGCTTGGTCTTGCCCGAGCCGGCCGAAGCCTCGACCCAGGCGGAGGCGGCCGGGTCCGAGGCGCGGGACTGCGCGGCCTCGGCGCGCGCACGGGGCGTGGCGGCGCGCATGGCGTCTCCTCGGGGTGGCATCTGCCGCACGGTAGATGGGATCGGCGCGGGAGCGAAGGTCGGGGGAAGCGAACTCCCCCGAATCCCCCGGAATACTCGGCGCCGGCCTTGGGGGCGGCCTTTACAGCGCGCCGCCGCGGCGGCCGGCCAGCGCGCCCAGCCGCAGCCGCAGCGCGTTCAGCTTGATGAAGCCCTGGGCGTCGAATTGGTCATACGCGCCCTGGTCGTCCTCGAAGGTGACGTGCTTCATCGAGTACAGGCTGTTGGGCGACTGCCGGCCGGTGACGATGGTGTTGCCCTTGTAGAGCTTCAGCCGCACCGTGCCGGTGACGCTGCGCTGGCTTTCGTCGATCATCGCCTGGAGCATCCGGCGCTCGGGGGCGAACCAGAAGCCGTTGTAGATGATCTCGGCATAGCGCGGCATCAGCGAGTCCTTCAGGTGGCAGGCCTCGCGGTCCAGCGTGATGGATTCCATCGCGCGATGCGCCACGTACAGGATGGTGCCGCCGGGCGTCTCGTAGCAGCCGCGCGACTTCATGCCGACGAAGCGGTTCTCCACCAGGTCGAGCCGGCCGATGCCGTTCTCCTTTCCCAGCGCGTTCAGCTTCGTCAGCAGCGTGGCGGGCGAGAGGCGCTCCCCGTTGATGCCGACGGCGTCGCCGCGCTCGAACTCGACGGTGATCTCGGTGACGCGGTCGGGCGCCTCCACCGGGGAGATCGTGCGCTGCCACACCATCTCGTCCGGCGCGTCCCACGGCTCCTCGAGAATCTTCCCCTCGCTCGACGAATGCAGCAGATTCGCATCCACCGAGAACGGCGCCTCGCCGCGCTTGTCCTTGGCGATGGGGATCTGGTGCTCCTCCGCGAACTCGATCAGCCGCGTGCGGCTCGTCAGCTCCCATTCGCGCCACGGCGCGATGATCTTGATGTCGGGCTTCAGCGCGTAATACGAAAGCTCGAAACGCACCTGGTCGTTGCCCTTGCCGGTCGCGCCATGGGAGACGGCGTCGGCGCCGACCTGTTCGGCGATCTCGATCTGCCGCTGGGCGATCAGCGGGCGCGCGATGGACGTCCCCAGCAGGTACATGCCTTCGTACAGCGCATTGGCGCGGAACATCGGGAAGACGAAGTCGCGCACGAATTCCTCGCGCAGGTCGTCCATGAAGATATTCCCGGGCCTGATGCCGAGCAGCAGCGCCTTGTCGCGCGCCGGCCCGAGTTCCTCGCCCTGGCCGAGATCGGCGGTGAAGGTCACCACCTCGCAGCGGTAGGTGGTCTGCAACCACTTCAGGATCACGCTGGTGTCGAGCCCGCCGGAATAGGCGAGCACGACCTTCTTCACGTCCTTCACGCGCATCGGGCGCCCCCAGGTCTTGGAAAACCGGGGCGGTATGGCGCCGGGGGGCGAACTACGCAAGGCGGGGGGAGAAGGGAACTCCTCCCCGGACCTCCTCGGTGGCCGCTCGGGAATGCCGGCACCGGCCCGCCCCCCGCATCCCGTCACACCCTGAGCGTGCCGTCCCGCGCGGCGGCGTAGCGCGCGCCGATCCTCTCCCAGTTCAGCACGTTCCACCACGCGATGAGGTAATCCGCGCGGCGGTTGTGGTAGCGCAGGTAGTAGGCATGCTCCCACACGTCGTTGCCCATCAGCACGCGCTGCCCGTCCATCAGCGGCGTGTCCTGGTTGGGCCTCGTCACGATGGCGAGGCCGCCCGCCGGCGTCACCGTCACGAAGACCCAGCCCGAGCCGAAGACGCGCATGCCGCCGGCGTTGAAGTCGGTGCGGAACTTCTCCATCCCGCCGAGGTCGCGGTCGATGGCGGCCCTGAGATCGCCCGCGGGCTCGCCGCCCTGCCCGCCCATGATCTCCCAGAACATGGCGTGGTTGGCGTGGCCGCCGCCATTGTTGCGGACCGCCGTGCGGATCGCCTCGGGCACCTGCGACAGGCGCATCAGCAGGTCGTCGACCGGCATGGCGGCCAGCTGGCCGTGCTCCCGAAGCGCGGCGTTGAGCCCGGCCACCTGTGCCGCGTGGTGGCGGCCGTGGTGGAGTTCCATCGTCACAGGGTGTCGATCGCCGCCTCGTTCGCATTGGCCGGATAGGGCAGCGGCGGCAGGGTGTGCGGGCCGGCTGGCGCCTGGGCGAAGGCCGGGCGGCGCGCCGCGGCAAGGGCGGCGAGCCCGGCGGCACCGAGCAGCAGGCCGCGACGGCGTGTCTGGATCATGGCGTCTCCCCTTCGTGCCGGATAGCGGAGGAGAGGTGGTCCGCCCGACCCGCTTCCGCAACGGGCGGGCCGGGGTCCGGCGCTTCCGGCAGCCGGGGCGAGCCCGGTGCCGGCGGGATCAGGTTTCCTCGTCGCGGTCGGCGGCGACCTCGATGTCCTCGCCGAGGGCCTCGGCGTCGTCCTCGAGCTCCTCGGCGTCCTCGATCGCCTCGTCGCCTTCGACGTCCTCCACCTCGATGTCGTCGGTCTCCGCGTCGGGGGCGACGGCGCGCTTCTTCAGCTTCTCGTCGGGGATCGGGGCGGCGGCGGCGCGGCGCAGGCGAGGCTGCTCGGCCGGCTGATCGGTGCCGCATTTCGGGCAGGTGGCCGGGGCGCGGGCGAGATCGTAGAAACGGGTGCCGCAGGCGACGCAGGTACGCTTGAGACCGAGTTCGGGCTTGGCCATCCGGCAGACCTCAATGGGAAACCGGCTCGTGCGAAGGGCTGGCGTGGCGGCTTCGCGCGGGCCGGTCGAAAAACGGTGCGGCGCATTGCCACGCGAGGCCGGCCCATGTCAAACGCCGGCCATGTCCCATTCCGACCCCCGTCCGTTCAGGGCCGCCGCGCCCACCGCTCCGCTCGCCGGCCGGCTCGGCGTGCCGGGCGACAAATCCATCAGCCACCGCGCGCTGATGTTCGGCGCCATCGCCGTCGGCACCACCGCCATCACCGGCCTGCTGGAAGGCGAGGACGTGCTGCGGACCGCCGCCGCCATGCGCGCCCTCGGCGCCGAGGTCGAGCGGACCGGCCCCGGCGCCTGGCGCGTCTCCGGCCGCGGCGTGGGCGGGCTGGTCGAGCCGGCCGACGTGCTCGACATGGGCAATTCCGGCACCGCGGCCCGGCTGCTGCTGGGCCTGCTCTCGGGCCACCCGCTGTTCGCGGTGATGACCGGGGACGGCTCGCTGCGGCGGCGGCCGATGAAGCGGGTGACCGACCCGCTTTCGGCCACAGGGGCGCAGTTCTGGACGCGGGAGGGCGGACGGCTGCCGCTCGCGGTGCGGGGTGCCGCCGACCCGCTGCCGATCGACTACGTGCTGCCGGTGGCGTCCGCGCAGGTGAAATCCGCCTGCCTGCTCGCCGGACTCTGCGCGCCGGGGACGACGCGCGTGGTCGAGCGCGAGCCGACGCGCGACCACACCGAGAACATGCTGCGCCATTTCGGCGCGACGGTGGCCGTCGAGGACGCCGCCGAGGGCCGCGTCGTCACGCTCGATGGCCAGCCGGAACTGGCGGCGGCGCCGGTGGTGGTGCCGGGCGACCCGTCCTCGGCGGCCTTTCCCATCGTCGCGGCGCTGCTGGTGCCGGGTTCGCGGGTGGTGGTCGAGAATGTCGGGCTGAACCCGCTGCGGACCGGCCTGTTCACAACGCTGCGCGAGATGGGCGCGACGCTGCGCATCGAGAATGCGCGCCTCGCCGGCGGCGAGGAGGTGGGCGACATCGTCGCCGAATGCGCCGGGCTGCGCGGTGTCGAGGTGCCGGCGGGGCGCGCGCCCTCGATGATCGACGAGTATCCGGTGCTCGCCGTCGCGGCCGCCGCGGCGCGGGGGGTGACGCGGATGCGCGGGCTGGCGGAGCTGCGGGTGAAGGAGAGCGACCGCCTCGCCGCCACGGCCGCGCTGCTCGCCGCCAACGGCGTGCGCGCGGAGATCGAGGACGACGACCTGGTGGTGCACGGCACCGGCGGCGCCATCCCCGGCGGCGGCACGGTCGAGACGCACATGGACCACCGCATCGCCATGGCCGCGCTGGTGATGGGGCTTGCCGCCCGCGCGCCGGTCGCGGTGGACGACGCCGGCTTCATCGACACCTCCTTCCCCGGCTTCGCCGCGCTGATGAACGGCCTGGCCGGCGGCGCGCCGATCGGGCCGGCGTAAGGCGATGGCGGTGCGGCGCACGGGGCCGCGCCACGGCGTGCCGGTGCCGCCGTGGCGCTGAACGCCACCGTCATCGCCGTGGACGGCCCCGCCGCGGCGGGCAAGGGCACGCTGGCCCGGCGTCTCGCCGCCGCGCTGGGGCTGCCCTTCCTCGACACCGGGCTGCTCTACCGCGCGGTCGGGCGGCGCGTGCTGGACGCCGGGGCCGACCCGCGCGACGCCGCGATCGCCGAGGCCGCGGCCCGCGCGCTCACCCCCGGCGACCTCGACCGCACCGACCTTCGCGGCCCGATGGCCGACATGGCGGCAAGCGCGGTGGCCGCCATCCCGGCGGTGCGCGCCGCGCTGCTCGGCTTCCAGCGCGAATTCGGCCGCGCGCGCGGCGCGGTGCTGGACGGGCGCGACATCGGCACCGTGGTATTCCCCGATGCGCGGGTGAAGCTGTTCGTCACCGCCAGCGTCGAGGAGCGCGCACGCCGTCGCTTCCTGGAACTGCGCGACCGCGGCATCGCCGCCGACGCCGCGCAGGTCGAGGCCGAGATCCGCGACCGCGACGCGCAGGATGCCAGCCGGCCGGTGGCGCCGCTGCGGCCGGCCGAGGATGCGCTGCTGATCGACACCACGGTGCTCGATGCCGAGGCGGCCTTCGCGCGGGCGCTGGCGCTGGTCCGGGAGAGGCTGGGCGACTAGCGCACGGGCGCGCCCGCCACCGGGCGGCCCGGCGGCGGAGCGCGAGGAATCCCGACGCCGTACCGGCCCGGGGCGTCAGGAAAGCCCCAGCGCCGCGAACAGCCGCGCGCTGGGCGGCCAGGCCTCCATCACGGTCGCGCGGAAGAGCAGCAGCGCCAGCACGCCGAGCACCACCGCGGCGATCGAGGCCGCCCAGGCGCCCGCCAGCGCGCGGGAGGGCGCCTCGTCCCGCGGCGCGAGGGGTTGCGGCACCGGGCGCACCGGGCGCACCGGCGGCGCGGCTTCGGGCTGCGGCGGGGCCGGCTCGGGCGCCGCGGCCACCGGGGGCGGCGCGACCGCGACTTCGGGCGCGGGCGGGGGTGCGGCCGGCTCCGGCCGCGGCGGCACGAAATCCGCCCCGCAGCGCGCGCAGCGCAGCATGCGCGGCGCCCCGGCGAGCAGCCGGTCCGGCACCTCGTAGTCGGCCGCGCAGGCGGGACAGGTGACGCGCATGGCTCAACCTATGGTCCCCCCGCGCCTCGCCCGCAAGCGGCGGTTGAGGATAGGCGCGCGGGCAGGCACAACACACCCATGGTGCGCTTCACCCGCGTGGCCCTCGCCTATCCCGACGCACGCGGCCGGCTCGGACCGGAGGTTCTGCGCGACGTCTCCTTCACGCTCGGTGAAGGCTCCTTCACCTGGATCCTCGGGCCGTCCGGGGCGGGGAAGACCTCGGTGCTGCGCCTGATGCAGGCGGCGCTGCGCCCGAGCGCGGGCGAGGTCGAGCTGCTCGGCATCCCGCTCGCGCGCGCGCGGCGGCGCGACCTGCCGCCGCTGCGCCGGCGAATCGGCACGGTGCACCAGGAATTCCGCCTGCTCTCGCACCTCTCGGCCTGGGACAACGTGGCACTGCCGCTGCGCCTCGCCGCCATCCCCGAAAGCACGGTGCGCGAGGATGTCGAGGAACTGCTCGACTGGATCGGCCTGGGCGGCAAGGAGGACCGCAAGCCCGAGGAACTCTCGGGCGGCGAGCAGCAGCGCCTGACCATCGCACGCGCCGTGGTCACCCGCCCGGCGCTGCTGGTGGCCGACGAGCCGACCTCGGAACTCGATGCCCGTCAGGCGCGCCGCGTCCTCGCCCTGCTCACCGAGATGAACCGCCAGGGCACCACGGTGGTCGTCGCCACCCATTCCGAGGACCTGCCCGGGCGCCATCCCGCGCGGATGCTCGCGCTCGAGGGCGGGCGGCTGGTGACCGATGGCTGAACGGCGCCGCCGCGTCGCGCGCGACCCGCTCGGCCTGCGCCGCGCGCTGGCCGACCGGCTGCTGATCGGCCTGGTCGCGGCGATGGCGCTGCTCGCCGCGCTCGCGCTGGCCGGGCGCTCGGGCACGGACCGCCTCGCGCAACGCTGGCGCGACGGCGCGGCGGCAGCCGTCACGGTGCAGGTGCCGCAGCCGACGCCCGAACGCATGGAGCGCGCGCTGGAGGTGCTGCGCCGCCAGCCCGAGGTCGCCGCCGCCGCCGCGGTGGACCCCGCGCGCATGGCGGAATTGCTGCGTCCCTGGCTCGGCGGCGCCGAGGGCCTGCCGGTGCCCGGCGTGATCGAGATCCGCCTCGCCGACCTTTCGGCCGATGCGGTGCTGCTGGGCGATGCGGTGGCCGCCGAGGTGCCCGGCGCGGTGACCGAGGCGCATGGCGTCTGGGTCGGCCATCTCGCGGCGCTGGCCCGCGCGGTGGAGGGCCTCGCCTTCGCCGTGCTCGCGCTGGTGGCGGGCGTCGCCGCGGCGGTGGTCGGCGTCGCGGTGCGCGCGGGGCTGTCGGCGCGGCGCGACGCGGTGCTGGTGCTGCACGGGCTCGGCGCGACCGATGCCGATGTCGCCGGGCGCTTCGCGCGCCGTGCGGCCTTCCTCGCCGGCATGGGCGCGGCGGGGGGAACGATGCTCGCGCTGCCGGCGCTGGCGGCGCTGACCAGCATGGCCGGGCCGCTCGCCGACGGCGCCACCTGGCATGGCCTGCCCTGGCTCGACCTCATGATGCTGCCGCTGATGGCGGCAGGCGTGGCCTGGCTCACCACCCAGGCGACGGTGCGTCGCTGGCTCAGGCGGCTGCCGTGAGCCGCGCCGCGGCGGCGTCACGCCGCCGGGGCCGGTGGCTGCTCCTGCTGCCGGCCCCGCCGCTGCTGCTGCTGCTGCTGGCAGGCTTCGGCGTCTTCGTCCTGCGCGTGCTCGAGCCGCCGCCCGAGGCGGGCGGGCGAACCGATGGCATCGTCGTGCTGACCGGCGGCAGCGAGCGCGTGGCCATGGGCTTCCGCCTGCTCGCCGAGGACCGCGCGGATCGGCTGCTGATCTCGGGCGCGCATCCCGGGGCGGGGCTGGCCGAGATCGCCGCCGCCGCCGGACTCGACGCCGCACCCTTCGCCGATCGCGTGACCATCGGGCACGCGGCGGCGACCACCCGCGGCAATGCCGCCGAGACCGCCGCCTGGACGCGGGCGCAGCCGGCGCGGTCGCTGCGCGTGGTCACCGCCGGCTACCACATGCCGCGGGCGATGCTGGAACTGCGCCGGGCGCTGCCGGCGGTGGAACTGCTGGCGCATCCGGTGCCCTCGGCCGCGCTGCGCGCGCCCGGGGCGCTGTGGCGGCCGCGCAACTGGGGCCTTCTGTTCGGCGAGTACGGGCGCTACCTGATGGCCCGCGCCGGGCTTTCCGCCCTGGCGCCGCCGCGGCGGGAGGCACGGGGCGGATGATCCTGCTGCGCTCGGCGCTGTTCAACCTGCTGTTCCTGGGCGGCTCGGCGACCGCCGCGGTGATCGCGCTGCCGCTGCTGCTCGGCCCGCCCCGGGTTGCCATCGGCTATGTGCGCGGCTGGTCGCGGCTGGTCATCGTCCTGCTGCGCGTGGTCTGCGGCATCCGCGTCGAGGTGACGGGCCTCGACCGTATCCCGCCGGGCGGGGCGATCATCGCGGCCAAGCACCAGTCGACCTTCGACACGCTGGTCTGGCTCGCGCTGCTGCCGGCGCCGGTCTACGTGTTGAAGAAGGAGTTGCTGGCCGTGCCGGCCTGGGGCTGGTTCGCGCGGCGCTGCGGGCATGTCGGCGTGGACCGCGCGGGCGGCGGGGCGGCGCTGCGGCGCATGGTGCGCGAGGCCGTGGCGCGGCTGGCCGAAGGCCGCCCGGTGGTGATCTTCCCCGAAGGCACCCGCACCGCGCCGGGGGAACGCCGCCCCTACCAGCCGGGCGTGGCGGCGCTGGCCGCGGCGGCGCGCGTGCCGGTGGTGCCGGTGGCGACGGACAGCGGCCTGCTGTGGGGCCGGCGGGCCTTCCGCAAGCGGCCGGGAACCATCCGCGTCTCGGTGCTGCCGCCGCTGCCGGCCGGGCTGCCCCGCGCCCCGCTGATGACGGCCCTCGAGCAGGCGATCGAGGCGGAGACGGACCGCCTCGGCGGCATTGCCGGGCCTGTGGAAAACTCTGGGGACGAAGGGCCTGTCATTTCTGATTCCGGGCGGGAGGGCACCCACCCAATCCACTGAAAGGAAGCCGTTTTCGCTCCAGATCCGCTGGGTGTGGACGACTCCGGATCAGCCCGCCGGCAGCAATCCCGCGATGCGATCGAGCCCGGCGTCGCGCACGCCCATCTCGCGCAGGTGGCGCAGCGTGTTCAGCAGATAGTCGCGGTTGGGGCCCATCTGCCCGTGGCCGCCGGCGATCGCCGCCGCCGCGCGGTCCGGCGCCAGCCGCCCGACATAAAGCCGGCAGCCGCGATTCGCGACGTAGGCGACGGCGCGCACCATCCGCCCCGAATCGAGCAGGCGCAGCGGCAGCATGCGCCGGAAATAGACCTGCTCCGCCCCATCCGGCAGTTCGCGCTCGTCGAGATAGGCGAGCACCGCCGCCGCCTCCCGCGCCATCACGCGGTAGGCAAGCCCGCGGCAGGCGCCGCCCCGGTCGAGGCCGAGCACCAGCCCCGGCCGCTCGGGCGTGCCGCGGTAGCGGTGCGACCACAGGCAGAAACGGCGATGGAAGCCGCGCAGCAGCGCCGGATGCGCCGCGGCATGGGTGAAGCCGGGCCGCCAGATCAGCGAGCCATAGGCGAAGACGTAGAGATGCCCGTCGGCGTCGAGTCCGTCGCCGATCCCGGGATGGTCGTGGCGCATGGCAGGGTCCGCAGCAGGCCGCGCGGGCGTCGCGCCGCCGCGGGCGCGGCGCTATACCGCCCGCCGCGATGAGCGCCAAGACCGAGCCGCGACGCATGCCCCGACGCCGGCCGCTCCGCGGCCTCGGCCTGACGATGCTCGTGCTGCTGGCGCTGGCCGCCGGGGCGCATGCGCTCGCCTGGCGCTGGACGGCGGATGCCATCGCCGCGGGCCTCGCCGACTGGGCGGCGCGGCAGCGAGCGATGGGCTGGACCATCGCCCATGGCCCGCCGGTGCGGGGCGGCTGGCCGTTCGAAGCCCGTATCGAGGTGCCGGCGGTGACGGTGGCCGGCTGGTTGCCCGCCCTGCCCCAGGGCTTCACCTGGGAGGCGGCGCGAGTCGGCCTGTCCATCGCCCCGCCGCGGCTCGACAGGCTGGCGATCGAGCCGGAGGGCGCGCAGCGGCTGCGCCTGGGCGCCGCCGTGGTGCCCTTCACGGCCGACCGGCTGCGCGCCGTGGTGCCGCTCGACCCCGCCGCGCCTGCGGGCAGCGGGGAATTCCTCGCCGAGGGCTTGGTCGCGATCCTGCCGGAGGGGCCGGTCGCGGCGGCGCGCATCGCTGCGGTGCTGGCGGCCCGGCCGCGCGACGGCGCGCTGACGCTGGCCGCGCGGGCCGAGGACATCCTGGTGCCGCCGGCACCCGCCGTCGCGGCCTTCGGGCCGCGCATCGCGCAGGTCGCGCTGGATGCGGCGATGAGCGGGCCGATGCCGATGCCAGGCCCGCCGGCGCGCGCCGCGGCGGCCTGGCGCGACGGCGGCGGCGCGATCGAGATCGGCGGCATGGCGCTGCGCTGGGGGCCGCTCATGGCCGAGGCGCGGGGCGTCTTGCGCCTCGATGCCGCCCTGCAGCCGGCGGGAGAGGGCAGGCTCACCCTGGAACGGCCGCAGGAGGCGCTGGCCGCGCTGGTCGAGGCCGGCCTGGTGCCGCGCCGCGAGGCCGCCGCCGCCCAGGCCGTGCTCGCGCTCACGATGCGCGTGCCCGCCGGCGGAGGCGCGCCGCGCCTCGATGTGCCGGTGACGGTCGCCGATGGCGCGCTCGCCGTCGCGCGGATTCCGCTGCTGCGATTCGCGCCGCTGGCCTGGCCGGGCACCGCGCCACTGCCGGCGCCGACACGCTAGGAGGCGTCGCGCGTGTTCGTGTCCCCCCGGATGCCGGGCGGGATGCCTGCCGAAGCGTTCCGTCAACGCTCAACACCAGGACGACGAGCCAGCCGCCGATCACGCGCTTCGCAACACTCCCGCGTCGTCGGAAAATCACGGAACGCAAGCGCTCACGGCCGGATTTCGCGTGTTGCGCGAGCCAGCGCGAGAGCCCCGTTAAAACGCCGTCAATGCACGCGGAGCGCGCGTCACGACTCTGTCGCCTCCCGCCAGCGCAGCGTTAAAGGAAGCGACACCCACATCACACCTCCGCACGCTGATCGGCAGGGAAGGGGCATCGAGAGACGCGCATGACGACGGATGATCCACGGACGAGACTGACGGATGAACGCTCCGACCGGCGCGCCATGGTGGCGATGCTTCGAGACGTCGAAGCGGCATGCCGGCGCCTCGGCGAGACCGACGCTGCCAGTCACCTCGCCGGCGCCATGTTCCTGCTGCCGCTGCCGGATGCGTCCGGGCCGCAGCCCCGGCCGGCGCCGGGCGGAAGGCGCGTCGCGCGCTGCGCGATGCTGCCGATGCTGGTCTACGTCGCCGCCGAATGCCGCCGGCTTGGCGAGACGGTGCCGGCGCAGCACGTCCTCGAGGCCCTGGCGCTGCTGGCGCCGCAGGAGACCACCGAGGGCGGCGCGCATCTCGCCGCGCCGGTCGGCCTTCGCCCCGCCGCGCCGCTGCACTGATGCCAGCAGCCGCGTTCTTCGACCGGCCGGCATCTGCCTCTCCCGCCCTCGGACGCCGGGCATGAACCTCCGATTCGCCTGGCTTTCGCCGGACCACCGGCGGGCCGGTCGCGCGGCCTCGGCCCGATGCCGAAGGCCCGTGCCGCCCGTGCAAGGCTGAAACCCGCCTTCCTTCGGAATCCGGGTTCGCGAGGCGCGCGCCGCCGCGCGGTCAGCCCGCGCGGCGCAACTGGAACAGCGCCTGTTCGCCGAACAGGTTGGCAAGCCGTACCGAACGCCGCCACGGCGCCTTCAGCCCGCGCTCGTCCACCGCGAGCCACTTCTCCACGCAATAGCCGTCCATCTCGCACAGCGCCATGAAGTCGAGGATGGTGCAGGGATGGATGTTCGGCGTCTCGTACCAGGGGCGGTTCCACGTCTCGGTGTCGGGCATGCGCCCGCGCGTGAGCAGTCGCCAGCGCAGCTGCCAATGCCCGAAATTGGGGAAGGACACGATGGCATGCGCGCCGATGCGCAGCATCTGGCGCAGCACCTCGCGCGGCTTCTCCACCGCCTGCAGCGTGCGCGAGAGCACGACGAAGTCGAAGCCGCCATCGGGGTAGAAGGCGAGGTCGTCGTCCGCATCGCCGTGGATGACGGCAAGGCCGGAGGAGACCGCCTTGGTCACCTCGGCCATGTCGATCTCGATGCCGCGCGCATCCGCGTCCTTCTCGCGCGTCAGGTGCTCGATCAGCGCGCCGTCGCCGCAGCCGATGTCGAGCACCTTGGCGCCGCGCGGGATCATCTCCGCGATCAGGCGGAGGTCGAGGCGCATGTTCTTCGCGACGTAGCGGATGTCGTCGGTGGCGTCGGGCATGTGCGGCACT
>Ga0207950_100409_pt1 | contig 14646 bp, 10 predicted proteins | sample Subbio11_8B_AprC_FD_184814 | JGI IMG/M metagenome (GOLD analysis project Ga0207950, IMG submission 184814) | Serpentinite rock and fluid subsurface biosphere microbial communities from McLaughlin Reserve, California, USA - CR11_8B_AprC (SPAdes) | ecosystem: Environmental > Terrestrial > Deep... | reverse complement strand
TTTCCGCAGCGCACAGATCTCTAACCGATAGACTAGGCCGGTATTATACCTCACAGTGTTCCGACGGTCAATGTTTCGAGATCCGAAAATTCTGTGCCGTTCGGTTATCTGAAACAGTGAAACCAACGTTAATAAATATTACCTGTTCCATTCAAAATTAGCGCCCGTTATTCGGCTGTCCAGACAGTAACCTGGCAAGCTGATGAGCACCATCGGGGTCTGTTACTGCCAGTATCTCATCACCAGCCTCTAGAATGGTAATCCCGCGGGGAACGATAACCTCTCCATGGCGGATAATTGCAGCAATTACACACCGGTCGGGTAATTTAAGATCCTTGATCGCGATACCAAGACCCGGTGCCCCTTCCGGTATTTTTTCCTCAACCAGAGAATAATTGCCACGGCGCAGTTTTAGTAATGTCATCATGTCGCCCAAGGACATGTCTTCCTCAATGATCGAAGCCATGATCTCCGCTTGGTTTACCGCCACATCCACATGGAATTTTTTATCAAACAGCCAGGCATTACTCGGATTATTAATCCGCGCGATCGTCCGTGGTATTTTAAAGCGAACACGTGCCATGTAACAGATTGCCAGGTTCACCTCATCGTCCGTGGTACAAGCCGCAAGAACATTTGCTTTTTCTGCACCCGCTTTTTCCAACGTATTGGGTTCAATTGCTCGACCTTCGAAAATGCTCTCGGTCGGGAGTTCTTTATGTAGGCGGGCTAATACTTCCGGCCTCCATTCGATTAGTTGGACAAAATGGTCTTGGGCAACAAGGATTCGGGCAAGCTGCGCACCGGTTCGACCGCCCCCAGCAATAATCGCATACATCTTCAGACCTCCCTTTGGTTAGACAGTTTTTTTCGCAAAATGAAACTGCCCCGGTCGGTCGCGCTTATATGGATCAAATCTCCTTCGGTTAGGACAAACTCTTGGTTTGGCAGCATTGCTCTACCAGCGCGTGTGATCGAAATTGGCAGGCATTCATCCGTTGGTAAAATATCTAAAAGCGTTTTCCCACTCCAGCCAGGTGGGACAATAAACTCATAAACTTCAACTTCTCCATTACCAGCCGAAAATATTAACTGCAACCCCGATGAAGTTAAGAGCTCCTCTATTCTTTGAGCCCCCCAACTGGTGGAACTGATCACTTGCAAACCGAGTAATTCAAAAAGCAAACGGCACTTCGGATCATAATTTCGAACAATAACATTGGGGATATTGTAGACGGTTCGGGCGACATGACCTACAACTGCATTAATTGCATCCGAATTTGTTACAACCGCAACGGCTTCCGCCGTTTCAATTCCAGCCCGAACAAGGACATCTTGAGACAAAGCATCACCCTCATATCTCCGACCGCTAAAATCGGGTGGGATCATATGAAATGTGGCTTGAACCGAGTCTATAATGGCAACTTTATGCCCGCCATTAAATAGGCGGTATGCCAGGGCAGAACCCAATCGACCACAACCAACCACAATAATCTCCATTTTTATACCTCGTAGGGGTGCTATTAATCAACCTGGTAAGGAACATTGGTTATGACGATATCTTTGCGAAATAATAACGCCATCCGCAAGGTTGCCGCAGTTTGTGAATGTAAAAGACTCGACCACCAGTGGCGCGGAACAAATTCGGGTACGACAATCGTGATAACCTCATTGGGTTGACGTTGCATATCAAGTTCATCAATATATTGAAGAAGCGGTTCGATAAACAATCGATACGGTGAATTAAGGATTACCAACCGGCGGCCATCTCCCCAAATCGCCCATTTCTGGCGAACTCTTTCCGCTTCGTCTGGATCGATCGAAACCAATACAGCAGTAATGTCTTCCGAAAGGGTCCGCGCATACCGCAAAGCAGCCAAGGTTCCTCGATGGACCCCGCCAATTGGGATGAGCACCCGATGGCGAGCAATTTGCGGTGGTGCGCCGTAATGCTCTAAGGATAAGTCTCGGGCTAGCCGGACATAATGCTTTTGGATACCCCTGAACATAAAAACTAAGGTCGGAATGATGATTAACACAATCCAGGCGCCATCGGCAAACTTGGTAAAGGCGAAAATGAACATCACAACGCCTGTACACATTGCACCGAAGCCATTGATGACCATTTTAATGACCCAGGTTTTCTCATACCGCAAAATAGAGCCGAGTTCTTTTTTTACTTCACCGGGGATCAAATGACCAATTTTCCACCATCGGTGTGCCATTCCGGATTGAGATAGTGTAAATGAAAGAAAAACACCCACCGCATATAAGGGAATCAGGCGGGTCACACTTGCTTGAAAAACGATAATCAATAAGGATGCCACCAAGGCCAACAAAACAATACCCCGTGAATAAACCAACCGGCTGCCGCGATAGGTCAATTGCCGTGGAAGGAGACCATCTGTGGCTGTAATTGCAGAAACACGAGGGAAATCCGCGAAGGCTGTGTTGGCAGCCATGATCAAAATTACGGTTGTAGCTAAGATCAATGAGCCATAAAGGATACCTCGCCCGTCGAAAGCGGTCCTTCCAAGCTGTGATATAACCGTTTCTTCTTCGGAAGGGACAGCCTGAATGCTAGCTGCGAGAAAAGAAATCGCCAGCATGAAGGAGCCTAAGATGACCGACATGATGATTAATGTTTGACCGGCGTTTTTTGTGCGCGGTTCACGAAAAGCAGGGATACCATTCGAAATCGCCTCGATTCCCGTCAGGGCTGCAGTCCCGCTTGAAAATGCCCGTAATATAATAAACGCCATTACACCCTGGGTTAAATGTGCCATTTCGATTGGGGGTGGATCGATCACCGTACCCAAAGAACCGCTTGCATACCGGAATAACCCAACTCCAATGGTCACAAACATGGCTGCCACAAAAAAGTAAGTTGGGATAGCAAAGGTTACTCCGGATTCTTTCACCCCCCTTAAATTAACCAGCATAATCAATAGCACCGTTACAACCGCAATCCATACCCGATATGGAAATAAATCGGGTAATGCGGATGTGATCTGAGCGATTCCTGATGAAATGGAAACCGCGACGGTCAGGATGTAATCGGTCAGCAATGCGGCCGCAGCAACTTTCGCTGGAAAGCTCCCCAAATTATCGCGGGATACGTTATATGCACCCCCACCGTTGGGATAGGCGTGGATGGTCTGCTCATAGGAGATGGCAACAATCGATAATAAAACAACAATCCCGATGGTCAATGGAAAGACGTAGTTATAAGCATCGGATCCTAAAATGATCAAAATGACGAGCATTTCCTGGGTAGCATATGCGGTTGAAGAAAGCGCATCCGAAGCAAACACCGCCAGGCCGATAAACCTGCCTATCGTTTGGTGAGGGGCATCGGCGGTTCGTAATGGTCTGCCAATCAGCCAGGTTCTCCAGGAACGGCCAGGTTGCTGGCGACCGTCACGCCGCTGAATAGTCGTCCCGTGGTCATCGTCAATATTCATATTATTCAATACGCCAAAATTTGTCGACGCACTTCAACTCAAATTAAGAAAGGTATGATAACTGGTTTTTACCATGTCACTCAATTATAATGTCATATAGCAACAAATAAAAATCTTTCTATTAACAATTAGGTAAACTATTCCACGCCCCACGATGGACAAAAACATATCGGGAAATTCAACAACCATCCGTCGCCGGGTTCGGATAAAAAAATGATCCAACCAAATGCTCGAAAGGCTGGTTGAGAGAATATAATCGGGGGTGAAGATTCATGGACGAATCTCAGAATAGTTGCGAAATACTTGTTCCGATTATTCCTGCCTTTCGTTAAAATACCTATAATGGAATCATGTTAACTGATCCACGTCCTGAAATTCGCTTGAAGAACTTACGAAAATCCAGCCTGCCAAAATTAGGAATAGGTATTGCCCTGACTTTGCCGGTTCTGGCAACCATTATCGAAAATGCCATGGCTGGCCATCCAGTCACTTTTCAAAATTTTATCATCGCCCAAGTATCCCAACCCTTACTATGGCTGATAGATTTATTTGCGCTTTTCCTCCTTGGTTTTAACCTCTATCTGGTGGATCGAGAAAATAGGGTTGCCCGGTTTATCGGGTTCTTGAAAACCCAGCTTGAACATCGCAACGCGGAACTGTATTCCGTCAAAGAAATTTCGCAACGTGAAATTTTAGAACGTCACCAAGCCGAGGCTTCGATCATCCGCGCCAAACGGGAATGGGAAGCGACTTTCGATGCCATTTCCGACTTAATCATTCTGACCGATTCGAATGGAAATATTATTCGCTGTAATCAAGCCACGGTTCAAAAATTAGAAACAACTTATAGAAATTTGATTGGAAAACACATTGAAGAAGTGTTTCCTGGGGTCGTCGAACCGATCCAGAAAAAAGTTGTGGTCAAATCTCAGGTAATCCCAATGCCTTTCCTTTACGGTTGGTTCGAAGTCACTGGTTTTCCTTTTCAGTCGGCTGAATACCAACAAGGAGTCATCTATATTTTTCATGATATTGCCCAACGTAAACGCGCTGAAGCGGAAATTCAGCGCCAAAAGCAATATTTTGAAGGTATATTCCAAAACAATCCGGTCGCGATTGTTACTCTGGACCTAAATGGCCTGATCGTTGCCTGCAACCCGGCATTCGAGCGATTATTCGGATATTTGCAGGTTGAAGTAATTGGCGGAAAATTGGACAACCTGATCACGTCCCCTGAACTTCGCGAGAATGCACTCGATTTCTCCCGGAGGGTCAAGCGTGGAGATGTAATACGTACCGTCGGAAAACGAATTACCCGCTTCGGCAAACTGATCGATGTGGAAATATTTGGAGTTCCGGTTATCGTAAACGGTGAAGAGCTAGGAATCCTGGGTCTGTACCATAATATTACCGAACTGGTCTATGCCCGCCAGAAAGCAGAAGAAGCAGACCTGGCAAAGAGTGAATTCCTTGCCAATATGAGCCATGAAATTCGCACCCCATTAAATGGGGTTTTGGGTATGCTCAACCTGACATTAGATACAGAATTGGCGAAAGAGCAAAGGGAATATCTTAGCGCCGCCCTGGATAGCGCAGAAACACTGGTTAATCTGATTAGTGATATTCTCGATTTATCGAAAATCGAAGCCGGCAGGATGGAGTTAGAAATTACTGACTTCAATTTACGAAAAATTGTCGAGAATGTAACCATCACCTTAGCTCAACGCGCATACAGCAAAGGGTTAGAACTGATCTGCATCATCGAAACGGATGTTCCAACCATGCTGCGTGGCGATCCAAACCGCTTGCGGCAGATTTTAACCAACCTGGTAGGTAACGCAGTCAAGTTCACCGAAGGTGGTGAAGTCATCGTCCATGTTCGTAAGGTGGCCGAATTAGATAAACAAGCCACCCTGACTTTTTATGTTCAGGATACCGGTATCGGTATCCCGTTCGAACGCCAGGCGACAATTTTCGACCGCTTTACCCAGGCCGACATGTCTACCACCAGAAAATACGGCGGTACAGGATTAGGGTTGGCGATTTCCACTCAATTGGTGGAATTGATGGGCGGGAAAATTTCGTTATTGAGTGAATCTGGTAAAGGGAGTACTTTCTCTTTCAGTGCCGTGTTTCAGAAGCAGGAAATTCAAGAAAATCCATCCCCGGAATTACTTCGCAAAACCGATCAGGTTAAAGTTTTGGTTGCCGCCTCAAACCGATTTGTCCGCCAGAATCTGGTCATCTTGCTCAAACATTTTGGCTGCCGGGTTGTTGAAACTGCGAATAGCGAACAGGCAGAATTAAGGATGACTGAAGCGCAAAATAATAAGCGCCCTTACCAGATTATCCTCCTTGATAGCGACCTGGAATTGGACAAGATTAACCCCTTCTTATCGAAAATCAAAAAAGAAAACCTGGCCAGCAGTGCCCGAATCATTCTGTTGACCACGATTGGCCAACATATAAGCAATACCGAATATGAAAACCTTGAGGTCGCAGCGACAATCATTAAGCCGGTGCGGTTGGAGGCGTTAGAAAAAACCCTCCTAGAGGTTTTAGCACCAACCAGAAAAACAGGCAGCCTTGTTCAATCGACGAATCTTCGACCTGAAAACCGCCCAATGAAGACCAGGCAAGGTCGGCGGATCTTGGTGGCCGAAGATAACCCGATCAACCGAAAAGTGGTGGTTAATTTGTTAACTAAATTTGGCCACCAGGTTGAAACAGCAGATCATGGCCGTCAGGCTCTAGAAATCCTGCAAAATAATACCTTTGACCTGGTGCTGATGGATATCTCTATGCCTGCAATGGATGGCTATGAGGCGACCATGCAAATCCGCATGATGGAAAATACAGGCACCCACCTCCCCATCGTAGCAATGACTGCCCATGCTTTGGTTGGAGACATTGAGCGCTGCCTGGCTAGTGGCATGGATGCCTATTTATCTAAACCCATCAAACCTCACGAACTATTTGATTTGATTGAACAATTGCCGAATCAAGCACCATTAGAGAATCAACAAGTTACACCCCTCATTCCTTCTGTTTCTATCCCCATTAAGGATGACGGTCATAAGCAATTAGATGAAATCAATCCGAAACTAGCGGTCCAACCCGAGCTGCCCAGGGTAATCAATCCGCCTTTCTCGAAGGATTCCACTCAACCCTTCATTGCTTCTCTGGCACCCATCGAGAGTTCGCCCAAATCTCAAAGCTCGCCCATCCTCGGGAATGACGATGAATTTTTATCCAGGGTATTAAGAAAACGGAAGACGAAAGCTCTCGGCGAACCAAATTACCTGGAAAGCATCCTGCCCAGGTTCGGTGATGATCTGCCTTTCTTCCTGAGCACCTTTGAGGAATTCATTCACCAGTGTGAAACCAAAGTCAACCAATTCTATCTGGCCATCGAGGCGGGTGACGTAGCTGCGGTTAAGCTGAATGCTCATAATCTTAAAGGCGTGGCTGCCAATTTCGAAGCGAACCAAATCGCATCGCTTGCTCATGAACTCGACATTCAAGCGGAAAAGGGCGATCTAACCCTTGCGACCGAAAAGGTCGCAGGAATCCGAGCACAAATCCCTATCTTAGAAAGAGTAATACAAGAAATTCGAAACCGCAGATAGCCGATAAAATCGATTGATGGATACTCTATAAAGGAGGAAACCATGGCTACGGTCTTGCTAATTGACGACGAAATAATTTTTCACCGGATGATCGACCATGCCCTACGACCACATGGACATGTTGTATATACCGAAATTACAGGCACCCAGGGTTTGGAAGCTGCGGCGTTAATCAAACCCGATATGATTATTACCGATCTAAATTTGCCGGATATTTCTGGTTATGAGGTCACCCGCCGTTTGAGACGTGATCCGGTGTTTGCTCACACACCCATTATGGTTTTAACCAGCCAATCTGGCCTGCGAGATAAGCTTGGGTCTTTCGAATCGGGGGCTGATGAACACATCACGAAACCCTTCGAACCTGAAGAGTTGATCGCTCGGATGACAGTTCTGTTGCGTAAGGTGGAACTGATCCGTCGTACGCTTCCAGCCGGAGTAACCAAGCACTCAGAAAAACAAGCTCGCTTGATTTCAGTCCATTCACTACGAGGAGGAATAGGCGCCTCGACGATGGCTGTCAACTTAGCGATAGCATTCAATGGTTTATGGGCCACCCAAACTTTGTTGGTTGATTTGGTATTTATGGCCGGACAGGTAGCATTAATGCTCAATATGCCCCTCAAGAGAACCTGGGCAGACCTGGCTGGTTTCAAACCGGTAGAATTAGACACCGAAATGCTGCGTTCGGTTACCGAACAACATAATTCAGGCCTTTATTTCATAGCTGCACCAACTTATCCGAGTGAAGCCGAAACAATTTCCGAAGACTTGCTTAATGTCTCGATAAAATTAATGCGACCGGTTTACGATTACATCATCGCCGATTTACCCCACGATTTTAGCGAAGTTGCGTTACAGGCCTTGGATGTTGCGGATGTGATTTTACTGGTCATCGCCCCGGAATTATCTTCTGTGCGAGCTGCCGCAGCCGCATTAGATACCTATCAAAAACTCTCCTATCCTCCCGAAAGCATCAAATTAGTCTTAAACCATACATTTCCGCGGTATGGATTGCCAAGGGAACGAATCGAACAAGCCTTAAAGAAACAAATTACCATCGATATTCCTTACACTCCAGATACATTGGTTCAGGCTATCAATTTGGGAAAACCGATTTTACAACACCAACCCAACGAACCTATTTCAGTCCTTTTAGAAGATTTCGCATTTTACTTAAGCAACGAAGACCACAAGAAAAACCGGCCATTAAAACCATCGATAGCCTGGAAGCGCGTGCGGGATCGTTTCATCCATCATCAGAAAGAAAAAATCGGAAAAACCGGATAATTCCAGAAAGAGGCTAGAATTGACCCACACCTTCAAAAAACCCACTCGAATAGCAATTGTTGGTTCCGGATTTGTTGGTGCGACCTTTGCCTACTCCTTATTACTGAGCGGATTGGCGACCGAAATTGTGCTAATCGACGCTAACCACGCTAAGGCAGAAGGAGAGGCGATGGATTTAAACCATGCGATGCCCCTCGGGCGCCCCGCCCGAATTTGGGCTGGCAGTTATGAAGATTGTGCCAGGGCAGCCCTTACAGTCGTCACAGCAGGTTCTGCCCAACGTCCGGGCGAATCCCGCCTGGATTTACTTCAGCGGAATACCGCCATCTTCCATCAAATCATCCCCAATATTGTAAAGAACAATCCAAATGGGATTCTGTTAATTGCCACCAACCCAGTCGACATCCTGACCTATGTTGCCCTCAAAATATCGAAGTTCCCTCCAAATCATGTGATTGGCTCCGGAACAGTTCTGGATACAGCCCGCTTTCGCTATTTGCTCAGCCAACAGTTCGATGTCGATCCACGCAGTGTCCATGCATTCATCGTTGGCGAACATGGCGACAGCGAAGTGCCAGTTTGGTCATTGGCAAATATCGCAGGGATGAACCTCGCCCAATATTATGCCGTCAATGGCGAATGTTGCAGCCAACCGGTCTTGGACAGTATTTTCGAGCAAACCCGGGACGCAGCCTATCATATCATCGAACGCAAGGGGGCTACCTATTATGGAATCGCTTCTGCTCTGATGCGAATTTGCGAAGCGATTCTGCGCGATCAAGGCACTGTCCTTTCGGTTTCCAGCCTAATTAACGACTATTATGGTATTCACGATGTTTGTTTGAGTGTTCCAACAGTCCTCGGTCTGGATGGTGTCGAGCGGATCATCCGCCTTGATCTGAGTACGGATGAAATTGAAGGACTGCGCAAATCCGCTGACGTACTTAAAACAACCATCGCCCAATTGGATTTGGGATAAATTAATTGCTCATTTGCCGAATTGTATCCACTTCTATTGGTAGGTTTTTTCAACGTTCCACAAACCATGAGGGTCCAGGTAGGGGAGGATTCCTTACCTTTTTGAGCGGATACTTATAAATTTGTGGTTTGTTGCTCAAAATGAACCCCTATTAAAATTTCAAATGGCAGAAGCTCAACGCTTTGGAAAATCCTCTTCCCAATTGGGTGATGCGTAGAAAATACACTACGAAAATTGCTCCGGTCGCCAACCTTAGTTACTTTGGTTTCCGCGCACATATTGAGGGCAACCAAACATGTTTGAGTATCGGTTTTACGCAAGAAAGTGAAAACATACGGGTTATCCTGATCAATGACCTCAAAAACCCCTTCTTGAAGTGCCGGGAACCCCTTTCGTAAGGTAATCATCTTCTGGTAAAAATTTAATAACGAGTGTGGATCGTTCATCTGGTCATGGACATTTACTCCATGAGAAAAATTATCCTGTACCGGAAGCCAGGGTTCGATTTCCGCTGGACAAAATCCCGCGTTCGGATCTGCTGACCACTGCATCGGTGTGCGGGTTTTATCTCGACCGGTCAATAAAGCAAATTTTTGGGCTTCTTCTTGTTTGGATCCGATCAAATTTAGCTCCAAGTCGAGCGCATTCCGGCTAAGCGGATCTCGAAACTGTTCTGGTCGGATACCCAAATGGTTGGTCATCCCAATTTCTTCCCCGTTATACAAAAATGGGGTTCCCCACAGGGTAAGGATAAGCGCCAGGTTGACTCGCCCAATTCGCTCATCGTTTTCACCATCCCCAAACTCACTCCTCATTCGTCCCACATCGTGATTGCCGAGGGTATTGCACGGCCAGGCACCTGGGGGAAGGTTAGCGAGTCGTCCTTCCTGGTTTTCACGCACCCATTGTGGAGTAATCCGTTGGGTATGCATCAGAGGGAAATTAAAATTTAGGTGCAGCTCATCCCTTCCATTCCCGTAAAAGCTAAGTTGATCTGTTTCACCGACCAAAACTTTGTCAGGAAACTCATCAATCACTGTCCTAAGCTCGCGCATCAAGTCATGTATTCCGGGTAAATCGTGCTGATACCTAAACATTCTTTTCCATTTTTCGGTCACCGCATCTGTTTCTTTTTTATTTGTAGCCTGTCGATACTCCCGGTAATTATCGTTAAGAGTTACCCCAGTACCCTGGTTTGGATACCCCGGCGTTTCGTAAATCGTCCCAACAGCATCCAGGCGAAACCCATCCACACCTAACTTGCACCAATACCGAACGACATCCAACATCGCAGCTTTTACTTCCGGGTTATGCCAATTAAGATCCGGTTGTTCTTTGAAAAAGTAATGATAGTAATATTCACCGCTAACAACATCGAAAGTCCAGGCAGAACCGCCAAAGGTTGAAAACCAATCATTTGGGGGACCATCGGCTTTCCCGGGCAACCAAACATACCAATCTCTTTTAGGATGATTGCGACTTGACCTCGATTCCACAAACCATGGATGTTGGTCTGATGTATGGTTCAAGACCAAATCAAGGATCAGCCGCATCCCGCGCAAATGCAGTCCATCCAAGAAGAGTTGAAACTTTTCCATCGTTCCATATTCAGGGGCAACGCTAAGGTAGTCACTAATATCGTAACCACAATCCACTTGTGGAGAGGGAAAGTGTGGAGAAAGCCAGACCGCATCAACCCCTAACCATTTTAAATAATCCAACTTAGCAATCATCCCATCCAGATCACCGATTCCGTCCCCATTTCCATCGGCAAAACTTCGCGGATAAATCTGGTAAAATACCGCTTTCTGCCACCAGGTTGTCTTCGACATCCCACCATCCCTCTTAAAAAAATATTCCCAAGATTATATCAGCTTAGAACTCTTAATTAAACTTGGAGAATTTTCTTTTTTCAACGATACCTTTTTTTAGTGCGCTTTCCGTGTACCATCATAACGATTTATTAAACAAATATTGGCTGACTCTTAACCTCGAAATGATGTTCGGTTAATCCGCTATGGATAGGATTAACATAAAGGAATTGTAAATTTATGGACTTGCGCCCAACCATCCATTCGCCCACCTACCTTCCTTCAGTATCACAATCTCTTCGGGGATACCGCCTGGCCCGATGGATTTCCATTTTGTTTTCCCCACCTCTGGTCGCCACCTTAGCAACTTTGATTGCAGCAGCAATTACCCCCCAAGATATGACATGGTACGGGGCAAGTATCATGATCCTATTGATCGTCTTATTCCCAATCAGCTACTTAGGATTTCTTTACAATACTGGAAAAATCATCGATTTGGATGTTTATAATCGGACTCAGCGGTTTAGACCGTATTTGTTCAGTCTTATTTGTATTCTTTTTGCAGTAATCATCCTGGTGGAAGGAAATGCACCATTAATCTTAATCGTCCTCTCCGTTGCAGTCCTAATTGAAACGGTCGGCCTCTTTATGGTCAATTTTCTTTGGAAAATATCCGCTCACACCGCCGCAATTGCCGGCTTTTCGACATTTTTTTGCCTCACGGTTGGCTCTGGGGTAATCCCAATCCTTTTACTCATCCCCATTGTGGCGTGGTCGCGAGTGCACTTGAGACGCCATACCCTCGCTCAAACAATCGTTGGTGGAGCCTGGGGTGCCACCTCATTTTTATTGACATTTATTTATTTCCCCTTGTTGGGATAATACATCGCTTTTTAAATCTTCCCATTCGCTAGGTGATTCCAGTAATTTTCCGCTCATCCCGTTTTCAGTGAGACCAACCAGCCTCACCTTGCTCATTTGATTCCTCAACAGTTGTCCAAAATAGGCTTCCACCCGAATATAGGTATCGGTTAAACCGTGCAAACACCACCCTTGCGGCCCTCGTCTGTCGGTTGCTTCCCACAAAACAATAGCTTCACAACCCAGGAAACCCCTTCTGTAATCGCGTGCGGATTTTTCTAAATCCACCCTCATTTGTTGACTTCGGTGGCGGACGACATCTCCTTTCACCTGTGATTTCATCCTGGCAGCAGCGGTACCCGGGCGAACCGAATAAGAAAATACATGCCCACCGGCAAACTCCATAGACCTTACAAAATCCAGGCTGCTCTCAAACTCATCTTCGGTTTCTCCAGGAAAACCCACAATCAAATCGGTCGTGATCGCCATGTCCGGCGCATAAGACCGTGCCTTCTGGATCCGATGAGCAAAATCATTTGGAGTTGTGTTGCGCGCCATCCGCTTCAAGGTTTCCGCACAGCCAGATTGAAGAGGGAGGTGTAGATGGCTGCACACCCGGGGGTTGAGCAACAAACGACACAAGGATTCATCGAGAGCCCAGGGTTCAAGAGATGAAAGACGCAATCGTTCAACATCAGTGTCAGCCAGAATGGCATCGACTAAATGGGAAAGATGGAGGCGGGGGGTTAAGTCTTTTCCCCAAGAACCCAAATGGGCGCCAGAAAGGACTACTTCTTTAGCTCCACCCATAACATACCCACGTACATCGGAAAGCACAGAGTGGATATTTACACTGCGTCCCGCCCCTCGCGCCAAACGGGTGACACAAAAAGTACAGTGATTGTCACACCCATCCTGGACCTTCACAAAAGCACGGGTGCGGGTTGGAGTGCCAGGCAAAGGATCTCGGGTCATCGGTTCCAGATCGTAATCGGTGAAATTTTTCCCCAATACAATCGCTGCCAGGTTGTCTTTCTCAAGATTTGGCACAACCCACTTAACTTGCTCCATTTCACTTACCCGCGAAGGCTCTAATGTGACCCAACAACCTGTCGCGGCGATCTTAGCATGCCCAACTCGAGCTGCCTGACGGATCTTCTGCCGAGAATCGGATGCGGCGGCGTTGGTAACCGCACAGGTATTAATGACGATCAAATCCGCTTCCGCCAACGTTTTGACGATGGTATATCCATCTGCGCGAAATTGATGAGCTAATTTTTCTATTTCACTTTGGTTTAGGCGGCAGCCTATCGATTCAAAAAAAACATTCATTCAGCTAAGGTTTGATCGCAAAGAAATTACTGAAGCGAACATCCACTCCGGGCTGATCGTAAGCACCTACGATTAATCCCACATCACCGATAAGGAAATCATTGTCCTCGACTTCCAGAAATTTTTCCTGATTGATATAAAAAATCAGTTGGTTACCGATGCAATCTGCCCTCAATTGGTTGCTGGTATAGCCTTTCTTTATCATCGTACCATATTCCAGGCTTTTTTTACTGTTTAACACCTGGAATAATCCCTCCTTCATTTTTACAATTCCACCGTATCCGTCTCCACTGATAATAAACGCATAAAAATTATAAGAGTCTTTGAACCGGCAGATGATCCCAAAATCGTTAATTTCAGGGCCATCGGCAAGGTCAGCTTCTACGGCGAGAATCACATCTCCAAATCTTTTCCCTGCCACCGACCAATAATCGTAATTGGGTTGATTAATAAGGAAGCGCAGCTTTCCGTCCTCATAGGCAATACTTGCTTCAGGGGATTCCCACACTTGCCAACCACTCGCTGGATCTGAAAAATCATCTTGAAAAAGGATACGGTCGGAATAGTCGGATGGATGAGGGGTCGGAGCAATCGAATCGATTAAATCGCACCCACTTGCCAATAATGTCATTAGAATAAGAATGAAAAAAATGGCTGTCTTTTTAACCATACCTGGTTCTCCATAAGAAAACTTAGCACCGGAACGAAGGTTGACGATTAACAGACACCTAGAGGTCCTCACCACTTGCTGCTCTGTACTCTACCGGGACATACAATGGCAGGATTAAGGCGCTCCTTGAAAGGTATTCGCCAATAAACGTTGGGCCAGGAATGCGACCGTTAAGTCATCGGTTTGAGTTGCCGCTCTGCGAAGAGGACCATAAGCCTGGCTGGTGCGCCCGGTTTCTAGGTATACCTGTCCAATATGGAGGAGCGCAGGTGGATATGCTCCATCCACCTGCAATGCCTGTTGCAAGAACTGTTCCGCTTTTTCCAGGTTGCCCAGCGCATAGTACACCCAGCCAGCCATGCCGAGGTTCTCAACGCTTTCCGGATCCAATTCTAAGGCACGCTCGACCGCCGGTATGGTAAAACTTTGCTCATCAAATCCATGGGTGGCCGAAAAAACAGCCAAAGCCCGCCAATAGGTTGGATTTTCTGGTTCAATTTCTATCGCATCCTGATAAGAATGCATCGCCTCGATTAAATCGCCAGATTCTACCAGTGTTGCACCAATTTCAATTCGCCAGCTTCCATCCTTGGGGTACTTCTCAGCCAGA
>Ga0207950_100408_pt1 | contig 14666 bp, 15 predicted proteins | sample Subbio11_8B_AprC_FD_184814 | JGI IMG/M metagenome (GOLD analysis project Ga0207950, IMG submission 184814) | Serpentinite rock and fluid subsurface biosphere microbial communities from McLaughlin Reserve, California, USA - CR11_8B_AprC (SPAdes) | ecosystem: Environmental > Terrestrial > Deep... | reverse complement strand
GACGGTCCCGGCCGCAGGCGATCCGTGCAGCCAACCAATCAGCGCAGGAAATTCAGCCTGTTCAGAGGTTCCTTAAGGGTATATAAGACGGGAGTGCTCCGATGAATCGCCGCGTGCTCCTCGCCATTGGCTGTGTCGCCTCGCTCGCCCCGGCGACCGCCCTCCGCGCGCAGGAGGCGCTGACCGTCTTCGCCGCCGCCAGCCTGACCGACGCGCTGCGGGCGCTCGGTCAGGAATGGGCGGCGCGCGGCAATCCGGCCCCGCGGTTGTCCTTCGCCGCTTCCTCGGCGCTCGCGCGGCAGATCGAGCAGGGCGCCGGTGCCGACCTGTTCCTCTCCGCCGACGAGCCCTGGATGGACTATCTCCAGCAGCGCGACCTGATCGTGAACGCGAGCCGCGTGAGCCCCATCGGCAATGCCCTGGTCCTGATCACGCCGGCCGACCAGCGCCGCACTGTCGCCCTCGCGCGCGGGACGGACCTCGTTGCCCTGCTCGGCGCGCAGGGGCGGATCGCCACCGGCGACCCTGCCCATGTGCCGGTCGGCCGATATGCCCAGGCCGCCCTCACCTGGATGGGGCAGTGGGACGCGGCCTCGCCCCGTCTCGCGCGCGCCGACAATGTTCGCAGTGCCCTGCTGCTGGTGGAGCGTGGCGAGGCGCCCTTCGGCATCGTGTACTCCACCGACGCCGCCGCGACGCCGCGTGTCGCGGTAGCCGGCACCTTCCCCGGCGAAAGCCACCCGCCCATCACCTATCCCTTTGCCATCATCCGCCGCGCCGAGGGCAACGCCCAGGCCCGCGCCTTCCACGCCTTCCTCGCCGGACCGGAAGCCCTAGCGACCTGGCGGCGCTTCGGATTCCGGCCCGCCAACTGAGTGGAAGCCTGGCTGACGCCCGAGGAATGGCAGGCGGTTCGCCTCAGCCTCTCGGTCGCGACGCGCTCCGTCCTGGTCTCGCTGGGGCCGGCCGTCCTGGTCGCCTGGCTTCTGGTGCGTGGCCGCTTCCCGGGGCGAACCCTGCTCGACGCGCTGGTGCACATGCCGCTGGTGGTGCCGCCCGTCGTGGTCGGCTGGGCCCTGCTGATGCTGTTCGGCGTGCGCGGGCCGCTCGGCGCGCCTCTGCATGAATGGTTCGGCATCCGGCTGGTCTTCACCTCCGAGGCCGTGGTGCTGGCCACCGCCGTCATGGGCTTCCCGCTGATCGTGCGCGCGGTGCGGCTCGGCCTCGAAAGCGTGGATGAGGGGCTGGAGGCGGCGGCGCGCACCCTCGGTGCCGGGCGGCTCGATACCTTCTTCTCGGTGACGCTGCCGCTGATGTCGCCGGGCATCCTGGCGGGCGCGGTCGTCGCTTTCGCCGCCGGGCTGGGCGAATTCGGCGCCGTCATCACCTTCGCCTCCAACATTCCGGGCGAGACGCAGACGCTTCCCCTCGCCATCTACTCCGCGACGCAGACGCCCGGCGGCGAGGCGACGGCCGCCAAGCTCGCCGCCATTTCCTTCACGCTGGCGCTCTGCGGCCTGCTGCTGGCGGAGGTCGTCGCGCGCCGCATGCACCGTCTGCTCGGCCGCGTCTGATGCTGGAGGTCGCGCTGCGGCACCGCTTCGGCCGGGACGGCTTCGCGCTGGACGCGGCCTTCACCGGCACCGAGGGCGTCACCGCCCTGTTCGGCCCTTCGGGCTGTGGCAAGAGCACCATCCTCGCCGCGGTGGCCGGCCTGCTCCGCCCGCAGGAAGGACGCATCGCGCTTGACGGCGCGCCGCTGTTCGACGCCGTCCAGCGCCAGTCCGTTCCCCCGGATGCCCGGCGCTGCGCCATGGTGTTCCAGGATGCGCGGCTCTTTCCGCACCTGTCGGTCGAGAGCAACCTGCGCTTCGGGCTGCGCCGCGCGCCGCGCGAGGCCACCGGACCATCCTTCGGGGAAGTGGTTGCGCTGCTCGGCATCGGTCACCTGCTCGGCCGGCGCCCTCGCGCGCTGTCGGGCGGCGAGAAGCAGCGCGTGGCGCTCGGCCGCGCTCTGCTGGCACGCCCGCGCCTGCTGCTGATGGACGAGCCCCTGGCCGCGCTGGACACCCCGCGCAAGGCGGAACTGCTGCCGTTCATCGCCCGGCTGCGCTCTGCCGCGCGCATCCCGATCCTCTATGTCACCCACGCCCTCGATGAGGTGGATGCCTTGGCCGACCGGCTGGTGCTGCTGGAAGCCGGCCGCGTGATCGCCCAGGGCCCGGTCGAGGACCTTGCGGCGCGCGCAGATCTGCCGCTCGCCACGCGACGCGATGCCGGCGCGCTCGTCGCCTGCACCGTGCTGGCCCATGATCCGGCGCAGGGGATGACGCGGCTTGGCTTCGCGGGCGGCGAGCTGCTGGCGCCGCTCCTGACGGAAGCGCCGGGCACGCGCCTTCGCCTTCGCATCCGGGCGCGCGATGTCGCCGTGGCGCTCAGACCGCCGGAGGATGTCTCCATCCACAACATCCTGCCCTGCCGGCTCGCCGCCATCCTGCCCGCCGCCACGCCGCAGGAGCTGTTCCTCCACCTGGACTGCGGCGGCGCCGTGCTGCTGGCGCGTGTCCTGCGGGAGGTGGTCGGCCGGCTCGGCCTCACCTGCGGAATGGCGCTGTTCGCGCTGGTGAAGTCGATCGCCTTCGACCAGGCCCGGCCGCTGCCGCCGATACCCGCAGCATGACGCCGCCATGCTCAGGCGCCCACCTCGAAGCCCAGCAGGGTCAGGCGCGACCTGACCGGCAGCGAGCGCAACGCATCCAGGAACGCGACGACCGCCGGCCGGCGCATCCGCGTCTCCGGCACGAAGAAATCGTAATGCTCATCGGCCAGAGGCAGGAAGCCGAGGCCGTAGTCGCGGGCCACCGTCCCGATCGCGACACCCCAATCGGCGCGCGATTGCGCCACGGCCGCGGCTACCGCGTTGTGGGACTTCGGCTGGTTCGCGTAGCCGGCCGGACGCATGCCGGCCAGCAGCCCGTCGAGCAGGATGCGCGTGCCGGATCCGGCGTTGCGGTTCACCAGCAGGCAGCCCGGATCGGGTGCTGCGCGTCGGATCGCCCCGCGCCCGTCGATCCCCTCGAAGCGGGCATCCCCGGCGCGGAACACCACGCCCTGGCTGCGCCGCCAGCCTGGCTTCAGCACCAGCCCCGGCGCCAGGAAGGGCGCGTTGTAGCTTCCCGTGGCCGGGTCGAGCAGATGCGCCGGCGCGAGATCGCACTCGCCGCGCTTCGCCGCGGCCAGGCCGCCGAGGCTGCCGACCGCCAGTGTCCGCGCGCGGATGCCCTGTTCGGCCAGCGCGTCCAGCACGGCATCGAGACCGACGCAGTGCGAGCCGATGATGACGAGATCGGGCGCGCGCGCCGCGCCGCCGATCAGCCGCACCCGCACCGTGCTCCCGGCCTCCGCCGCCTGGTCGAGGGCGGGGATTGCGAAGAACCCGTCTGCCTGGGCGAAGGCCGTCACGCTGCCCGAGCCCTTGCCGAGCGGGAAGGCGCGCGGGGTGCCTTCGCCTTCGGCCAGCGAGACCATGACGTATTCGGTGCGCCCCAGTTCGCTCGGTGTCCGCACGGCGAGGTCCGCCTCGACCTCGGTCTCCTGCCGCGGCGGCAGTCCGGCCATCGCGCGCAGCACCGGCACGGCGAATTCGTGGAAGGTGAAGACGGCGCTGGTGGGAAAGCCGGGCAGCACCACGACCGGCTTGCTGCCCGCGACCGCGAGGCAGAGCGGCTTGCCCGGCTTGAGTGCCACGCCATGCACGAGAACGCCCGGCGCGGGCAACGCACTCAGGATGCGATGCGAGACATCGCCCGCGCCTTTGCTTGTGCCGCCCGACATCACGACCATGTCGGCCCGCGCAAGGGCGTCGCGCAGCGCGGCGGCGAGCGCTTCCGGATCGTCGAGGAAGATGCCCATCGCCAGCGGCTCGCCGCCATTCTCGCCGACCGCGGCGCAGAGGATCGCGGCGTTGCTGTCGGTGATGCCGCCGGGCGGCAGTGGTGTGCCGGGCGGGTGCAACTCGTCGCCGGTCGAGATCACGGCCACGATCGGGCGGCGCACCACCGGCACCTCGCTCCATCCGGCGGCGGCCAGCATACCGATCTCGCGGCTGGTGATCTGCGCGCCGGCCCGCAGCAGCGCCTCGCCGCGCGCAATGTCGCTGCCGGCGAAGCCGATGAACTGGCCCGGCGCCAAGGCGCGCGAGAGCTGGATCATCGGCCCGTCCGCGGCGTCCTCCAGTTCGGTCCACTCGATCATGGCCACGGCATCGGCGCCGCGCGGAATCATGCCGCCCGTGGCGATGGCGGTGGCCGTGCCGGGGGCCACCTCGATTCCGGGCGCTGCGCCACACGCCAGCACCTCGGCATTCAGCCGCAGCCGCACGGGCGCGGCCTCGGAGGCTCCGGCCGTGTCGGCGGCGCGCAGCGCGAAACCGTCCACCGAGGCGCGGTCGAAGGGCGGCGCGTCGGCGCGCGCGGGCAGCGTCTCCGCGACGACCCGCCCCAGGCTCGCGGCCAGTGGCACAAGCTCGGCCCCGAGCCGGCCGGGCGGCAGGGCGGCACGGAAGCGCCGCATCGCCTCCTCGGCGGAGACGATGTCGAGGAACTGCTCCTGCCGGGCGGCGTGGCGCACGCGCGCGAGCAGCGCTTCGGGGCCGTGGGCGTGCGTGCTGGGGTCGGTCATGGGTCGGGCCGGAAAAAAGTCATGGAAATCTCGCCGCCTGCCTCCGCGCCCTCGGACGCGGCCGGCAGAATGAGCACGGCGCCGCTCGCCAGCGCGTGCAGTGGCAGCGCGCCGGCGGCCAGCGGCTCGACACGGCCATCCGCGAGACGGCGCAGCGGCGCGAGTTCGACCAGGCCGACCGTCGAGGTCACCTTGCGCGCGAGCCGCGCGCGCCAGGGCGGCGCCGGCGCGGCGCCCGTGAGCACGGCCAGCGCGGGCCGCACGAGCAACAGCCAGGCGGCCAGCGCATCGCCCGGCGTGCCCGGCAGCAGGATCACGGGACGGCCGGCCACTTCGCCGAAGCCCGCCGTGGTGCCGGGGCGGGCACCGATTCCATGCACCGCGAGCCTGCCCGCTTCGCGCAGCCCGGCCGCGGTGAGGTCGCGTGCGCCTGCCCCGGTGCCGCCCACGGCCAGCAGCAGGTCGCATCCCTCGGCGCCGGAGCGCAGGGCCTCGGCGATGGCGGCGGCGTCGTCAGGCGCAGGCGGCAGGCGGGCAAGCGCCGCCCCGGCCGCCTGCGCGAGCGCCGCGCAGGTGACAAACAGCGTGTCGCGCGCGCCATCGGCCAGGATTTCGTCGCCGATGGCGAGCCAGCCCAGGCGGGGCCGCCGCACCGCGACCTCGGTCACGCCCAGCGCCGCGAGAACCGGCAGGTCGAGCGCCGAAAGCCGTTCCCCGGCAGCACGCAGAAGGGTGCCGGCAGCGGCGTCCTCGCCTGGCGCCCGCACGCCGGTGCCGGGAGCGACAGCGTCCAGCACCTGCGCGAAGGGACCGTCCCGCACCAGGTCGGCCAGCGGCAGCACCGCGTCGGTGCCTGGTGGCAGCGGCGCGCCGGGCTGCAGCAGAAGCGGCGGCATGGGCAGCACTGCGGGCGCATAGGGCCCGGCGCCGAGCGTATCGGCGGCATTGATGGCCCAGCCATCCCACCTCGCCACCGGGCAGGGTGGCGCGGGGGCGGTTGCCTGGAGCGGTGCCGCGAGCACGCAGCCAATCGCCTCGCCCAGGGGCAAGCTGCTTGGCGCGACAGCGGCGATGCCCGCCAGCAGCAGCGCGGTCGCCTCGTCCAGCGCGGTCAGGCTGTTCGGACCGCTCATGGTGGGGAGGCCAGGGGCGGGGCGACCAGCGGCGCGCAGAACAGCCGCTCGCCCTGCGGCGTCGCCAGCGCGCCCACCACGGCGTCCACGCCATAGGCCGCGCGCAGGCGGTCCGGCGTGATGAGCTCCGCAGGTGGCATGGGTCCGATCATCGCGCCCCCATGCAACAGCATGGCCGCATCGGCAACCAGCAGCGCATGGTCCGGGTGATGCGTTGTCATCAGCACGGCGAGGCCATCGCGCACGGCGAGCGCGCGCACCTCGCGCAGCACCAGCGCCTGGTTGCCGAAATCGAGACTCGCCGTCGGCTCGTCGAGCACCAGGCAGCGCGCATCCTGGACCAGGGCGCGGGCGATCAGCACGAGCTGGCGCTCGCCGCCCGAGAGCTCCGTCACCGGCCGATCCGCCAGGCGATACCGGCGGTCGAAGAAGCCGGCCGCTGGCATGAGGGATGCCCAGCCGACCGAGCGCCGCCTCGGCCAGGGCGCGATCGCGCGCGCCCCGGGGCTGCGAGCAAAGACAGGCGCGCCGCGCGACCCATGGCGGCCGCCTCGCGCGCGGCGCAGGTGAAGCCGCCAGGCGCCGCCTGCGGCGCACAGCCCGAACAGCACCGGCAGCCACATCAGCCCGGGCAGGCGGGTTCACCGCGGGCGGGAAATCCACCCGGCCGAAGGGCAGGCCCGGCGCCAGCGCAACCCGCCCCGCCCGCATGGCGGGCTCTGCCGGCCACAGGCGATCGGCCTTCGCGGTCGTCATGAAGTCGGGGTGGATGGCGCTGATCCAGACGGGATTCCAGGCGAAGACCTGCTCCATCGAGACCCGCGGCAGGCTGCCGGCGCCGAGCGCCGAGGCGGCGGCGTTCCCTGCCCCGGCAAACCCGATGATCTCGATGTCGATCGAGCCGGCGACGCCGGCTGCCGGCCCGTGCGGGCCGCGCATGGGAGGCACCCGCGGCCGCCGCCTCCGCCAGGATGCGCGCGGCGAGCGCCGCCCGTGGGCCGGCCGCGTCCCGGCGACCGAGGGTCTCGCCGAGCAGGCGATGGGTCTCAGCGGGCCGGCAGACCGGGTGCCACGGAGCCGTGACGATCCACCGCTTCCGGATGCTCCCTGTTGGCGGAGGCGAAGACCTCGAAGGGCTCCCCGCCGGCGATGCGCTGTCGCGGCAATCCGGGGGGCGCGCAGGTCTGCGTGAGAATGCCCTACGCCACGCGATAGGTGCTGCCCGAGGCCGCCGCGCCGATCATCGCCTCGAACACCGCGACGCCGTGGATCGCCTCGGCCGCGGGCAGCGGGTAGGCGGGGCCGCCTGCGACGGCCGCGGCGAAGGCCACGAGTTCCGCGCGCTCGATGTCGGTCTTCGGATAGTCGCGCACCCAGCCTTCACCCTCGCGCGGCGTGAAGGCGAGCCGCTCATGCCCGTGCAGTTCCGCGACACCATCGGTGCCGAACAGCGCCACGCGCCAGTAGCGCGGCGCGTAGGCGAGGGTCGCGAAGGTCGCCGTCGCGCCGCTTTCGAAGAGCATGAGCGCCGCCGTGGTGTCGTCGAGGCCGTTAGTCATCACCCGCGCATGGGATCGCACCGTCACCTCCGCGACGGGCCCGGCCAGGGCGATGAACATGTCCACCATGTGGATGCCCATCCCGCCCATCCCGCCGAGCGGGCTTTCCGCACGCTCCGCCCGCCACATGCCGGGCCGGTAGCCGAGCGCGCCGGGCCCGCTGAACTGGCCTTCCACATGCAGCAGCGTGCCCAGGCGCCCATCGGCGAGCAGCGCGCGCATCTCGGCCACCGCCGGCAGGAAGCGGCGGTTGTGGCCGAGCGCCATCACCACGCCGGCCTCGCGGCAGGCCGCGACGGCGGCTTCCGCGCTCGCCTTGGTGAGCGTGAAGGGCTTCTCGACAAAGACATGCTTGCCCGCGCGCGCCGCGGCGATCACCTGCGCGGCGTGCATCCGGTGCGGCGAGGCGATGGCGACCGCCTTCACGGCCGGATCGGCCAGCACCGCCTCGAAGGAGGGCAGGATGCGGATGCCCTGGCGCGCGGCCCATTCGGCGGCACGCTCGGGACGGCCCGTGCAGCCGGCGACGAAGCGGATGCCGGTCCCGTTGCTGCCCTGCACGCTGTCCACGAGCGTCTGGCCCCAGCGGCCCATCCCGATGATCGCGGCGTCGATCATGCCAATCCCGTCCCCGCATTCCATGCGGCCCTCCGATCGGGCCGGCACGCGGCACCTATGCACCAGCCGCGCGAGGCCGCATATCGTTGAGCACGCAATGACCACCCGGGGGACCCGAAGATGGATGCCGTGACCCTCGCAATGGTCGGGGCCATCCTGCTGTTGCTCGTCGCATCCGCGGCCTTCTCGGGCAGCGAGACCGCCTTCACGGCCGCGAGCCGCGCCTTCGTCACCCGCCGCGCGCGGGAGGGCGACCGTCGCGCCCTGGCGCTCGACGCGCTGGGCGCGCGCCGCGACCAGGTCGTGGCGGCGATCCTGGTCGGCAACAACCTGGTCAACACCACCGCCACCGCGCTGGCCTCGGCGCTGCTGATCGCCTGGTTCGGGGAGCGCGGCGTCGTCTATGCGTCGCTGGCGATGACGGCGGTGCTGGTCGTGTTCTCCGAGGTCCTGCCCAAGACTGTCGCGCTGCGCAGCCCCGACAGCGCGGCGCTGCGCGTGACGCCCCTGCTTGCCGTCGTCATGCGGGTGCTCGGGCCCGTCGCGCGTCTTGTCGGGATGGTGGTGAATTTCACGCTGCGCCTCTTTGGCATGTCCCCGCCCACAGGCGAGCGCCCGGGGATCACCGAGGACGAGCTGCTCGGCGCGATCGAACTGCACGGCATGGGGCAGCACGGGGCCGCGGACCTCGCCGCGCGCGAGGAGCGGAGGATGCTGCGCGGCGTGCTGGAGCTCGACGACATGACGGTGCGCGATGTCATGACCCACCGCTCGCGCGTCGTCGGGCTCGACGCCGATGATCCGCCTGCCGTGCTGCTGGAGCAGCTGCTGGCCTCGCGCCATGCGCGCCTGCCGCTGCTGCGGCACGATGGCGAGGAGATCCTGGGCGTGCTCACCGCGCGCACGGCGCTGCGCGCGCTGCATGAGGCGGGTGGCGACCCCGCCAGGCTCGACCTCGCCGCGGTCGCGCTGCCGGCGGTCATCGTGCCCGAGACGCGGGCGCTGCGCGCGCAGCTGCACGAGTTCCGCAAGTCGGCGGTGAAGCTCGCCATCGTGGTGGACGAGTACGGCGCGATGCGCGGCATCGTCACGCTCGAGGACATCGTCGAGGTGGTGGTCGGCCAGATCGCCAACCGCGGCGAGGCGATCCTCTGGGACATCGGCCCGGGCGGAACGGCGGAGGTGCGCGGCGATGTCCGCGTGCGCGACCTCAACCGCGAATTCGGCTGGGACCTGCCGGAGACGGAGGCGGTGACGATCGGCGGGCTGCTCGCCGCGCGCTGCCACGACATCCCGCCCGCGGGAACCGCGATCACGGTCGGCCGCTACCGCATCCGCGTCGAGGAGCGGCGGGGGCTGCGGATCGACCGCGTGACGGTGCGCATCGAGGGCTGATAAACCCGGGCGCCGTAGGAATCCGGGTGTGCCGCGCGCCGGGTTGGCGGGCGGCGGCGCGCGAAGGGCGGTCACGGGCGAGCGCGGCTCCGCCGCCGCGCGTGGCGTGCCGCGTCAGCGGTTGGCGTGGCCTTCCTGCGGCGGGCCTTCCAGCGCCGCGGCGATGCGCGGCAGGCGCGCGAGCCCCCAGGCCACCGCAAGCAGCGACAGCGCGACGGCGACCAACACCGGCCAGCGCAGCCCGAACACCTCACCCGCCGCACCGAGGATCAGCGCGCCGAGCGCCGGGCAGGCGCGCGTGATCATGCCCCACAGGCTGAGGACGCGCCCGCGCATGGCGGGGTCGGAGGCGCTCTGCGCCAGGGTCTGCACGCTGATGCCGTGCACCGATCCCGCGGCACCCATCAGCGCCGCGCAGAGCACCCCCAGCGCGAACCAGCCCGTCGCGACGAAGCCCGCCGTGGCGAGCCCCAGCGCCAGCACGCCCAGCACCGCGAGCCGCGTGGTGCCCTCGAGCCGCCCGCGCGCCGCGACCATCAGTCCCGAGACCAGCGCGCCCACGCCGAAGGCCGCGGTGAGCACCGCGAGCGCCCCGGCGCCCAGGCCGAAGACGCGCTCGACGAAGGGCGGCAGGATCTCCTGCACGCCGCGCAGCAGGAAGGAGGCCACGGCGGCGAAGCCGAGGATCGGCCCGAGCCCCGGATGGCGCGCGGCGTAGCGCAGCCCGTCCATCATCTCGCCGAACAGGCTTGCGGTCGCGGCATGGCCGCGCCGCTGCGCCTCCTCGACCCGCAGCATCGGCGTGGTCAGGGTGGCGAAGGCGTAGGCCAGCGCATTCACCGCGATCGGCGGCCAGACGCCGGCGACGGCGATCAGCGGGCCGGCCAGCGCGGGGCCGATGAAGCGCGCCACGTTGAAGGTGAGGGAGTTCAGCGCCACCGCCGCCGGCAGGTCGGCGCGCGGCACCAGCCCCGGCATCAGCGACTGCCGCGCCGGCTGGGCGAAGGAGGCGGCGATGCCGCCCAGCACCTCGAGCACCAGCAGGATGCCGATGCTCATCCAGCCCCCCGCCACCAGCGCGGCGATCACCGCGGCGTTCAGCCCGATCGCCATTTGCGCGAGCATGGTCATCCGCAGCCGGTCGGCCCGGTCGGCCACGGCACCGGCCAGCGGGCTGAACACCACCGCCGGCGCGAGGTCGCAGAAGGCGACGACGCCGACCCAGAAGGCGCTGCCCGTCAGTTCCCAGGCGAGCCAGGAGACCGCGATGCGGTGCATCCACAGCCCCGTCCAGGCGGTCAGGGAGGCGCCGAAGAATATCTTGGCGTTGCGGTGGGAAAGGGCGCGGGTGAGCGTCGAGAAGGCGGCCATCGCGCGGCGCGGCGGCCCCGCTCAGGCCCCGCTTCGGCGGGCGGGGGGGCTGCGGTCCTGCGGGCGCGGGCCGGCGGTGTTGGCGCGGATGCAGTCGCGGATCAGTTCCTCGCGCAGCTGGCGGCGCTGGAAGGCGTCGGACTGCACGCGCAGGGAGGGGATGGTATTGGTCTGGTCGGTCTGGCCGAGTTCGCGGTCGAGGCGCGCATCCTGGCCGCGTTCGCGGAAGTTCACGGCGCGCTCGGCCTCGGCCTCGCAGGCGCTGCGGAGCGCGGCCTCGGTCGCGGCGGCGGCGGGGCGCGGCGGCGGGGGCGGCGCGGGATCGGCGCAGGCGGCGAGCAGGACCAGGAGGGGCGCCAGGCGGATCATGGGGATACTCCGGAGGGAATCGGGCGCGACAATAGGACTTTCAGCGCCGTTTCGTCGAACCTCGCGGCGGCGTCCAGCGGCATGGCGGCGGCGGCGCGCAGCAGGGCAGGGTCGAGGTCCATGCCGGTCGGCGTGAGCCGGTAGAGCCCGGCGAGCCAGCGGGCGCGCGTCATGACCTCGATGAGCGCGAGCAGCCGCAGGCAGGTGGCGAGGCCGCCGAGGGTGCCGAGGTCGTGGCCGGCATCCACCGCCTCGACCCAGCAGGCGGCGTCGGCGTCGGCGAGCAGGAGTTCCTGCGCCCGGCCGTCGGCGCGGCGGAACAGCAGGCGGCGCGGCGGGCCCCATCGCTCGGCGGTGGCGGCGGCGCGGGCGGCGTCCCAGGCGGCTTCGAGGTCGCGCGGGGCGACCGGGGGCAGCGCCTCGGGCGGGCAGGGGATGGCGTAGGTCAGCGCCCCGTCCGGGGCGCGCGCGACCCGGATGGGGGTGGGCATCGGGGCGTTGTGACGCGGCGGGACGGGCGGCGCCAGTTCCATCCGTGCGGGGCAGAGGTGCCGAAACGAGGACGGCGCCCGGAGGCGCCGTCGGAATTCTCTACACAGAGCCGTGAGGGGTGCGGGTCGCGCACCCCTCGGCGGCGTCAGGCCCCGCGGCGCCGCAGGGCGAGGCCGAGGCCGGCCAGCGCCACGCCAAAGAGGGCGAGGGCGGCGGGGACGGGGACGGGGACGGGGTCGGGGGTGCCACCACCGCGCTGCACGATCGTGTAGTGCGACACGTCACGGATCAAGGTTTGGCCCGACAACGTGAAGGGTGGACTGAGGAACGGCGTCTGCCATGTCCCGCTGCCGGCGCTCTCGCCGAACAGGAAGCCGATGAGGTTCGTCCCCTGGCCGCTCTTGAACACGATCATGTAGTCGAAGGCGCCGGGATTCCAGTTCGCGATGGCCCAGGTACCGGACTGGCCGCCCGCCGGTTCGAGTTGGGTGTTCCCCACCGAGTTCGCGACCCAGTCGCTGAAGCCGAAGAACCCCGCCGCGTTGATGTTCGTCAGGCTGGCGACGTTGCTCGGATCGGGCGGCGTGAGGTACTGGCAGTTGGTCGCAGTCTGGACGCGCGGGGTGAGGTTCACCGTGCCGGTCGCGCCGCAAGCGACGAGAGCGGCCTGCGCGCCCGTAGGCGCAAACGCGCCCCCGAAGGCCAAGGGTGCCGCGAGGACCGCCATTTTCATCCAATTGTTCATGCCCAGTCTCCTCATTCAGTTCTGGCCGGCGGCCGGATGGGGGTCCGGCGGCGGGCCAGCGGAGCGAGTACGACAATTCATGCACAGGGCGTGCCAGACGACTTCCGCTCCTTGGAAATTCTTATAATCAATAGGTTGAAGAGCTACGGGATGCAGGGAGCCGCAACGATCACGGCGAGGTGTCAGAATTCCTGACACCGCCATCTCATGCGATACGCGACAATTTTTCCCATCGAAATCAACCTCGGATGGGCAATCTTGACCAGAACCCCCCGCCGCCCCGTCATGCCGCCATGACCGACCCCGCCGACCTGACCGCCACCGCCGCCCGCGCCGCCATCGAGGCCGGCCGCCTCGCGCCCGCCGCGCTGATGGAGGCCTGCCTCGGCCGCATCGCCGCGCAGGAGGGCAGGGTGCGCGCCTTCGCCTGGCTCGACCCCGCCCTCGCCCGCCGCGCAGCGGCCGCCGCGGCGGACGGCCCGCTCGCCGGCATCCCGATCGGCGTGAAGGACGTGATCGACACCGCCGACATGCCCTCGCAATACGGCTCCCCGGCCTGGGCGGGGCACCGGCCGCGTTCGGACGCGGCCTGCGTCGCCGCCGCGCGGGCGGCGGGCGCGGTCGTGATCGGCAAGACGGTGACGACCGAATTCGCCACCCGCCATCCCGGCCCCACGGCCAACCCGGCCAATCCGGCGCATACGCCGGGCGGATCCTCCTCGGGCTCGGCGGCGGGCGTGGCGGCGGGGTTCTTCCCGCTCGCCTTCGGCACCCAGACCGCGGGCAGCATCGTCCGCCCGGCGGCCTATTGCGGCGTGGTCGGCTTCAAGCCCTCCTACGGCACGCTGCACCGGGCGGGCATGAAGGTGATGAGCGAAAGCCTCGACACCATCGGCGTCATGGCGCGCTCGGTGCCCGATTGCGCGCTCGCCATGGGGGCGATGAGCGGACTCGATTTCGGCCGGCCGGAGGCGATGGCGCCGCGCGCCCCGCGTCTCGCTTTGGTCATGGCGCCCGCCTCGGTCGGGCCCGCACCCGAGACGCTGGCGCTGATGGAGCGCGCCGCCGAGGCCTGCCGCCGCGCCGGCGCCACCGTGACGCCGGTCGCGCTGCCGGACGTGTTCCACGCCGCCTATGCCGCACACCCCTGCGTGATGAACATGGAGAGTGCCGAGGCGATCGGCTGGGAACTCGCCCATGCGCGGGCGCAGCTCTCGGCCGTGCTGCGCGAGCGGATGGACTGGGCGCAGGCCCAGCCGCGCGCCCGCCTGGTCGAGGGCCGCGCCGCCTTCGCCGCGGCGCGCGCGGCCTTCCCCGCAGCCATCGAGGGCTTCGACGCGGTGCTGACCCCCGCCGCGCCGGGGGAGGCGCCGAAGGGTCTCGACTGGACCGGGGATGCGGCCTTCAACGCCCTGTGGACCCTGTTGCACGGGCCCTGCATCGCCGTCCCGGCGGGGGCCGGGCCGCAGGGGCTGCCGCTCGGCATCCAGCTCGCGGGCAGGGTCGGCGAGGATGCGGCGCTGCTCGGCTGGGCGGAGTGGGTGCGGGCGGCGCTGGGCTGAAGCGCGCCGTCCGCGGAGGGCGCGAGCGCCTCCGTCAGCCCGGCGGGATGGCGTCGTAGACGGCGTATTCGGGGGCGAGGCGGCGGCGCAGGTCGAGCAGATCCACCCCGGCGAAATCGGCGTCGCGCCGCGGCCGGGAACGGTTCGTCACCTTGAGTTCGAGCGCCTGGCCGCACAGCGCCTCGAGCGTGCGCAGCAGGCGCGCATGGTCCTCGAAGCGGAACAGCTCGATGGCACCGGGGCTGCCGTCCGCGCCGCGCAGGAAGTCGGTCTGGCGCAGCACGCCGCCGACGCGCGGGGGGCGGGCCGAGAAATAGGCTTCGAGGAAGGCGGCGAAGCTCGCATAGGGCTCGCGCGCGCTCCGCGTGCCGCCGGCAGCGGCCGGGCGGCCCGCCTCGTCCCAGGAATAGCGGTACCAGGAATAGAGCCACTCGATCGGCTCGCGCATCAGGCAGAAGATGCGCGGCGCATAGGGCGCGGGGGCGCGGCGGGCGCGCAGCATGGGCAGCACCCAGCGCTCCACGAAGGCGTGCTCCACATGCTTCATGTGGTCCTTGAAGCGCACGTCGCAGACCGGCGTCAGCGCCTGCTGCAGCGAGGAGGAGGCGCATTTCGGCATCGACAGCACGATGAAGCCGAAGCGCAGCGAAGCCATCATCCCGTCGTCATCCCCGTTCCGCGCTGCCCTTGGCGGGGGGGTGGCGGCGCGTCAAGGCCGGGCGCGCCGCGGGGCTTGGCGGGG
>Ga0207950_100403_pt1 | contig 14766 bp, 10 predicted proteins | sample Subbio11_8B_AprC_FD_184814 | JGI IMG/M metagenome (GOLD analysis project Ga0207950, IMG submission 184814) | Serpentinite rock and fluid subsurface biosphere microbial communities from McLaughlin Reserve, California, USA - CR11_8B_AprC (SPAdes) | ecosystem: Environmental > Terrestrial > Deep... | reverse complement strand
ACTGGGTGCGATGGCCGCGCAGGGGCGCAACTTCCTGTTCATCGCGCCGCACATCAGCGTGATCCCGTCCCTGGGCATCTTCGTGATCGTGCTGGCCTTCAACCTGCTGGGCGACGCGCTGCGCGATGCGCTCGACCCTCGGCTCCGCATCTAGACCGCAACCAGGGAGAGCAAGAATGAAAGGCTTCTGGAGACGCACGACGCTGGGGGGACTGGCCGCGATGGGCCTCGTCCTCGTGGCGGGGCAGGCGCAGGCGCAGCCGCGCAACCAGATCACCATCATGCGCGAGATCGACGCCGACCGCTACGATCCGCACCGCTCCACCGCGCTGGCGGCGGGCGAGGTGATCACCATGCTGTCCGACACGCTGGTCAGCATGGATTTCGACATGCGGACCATCCGTCCCGGCCTTGCCGAACGGTGGGACGTCTCGGCCGACGGCCTCACCTACACCTTCCACCTCCGCCAGGGCGTGACCTTCTGCGACGGCAGGCCCTTCACCGCCGAGGACATGGCCTTCAGCCTCAACCGCTGGATAGGCCGCACCACGCCGCGCGTGACCTCTCCCGTCGCCTGGCGCGCGGGCGATGTGCGGGAAATCCGCGCCACCGGGCGCTACACCCTGGTCTATGAGCTGAACCGGCCGCATTCGGAACTGCTGCCCAACCTCGCGCAGTTCTTCGGCTCGGCGGTGGATCCGGTCACGGTCGAGCGGCTGGGCGACAATTTCGGCGTGCAGGGCTTCAACGGCACCGGCCCCTTCTGCTGGCAGAGCTGGACGCCGCGCAACGAGCTGGTGCTGACGCGCCACCCCAACTACCGCTGGGGCCCGCCGGTGCTGCAGAACCAGGGCCCGGCCCATGTCGAGCGCATCGTCTGGCGGGTGATCCCCGAGGCGGCCGCGCGCGTCGCGGCACTTCAGGCCGGCCAGGCGGATCTGACGCAGTTCATCCCGGACGCCTTCATCGAGACGCTGCGCCGGACGCCCACCATCCAGATCTCCAACCAGCCCAACTACCTCTGGGACACCTATCTGGGCTTCAAGGTGGACCGGCCGGTGGCCAATGACATCAGCATCCGCCGTGCCTTCCACATGGCGGTGGACCGTCCGGCCATGGTGCGCGCCGTGTGGGCGGGCAATGCCACGCCCGCGCGCGGCATCATCAACCCGACCGCGCTCGACCACTACGCGCCCGCCGATGAGCTGGTGCCGGCCTTCGACCCCCCCGGCGCGCGCCGCATGCTGGACGAGGCCGGCTGGCGCGTCGGCCCCGACGGCGTCCGCGTGAGGGACGGCCAGCGCGCCACGCTCACGCTGTTCGCCATCAACAACCTCGTGAACCAGCGCCTGAGCGAGATCATCCAGCAGGCGGTGCGGCAGGTGGGGATCGAACTGCGCGTGCAGCTGTTCGACGCGACCGTGGCATGGGGGCGGCTCGCCAGCCAGGACTTCGACGCGCTGCTTCTGAGCTACCCCTACATCTCGGCCAGCGACTCGCTGAACCTCTACTGGCACAGCCGCAGCCGGCCCACGCCCAACCGGATGAACTGGAACGACCCGCAGACCGATGCCTGGCTCGAGGAGGCGCGCTCGACCACCGATCCGGCCGTGCGGGCCCGCGCAACCGCCAACCTCCAGCGCCAGCTGAACGAGGCCTCGGCCTGGCTGAACATCGCGCACAACAACCTGAACCTGTTCAGCAACCGCCGGATCGAGGGCGCCCGCGCGCACGGCCTCTATGGCATCTCGATCTTCAAGGGGCTGGACCTGCGCGTCCGCTGAGCCAAGACCCGGCCGGCGGGCATCGCGCCCCGCCGGCCGGCCTCCATTTCCGAAGGACACACCGCCATGGCCACCACGCTGATCAAGGACGCCGAACTCATCGTCGCCTGGGACGCGTCCGAGAAGCGGCATGTCTACATGCCGGACGCCGACTTCGCCTTCGAGGACGGAGTGATCCGCTTCGTCGGCCGCGGCTACGAAGGCGCGGCCGAGACGGTGATCGACGGGCGCGGGCTGATGGTCATGCCAGGGCTCGTGAACATCCATTCGCATCCGTCGAGCGAGCCGCTGAACAAGGGGTTCCTCGACGAGATCGGATCGCCGGGGCTGTACAACTCGTCGCTTTACGAATTCATGCCGATCTTCCGCGCCGACGCGGAAGCGGTGCCGCATTGCGTGCGCGTCGCGCTGTCCGAGCTGCTCCTGTCGGGCGTGACCACGCTCGCGGATCTGTCCATGGCGCATCCGGGCTGGCTCGACCTGCTCGCCGAGGCGGGGATGCGCGTGTGCATCGCGCCGATGTTCCGTTCCGCGCGCTGGTTCACCAAGAACGGCCACGTCGTCGAATACGAGTGGGACGAGAAGGCCGGCGAGCGCGCGATGGAGGAGGCGCTGCGCCTGATCGAGCGCGCCGAGCAGCACGAATGCGGCCGCCTGTTCGGCATGGTGGTGCCCGCGCAGATCGACACCTGCTCGGCCGGCCTGCTCAAGGACAGCCATGCGGAGGCGAGGAAGCGCGGCGTCTCCTGGCAGATCCACGCCGCGCAGTCGGTGGTGGAGTTCCACGAGATCACGCGCCGGCACGGCACCACCCCGATCGGCTGGCTGGATTCGATGGGGCTGCTTGGCGAGCGTTCCATCATCGGCCACGGCATCTTCCTCGACGACCATCCCTCGACCCGCTGGCACACCGAGACCGACCTCGACCGCCTCGCGGATACCGGCACGACCGTCGCGCATTGCCCGACCGTGTTCGCGCGGCGCGGCATCGCGATGAAGGATCTGGGGCGCTACATCCGCCGCGGCGTGAACATGGGCATCGGCACCGACACCTACCCGCACAACATGCTCGATGAGATGCGCCTCGCCGCGCATATCGCGCGCACCCAGGCCGGCCATCCGCGCACGCTGCAGACCACCGACCTGTTCAACGCCGCGACCATCGGCGGCGCGAGGGCGCTCGGGCGCGACGACATCGGCCGCCTCGGGGCGGGCTGCAAGGCGGATTTCTCGCTGGTGGACATCACCCATCCGATGATCCGCCCGGCCTACGACCCGATCCGCAGCCTGATCTATTCCGCCGGCGACCGCGCGCTGAAGGCGGTGTTCGTGGACGGCAACAAGGTGGTCGAGGATGGCGAGGTCCTGACCATGGACTACCGCCAGGCTGCCGAGCACCTGCACGAGGCGCAGAAGCGCGTCGTCTCCCGCGTGCCGCAGCAGGACTGGGCGCATCGCAGCGCGGAGAAGATCGCCCCGCCGACCTTCCACTGGTCGTGATGCCCGACACCGACGAGCCCCTGCTGCGCATCGAGGGCCTGCGCACCGTCTTCCACACCCATGGCGGCGAGATCGCGGCCGTGGACGGCGTTGATCTGTCGGTCCCGCGCGGCCGCACGCTTGGCATCGTGGGCGAATCCGGCTGCGGCAAGTCGGTGCTGTCGCTCTCGGTGATGCGCCTCGTCGCCCATCCGGGCCGCGTCGCGGCGGGGCGCGTGCTGCTCGAAGGGCGCGACCTGCTGCAACTTCCCAAGGCGGAGATGCGCGACGTGCGCGGCAGCGAGGTCGCCATGATCTTCCAGGAGCCGATGACCAGCCTGAACCCGGTGCACACTGTGGGCTTCCAGATCACCGAGGCGATGCGCGCCCACGACGCGCGCGCCTCGAACGCCGAACTGCGCGACCGCGCCATCGAGGCGCTGAAGCGCGTGCGCATCCCCGCCCCCGAGCGCCGCTTCGACGAGTTTCCGCACCTGCTCTCCGGCGGGATGCGCCAGCGCGTGATGATCGCCATGGCGCTCGCCTGCCGGCCGAAGCTGCTGATCGCCGACGAGCCGACCACCGCGCTCGACGTGACGGTGCAGGCGCAGATCCTCGACCTGCTGCGTGACCTCCAGCAGGAGACGGGGATGTCCATCATCCTCATCACCCACGACCTCGGCGTGGTGGCGGAGATGGCCGACGAGGTCGCCGTCATGTACGCCGGCCGCGTGGTCGAGCGTGCGACCGCCGACGCGGTCTTCACCGACCCGATGCATCCCTACACCCTCGGCCTGCTCGGCTCCGTCCCGCGCCTCGACGAGGAGCGCGAGACGCTGCTGGCGATCGAGGGCAGCGTGCCGCCGCCCTTCGCGCTGCCCAGGGGATGCCGCTTCCATCCGCGCTGCCCCTTCGCCGCCGAGGCCTGCAAGGCCGAGCCGCCGCCGCTGCGCGCCATCGCCCCCGGGCACGAGGCCGCCTGCCTGCGCGCGCCCGTCGAGATGTTCGCAGCATGAACGGCCCGCTGCTCGAGGTCACGGGTCTCACCAAGCACTACCCTGTCCGCAAGGGCCTCATCCTGGCGAGGCGCGTCGGCACGGTGCGCGCGGTGGATGGCGTCTCCTTCGCGCTCGCGCGCGGGGAGACGCTCGCGCTGGTCGGCGAGTCCGGCTGCGGCAAATCCACCACGGCGCGTCTGGTGCTGCGCCTGATCGAGCCCTCGGCCGGCACGATCCGCTTCGAGGGCAAGGACGTCACCGCCGTCACCGGCGCCGCCATGCGCGCGATACGCCGGCGCATGCAGATCGTCTTCCAGGACCCCTATGCGAGCCTCAACCCGCGGCTGACCGTCGCCGAGACCGTCGCCGAGCCGATGGTCGTGCACGGCATCGGCGATGCCGACTCGCGCCGCCGGCGCGTGGAGGATCTGCTCTCCCTGGTCGGCCTGCGCGCCTTCCACGCCGAGCGATATCCGCACGAATTCAGCGGCGGACAGCGCCAGCGCATCGGCATCGCGCGCGCGCTCGCGGTCGAGCCGGACCTCGTGGTGTGCGACGAGCCGGTCTCGGCGCTCGACGTTTCGATCCAGGCGCAGGTGGTGAATCTGCTGAAGGATCTCCAGCGGCGGCTCGGCCTCGCCTACCTGTTCATCGCGCACGACCTCGCGGTGGTGAAGCACGTCGCGGACCGCATAGCGGTGATGTATCTCGGCCAGATCGTCGAGACGGCCGCCAAGCGCGATCTTTTCGCCGCGCCGCGCCACCCCTACACCCGCGCGCTGCTCGCCGCGATCCCGCACCCCGATCCGCGGCGCCGCGGCCAGGTGAAGCCGCTCGGCGGCGACGTGCCCTCGCCGATGAATCCGCCGCCCGGCTGCCGCTTCCACACGCGCTGCCCCTTCGCGCAGGATCGCTGCCGGCAGGAGGAACCGGCGCTGCGTTCCCTCGCCGAAGGGCACCAGGCCGCCTGCCATTTCGCCGAGACGCTGCCGCCCGCCGGGCTGGATTACAGCGGCGGGCTGTCGGCGGCCGCGGCGAAACGGCTCGCCCTTTATGCGCAGGCGCACGCGGCGGCGGTGTAGCGTCCGCCTCGCGGCATAGAGGCCGCCCGCCGCGTCCCGCAACCATGACCGCCCTGCCGGGGAGGTGACGGCGCATCCGGGCGCGCCTACCTTCACGGGAGCGAACAGGGGAGGCAGGCGCCATGGCACGCATCGGATTCATCGGCCTCGGCAGGATGGGCGGGCCGATGGCGCGCAACCTGCTCAAGGCCGGGCATCAGGTCGTGGTGTTCGACATCGTGCAGTCGGCCGTCGATGCGATGGTCGCCGAGGGGGCGGCGGCGGGCTTCTCCGCAGCGGCGGCGGCGAAGGATGCGGATGTCGTGATCACCATGCTGCCGGCGGGCGAGCAGGTTCGCGACGCGTGGCTCGGGCAGGGCGGGCTGGCCAAGGCGTCGCGCGCCGACGCGCTGCTGATGGATTGCTCGACCATCGACGTTGCCACGGCGCGCGAGGTCGCGGCGGCGGCGGGGCGGCCCTTCCTCGATGCGCCGGTCTCGGGCGGCGTGATGGGCGCGCAGGCCGGCACGCTCACCTTCATGGTCGGCGGCGACGCCGATGCGCTGGCGCGCGCGAGGCCGGTCCTCGAAGCCATGGGCAAGACCATCGTGCATTGCGGCGAGGCCGGCGCGGGGCAGGTGGCGAAGCTGTGCAACAACATGATGCTCGCCGCGACCATGGTCGTGACGTCCGAGGCCTTCGTGATGGCCGAGCGGCTCGGCCTGCCGGCGCAGGCGCTCTACGACGTGTGCTCGAAATCGACGGCGATGTCCTGGGCGCTGAACAATTCCTGCCCGGTGCCCGGCCCGGTGCCCACCAGCGCGGCCAACCGCGACTTCGCGCCCGGCTTCACCGCGGCGCTGATGCGAAAGGATCTCGGCCTCGCGCAGCAGGCGGCGAAGGATGCGGGGGTGGAGGCACGGGTCGGCGCGCTGGCGCTGGCGCTGTTCGACCGCTTCGTCGAGGGCGGCGGAGGGGGCAAGGATTTCTCCGGCATCATCACCATGATCCGCGAAGGGAAGGGGTGATGACGACGAGCTTCGTGTCTCCGCGCCTGCTGATGATCGGCGGCGGGGCGGTCGGGAGACTGGCGGAAGTCCTGGCTCAGTTCGGCCTGTCGCGCCCGCTGGTGGTGACCGATCCGTGGATGGTTTCCTCCGGCACGGCGGAGAAGGCGCTGGCGCCGCTGCGCGCCGCCGGCCTCGCGCCGGGCGTGTTCAGCGACACCGTGCCCGACCCGACCGACACCGTCATCGAGGCCGGCGTGGCTGCGATGAGGGCGGGCGACTACGACTGCCTGGTGGGCTTCGGCGGCGGCTCGCCCATGGACACGGCGAAGGCCATGGCCATCCTGGGGGCGGCCGAACCCGGTGCCAGGATGCGCGACTTCAAGGTGCCCGCGCAGGCCAACCGCGCGGCGCTGCCGGTGGTGTGCATCCCGACCACCGCGGGCACCGGAAGCGAGGCGACGCGCTTCACCGTCATCACCGACACCGAGCGCGACGAGAAGATGCTGATCGCGGGCATCGGCGCGCTGCCGCTGGCCGCGGTGGTGGATTTCGAACTGACCTTCTCCGTGCCGCCGCGCACCACGGCCGATACCGGCATCGACAGCCTGACGCATGCGCTCGAGGCTTTCGTGTCGAAGCGCGCGAACGATGAGGCCGACGAATACGCGCTGCGTGCGATGCGCCTGATCGCGCCCAACCTTCGCACCGTCTATCGCGAGCCGTCCAACGCCGTCGCGCGCGCGGCGATGATGAAGGGTGCGACGCTCGCGGGCATCGCCTTCTCGAACAGCAGCGTCGCGCTGGTGCATGGCATGTCGCGACCGGTCGGCGCGCATTTCCGCGTCCCGCACGGCCTGTCCAACGCCATGCTGCTGCCGGCGGTCACGGAATACAGCCTCAACGCCGCGCTGCCGCGCTATGCGGAGGCTGCGCGCGCCATGGGCTTGGCGGCGGCGGCCGAGGGCGATCAGGCGGCGGGCGCGAGGCTGTTGCAGGAACTGCGCGACCTCAACCGCGACCTCGCGGTGCCCACGCCGGCAGGCTTCGGCATCGATGCCGCGAAATGGGATGCGCTGCTGCCCACCATGGCCGCGCAGGCGCTGGCGAGCGGATCGCCCGCCAACAACCCGGCTGTTCCCTCGGCGGAGGAGATCGTGGACCTCTACCGCCGCGCCTGGGCGGGCTGACAGAGGCCCGCCTGCCTTCGGAATCCGGGTTTCTTTCAGCGATGCCGCTCGCCAACCGGGCGTGCGGCAGGCCCGGTTTCCCTCAGCATCCGGGTCTACCGGCGGACCTGTCTCTTGACCGGCCCGCTGGCCATGAGGGGCCGCCGGCTAGGCGGGCTGCCCGCCCTTCGGCGCGTTCGCCTCGGCTTCGCCGCGCCGCAGCCGGTTGCGCCCGGTGAACAGCACGATCGGCGCCGCGATGAAGATCGAGGAGGAGGTGCCGATGACGATGCCCGCGATCATCAGCCAGGCGAATCCCGAGAGCGTGTCGCCACCGAACAGCGCGAGCGGCACGGCGGCGAGCAGCAACGTTACCGATGTGCCGAGCGTACGGTTGAGCGTTTCGTTGATCGAACGGTCCACCAGTTCGTTGAGCGGCATGGCCTTGAACTTGCGCAAGTTCTCCCGCATCCGGTCGAACACCACGACCTTGTCGTTGGCGTTGAAGCCGATGATGGTCAGGATGGCCGCCACCGTCGTGAGATTGAATTCGATCCCGGTGGCCACCATCACCCCGACGACCTTGGTGGTGTCGAGCAGCAGCGTCGCGACGCCCGCGATGGCGAACTGCCATTCGAAGCGGAACCAGATGTAGAGCAGCATCGCCGCGAAGGAGAGGCCCAGGGCGATCATCCCGCCCATGAACAGCTCGTCCGAGATGCGGTTGCCGACCGCCTCCACGCGGAGGACGCGCGTTCCCGGCACCGCCTGTTCGAGCGCGCCGCGCACCTGACTCACCGCGCGCTGGACCGCGCCCTCGTCGCCCTGCGCCGGGAGGCGCACGGCGTAGGTCGAGATATCGCCGAACTGAAGGATCGTCACGTCTCCGAGGCCGAGCCCGCCGGTGGCCGCCCGCAGCACCGAGATGTCGCCCGGTCCTGGCGTGCGAACCTCCATCTCGATGCCGCCCTTGAAATCGATACCTTTCTCCAGACCCGGATAGACCGCGAGCACGACCGAGGTGCTGGACAGCACCGCCGAGACGATCAGGCCGACCCTCGCGCCGCGCATGAACGGGATTTTCGTGACGTCCGGCAGGATGCGGAACAGCGGACGGCCGAGGCGCTGGAGGAGGGTGAGCCCCGGCCGCTCGATCACCGGCAGCTCCTTCGGGCGCGTCCGCTTGTACCACCAGGAGACGAACAGCCGCGTCACCACCGTCGCGGTCCACATCTGCACCACGGTGCCGATCGCCACCGTCACCGCGAATCCCCTCACCGGACCCGAACCGAAGCCGTAGAGGCACGCCATGGCGATGAGGTTGGTCAGGTTCGAGTCCATGATCGTGCCGGAGGCCTTGGTGTAGCCGGCCTCCAGCGCATTGGCCGGACTTCGCCCGTTCTTCACTTCCTCGCGTATGCGCTCGTTGATCAGGATGTTGGCGTCGAGCGCGGTGCCGAGCGTGAGCACGATGCCGGCGATGCCCGGCAGCGTCAGCGTGCCCTCCATCAGCGAGAGCACCGACATCATCAGCACCAGGTTGAACAGCAGCGCGATGTTGGCGAACCAGCCGAACAGCCCGTAGGCGAGACCCATGTAGAGGAAGACGAAGACCACGCCGACCGCGAGCGAGATGACGCCCGCGCGGATCGCGTCCGCCCCCAGTTCGGGCCCGACCGTGCGTTCCTCCACCACCGTGAGCGGCGCGGGCAGCGCCCCCGCGCGCAGCAGAACCGCGAGGTCGTTGGCGGTGCGGACGGTGAAGCTGCCGCTGATCTGCCCTCGCCCGCCGAGGATGGGTTCGCGGATCACCGGGGCGGTGATCACCTTCTCGTCGAGCACCACCGCGAAGGGACGGCCGACATTCTCGCGCGTGATCTGCGCGAAGCGCCGGGTGCCTATCGAATCGAAGGTGAAGTTCACCACCCATTCGCCTGTGCGGCTGTCCTGGCCGGCCCGCGCATCTGTGAGGTTGGCGCCGTCCACCTCGATGCGGCGGCGCACCGCGAAGCGCTCGCCGCCGCGCTCGCCGGGCAGGAACATCACCCCGGGCGGCGGCGTCGCGGCGAGTGCCGCCGCCTCGTCCACCAGGTGGAAGGTCATCCGCGCCGTACGGCCCAGCAGCTGCTTGATCCGGTCCGGATCCTCGATGCCCGGCAGCGTCACCAGGATGCGATGCGTGCCCTGGCGGGCGATCAGCGCCTCGGCGACGCCCGTCTCGTCCACGCGGCGGCGCACGATCTCGATGGATTGCTCGACCGCCGAGGTCGATTTGGCGCGCAGCCCGACCTCGGTGAGCGTCGCCCAGATCTGCCCGTCCGCGCCGGATGTCACCTCCAGGTCCGGCACGCTCTGCCCGGTCGGCAACTGGATGGGGTTGGAGAGTTCGCGCATCGCCGCGAGGGCGGCCTGCACCTGGCCCGGCTCGGTCACCCGCACGCCGACGCGCCGGCTCGCCGCGTCGGCGGCGAGGTTCACGTAGCGCACGTTGGCCGCGCGAAGCCGCGTCCGCGCCCCGTCCACCATCCCGTCCAGCCGTTCGCGCACGACGGTGTTCATGTCCACCTCGAGCAGCAGGTAAGACCCGCCGCGGAGGTCGAGGCCGAGATTGATCTGCCGGACCGGAAACCAGTCGGGGAAGGCCGCGCGCGAGATCAGGTTGGGAATGCTGAACAGCGAGCCGATGATCAGCACCGCCAGGATGGCGGCAGTCTTCCAGCGCGCGAAATGAAGCATGGACGAGAGGAACCCCAGGGTTTCAGGCGGGCGGACAATGGCGAGGGGGCAGGGGGGATGCAACCCCGACCCGCGCATCCGGGGGCGAACGGCGCGCTGAGCATGACAGGGAATGGGGTTCCGACTGCGCGGGGCGGCGGCCTCTGCTAAAGCCCGCACATGAGCGCCAGCACCCGACGACTCGCCCTTGCCGTGATCGGCGCGGGCCATTTCGGCCGCTTCCACGCCCTCAAGGCGGCCGCCAATCCGCGCCTGCGGCTGGTCGGACTGGCCGATGCCGACCCCGCCCGCGCCGCCGCGGTCGCCCTCGAGGCCGGCACCGCCGTCCTGACCGCGCAGCAGGCGATCGCCGGCGCCGAGGCGGTCATCGTCGCAGCGCCCACGCGCTTCCACCACGGCCTCGCCCTCGCCGCGCTGGAGGCCGGCCGGCACGTCTTCGTGGAGAAGCCCATCGCCGCGACGCTGGACGAGGCCGACGCGCTGATCGCCGCCGCCGCGGCGCAGGCCCGTGTGCTGCAGGTCGGGCACATCGAGCGTTTCTCCGCCGCCTTCCGCGCCGTGGTCGGCGCCGCGGCGGGCGGGCGCGCGCTGTCGTGGGACGCGGTGCGCGCCGCGCCCTTCCGGCCGCGCAGCCTCGATGTCTCAGTCGTGCTGGATCTGATGATCCACGACATCGACCTGGTGCTGACGCTCGCCGGGGATGAGCCGGAGGCGGTCGAGGCGGTCGGCGCGGCGGTGGCCTCCGCACGCCCCGATTTCGCGGTGGCGCGGCTGCGCTTTTCGGGCGGACGCGCGGCGGTGCTGACGGCCTCGCGCGTGTCGCTCGCGATGGAGCGCCGCCTGCGCGTGCTCGGCACCGAGGGGGAGATGGGCGTGGATTTCCTCGACCGCTCGCTCCGCGTGCTGCGCCGCGGCGGCGCCGAGGCGGTGGCCGCCATGCCCGGCCACGGCATCGACCGCGCCACCTGGACCGACCATGACAGTCTGGAGGCCGAGCAGGCCGCCTTCGCCGCCGCCTGCCTGGACGGCGCGCCCGTGGTGGTGGACGGTGCGGCCGGCCGGCGCGCGCTGAAGGTCGCGCTGGCGGTGGAGGCCGCGATCGGCGGCGCTTGAAGGGATACGCATCGCATGGACACACCACGCATCGCCATCGTCGGCGCCGGCGCGGTCGGCGGCTACGCGGGGGGCTACATGGCCCGGGCCGGCCACGACGTGACCTTCATCGACCCCTGGCCCGGGCATGTGGAAGCGATGCGCGCGCGCGGCCTGACCATCGCGCATCTGAAGGACGTGCCGGAATTCACCGTGCCGGTGCGCGCCATCCACATCACCGAATTGCAGTCGGTCGCGAAGGAACGCCCGTTCGACATCGCCTTCGTCTGCATGAAGTCCTACGACACCGCCTGGGCGACGGCGATGATCGCGCAGTATCTCGCGCCCGGCGCCACCGTCGTCTCGCTGCAGAACTGCATCAACGAGGAAGTGATCGCGGGCATCGTCGGCTGGGGCCGCGTGCTCGGCGCCATCGCCTCGCTGATCACGGTGGAACTCGCCGCGCCGGGGCTGGTGAAACGCGCCGCGGGCAAGTCTGGCGCGTCGCACACCGTCTATCGGGTGGGCGAGCCGCATGGGCGCATCTCGCCGCGCGCGGAATACGTCACCGCGCTGCTGGCGCTGTCGGATTCCGCGCTGACGACGACGAATCTCTGGGGCGAGCGCTGGTCGAAACTGGTCGCCAACGTGATGGGCAACGGCATCGCCGCGGCGACCGGCCTGCTGGCCAGGGAGGCCGCCGCCGACGACGCCATCCGCGCCTTCGCCGCGCGGTTGGGGTCCGAGGCGATCCGCATCGGCCAGGCGCTCGGCTACGGCCTCGAGGAGATCCTGCACCTCGATCCCGAGATCATCGCCCGCGCCGGCGAAGGCGACGCCGAGGCGCGCGCCGCCTACGACGCGCAGCGCCGCGCGGACACGCACAAGCCCGGCGGCGGCGCGCATCGCGCCTCGATGGGACAGGACATGTTCAAGGGACGACGGACGGAGATCGAGTTCCTCAACGGCTTCGTCGTCGCCAAGGGGCAGGAGGTCGGCATCGCGGCACCGGCCAATGCCGCGCTGACCGAGATCGTGAAGCGGGTGGAGCGGGGGGAGGCGAAGGCCTCGCCGGAGCTCATTCGCGGGCTGCGGTTCAACTGAGCGGGCAGGGGGGAGCAGGGCTATCGCACAAGGACGATCGTTACGACTCGATCGGCTCAGCCGAATCAGAACTGCGCCATTCGGGACATTCTCGACTGGAGAGCGCGCTCACTGCGCAGGTTTCTGTCGTCTCGACGCCAAATGCGATTCCCCTGCAGGGGGGAGAAGGGAACTTCTCCCCCTGAAACCCCCCTCAACCTTCTCCGGGACTCCGCCCTTGATCGAGGGCGGAAGGACGGAGAGGGAAGGGGGCGGGTCTCCTGCCCCGCGCACAACGAAGGAAGGGAACGCCCATGCACAACCCCATGGCCCTGACCGGCCGCACCGTCATCGTCACCGGCACCGGCCAGGGCATCGGCCGCGCCATCGCGGAACTCGTGCTGGAACTGGGGGGCAACCTGGCGATGGTCGAGCGCAACCCCGAGACCTTCGCCGCGGTGTCCTCGGCGCTGGCGGGCGAGCGCACGCTCGCGATCCAGGGCGACGTGACCGACGAGGCCGTCTGCGCGCGCATCGTCGATGACGCCGCCGCGCGCTTCGGCGCGGTGCACGGCCTCGTGAACAATGCCGGCATCACGCGGCCGGCGATGATCGAGAAGATGACGCTGCCGCAGTGGCAGGCGGTGATTGACGTGAACCTCACCGCCTGCCACCTGATGCAGCAGGCGGTCGGGCGGCACATGATAGGGCGCGCGAGGGCGGGCGAGCAGCGGCCCGGGGCGATCGTCAACATCTCATCGACCGCGGGCAAGCGCGGCTCGATCGGCCAGGTGAACTACTCGGCGGCCAAGTCCGGGCTCTACGGCATCACCATGACGGCCGCGCTGGAATGGGCGCGCTACGGCATCCGCGTGAACTCCGTGGGCTTCGGCACGGTCGAGACGCCGATGACCGAGACGATCCGCTCCGACCGCTTCCGCGAGCGCACGCTCGCGCGCATCCCGCTCGGGCGCATCGCGACGCCGACGGAGGTCGCGCCGCTGATCTGCTTCCTGCTCTCCGAGGCGGCCTCCTTCATCACCGGGCAGAACTGGATCGAGGACGGCGGCAGCCACATGCAGCCGTGACGGCGGCGGTCGAATGCCTCGGATGCCGGGCGCGAACCCCGGGTTCGCCGGGCCGCTTCGCGCCGCCGGGCGCTCGGACCGTCAGGAGACCGGTCCGCTGGCACGATGGCAGCGAACGGTGCCGGGGCGCGCTATTGCATCGCGCGCAGCACGGCCTCGGCGGCGGCCTCGCTCGGCAGCCCCTCCGGCGCGCGCAGCTTCGCGAGCGCTTCCGTCATCCCCGCCCGCTGCGCGGCCGCTGCCGCCGGGTCGAGCATCGGATGCAGCAGCGCCCCGGCCAGCGCCTCGGGCGTGCAGGCTTCCTGAAGGCGCTCGGGCACCACTTCGCGCTCGGCCAGCAGGTTCACCAGCGAGGCATGCGGCACCTTGACCAGCCGCCGCACGATCGCCGCCGTCAGCGCGTTCACGCGATAGCCGACGACATGCGGGATGCCGGCGACCGCCATCTCGAGCGACGAGGTGCCCGATTTGATCAGCCCCGCCCCGCCCGATCGCGCCACCGCGGCGAAGGCGTCGTGCTTGGCCTCGTTGCCTTCGACCAGGATGGGCGCGACCGGCCAGTGCGGCGCGACGCGGCGCACCGCCTCGGCCACGATGGGCGCGACCGGCAGCACCGGACGCAGCCCCGGCAGCCGCCCGCCCGCGATCCGCAGCGCCTCGCCGAACACCGGCAGCAGGCGCGAGGCCTCCATCCGCCGGCTGCCCGGCATGACGATCACCGGGCGGTCCGCTTCGTCGAGCCCGTGCGCGGCGCGGAAACGCGCGGCGTCGCCGGCATCCGCTCCGCTCTCGATCACCGGATGGCCGACGAAGCTCACCGGTATGCCGGCCTGCTCGAAGAATACCGGCTCGAAAGGCAGCAGGCACAGGATGCGGTCCACCTTCTCCCGCAGCTTCACCACGCGCCCGGGGCGCCAGGCCCAGACCTGCGGCGCGACGTAGTGCACGATGCGCTGCCCGAAGGGCCGCACCAGCCCCGCCAGCCGCAGCGTGAAGCCCGGGCTGTCGATCGTCACCAGCACCGCCGGGCGCCGCCGCGCGACATCGGCCGCCGCATCGCCGAGCAGCCGCTTGAGGCGGAAGACGCGCGGCAGCACTTCGAGCAGCCCCATCAGCGCGAGTTCGCGGTAGTCGAACAGGCTGGCGACGCCCTGCTCGGCCATGCGCGGCCCGCCGATGCCGGCGAATTCGAGATCCGGCCTGCGCCGCCGCAGCGCCGCGACCAGCCGCGCGCCGAGCACGTCGCCCGAGGCCTCGCCGGCGACGAGA
>Ga0207950_100402_pt1 | contig 14783 bp, 12 predicted proteins | sample Subbio11_8B_AprC_FD_184814 | JGI IMG/M metagenome (GOLD analysis project Ga0207950, IMG submission 184814) | Serpentinite rock and fluid subsurface biosphere microbial communities from McLaughlin Reserve, California, USA - CR11_8B_AprC (SPAdes) | ecosystem: Environmental > Terrestrial > Deep... | reverse complement strand
CCTGCACCACAATCCGCTCGCGCCCTGGATCTGGTTCGGCGCGATGTTCATGGCGATCGGGGCAGGTTTCTCGCTGTCCGACCGCCGCCTGCGCGTCGCCGCGCCAGCGCCCAAGGGAGCGCCCGCACCGGCATGAGCGACGCGTCCGCTCCCCGCCCCCGCCGCTGGCTGCTGTTCGTGCCGTTCGGCGTCGCCGTCGGCGCGGGCGCGGGCTTCTATGCCATGTTGCGCGGCCTGAAGACCGGGGACTATGACCCGCGCGGGGTGCCCTCCGCGCTGATCGGCCGGCCGGCGCCGGAATTCAGCCTGCCGCCGATCGAGGCAGCCAACCTGCCCGCGCTGACCTCGGCCGACCTGCGCGGACCGCTGCCGGGCCCGGTGATCGTGAACTTCTGGGCCTCATGGTGCGTGCCCTGCATCATCGAACACCCGGCGCTGATGCGCCTCTCGCGCGAGGGCGTGCCGGTGCACGGCGTCAACTACAAGGACCGCGCGAACGACGCGGCCGCCTTCCTGCAGCGCCACGGCAACCCCTACACCCGCCTCGGCCGCGACGAATCAGGTCGCGCCGCCATCGATTGGGGCGTCTTCGGCGTGCCGGAAACCTACCTGATCGACCGCCAGGGCTTGATCCGCTGGCGCTTCGCCGGCCCGATCACACCCGACGTGCTGGAACGCGACCTCAGGCCACTGCTGCGGAGGTTTGCGTGAGCGGCGCGGGCCGCCGCGGGGAGGGGCGGAGCCCCCATCCGCTGCACCGCGTCGCCTTCGCAGCCCTTCTGCTGCTGGCCATGGCCGGTCCTGCCCTGGCGGCCGTGGGTCGGCCGGAGGACCGCCTGCGCGATCCGGCGCTGGAGTTGCAGGCGCAGCAGATCGGGCGCGAGCTGCGTTGTCTGGTCTGCCAGAACGAGTCGATCGAGGACAGTGATGCGGACCTGGCGCGCGACCTGCGGCGCATCGTGCGGGAGCGGCTGGCGGCGGGCGACGACCGGGCGGCGGTGGTGCGCTTCGTCCACGAGCGTTACGGCGATTTCGTGCTGTTTCGCCCGCCCTTCAATGCGGTGACGGCGTTGCTGTGGGCGATGCCGTTGGTGGCCCTGGGCGGCGGGTTGCTGATGGTCCTGCCGCGGCGGCGGCGGGCCGCGCGGGCCGAGCCGGCACCGCTGAACGAGGCCGAGCGCAGGCGGCTCGATGAACTGGAGCGTGGTGGCGGCGCATGACGGTCTGGATTCCGCTGATTCTTCTCGCGCTTGCCGCCTTGCTGCCGCTCGCCGTCGCGGTGCTGTGGCCGGGTGCGTTCCGTGGCCGGCGGGAGGCTGATGTCGCGCTGTATCGCGCGCAGTTGACGGAGATTGACCGCGAGCGCGAGGTCGGGCGGCTGGACGAGGCCGGGCATCGTGCCGCGCGCGTCGAGGTGCAGCGCCGGTTGATCGCCGCCGCCGATGCCGCGGAGGAGGAGGCGTCCGCCGCGCGCAGCCCGGCGCTGCTGGTGGGGCTGGTGCCGCTGATCGCGGCCGCGGCGATGGGGCTCTACCTAGTGCGCGGCACGCCGGGGATGCCTTCGGCGCCCTACGACATGCGCGCGGAGGCCATGGCGCGGGACGAGCAGATCCTCGCCTTACTGCGCGAGCGGCTGGCGGGCCTCGACCCGCGCAGCGAGCAGGCGCGGCATGGCTGGGTGCTGCTCGGCAATGCCGAGCGCAGCCGCGGCCGCGCCGATGCCGCGGTCGCCGCCTGGACGCGCGCGATGGAGGTGCGCTTCGATCCCGGGCTGGCGGGCGACATCGCGGAGCTCGAGATGGCGCGCGGCGCGATCGACCGCGCGACGCCGTGGATCACGCGCGGGTTGGCCGCCGATCCCCACGACCCGCGCCTGCGCTTCCTGACCGGGCTGGTCGAGGCGGAGAGCGGCCGGCCGGCCAGTGCGCGCGCGCTGTGGCAGGCGCTGCTGAACGAATCGCCGCCCGATGCGCCGTGGCGCGGCATGCTGGAGCGGCGGCTCAGCATCCTGCCGTAGGCGCGGCCGTCACGCGGGGTTGGATGCGGGAGCGGTGAGCCGGCGGATCGCGGCGACGAATTCCGGCGCGTCCCAGGCCGCGTCGCCTTCGAGCCGCGCGCGTTCCCGCCCGCCGCGATCCACGATGACGGTGGTGGGCAGGGCGCGGACCCCGAGCGCGCGCGCCGCCGCGCCGCGCGGGTCGAGCCAGAGGCCGAGGTGGCGCAGGCGCAGCCGCTCGTAGAAGGCCTGCACCACAGGGGCCCCGCCGCGATCGGAGGCGAGCGGGAGGACGACGATCCCATCCTGCGCGAGCATCTCCGCGAGCCGGTCCAGCGCCGGCATCTCGGCCACGCAGGGCGGACACCACGTCGCCCAGAGGTTGATGACCAGGCCGCGCCCGGCGAAGTCGGCGATGCCATGGGCCCTGCCCCCGGCATCGGTGAAGGACAGTTCGGGCAGCGCCGCCTCGGCTTCGCGCAGCCGGTGGAAGCCGTGCGGGGCGGCCATGGCTGGACGCGCCGGAAGCCCGGCCTGTATCAGGGTGGCCGCCGCCAGCGCCGGGGCGGTGGCAAGCACGGAACGGCGCGAACGGAACGGCACGAAAGATACCTCCCAAGGTGAGCACAAGCACGTGAGCAGCAACGCCAACCGGCAATGGGGCGGACGCTTCGCGGAAGGCCCCTCCGCCATCATGGAAGCGATCAACGCCTCGATCGGCTTCGACCGCAAGATGTGGCGCCAGGACATCCGCGGCTCGCTCGCCCATGCCGCGATGCTGGCGCATGTGGGGATCATCACCGCCGATGACGAGGCCGCCATCCGCCGCGGCCTGATGGAGATCGCCGCGCGCATCGAGAATGGGGATTTTCCCTTCGACGAGGCGCTCGAGGACATCCACATGAACATCGAGGCGCGGTTGTCGGCGGTGATCGGCGATGCCGGCAAGCGCCTGCACACCGGGCGTTCGCGCAACGACCAGGTGGCGCTGGACGTGCGGCTGTGGGTGCGCGACGCCATCGACGGGCTGTCGGGGCAGATCGAGGACGTGATGCGCGCCCTGGTGGCGCGCGCCGAGGAACATGCCGGCACGGTGATGCCGGGCTTCACGCATCTCCAGCCAGCGCAGCCGGTCACGCTCGGGCATCACTTCCTGGCCTATGTCGAGATGCTCTCGCGCGACCTGTCGCGGCTGCGCGACTGCCGGGCGCGGCTGAACGAATGCCCGCTGGGCGCAGCCGCGCTGGCCGGCACCGGCTTCCCGATCGACCGGCACATGACGGCGAAGGCGCTGGGCTTCGACGGCCCCACGCGCAACAGCCTCGATTCCGTGGCCTCGCGCGATTTCGCGGCGGAATTCCTGTTCGCCTGCTCGATGTGCGCCACGCATCTGTCGCGCTTCGCCGAGGAGATCGTGATCTGGACGAACCCCTATTTCGGGTTCGTGAAACTGTCGGATTCCTTCACCACCGGCAGCTCCATCATGCCGCAGAAGCGCAACCCGGATGCGGCGGAACTCGTGCGCGGCAAGACCGGGCGCGTGGTCGGCGCGCTGGTGGGGTTGCTGACCGTGATGAAGGGCCTCGCGCTGACCTATTTCAAGGACATGCAGGAGGACAAGGAGGGCGTCTTCGACGCCGCCGAGACCATGACCCTGGTGCTCGCCGCCGTCGCAGGGATGGTGCGCGACCTCAAGCCGGATGTGGGGCGGCTGGCGGCGGCGGCCGGGGCGGGATACTCCACCGCGACGGACCTCGCGGACTGGCTTGTGCGCGAATTGAAGATGCCGTTCCGTGACGCACACCATGTCACCGGCGCGCTGGTGGCGAAGGCGGAGGGGATGGGCGTGGACCTCGCGGGCCTGACCATCGAGGAGATGCGCGAGGCCGAGCCGCGCATCCATGAAGGCGTCTACGACGTGCTGTCGGTCGCCGCCTCGGTGCGCTCGCGCACCTCCTATGGCGGCACCGCGCCGGCCAATGTCGCGGCCATGGCCGCCGGGTGGAAGGCGCGGCTCGCATGACGCGCGCCCGATCGCCGGAGGGCGCAGGCGCAGCCGAGCACCGGAGGCGTGAATCGGCCGCGCCGGGCATCACGCGCGCCCGATCGCCGGAGGGCGCAGGCGCAGCCGGGCACCAGGGGCGTGAATCGGCCGCGCCGGGCATCACGCGCGCCCGATCGCCGGAGGGCGCAGGCGCAGCCGAGCACCAGGGGCGTGAATCGGCTGCGCCGGGCATCACGCGCGCCGCGCTCGGCGGCCTTGCGCTGCTGCTGCTTCTCGGCGCCTGCGGCAAGGTCGGACCGGTGCGCGCGCCCGGCCCGCCGGAGCAGATCACCCATCCGCGGCGGTATCCAAGCCGCTGATCGGCGCCCCTCGGCCCGGGGCCGGGGGGCGCGCTGTGCGGCGGGGCTGGCGGGCGCCGCAGCAGCCGGCCGGGTTCGGCGTCATGCCCCCTCCGGCGTGCCGGCCGACCATTCCTCGATGCGCGCGAGGTGGTCGTAGTCGCCGCCCATCGTCTGGCGCGCCGGATGCGGGCGGGAGGCGAAGGGCGCGGTGCCGAGCAGCCACTTCTCGGCGAGCATCGCGAGCCGTTCCTGCGCGAGCTGCGCGAAGGGCGTGCCGTCCTCGGCGGCGATGCCGATGGGCTTCACCTCGCCCGGGACGTCGCCGCCCTTGAGCTCCCAGTAGAGCAGTTCGGTCGCCTCGCCGCCGCCGCCCGGAAAGGCACCCTGGGCGAGCAGCCAGGCCTCGATCGGCAGTTGCGGCGCGGTGCCGCCGGCGAGGTCCTTCGGCCGCGGCACGGCGCCGGTCTTGTAGTCCACCACCCGCCAGCCGCCGTCGGGCAGGTGGTCGAGCCGGTCGGCGCGCGCCTCGATCTCGACCTCGCCGCCCGGCAGGCGGAGCCTCGCCTTGCCGGTCGCCTCGACCAGGCAGGCGCGCAGCGGCCCGGGCGCGCGCAGGGCTTCCTCCTCATCGAGCACGAAGCCGCCGATATTGGCGAGGCGCGGGGCCCAGAAGGCCAGGATGCCGGGGCGGTCGCGATAGGCGTCGAGGGCGGCCTCGCCCGCCCGTGCCCAGGCCTGCGCGGCGGCCTCGCGCCCTGGCCAGGTCGTGCCGATCGCGCGCAGGAAGCCGGCCATGGCGGCGTGGACGAGGTTGCCGTAGTCGAGCGCGCCGACCTCCTCCTCGAGCGGCTTGAGCGGGTTCAGCCGCAGCACGCGCCTGGCGTGGAAGGCGTAGGGATCGGCGATCAGCAGGCCGACATCGGAGACCGAGAGCCGGCGCGGGCGCAGCGCGGGCGGCGGCGCGGGGGCGGGGCGGGGGCAGGGCCGCACCGCCTCGGGCGCGTCGAGCGCGGCGGCCCAGGCGGCGGCGGGAGAGGCGGCGAGGGCGAGCCCGCCCTGGCCGGCGAGGAAGGTGTCGAGCCGCACGGTCCAGCGCGCCGGCACGGTGGGCGAGCCGCCCCGGCGGGCGGCGGAGGACAGCACCGCCTCCGGCGCCGCGGCCGCAGCGTAGAGAAAATCCGCAGCGACGCGGCCGATCCGCGCCTCGGGCTCGGGCAGGCCGAATTCGGCGCGCATCGGGCGGCTCATCCAGGGGCCGGGCTCGGTCGCCTGCGGCCAGACGGCTTCCTCGAGCGCGCCGAGCACGACGCGGTCGAAGCAGAGCAGCCGCGCCTCCAGCAGGCCGAGGATGGCGATGCGCGGATGCGCCGCGTCGCCCCGCCCGCGCACCGCGCGCAGCGAGGGGGCGACGGGTCCGGCAAGGGCGGCTTCGAACAGGTCCGGCCAGTCGGCGGGCGCGATCGGCGGATGGTGGGCCAGTGCCTCGGTCAGGTCATGCAGGTGGCGGGCGAGCGGCTCGCCCTCCTCCCCGGCATAGAGGCGCAGGCCACCGGGCAGGTCGGGTGTCGAGGCCAGCGCCTCGGCGGCTTCGAGATGCGCGCGCAACAGGTCGGCGGGCGGGCGCGCGGGCGTGTCCGGCAGGGCGGCGAAGGTGGCGAGGGCGGCGTCCAGCGCCGCGAGCAGCGCCGCGATGTCGGCCGATGCCGTTGCCTTCGCGGCCTCCGCCGAGGCGCGCAGGCCGGGCAGGCCCGGCGCCGGGCGCGGGCCGCGCAGCACCAGCCGCTCCAGCCGGCGCGCCGCCGCCAGCCAGGCCTGGCGACCCATCCCGCCGGCGCAGAGCGGGTGCTTCAGCACCGCGAGCAGCGGCACCGGGGCGAAGCCCTCGGCCACCATGCGCGCGACCAGGCGCAGGAAGGCGGCGGCGGGGGTTTCGGCCAGCGGCTCGCCGGCGGAATCGTCGGCGGTGATGCCGTGGCGGGCGAGTTCGGACGAGACGCGGCGGGCGAGGTCGCGGTCGGGCGTGACCAGCGCGGCGCGGGCGCCCGGCGTCTCGAGGCTCTCGCGCAGCAGCAGCGCGATGGCCGCGGCCTCCTGCTGCGCATCGGCGGCCTGCAGCCGCGTCAGCCCCGCCATGGCCGCCCGCCAGCGCGGCGGGTCGCGGGCGATCCAGGCGGACAGGCCCTCGGCCGGGTGCAGCGCGCGGCCGAGCAGCACCGCGCGGTCGGGGGCCGCGCCGGGATGCCCGCCCGCGTGCCAGGGGAGGAGATCCTCCGGTGCCGCGCGCATCGCCGCGAGCAGCCGCGTCTGGCCGGCGAGCGGATGCGTGGGCGCGCGGCCGATCGCTTCCCACAGCGCAGCGTCCATCGGCTCGGGCAGGCCCTGCAGCACCACCGCGCCCTGCGGGACGGCGGCGAGCACGCGCAGCAGTTCGGCCGCGGCGGGGATGGTGCCGCCGGCGCCGATGCCGGCGGCGATGGTGAGGTGCTCCGGCGGCGCCGCGCGCCAGGCGGCGGCCTGGGCGGCGAGCGCCTTCACGCGCCGCGCGCCGATGTCGAGCAGGCCGCGTTCGCCGAGCCAGCGGTTCCACTCCTGCGCCACGGCGCGCAGCACGATGGTGGTGATCTGCCAGTGCTGCGCGTGGCGTTCCGGCACCAGCCCGTCCAGCCGCGCCAGCCAGGCCTCGGCGAAATCCTCGGCCGGGGCGTGCTCGAGCATGGCGTGGTCGCGTTCCTCGAGGGCGATCTCGTCGAACAGCCGCGCGAGTTCGCCGGCCAGCATCCAGGCCTGCTCGGGCGTCGCGGGGCCGCCGCGGGCGCGCGGGACGCGGGCGGCCATGCCGGCCAGCACCGCCTGGCGCGTGAGCGGTGCTGCGGCGGGCGGCAGGTCGAGCAGGTCGGGCAGGGCGAGTTCGTCGGCTTCCTCGGTGGACAGGCCCGCCAGCGCGCGCATCCGCGGCAGCAGCATCGCGCGCCCGCCGGCCGCGCGCAGGAAGGCCTCGCGCAGTCCGCGCGCGGCGCGGCGCGTGGGCAGCAGCACGGTGATGCGCGCCAGCGCCTCGGGCGCATCGGCCGGCAGCCGCGCCAGCACCCCGGCGGCGAGCGCGTCGAGGAAGGGCAGGTGCGGCGGGATCGCGTGCAGGGTCATGCGGCTGGGTCGGCCTTTCGCCGGGCGCTCACTGCATCGGCAGCGCCAGCGGCGCGATCTCGTCGCCGCTGCGCCCGCGCCAGTCGCGCCCGCGCGCATCGCGCAGCATCTTCGCCTGGCTCTCGGCGAGGATGCCCGCGGCCTCCGCGGTGTCGAGCCGCGTCGGCTTCCCATCGGCGAAGACCGTCTCGCCGGCCACGACGACGCGCTTCACCGCACGGTCGGCGGCGTGGAAGACCAGCGCGCGCAGCGGGTCGCGCGGCGGGCTCATCAGCGGATGCGCGAGGTCCACCAGCACGAGGTCCGCCGCGGCACCCTTCTCGAGCCGCCCGAGGTCGGTGCGCCCCAGCGCATCCGCCCCGCCCACCGTCGCGGCGTGGAACACGCTGCCGGTGTCGGCCGCCGCCACGTCGCGCCCGGCATTGCGCGCCAGGACGATGGCGAGGCGCATCTCCTCGATGATGTTGTGCGGGGCGCAGTCGGTGCCGAAGCCCATGTTCACGCCGCGCGCGCGGTACTTGCCGAAATGCTTCAGGTGCTCGCCATAGAGGGCGAAGGGTGTGGGGCAGTGCGCGACCGTCGCGCCGTGCTCGGCCACCAGGCCGATGTCGCGCGCGGTGTGCCAGCCGATCGAGGAATGCTCGTCCACGAAGATCGCGTGGCCGAGGATGCTGCGCGGCGTCAGAAGGCCGATCTGCGCCGCCCACTGGATGGGCGTGATGCCGTGGCGGCGGATCATCTCGCGCACCTCGACCACTGCCTGGGCGATGTGGGTGGTGAAGGGGCGGCCGGTCTCCCCGGCATGGTCGGCGGCCTCGCGCAGCAGGTCCTCCTCGACCGTGTCGATCTGGGCGGGGAAGACGATGCCGTGCAGCCGGCCGGAATTGTCGGCATCGGCCTCCTTCATCACGCGCTTGGCGGCCTCGAACTGCGTGCGGCCGTTCTCGCGGTTCCACATCCAGGTCACGGTCTGCGGCGCGGACATGCCCCATTGCGCGTCGGCGAAGCCGGGGCCGGCCCAGACGCGCAGGCCGCTCTCGCGCATGATGGCGAGCCAGTCGGGGAAGGGCTGCGAGAGGTCCACCACGCTGGTCACGCCGGCCGACATCAGCTCGGCATAGGCGAGGCGCATGCCCGCCGCCTGGCCCGCCTGGTCGATGCGGAAGGCCTGCAGGCGCTCGAAAAGGCCGGTCATCTGCTGTTCCGGCACGCCGTGGTCCTCGCGCACGCCGCGCGCCGGCAGCGCCGAGGTCGGGTGGGTGTGGATGTTCACGAGGCCGGGCATGACGAGCAGGCGCCGCCCGTCCACCACCTCCGCCCCGGCGGGGACCGGCGCGTCCGGGTCGTGCCGGGCGATGGCGGCGATGCGGCCATCCTGCAGCAGCACGTCCATGCCGCGCGCATAGGCGTGCCGCTTCGCCGGCGCCTCCCACACCACGGCCCAGGCAGCGTCGCGGATCAGCAGCGGTGCGGGCATGCGGGGGGGTCTCCGGTCCGGTTGGGCGAGGCGTCATCGGGCACCCTTCGCGTCCGACGCGCAAGCCTTTCCGTTCGCCGCAGTCCGGCTATCCTGCGCGGGCGCGGCGGAGGACGGGCGAGGCATGACGGGTGATCTGCTGCTGGCCCTCGACCAGGGCACGACGAGCACGCGGACGATCGCCTTCGACGCGACGCTCGCGCATCGCGCGACGGCGCAGGAGGAGCTGCCGCAGCACTTCCCCGCCCCCGGCTGGGTCGAGCACGAGCCCGAGGACATCTGGCGCGGCAGCCTCGCGACGCTGCGCGGCGCGCTGGACGGGGCGGGCGGCGATGCCGCGCGCGTGGCGGGCATCGGCATCACCAACCAGCGCGAGACGGTGCTGCTGTGGGACCGCGCCAGCGGTCGCTGCCTGCACCGCGCCATCGTCTGGCAGGATCGCCGCACGGCGGCGCAATGCGCGCGGCTGCGCGCGGAGGGCGCCGAGGCGCTGCTGACCGAACGCACCGGCCTGCTCGCCGATCCGTATTTCTCCGCCACCAAGCTCGCCTGGCTTCTGGATGAGGTGTCGGGCGCGCGGGCGGCGGCCGAGCGCGGCGCGCTCGCCTTCGGCACGGTGGATTGCTTCCTGCTCTGGCGCCTGACCGGCGGGCGCGTCCATGCCACCGATGCGACGAATGCCGCGCGCACCATGCTGTTCGACATCCGGCGCGGCTGCTGGGACGAGGAACTGCTGCGGCTGTTCGGCATCCCGGCCGCGATCCTGCCCGAGGTGCGCGACTGCGCGGCCGAGTTCGGCACCGCCGAGCCTTCGATCCTCGGCGCCGCGGTGCCGATCCGCGGCATGGCGGGCGACCAGCAGGCGGCGACCGTCGGCCAGGGCTGCTTCGAGCCCGGCATGGTGAAGTCCACCTACGGCACCGGCTGCTTCGCCCTGCTCAACACCGGCGCGCGGCCGGTCGCCTCGCGCTCGCGCCTGCTGACCACCATCGCCTACCAGCTCGGCGGGCAGCGGACCTATGCGCTCGAGGGCGCGATCTTTGTCGCAGGGGCGGCGGTGCAGTGGCTGCGCGACGGGCTCGGCATCATCGCGCATGCGGCGCAGGCGGGCGATCTCGCGGCGCAGGCCGACCCGGCGCAGCAGGTCGTGCTGGTGCCGGCCTTCACCGGCCTCGGCGCGCCGCACTGGGACGCCGAAGCGCGCGCGGCGATCTTCGGGCTGACGCGCGGTTCGGGCCGCGCGGAGCTGTGCCGCGCCGCGCTCGAATCCGTGGCCTTCCAGACGCGCGACCTGGTGGACGCGATGCGCGCCGACTGGCCGGAGGCGACGGAGACCGTGCTGCGCGTGGATGGCGGCATGGCTGCCTCGGACTGGACGATGCAGTTCCTCGCGGACCTGCTCGGCGCGCCGGTGGACCGGCCCTCGGTGCGCGAGACGACGGCGCTCGGGGCGGCGTGGCTCGCGGGGTTGCAGGCCGGGCTGTGTCCGCCGCCGGGTGCCGCGACGACGCATTGGCGGCTCGACCGCCGCTTCATGCCCGCCATGACGCGGACGGAGGCAGCGCGCCGCCACGGCATCTGGCAGGATGCGGTACGCCGCACCCTGACGCGCTGAGCGCGGACCCGCGGCGAGACGGGAGAGGCGATGTCCGAAGCGTGGGTGATGCTGGAACTGGCCGGCGGCGCGGCCTTGTTGCTGTGGGGCCTGCACATGGTCCACAGCGGCGTCATGCGCGCCTATGGCACGCGGCTGCGGCAGCGCCTCGGCGCGGGCCTGGCGAACCGGCGCAAGGGCTTCGCGGCGGGGCTGGCGGTGACCGCACTGCTGCAGTCGAGCACCGCGACGGCCTTCATGGTCGCCTCATTCTGCGCGGGCGGCGCGGTGGCGCTGGTGCCGGGACTCGCGGCGATGCTTGGGGCGAATGTCGGCACGGCGCTGATCGTGCAGGTGCTGTCCTTCGACGTCTCGGCGCTCGCGCCGCTGCTGGTGCTGGCGGGCGTGGTGTCGTTCCGCAGCGCTCGGCATGCGCGGGTGCGGGACCTCGGGCGCGCGGCGATCGGCCTCGGGCTGATGCTGATCGCACTGCACATGATGGCGCGGACCATGGCGCCGATCGCGGAGGCGCCGGCGATGCGCGCGCTGCTCGGCGCGCTGACCGGCCATCCGCTGGCGAATATGCTGATCGCGGCGGTGATGGCCTGGGCGATGCATTCCTCGATCGCGGCGGTGCTGTTCGTGGGGACGCTGCATCTCGCGGGCGTGATCGGCGCGGAGGCGGCCATCGCGATGGTGGTCGGCGCCAATCTCGGCAGCGCGCTGAACCCGGTGCTGGAGGCCGACCGGGCGGAGTGGTCGCGGCTGCGCGTGCCGATCGGCAACCTGGTGAACCGGATAGCGGGCGCGGTGCTGGCGCTGGCGCTGCTGCCGGCGCTGACCGCGGCGCTGACGTGGCTCGATCCGCAGCCCGCGCGCCTCGCCGCGCATGCCCATCTCGGCTTCAACCTCGCGACGGCGCTGCTGGCGCTGCCGCTGCTGCCGGCGCTGGCGCGGCTGCTGCGGCGCCTGCTGCCCGACGGCGCGGCCGGGACGGACCCCGCCGCGCCGCGCTATCTCGACGCGGCCGCGCTGCGGACTCCGCCGGTCGCGCTCGCCAATGCCGAGCGCGAGGCGCTGCGCCAGGCCGATGCGCTCGAGGAGATGCTGCGGACCCTCGCCATCGGATTCCGCAGCGAGGACCGCGACCTAGCGCGGCGGGTGGCGCGGCTGAACGGGGTGGTGGATGGGCTGAACCGCGCGGTGCAGGCTTATCTGGCGGGGCTTCGCGGCGACCTGCTGGGCGATGACGAGCAGCGGCGGATCGCCGAGATCCAAGGCTTCACGCTCAACCTCGAAAGCGCGGGCGACGTGCTGGAGCGCAGCCTCGCGCGCGTTGCCTCGCGCTGGGCGCGCGACGGGACGGCGCTGCCCGAGAGCATGATGGACGACATCCAGGCGATGCATCTGCGCGCGCTCGAGCAGCTTCAGCTCGCGGTCGCGGCCTTCATGCGGGAGGATGCGGCCGCCGCCCGCCGCCTGATCGCCGAGAAGGAAAGGATGCGGGTGGAGGAGGCCGAGACGGCGCGCGCCTTCGCCGATGCGCGCGGCCCGGCGGCGGTCGCGGCGCAGGGTTTGCTGCTTGAGGTCGCGCGCGACCTCAAGCGCGTCGGCGGGCATCTGGCGGCGACCGCGCATCCGCTGCTCGAGCGCATCGGCGCGCTGCGCGCGAGCCGGCTGAACGACCCCGACGGGGAAGCCGCCGAAGGGTTGACGCCGGCATGAGCGGCGACTGGCTCGGCGCGCGGCGCGTCATCAACGCCTATGGCACGAATACGCGGCTGTCCGGCGGGATGATGGCGCCGGAGGTGCTCGAGGCGATGGCGCGCGCCGCGCGCGGCTGCGTCGAGATGCATGCGCTCCAGGCCGCGGCCTCGCGCGCCATCGCCGAGGCGACGGGTGCGGAGGCCGGCGTCGTGACGGCCGGTGCGGCGGCGGCGCTGATGCTCGGCGCTGCGGCCTGCATGGCGCGGCTCGACCCCGCGGCGATGAACCGTCTGCCGGACTCCGGGGGCCTGCCGAACGAGTTCATCGTGCCGCGCAGCCAGCGCAACATGTACGACCGCGCCATTGCCGCCGCCGGCGGGCGGATCGTCGAGGTGGGGATTCCCGACCGCCTCTCCGGCCCTGGCGTGCGCGACGCGAGCGCGGGTGAACTCGCCGAGGCGATCACGCCGCGCACCGCCGCGGTGTTCCACCTCGCGGGCGAGCAGGCGGAGCCCGGGCTGGCGGATGTGGTGCGCGCGGCCCACGCGCGCGGCGTCCCGGTGCTGGTGGACGCCGCGGCGCAACTGCCGCCGGCGGAGAACCTGCGGCGCTTCGTCGCCGAGGGCGCGGACCTGGTGTGCTTCTCGGGTGGCAAGGCGATCGGCGGGCCGCAGGCTTCGGGCATCCTGGCCGGGCGGCGCGACCTGGTGAGCAGCGCGGTGATCCAGATGCTCGACCTCGACCTGCCGGAGGAGCAGTTCGTCGCGCCGCCCGAATTCGCGCCGCTGAACCAGATGCGCTACCTGCCGCACCACGGAATCGGCCGCGTGGCGAAGGTGGGCAAGGAGGAAGTGGTCGGGCTGGTGACCGCGCTGCGACGATTCGTGGCGGCGGACCCGGCGGGCCGCACGGCACGCTGGACCGCACGCCTTGCCCCGCTGCAGGCGGCGCTGCCTGGTGCCGTGCTGGTGCCGGACGGTGCCAAGCCGGGCCTGCCGCTGCTCGAGATCCGCTTTGCCGGCCGTGCCGAGGCGCAGCGCGCCGATGCGGCGCTGCGGCAGCGCGATCCGGCGGTGCATCTCGACGCCTCGCGCATCCGGCGCGGAATTCTCGCCGTCAACCCGATCGCGCTGGAGGAGGACGACCTGCCCGTCCTCGCCGAGGCGCTGAAGGAATGCTGCACATGAGCGACCTGTTCCTCGTCGGCAACGGCGCCGGCTTCTCGGGGGACCGGGTGGACGCGCCGGTGCCCGTGGTGCGCGACCTCCTCCGCCGCGGCCTGCCGGCGGCGATGTTCTTCGAATGCCTGGCCGAACGCACCATCGCGCTGGCGCAGATCGAGAAGCGGCGCGACCCGGAAGCGGGCTACGAGCCGATGCTCGAGCGCCTGCTGGAGCCGATCCTGGGCGACTGCGCGCGCGCGGGCATTCCCGTCCTGGGCAATTTTGGCGCGGCGAACCCGCCGGCGGCGGCGCGCTGCGTGGCTCGGCTGGCGCGACGGCTGGGGCTGCCGGAACTCCGCATCGGCGTGGTCACCGGCGACGACGTGTCGGGCAGCGTGGATCTCGCGGCGCTGAGCCCGCATGAGGCGGATGCCGGCTTCGACATGTCGGCGTGGTCCATGGTCTCGGCCAACGCCTATATCGGCGCCGCGCCGCTCGCGCAGGCGCTGGCACAAGGCGCGCAGGTGGTGGTGGCGGGGCGGACGTCGGATCCTTCCCTCGCCATCGCGCCGCTGATGCATCACTTCGGCTGGGCGGAGCATGACTGGCAGGCGCTCGCGCTCGGCGCCGCCTGCGGCCACCTGCTGGAATGCGGCAGCCAGGTGACCGGCGGCGTCTTCTGGGACCCCGGCTTCAAGGACATTCCCGACCCCGCCAATATCGGCTTTCCCATCGCCGAGGTCGGGCGCGACGGGTCGCTGCTCGTCACCAAGCCGGCCGATACGGGCGGGCTGGTGGACCTGCGCAGCGTGAAGGAGCAGCTGCTCTATGAACTGCACGATCCGGCCGCCTACATGACGCCCGACGTGGTGATGGACATCACGGGCGTCACGCTCGAGCAGCAGGGCAAGGATCGCGTGGCGCTGCGCGGCGTGCGCGGCCATCCGCGGCCCGAAAGGCTGAAGGTGACGGCCTGCTACGAAGGCTCCTGGCTCGGCGAAGGCGAGGTCTCCGTGGCCGGGCCGAATGCGCTGGCGCGGGCGCGCGCGACCGCGGACGTTCTGCTGCAGCGCGTGAAGCAGCGCGGACTTGCGCGCCGTTCGCGCGCCGACCTGATCGGCGTCTCCGCCGTGCACGATTCCGACGATGGCGCGCTGTGGCGATCCTATGACGGTCCCGAGCCGCCCGACATCCGCATCCGTCTCGCGGTGGAATGCACCACGCGCGACGATGCCGACCAGGCGGCGCGCGAGGTGCTGGCGATGCTGTGCTGCGGCACGGCCGGGACGTCGGGAGCGCGCTGGCGAGTCACGCCGCGCATCCTGACGCGGTCCTTCCTGGTGCCGCGGGAGGCGG
>Ga0207950_100396_pt1 | contig 14933 bp, 13 predicted proteins | sample Subbio11_8B_AprC_FD_184814 | JGI IMG/M metagenome (GOLD analysis project Ga0207950, IMG submission 184814) | Serpentinite rock and fluid subsurface biosphere microbial communities from McLaughlin Reserve, California, USA - CR11_8B_AprC (SPAdes) | ecosystem: Environmental > Terrestrial > Deep... | reverse complement strand
GCGCATCTACCAGCAGATGGTGAGGGGTGTAATCGCAGGCAAGTAACGCGCGCTGCATTGCCAGGCGGGTGGCCGGCACAATGCCCAACACATCGATTTCACCGGCTTCAGCCTGCCCGACTCCCCAGGCCCGAACACAGGTTTTGATTCTCTCGACCCAAAGGGATCGTTGGCGGGGAGTCATTTGTTTAGAATCACGCACCCCATCCAGGCGCTGACCGATACCGTCCCCGGCCGGTAGGATAACCACCGCAGCCACCACCGGCCCAGCCCATGCACCCCGCCCGGCTTCATCCAACCCAGCCACCAGCGTCATCCCGGCCGACCACAGCTCATTTTCCAGGCTCAAGTCCGGTTTTTCCGGTAGCTTACGAATTGCGGAGCGGGGCATCGTAAACTCCACGCCAGGCATTCAAGCGAATCTTGACCAGGTCGCTGACCACCTTGCGCAGGTCTCGGAAGATCTTAACCTTGCTTTCAGCATTGAAATACCACGGAATGGGTATTTCGACAATCCTGTATCCCCGCCGCTGGGCGACATAGAGCACCTCGACGTCGAAAGTCCAGCCTTCGATCGTTTGCAGTGGGAACAATTCTTCGGCCACCTCGGCCTGAAAACATTTGAACCCGCACTGCGTATCGCGCAGCCCGGGCAGGGCCAACACACGCACCACCTGGCTGAATGCCCGCCCGGTGATATGCCGGTAGAGCGGCTCGTTGTACCGGATAGCTCCGGGCGCCTCGCGTGAGCCGATCACGATCTCGGCTGCTGGCCGCAAAGGTGGGATAAACCGATTGACTTCAGCGATCGGCATCGAGAGGTCGGCGTCGCAGATAAAGCGAAATTGCCCCTTGGCAGCCAACATGCCAGTGCGCACCGCCAGACCTTTACCGCGCATTTGTTCGTGCAGAGCCTGGATGAAGGGATATTTTTGAGCGTAATCCTGGGCGATGGCCAGAGTCCGGTCACTGCTGCCATTTTCGACCACCAGCACTTCGTAGGTGTACGTCTGGTCTGCCAGAAATTGTTGGATTTTGTCCAATGTGCCTGGCAGGCGCTTTTCTTCGTTATAGGCGGGGATGATGATCGAAAGCAACGGGTTTGTCACGCCAAGTTATTTATCCGATTCATAGTGAATTATCTAAAACAAGTTTGTGGAAGGTCAGAATAAGGGTGCTTCTATTAAGTCATCCCTGACTGGAGAGGAGGTGGAGGTCAAGATTTCCTTTCCATCAACTCCAATCAAATGGATCCGCGCATGGACCTCGAAGGTGCTTGCCAGATACAATCTGCGCGTGCCGATGACGAATATTTTGCCAGCTTTGATACGCCGGACCAGTTCGTCGCGGGTAATTACGATATGGTCGGACCATGTCGGTCCGCGCCGCTCGTAGATGCGGACTGCAGCCAACAACCGGCTGTCTGGTGAATAGCGGACCGCTTCGACAAGGCCGTCAAATTTTTTCGGCAATCTGAAATCAGCCTTTGTCCTGGAAAAAAGCCTCATGCTATTAGTTTACCACCTGAACTCGTGGTAGGTGTAGGATTGATGACCTCATTTTTTAATCAACCGCCGAGCGTTCTCGGCGGCAATCTGTCATGGTCGGGGTGGGCGGACTTGAACCGCCGACCCCCGCGTCCCAAACGCGGTGCGCTGCCAACTGCGCTACACCCCGGCGCTACCGAGTATAATCCGAATGATGGATAAACGTCAAGGAGAAGGTATTATCGCGGGGACATTCCGCCTTCACACAGCAAAAATCCTATCATCTTACGGTTTAATGGTTATCCTGGTTCTTTTATCAGCGTGTGACCGGATTGAGACCCCAACCGCGCCAAGGCTGCCACCGGTAGTTACGGTTACCGCTCTGGATTCCGTCGTTCCACCTGCGGATACCCCCTCACCGGCCCCTACCAGGAATCCTTCCCCGACTCTACCGCCAACGGTTATACCTATCCAAAGCCGCGCCTGCGAGCAAACCGGCGGGGTGGTAGAAACCCATATAATCGATTCGCAATTTCTTCCTCGAGCGCTGCAATTCTCGCTCTATCTGCCACCCTGCTACGACCCTCCATCCGATCAAGTTTATCCGGTGCTCTACTTGCTGCATGGTCAATCGGATACTCAGGAACAGTGGCTGCGGATTGGGTTGGTCCAAGCCGCCGATAAGCTCATCAGCTCGGGTCAGATCCCCCCTCTGGTCATCGTAATGCCCTACGAGCAGTACTCGCTGCGCAACCCGTTTGAAAGCGGCTTCGAAGCCGCCATCCCCGATGAACTTCTGCCCTGGATGGAAGAGCATTACCCGGTGTGCGCCCAACGCACATGCCGGGCGATAGGCGGGATATCCCGGGGTGGGGCCTGGGCGCTGCATCTGGGTTTTACCCGTTGGGAGTTGTTTAGCGTCATTGGTGCCCATTCCGCACCTTTATTCTTCGGCAGCGACCAGCGCCTGCCGGGGTGGTTGGAGGTCATTCCATCCGCTGATCTGCCACACCTCGCCCTGGATGTTGGCGACCGCGACCACCTGTACCCTTCGATTGAGGAACTGCATGGATTGTTAACATCCCTCGATGTAGCCCATGCCTGGCAAGTTAACCCCGGTCAACATGACGATGAATATTGGAGTGGGCAGATAGAAAATTACTTGCTTTGGTACAGTGTTAGGTTCTACAATCCAAATTTTTAACCCGCTGCGATGAAAAAAAGAAGAAGAAAATCATGTGTGATAAAAACAACTATGGACGAAGTGGGTCATCATCGAAAATCGGGTTTCTATCCTTTTAGTATACATTAACACCGTGGCACAACTAGAAATTCTAAACACATTAGATAAAAACGATATTGACTTTCACGATCAGGAAAGCCTCTATGGTTCGCATAATTTCCATTCTTTCCCGGCAAAATTTCCTCCTCAACTCCCGAAAAAATTTATATTGGCATTGACGAAACCTGGCGATATTATCCTAGATCCAATGAATGGATCTGGAACAACAACATTAGAAGCCCGCTTCGCCGGTAGAATAGGTATTGGGTTAGATATAGATCCCCTTGCGATATTAATATCAAAGGTAAAAATCACCCATATTCCACAGGTAAAAGCATATGATTATGGATTAAAAATCCTTAGAAATGCTCGAGTAAATTATTTTTCGAAAATTATGGATTTAGAACAAGCACTCGAAAGACGATGGGATGAGCAAACCAAAGAGTTTGTCGATTACTGGTTCACGAGGATATTCAACTAGAATTATTAGCTTTAATATTAGAAATCGAGAAAATTGAAAATCAAGCATTAAGGGATTTCTTTAAATTAGCCTTTTCTGCAATTGTCATTACCAAGTCAGGGGGGGTTTCTCTTGCACTCGATTTAGCCCATACTCGACCCCATAAAGCAAAGCTAATAATCTCTAAAGAAGGAAAAGTCGTTGTTGGTAACCCGGATGTTGACCCAAGAAAAGTTCCTTTAGTTAAGAAATTGCGTTCTCCATTAGAAGAATTCGAAAAACGGCTTAAGACCAATGTGAAAGGTTTGATTAAAAGTTATGAGGATTCAGCGAATCCAACTATTTTATTTGGCAACGCACAATCAATGCCTATCGATTCTTCATCGATTGACCTAATAATTACATCCCCTCCATATGCTTCAAATGCGATTGATTATATGCGCGCTCATAAGTTTTCTCTAGTCTGGTTGGGGTATAAACTTTCGCATTTAAGTCAGAAACGCGGAAAGTATATTGGTGGCGAAGGTTTTGGGGCTATCCCACTTAATGGGTTACCGGTTTTTACAACCAACGTTATTAAGGACATTATGGAAATGGATAAAAAGAAAGGTAATTCCATCCACCGGTATTATTGTGAAATGGTTTTTGCTTTAAAAGAGATGTATCGAGTTTTAAAGCCAGGAAAAACCGCGATAGTTGTTGTTGGTAGCTCGGTAATGCGTGGTAGAGATACTGAAACTCATCATTGCTTGATTGATATTGGAAAATCCATTGGATTTGAAGTCCCATATCTTGGAGTGAGAAAACTTGATCGTAATCGACGTATGATGCCTGCCTCTTTTATAATTAATCAAAACTCTCAAATTCAACAGAGAATGCATGAAGAATATGTGCTAGGTCTTTGGAAGCCATATTCATATTGATTTGGCTATTTAAGATCCTATCCTAAAGTTTACATCCCGTTCTAAATGGTTTTATTTTATTTAGAAGGTTTTTTCTGATCCTCCAGGTTGATCCGGTAACGCAGGATCGGTTTCCCGCTTTTTCGTGAGGTGGTGTTCTCGATCAATATGCCGCCATTCTTTTCGATGGCTTTTCGCGAGGCCTGGTTGTCTGCATCACAAATCAAAATGACATGCTTCAACTCTTTTTCCCGAGCCCGCTCCAGGCACAATTCCAACAGTTGGGTGGCATATCCTTTTTCACGTTCCGCAGGGCGGATATGATAATCGATGTGTCCGCTCTCGTGTTCCAAAGGCTGGGTCAGGCGGAGACGCAGCCGGCACGATCCGATTAAGGTTTCTCCGCCGCGCAGCAGCCAGTAGGTGGTTTGGGGCACAATGTTGGATGGCGGATCTTCCTCCTTGGCATCACTTTCCAGGTCACGCAAATAAGCGAAAAAAGCCTCATCGTTCATCTGTAAAATATTGCGGTACCGGGTCTCTCCAGCGGCCTGAAAATCTTCGGCCATTTCTACCAGTGCGAGGCGTAAGTCCGGTGTGAGTTTTACCAGTTCCAAAATTTCCTTGTTCATGGCAACTAGCCCTACTGGAGGTCCCCCTTGACGTCATCCGCGGTTCGTTCCAAATAAGACCGGGTCGATGGTCCCGGCGTTGAAATCATGCCCATCTGGGATGGCTGCAAAAAAAGGTTCTTTTCATCGTTTCCCCTTGTGGTGATGATCCCCCAGGATTGGTACACTCGATGCTGGCGGCGGGTGTGTTCGAGCCGCTTAAAAACGACCTCGCCGCTGCCCCAATCGGGGATGGAAAAATCAGCAGCCCTCACCCATGGGTTCAGGGCACGATAAACCGGGTACGGATGGACGGTTGATAACCTTGGGTGGATACGATCGTAGATTTCCGCAGCCGACAGGTGCGCCGGCGTGTCTTCCGTCAACGCTTCTATCCTAGCTGGATTGACCGCTGATGCTCTCACCCTGACCTCCGCAAAAGCAAATCTTTTCAGGTGCGAACGATCCATTATGGTTAATTACGTTTCAGTAACTCTATTCTATCAAATCAGGGAAAATTGATCTCGGTTTTTAATGAGCCATCGGCCGGGATGGCTGCACTTGCGGCGCAGCATGATTGGCTTGCTTTCCAGACTGCCCTAAACCCCACAGGCATCCAAACCCAACCAGGTTCTGGCTGGTGACTGCTCACCCGCACTCTAAGGTTGGATGAAGGTCATGTGGCTACGGTTGCCCGACCCTGAATACCCTGAGCCAACCGCTTTGTAAAATGCTCACGGTTAGCTGGGTTGTTTATTGGTTATAATCAGGGTCAGTTGTCTAAAATGGGCGACTGATTCAGGAGATTCTTTATGCTTATTTTCAAGCGCTTTTTACCCCTGGTTATACTGGGTATGGTGTTGGCAGCCTGCAGCGGCGGCATTCTGCCCAAGCCCACCGTCACCGCAACCCCGCCGCTCATTACCCTGCCGCCCCCCACCCCGACTGCTACCCCAATTCCACCGCGTGAATTAACGATATGCCTCGGGCAGGAACCACTCAGCCTGTATATTAATGCTGCCAGCTCGCGCGCGATGTGGAGCGTGCTAGAGGCGGTTTACGACGGTCCCATTGACACGAGGGGCTTCCTCAGCCACCCGGTCATTCTGGATGGGCTGCCCACCCTAGAAAATGGCGGAGCCGGCATCGAAACAGTGCCCGTCCAACGTGGCCAGATGGTGCTGGATGCCTCCGGTAACCTGGCAGTGCTGGATACCGGTGTACGGATACATCCACCCGGTTGCCGTTCGGAAAATTGCGCTCTGCGCTGGGATGGGCAGTCACCCTTGGAGATGGAAATTGTGCGTCTTCGCTTTACTTTGCTGCCGGGAATCCTGTGGTCGGATGGCGCTCCCTTGAGCGCTTCGGACTCCGTTTATGCTTTCCGGATGGCAGCGGATGTCCACACCCCCACCCTAAAAACCTTGACCGACCGGACTCAAAAGTATGAGGCCATGGATGAACACACGGTAGAATGGACCGGTATACCGGGTTATCTGCCGGTTGATTACCCGGCCCATTTCTGGCTGCCCTTGCCCGAACATGCCTGGGGAGAATACACCGCCGGCGAATTATTAAATGCCGAGGAGGCCAATCGCCGTCCATTAGGATGGGGCGCATATAAGATTGAAGAGTGGATTCCCGGTGACCGGATCACCTTGCGCAGCAATCCAAATTATTATCATGCTGCCGAAGGCTTGCCGAATTTCGATATCCTCACCTTCCGGTTTCTTGGTGAACCACCCGATAATAACCTGGCTGCATTTTACAGCGATGGCTGTGACATTATCGACCAGACCGTCAACTGGGATCGCCAGCTTATGGCCCTGACCAGATATCTCGACAGGGGAGAAATTCTATTGCATGCCGGGATGGGGCCGGAATGGGAGCAGCTCGCCTTCGGTATCCGCCTGGCGGATTTTGACGCCGGTTACACGCCCTGGGGCTCCTACCGCAATGATATCTTTGGCGACGTCCGCATGCGCCAGGCTTTCTCCCACTGTTTAGACCGCCAGACAATCGTCGACCGCTTGTTCTATGGTTACTCGCAGGTGCCGGCTGGCTTTTTCCCTCCTGGGCACCCCTATTTCTTCGACGACTTGGCAGCCATTCCTTATGACCCGCAAGAAGGCATGCGCTTGCTCGACCAGATTGGTTGGCGCGACCACGATGGCGACCCATCTACCCCGCGCCTATCGGCAAACGTGACCAATGTACTCAACGCAACCCCGCTGATCGTGGATTACGCCACCACCGATTCGTACCTGCGCCGTATGAGCGCTGACATATTGATAAAATCGTTGGCTGGCTGCGGTATCCAGGCCAACCTACGCAGCCTGCCAGTTGGCGAGTTATATGCCCCCGGACCTGATGGATTGGTCTTTGGGCGCAATTTTGACCTGGCACAGTTTGCCTGGCAGTCCGGGCGATCCTCGCCGTGTTTTCTGTACACCAGCAACCAAATACCGACCGAAAATAACAGTTGGTTGGGAGTCAATGTGACCGGCTTCAGCAACCCAGCTTACGATGCCACCTGCGCCGCTGCTCTAAGCAGCAGCCCCCTGCAACCCGAGGAAAACCTCCAGGCCGAACGCAGCGCGCAGGAAGCGTTCATCCAAAATTTGCCCGCAATTCCACTTTATTTTCCGGTTAAGCTGGCTGTATCGAGACCTGACCTGTGCGGCCTTGAGATGGATGTAAGCGCGCGCAGCGAGTTCTGGAATTTAGAGGCTTTGGATTACGGCGAAGGATGCAACTAATCGCCTGGCAGGGAAGCGAGCCCGAAAGTCACACCAACCCGGAGGGCAGGTTTGAGATTAACCCCCTGCTTCAATCGACTTTAACCAGGTGGTAGTTCTTCTTCCCGCGCCGCACAATGAGGAACCGGCCTTCGAGCAGGTTGGCAGTGGTAACCGTCTGGGATAGATCGACCACCCGGCGATTGTTAAGATAAATACCGCCTTCCTGGATGGTGCGCCGGGCCTCGCCCTTAGATTTTAGCGCCCCGCTTTCCGCAAGCAGGTCAACCAGTCCTATCCCACTGCCGCTCAGTTGTTCTTTCGTCAGCGAGGACGAAGGTACATCGGCGAAAATATCCTCGATTTCAACCGCCGACAGACCATCGAGTTCACCGCCGAAGAGGACCTGGGCAGCCTGTTCGGCGCGCGCCAGGGCGGTCTCACCGTGGACGGTTCCGGTCATCACCCGCGCCAGGCGGCGCTGGGCTTCGCGCTGCTCGGGACGCTCGTTGAGCGCCTGGCTCAGCTCTTCGATTTCGGACTGGGGCAAAAAGGTAAAATACTTGAGGAAAGGAATCACATCCCGGTCGTCGGTGTTGAGCCAAAACTGGTAGAAGCGATAGGGCGAAGTGCGCTGCGGGTTCAGCCAAACCGAACCGCTCTCGGTTTTTCCAAACTTACTGCCGTCGGCTTTTGTGATCAACGGGTAGACCATGGCAAACACAGGCTGCCCGGTGACGCGCCGCACCAGCTCGACCCCGGCGGTGATATTGCCCCACTGGTCCGAGCCGCCGGTCTGTAATTTACAGCCCTCACTGCGAAAAAGGTGCAAAAAGTCGTAGGATTGCAACAGCATGTAGCTGAATTCGGTAAAGGAAAGGCCTTCTTCGCGGTCCAACCTGGAACGGACCGAGTCTTTGGCGATCATCGAATTTACCGTGAAGTGTTTGCCTATATCGCGCAAAAAAGTGACCAAATTCAAATCCAACAGCCAGTCAGCATTGTTCATCACCCGGGCTGGGTTGGTTTTGATCTCGAAATCGAGGAACTGGGCAAGCTGACGCTTGATTGCTTCCAGGTTAGCCTCGACCTGCTCTCCGCTCAGTAGTTGGCGCTCAGCGTTCTTGCCGCTCGGGTCGCCGATCATGCTGGTGCCGCCGCCGGCCAGGGCAATCGGGTGGTGGCCGAAACGCTGCAAACGGGCAAGCGCCACCAGGGGCACCATATGGCCAATGTGCAGGCTGTCGCTAGTGGCATCAAAACCATTGTAAACGGTGATTTTTTCGCGAGCGAGCAGGTCCTGGACGCCTTCGATCTTGTCGTAGATCATCCCGCGCCAGAGCAGTTCCTCGAATGCATTTGTGATGTCGGCCATAATATCGTTTCTATCCGTTTTGGAATTACGGATATTTTAACATGGAAAAAGGGCAAATGGGAGCCCTGTATTGCTTGGTACGGCCCGGAAGGGAGAAATATGGCAACAGGCGAACTTCAAATCCCCTCTCCGCGACCCACCAAAATAATCCTCACTTTTCCCCCCTCAGCCAAAGGGAACCGCCGTTACTGATGATCTCGATCCGGCTGTAGTGCTCGGAGGCCAGCCAGTTGCCTTGTTGGGAGGCACGCCCGGCGACCAGCACGGCCAGCGGTTGCAAAGATTCCCAATGCCTCAAGGTGGTTCCTTTAAGATCGGTTTCATCCAACACCAACAGGCTGCCGGCGGCAGGCGCGTCCATCGCCCGCAGCGCGCCGGGATTGTGCCCGCCCGGCCAGAGGATGCGCAGACCGCCATACTCGAGTAACAATGCGGCCCCATTTGGGTTGGATGCCAGGACGCGCAGGTGGACACCCTCATCCAGGCGCAGTTCCTGCCCGGCGTTAAGCATCTGCGGCTGGATGGATTGGCGCTCGAGGGTCTCGTGGATGCGCGTGGCGGCGCGGGTATCGGGCGGTGGGATTGCCCAATACACCTGTTTTACTACGACACGCTCGAGCGCGGCCGGCAGCCCATCGTGGCGGTCGGTACGGGCGGTGTGGATCACCCATCCATCCAGGCGGTTGAAGATACCTTTCTCGCGACCGATAGCACCGGCCAGGGCGTTGGCGTACCGCCCACCGCCAACCAGGATGCGGTTCCCGCGCGGGGTTTGGATCAGCGTGGCGCAGCTCTCCGGCTGATCGAACAGAACCAGGCGCAGGCGCCCATCCGGGCGGTGCAGGGCGGCATTCCAAGCAAGGGCGGTGAGCAGGCCAATCCCAGCCAATAAGGCCACTGGTTTGAGCCGGGCGCGCAGTGCAGTGAGATAGGGCCAGCCAAAGGTCAGGCCGAACAACAGCGCATAACAGGCAAAGGCAAAACCGCTGCCCAGCGGGCCGGTATTAAACACCCCATCGGGTATGCGCGCAATAACTTCGACCGCCCGGATGGTGTAGGCAGTTAAAGGCCAGGCCAGCCAGGCGATTGCCTGCCCGAGCGGTAGAAAGACCATACCGGCCAGCACAGCCAGTCCGCCGAGCTGCATGACCAGCGGCTGGGCAGGCAAGATGAACGGGTTGGCGACCAGGGCCGTCAGCGACAACCGGCCAAAATTGACCAGGATGACCGGCAAGGTGACGAGTTGGGCTGCCATTGTAAACAAGACATACTCACTAACCAGGCCAGATAGTTTGCGAGCCTTTTCTGCAGGTAAGCGGAGGGTTGCCCAGGTTTCAAATCGGCATTGGAGCGGTTCGGCGTAGATCACCAACCCGAGCGTAGCGGCGAAAGAAAGCTGGAAGGAAGCGTCCCATGGCAGGAGCGGGTTGAACAGGCACATAACCGCTGCGCTAAAGGAAAGGGGGGTGAGACCGGCGTTCGAGCGCCCGATCAGACGGCCAAAGATCGCCATCCCGCCCATAACCGCTGCCCGCACGACAGCTGGGTTGGCACCAACCAGGAGGGTGTAAAAGCCAATCGCCAGCACTGCCAGCAAGGCAGCCCAGGCGCGCGGGAAGATCCGTCCAAACATAGCCACGAACAGACCGCTGAGCACAGCCATGTTAAATCCGGATATAGCGATGATGTGGGCAGTGCCGGTATCCTTGAAAGCTCGGTCCAATTCTTCTGGCAGGTCGCGTTCCAAACCGAGCAGGATGCCGGAAAGCAGCGAAGCCTCGGGCTGAGGAAAGATGCGGAGGAGAGTACGGTAGGCATCTTCGCGCAAACTGTAGATCATTCCGATGAATGGGCTGCCTGCCCCGCTGCCGGTTTTGGATGCCGCCGGGTAGAGCAAATAAGTGTGGATCCCCTGGCGGGCGAGGTACCGGCGGTAAGAGAAATCATCCGCCTCGGGCGGGGTGAGCGGCTCACCCCACAGGCGGATGCGGTCGCCGTAGCGCCAGTCGCCGCCAGCGGGCAGACGCGCCAGGGCCTGGCCGTGCACAGGCAGCGGATAGGCACCGGGGATGCGGATCGATTCGACCTGGATTCGCAGCAAAACCGCCCGCTCACGCCGGTCGGGGTAACCCGCCACCCAGCCGGTCAGCTCCATCTGGACGGTATCGTTGTGGTAGGCAAGATCTGGTGGCTGCCAGGAAGGTTGGCCAACCTGCCAGCGAAACCCCCCGGCAAACAAGGCAAACAGAAGCACGCCAAGCGGCAGCGGGCTAAAGCGCCGAAAGGCGGCCTGCCAGACCAATGGATCCCTGCGGGGGAAACGCTCGATCAACGCCAGACCTATACCCACCGCGGACATACCGCCCCAGACCCATACCGGCAGGCCCACCCAGCCGCCCAGACCGATCCCAGCCAGAAAAGCCAGCGAGAGCCAGAGCAGCGGCAAGGACTACCTGGGTAAGCGCAGGCGGGGAATGAAAGCCGGCACGCGCCGGCGGTATTCGATATAGGCCTGGCCAAACTCGTCGATCAGCTTGTCCTCCTCGTAGCGAATTGCCAAAATGAAGTAAACCGTAACCCCCAAGTTGAACCCCAGCAGGTTCCAAGTCATGACGGGTATCAACCACAAGAATAATAGTGAACAGGTGTAGAGTGGGTGGCGCACCCAGCGGTACAAACCGGCGGTGATAAACGGTGCCGGGCGGTTGAGGGCTCGGGGATCGGCAGCCAGATCCAGGCCGACAAACCGCTGCGCGCCGGTTTGCAGCACACCGTACACCAGGCCAGCAGCCCCAGCAAGCTGCAGCAGACCAGTCAGCAGGTTCAATGGGAAGGGAATAACATAAATGCGTTGATCCGGCAGCAGAGCCAGCAAGATCAGCACAGGCAGCAGGCTGACAACGGCCATCATCGAAAAGCCCAGACGGTAATACCTTTGGGTTTTGCGACCCAACCAGCGTTCAGCCACCCGTTTGGCAGTCCGCGAAGCCAGCAGTGAATGCAGCACGCCATATAAGCCGACCGAGAGCAGACACAACCAGAATCCGGTTGTCATAGGTAGTTCTCCTGAGGATATTGTATATCAACTAAGGGGAGGAGCGATAAGAAAAGCCATCCGAGGAAGCTGAAGGAGTGTGGTATGATTTTTTGCAATCTGGGTTGGAGGAAAGTGGTGACACCTGTATTATCCACCGGTAACCTTGTACCGGATTTTTGCCTGAATGATCTGGAAGGCCGTCCGCAGCGCCTGTCCGACCTGCGCGGGAAGATCGTGGTGCTTTATTTTTGGTCGGCGGAGTGCGCCTGGTGCCATAGGGTGGATGGGGCACTAGTTGAGCTGACCCACACTTGGGATGAGCAAGTTGTACTCCTGGCGATCAGCGCAAACCAGGAGGAATCCCACGAAACCCTATGGAAAGAAGCAAAAGCGCGTGGCATTGGCCCGGTTTTACGCGATGCAGATCAGAAAATCGCGCGGTTGTATGGGGCTGTTACAACTCCCCAATTTTTTATCCTGGATGCAAGCGGGGTCCTTCGATACCAGGGCGCCTTCGATAATGTCAGCTTTCGCCAGCGGACCGCGACCCGCTACTATGCAGCCGACGCTCTCCAGGCGCTGCTCGAAGGCCTTTCCCCCGATCCATCCGAAACTCCCCCCTATGGCTGTGCGCTTACACTTTTCTAAACAGACCCTTTCCCCCCCTTTTTTTTTTTTTGGGTTATGCTCGATCCCCCTGAAAATACACCATAAAACAGGAAAGCTGGCTCCACATCCGCGCTTCTTTCCTATGAAGGCTGATCGTAATGGGGCCATGAGTGAAAGGGTGTCAAAAGCCTAATTTCGATGATGAACGGATGGGTTTGCCATCCCCCCGCGCTGACGGTTGTAGGCTGGACCCAAATCTGGCATTGGCCTCACGGTAAATTCCCCCTGATATCCGCCCCATGGTATTCAATTTACGCCGGTTGGCGTACGAATCTGAAGGAATCATCTCCGCATTCCTGTAAATGTCTGTTACAATGAAATTTACATTCCAGAAAAAAGTCGTTTAAGAATATCGACCCACTCGTCATTCAAATCAATGGATATGAGCAAGCAGACCGATTATTGCTCAGGCAGAAGGAGCGGTCAACCCTGCCCACAACCATGTCCAGGCCAGTGAAATATGAACCGGGCATACCTATTATGGAACCCGCATTCATGCCTTCTCCTTATTTGCCTTGACCGCCGTGGAGCCTCTGCAACCCAGCCTGGTAAATTAAACCACAGTAAATAGACAAGGAATTGAAGTGCCTATCGCTGCCGGTCTTTACTATAGTATCTATGAGGGGGCAACGAGAAGCCAAAATACCATCGTCCTGGTGCATGGAGCCGGGAGCAGCCATTTATGCTGGCCGGCCGAACTACGCCGGTTGAGCGGGCACACCGTGATCGCCCTCGACCTGCCAGGCCATGGTCGCTCGGGTGGGAACGGCTGCCAATCGGCAGCGGCTTACTGCGCTGCGCTGCTCGAATTTATGGCTGCCTTAGGGCTATATCGGGCAGCCTTTGTCGGGCATTCGCTGGGAGGTGCAATTGCGCTCAACATGGCTCTGGATTATAGCCAGCATGTCCGCGCGCTGGGGTTGATCTCCAGCGGGGCGAGTTTCAACATTCCAGCCGATCTGCTGGTTTACCTTTCCAGCCCAACCACATCCTCGGCAGCCATACAAGGGCTTCACAAACGCATGTTCGGGGCAGGCGCTAACCCAGCCCTGATTACCCGCAGCCTGAAAACACTCGAGGCCTCGCGCAGGAGCGTCCTGTACGGTGACTGGCTGGCATGCGCTCAATTTGATGTCTCGATCCGGATTTCAGAAATCACCATCCCGGTCTATATTGCCTGTGGCGGTGAAGACCGCCTGACGCCGCCGACTCAATCGCGCTTCCTGGCAGGGATGCTGCCGCAGGCGCGCCTGGATTTACTGCCAGAGGCTGGCCATCTGTTAATGCTCGAAAAACCTGCGGCGATTGCCTCCGGCCTAAAAACTCACTTTGAAAAGCAGCTCGGTTGGCAAAGCGGCTATTCTCTGCCTGTGGACTTACCAAAGAAAGTTGCAGCCCAGTTACAAAACAGGGAGGGGTAAGCGCCGTCTGGCGCCGAACCGCGGGGCATCGTTTCCTAAACTCCCTAAAAAAAGGGAAAGTAAACGTACTATTTTGCTTACGCTGATTCGGAATGAGCGCGGTTCCAGATTGGCAGAAACCAGCGGATGGCCTTCGACAGGTGTAGGGCGAGCAGGCGCAACAGCCAGGTTACAACAAATACTCTTTTAGTTGGCGAGAGCGGCGCGGGTGGCGGAGACGGCGCAGAGCTTTGCTCTCTATTTGGCGGATACGCTCGCGGGTCAACCCAAATTTTTGTCCAACCTCTTCAAGGGTATACGTGTGCCCATTTTCCAAACCGAAACGCAGGCGTAAGATGCGCGCCTCGCGCGGCGGCAGGGTTTCTAACACAGCCTCGACCTTTTCGCACAACATTTTGGTATATGCGCTTTGGATCGGGGTAGGGGTAAGTTGGTCCTCGACGAACATTCCCAGTTCGGAATCTTCATCATCCTCGTTTACCGGGCTCTCGAGCGAAAGCGGCAGCCAGGAAACTCGCAGCATCCAATCGACTTTGTTGGTCGGCAATTCCAGTTCTTCGGCCAGTTCTTCAATATTTGGAGCGCGGCCAAGTTTTTGCTCCATTTCATGGGTCAGGCGGTAAAGTTGGCGAATACGGTCAACCATATGAACCGGGATGCGAATGGTGCGGCCCTGGTCGGCAATCGAACGGGTGATCGTCTGGCGGATCCACCAGGTCGCGTAGGTTGAAAAACGGAAACCGCGCTGGTATTCAAATTTTTCTACTGCTTTCATCAAGCCCAGGTTGCCTTCTTGGATAAGGTCGAGGAATGGCACCCCGCGCCCGATATACCGTTTGGCAACGCTGACCACCAGGCGGGTATTGGCTTTGATGATGTGCTCGCGGGCAAGCTGACCGTCCTCTACCTGCTGTTCTAAACCGCGGCGACGGACGGCCGAGGCGCGTCCGT